>FTDB01002473.1_pt1 | contig 24103 bp, 24 predicted proteins | sample 1639741 | NCBI WGS metagenome assembly FTDB01 (sample SAMEA3914869, study PRJEB12502) | metagenome | biome: forest; material: soil | place: USA | collected 2012-03-12 | depth 0.1 m | reverse complement strand
GCGCAGCAGGTCGATCGGCTGGTTCTCGATGCGGTACAGCAGCTCGTTGGCGCCCTTCATGACGCGCAGGCCGGCGCCGGAGATCAGCTCCAGCGAACGGTCGGCGAGGCGGCCGGACTTTTGGACGGCAATGCGCAGGCGGGGTTCAGTCATTGGTCTTGCTTTCGTTCAGTCGATCCAGCACAAGCCGGTAACCTTGATGGGGCATTTCACGCAGGAAGCGGGCGACGCGGGTGACCGTGGTGGTCGACGCGCCCGTCCGTTCGGAAATGTCGCGATAGCTCATCCGGCCCTCGTCGAGCAGGCGCGCCACGCGGAACCGTTCGGCGAAGGCGCGCAGTTCGGACGGGGTGCACAGATCGTCGAGGAACGCGCGGACTTCCTGCGGGGTTTGCAGGGTCAGCAGCGCCCGCGCCAGGGCATCGACATCATGGTCCTTTGATTGCATCTGTATCAATGTGCTAGTGTGTTAGCGCGCTGATACAAAATTGCCGCGACAAATGCAAGGCGGAATTTGATAAATTCGCGCCATCGCCCGTCGGGAAGGGAAAGGTCGTTTGCCCCGGAAGCGCCGATAGGGTTCAGAGCGGACAGAACAGCGTCCGGTCCTTGATCTTGACCGGGTCGGTATAGTCTTCGTCCCACCACGGCTTTTGCCCGGCGGCCGGCGGCTTTTGCAGGCGCAGGTCGCCACCCGCCGCGTTGGATTGGGCGATATTGAAATGGTAGTGGTCGAACAGGCGCACGGCCTCGACCATATAGGCCGTCGCCGCCTTTGGATCGGTGATCAGGATCAGGTTCTCGCCGTTCTTGCGGTCGGCCGCGTCCGAGAAGTTGTGCGAGCCGGTATAGACGCGGGCGGTCGGCAGGTCGAAGTCGATGACCACGAACTTGTGGTGCAGATGGATGCCGGTGGCGTTGGCCTCGGGCTTGAACGGCGCGGGCACGTTCTGTTGCAGGGACTTGTAATAGACCGGCGAGGGGCTGGTGCAGCCCGGCGTCTTGACCATGATGGCGGCGTCTTCGTCGGACATGCCGTAGACGAAGCGGCCCGGCGTATTGGTCACCTGCTCGATGGCGCCGTGGATCGGCCCCGTCTTCACCTGGTACAGGAAGGCCAGGGAGTAGAACAGCGACGACTTGGTCTGGGCGATGTCGTTGGCGATGTCCTGCAGACGGGCGTTGAGATTGCCGTGCGGCGAGAAACTGACCTCGACATTGACATCGTCGAGCGGGATCGTCGTCCACGCCGCGCTGGGCGACGACGGGAAGGTCGTGGGCGCGGTCCAGTAGGTTTCGAAAGCCGCCTGGAACGGGGCGATGGCCGCCTTGCCGGTAAAGACCACGGCATTGTTCGACTGCACCAGAAAGCCGTTCCACGAGAAGTTGGTCGAGCCGCCGACCGCCTTCTTCTGCTGGCCATCGACGACCAGCATCTTGTTGTGCTGAAGCGCGCTCATGTGCTGGCGCTTGACCTGGGCGCCCGAGGCCGCGACCGCCGCGCAGGCGTCGCCCTCGGCACTGCCGGCCTTGGTGTGGTCCTTGGAATCGTCGACGATCAGCCGCAGGCGCGGTCCCAGCTGTTTCAGCCGCGCGACGACGTCGGGCAGGTTGAAGTCGAAGGCGACCATCGATACCTGGGCCGTGGCGTCGGCGACGGCCATGTCGAGCAGGCCCAGGATGACGCGGCGGGCTTCGAAGCCCATCCAGGCATAGGCGTCGTCCTTCTGGGGGTGGGTCGGGACGAACTTGAAACCGTCGCCGACCCGGGCCGGCAGCAGGGTCTTCAGCGCCGCCTGTCCGCCGTAACGGTCGATGAAGGCCTGGGAGGCGATATAGCCGCGGGTGAAGGCGATGTTCATCGCGCCGGGGAAGGTCTCGTCGCCCAGTACCACCTCCTGGGTGACCGCGTCGCCTTCGCTGAGCGCGCCCTTGGCGTCCATGAAGATCGGCGTGACGCGGTAGGTGAAGGGGCCGGGGGCGGTGACATCGGGCGGGAAGTGGACCCAGCGGAATTTCTGGATCGGCGCCGACTTGGTCGGAAACTGCTGCGCCACCTGGGTGTTGGGCTGAGCCGGCGGATAGTCGAAGGCCAGGCGGTTCTTGATCTCGATGAATTTCGCCTGACCGGGCAGGGCGTATTCGATGGCGAAGCCGACGAAATTGGCAGGCGGGGTGCCGGTGCACCAGTTCATGGCGATCAGCACCATGCCTTCGCCGCGATGCAGTTTCAGCTTGAAGTCGGCCATGGGCGTCACCTGGTTCGAAGAAAACGGACGGACGCAACTGTGGGGCGATTATGCAGCTTATGCGCTAGATCGCGCGAAATTCAAGCCGGTCGTGAAAAATTCACGCTCAGAACACCGACTGGGCGTCGGTCCATTGTGCCTTGGCAAACGCGGCGAAGGCTTCGGCCTCGACGGGGGTGGCAAAGGCGGACTTCGGAACGATGGCGGCGCAGTTGCGGTTGGTGAACAACAGCACCGTCTTCTTCGTCTCGATCACGGCGGTGAAGTCGCGCCATGGGGTCTGGCTTTCCCTGTCGCCGGTGGTCTTGTCGATGCCGGCGGCGGTGGCGCGCACGTGGCTGGTGCGCTTGCGCATCGGGCCCAGGGCAAAGACCAGCAACTGAGCGATGTAGGTCATAATGGGGCCTACAATGAAGACGAGCACAAACCCGAAAAATCCGCAGGCAAGGCCAAGGAATATGACGGCAAAGGCGCCGAACGCCGCGTCGATCCCGAGCCCGCCGGCGGGCCAGAAATGCGAGCCAGATATGGTCCGGTACATGCCGAGCAGTAACAAGGCCAATGTGCCGAGGCTATAAAGCAGGAAGCGACGCCAACTGATGCGATCGAACCGGGTTCGCTTCCACCAGGCGCCGAAGAAGGCGTTCAGGTGGTCGAAGCCCACGCGATAGGTAACGGTGAAAACAGGCTCGCTCATGTGCGCCCCGCCACGAAGTCGCAGGCCTCGCGCGTCAGGGCCGGCCAGTCCGCGGCATGTGCCGCCGGCACCACCACCCATTCGCGCATCGGCGTGCCCTGGCCGCGTTCGAAACGGGTGGCGTCGTGGCTTTCGACCAGGGCGTCGATGCGCGCCGCCGGCAGTTTCAGCACCAGGCCGCCGTCCTTGAGAAAGGCGAACAGCTTGCCGGCGGTCATAAGGCCCAGGTTCGACAGCGCCCGGCCGACCGTGACCTCGGGGCGATCGGCGACCGCCGACATCAGGCGCGCAAGGTCCGGCGACAGCATCAGATCTCGATCAGCACGTCGGGCAGTTCGTTGGGATTGTCGGCGTCCGGCGGAAAATGAAAGCTGAGCGCGCTGCCGCAGGCCTCGACCGCCTGTTCGAAGCCGGTGGTCAGGTCGCCGCCGCCGATATGCTTGACGAGCACCTGCACCGTGTTGTTCCACAAAGCCTTGTCGGTCTTGGCATAGATGCCTTCATCGGCGATGACCTCGACGAAGCGTTCCTGAAGGGCGCAGAAGATCATCACGCCGGTATGGGCGCGCGTCAGGTGCAGGCCGCGGCCGTAGAACTGCTCCAGCGCCTTTTCGTGCGCCTTGCGGTGCTTGGTGGCGCGCGGCGTCAGCGCCACCTTCAACGGCGTTGTCGCGACGAGGGCGTAGACGGCGACGAACAGGATCAGTTGCAGGACGGCATAGGCGATGACCGCTTCCCAGATGTGGAACGATCCATTGACGCCGATGGCCGTCCAGCCCTGGGTTCTGGCCATGGCCGAGGCCAGCCAGTCGTGCGGCATGAAGCCCAGCGCGAACAGAATGAGCGGCGCGACCAGCGCCGTGCCGGCCGCCCAGGCGAGCGGCGTTTCGGCGTAGTCCATCGCCTTGGCCTTGACCACGCAGGTGATCTCGCCCGACGTCGTTTCCTCGGCGCGGGCAATGGCCGCGTTGATGCGCGCGTGGTCGATATTCAGGGACTTAGCCATTTACCACCCTCCTGAAGAGCCGCCGCCGCCGAACGAACCGCCGCCGCCGGAAAACCCGCCGCCGCCACCGCCGCCGCCCCAGCCGCCACCGCCACCCCAGCCGCCGCGTCCGCCGCCCAGGAGGCCGCCGAGCAGGAACCAGGGCAGCCAGCCGCGCGAGAACAGCACGACGAAGATGACGATCAGGAAGACGAAGCCGATCGGGATATGGCCGTGACGGGTGGTGCCCGCGTCGGCGTCCTGCTGCTCGGCCGCCTGGGCCTTTTGAATGGCGACGCCGCGGTCGAGCGAGAGTTGCTGGATGATCGCGTCGGTGCCGGCCTCGACCCCGCCATCATAGTCGCCGGACTTGAACTTCGGCACGATGGCGTTGCGGATGATCATGCTCGACAGGGCGTCGGTGACCACCGGCTCCAGGCCGTAGCCGACCTCGATCGAGACCTTGTGCTCGTTCGGCGCGACGATCAGCAGCAGGCCGTTGTTCTTGTAGGTCTGGCCGTTCGGCGCCTTTTCGCTGCCGTTCTGGCCGATGCCCCAGGTGCGGCCCAGCTTGTAGCCGAAGTCGCGGATGTCGTCGCCCTGAAGGTCGGGGACGGTGACCACGACCACCTGGTCGGTGGTGGCGTCTTCCAGGCCTTTCAGCTTGGCCGTCAGGTCGGCCTTGGTGGCGTCGGACAGAATGTGGGCGTCGTCGACGACGCGCTGATTATCGAGATTGGGAAACTTCAGCTCGGCGTGCGCCGCCACGGCTGAAACGAACAGGGCAAGGAGAGCCATCCAGAATGGACGGGCGGCTTTGATGATCCGGGCGGACATTTACGTCACTCTGGCGAATGGCTCTGTGTTGTGCGCGTTACTTCGACGCCGGCGCCGGGGTCGAGAAGTCGACCGTCGGGTTGGCCTGTTGCTCGGCCGTCGCCTGGAAGTACTGCATCGGCTTGTGGCCGGCCTGCAGGGTGGAGGCCCAGACGATCGACGGGAAGGTGGTCAGGGTCAGGTTATAGTCGCGGGCCGCTTCGTTATAGTCCTGGCGGGCGATGGTGATGCGGTTGCCGGTGCTTTCCAGCTGCGACTGCAGCGTCAGGAAGTTCTCGTTGGCCTTCAGGTTCGGATACTGCTCCTGCACGACCAGCAGCTTGCCCAGGGCGGCGGAAAGGCCGTTCTGCGCCTGCTCGGCCTGCTGGAACTTCGCCGGATCGGTGATGGTCGAGGCATCGACATTGACCGAGGTCGCCTTGGCGCGCGCTTCGACCACGGCGGTCAGCGTGCCTTCCTCGTGCGCAGCGGCGCCCTTGACCGTGGCGACCAGCTGCGGGACCAGTTCGGCGCGGCGGGCGTACTCGTTCTGCACCTGCGCCCACTTTTCCTTGGCGGTCTCTTCCTTGGTGGGGATGTTGTTGATGCCGCAGGCGCCGAGCGACACGGCGACGCCGGCAATGGCGATCAGGGTGGTGGCGCGTTTGAACAGCATGATGTTGCTCCCTCGAGTCGGTTTGACAGAGTCGATTTGACACGGAGGCGCGGCGACTCGCGGCCCTCATCCCCCGGAACCCTATGTGGCCTCTCTTTAGCCGAATTTAAAGCCCCGCAAAAGTCTTAACAATTGTTCATGTTCGTGGCATCGTGCGGCCGGGCAAGAATTTGGGGGATTTATGAGGGTTCGGTGGACGTCGGGGCTGTGCGCGGTCCTGATGGTGACGGCGTCGCACGCCTTTTCCGGTCAGGCCGCCTGGGCGCAGGACAATAACGACAAGCGGTCGATCGCGGAATTGCAAGCCGCGGCTGACAAGGGCGAGACGAAGGCCGAGGTCAGCCTGGGCGAGATCTATCTCGACGGGCGCGGTGCCGATCGTGATTTCCCGCGGGCGCTTGGCCTGTTCCAGAAGGCGGCCGACGCCGGCGATCCGGCCGGCGTGCAGGACATCGGCTTTGTCTATGAACACGGCCTGGGCGTGCCTGCGGATACGGCCAAGGCCAAGACGCTTTACGAGCAGGCCGCTGCGGCCGGCAATACCGATGCCATGCTGACCCTGGGCCATATGTACCGTTGGGGCCACGGCGTCGCCAAGGACACGGCCGCCGCGCTGAACTGGTACCAGAAAGCCGCCGATCACGGCAGTTTCGCCGCCGTCGCGGCCATTGGCTTCATGGACCTGACGGGCGACGGCGTCACCAAGGACACCGTCAAGGGGCTGGACCTGCTGCACAAGGCGGCGGATGGCGGCTATGCGCCGGCGCTGCCCCTGATCGGCGACGCCTATCGCGATGGCCAGGGCGTGACCCGCGACAAGGCCGAGGCGGTAAAGTGGTTTCAGAAGGCGGCCGATGCCGGCGACGCCGGCGGCATGCAGGCGCTGGGGCGCGCGGCCCTGGGCGGTGAGGGCATGGCCAAGGACGCCAAGGCCGGCGTCGACTGGCTTGTCCGGTCAGCGGGGCAGGGCTCGATCTCGGCCGATCTCGACCTGGCCTATATCTACGAACACGGCGACGGCGTGACGAAAGACGATGCCGCCGCGGCGAAGTGGTACCAGAAGGCGGCCGACGCCGGTAATGATGAGGCCACGGAAAAGCTGGCGCACATCTATCTCGACGGTCGTGGCGTCGCCAAGGACGAGGCGCGCGCCATCGCCCTGTTCCGCAAGGGGGCGGACGCCGGCCGCGCCGACAGCGAGAACATGTACGGCCTGATGACCATGGACGGGCGCGGCGGCCTCAAGGCCGACGATGCCGAAGCCTATGCGTGGTACAAGAAAGCCGCCGATCAGGGGAATGTCGAGGGCGAGTACAATCTGGGCTACTGCTATCGCTACGGCCGTGGTGTGGCCAAGGATCCGGCCAAGGCGGCCGAATGGTTCCGCAAGGCAGTCAGCACGGGCGACGCCGGCGCTGAAATCGCGCTGGGCGACCTCTATCGCGACGGCGAAGGCGTCGACAAGAATGCGACGCGCGCCATGGGCTATTACCTGATGGCGGCGCAGCAGGGCGACGCTTCCGCCCAGAACGCCGTCGGCTTCATGTTCCAGAAAGGCGAGGGCGTAACCAAGGATATTCCCACCGCCGTGAAATGGTACAGGCAGGCGGCGGGCGGCGGCAATGCCGACGCCATGCTGAACCTGGGCTACCTGTCGCTGTACGGTGACGACAAGTGGCCGCAGGACTATGCGGCCGCGCGCGACTGGCTGCAGAAGTCGCTCGATGCCGGTGAAGATGAGGCCGCCTACTATCTGGGCCTGATCTATTACGAGGGCGACGGCGTCGACGCGGACTACGTCAAGGCGCGCGGCTTCTTCGAGAAGGGCGCGGCGACCGGCGACGCCTGGTCGCAATACTATCTCGGCGTGCTCTATTACAGCGGCCGGGGCGTCGCCAAGGACGAGGCCAAGGCCTTCGGCCTGCTGCTGCCGTCGGCGGACCAGGGCAATGCCTGGGCGCAGAACTTGGTTGGCTACATGTATCATCACGGCGTTGGCGTGGCGGCCGACGACGCCAAGGCGATCGACTATTACAAGAAGGCGGCGGCCCAGGACGACGAGACCGCAATGGAAAACCTCGGCGACCTGTACCTCAACGGCGAAGGGGTGAGCGAGGACGACGCGGCGGGCTTCGACTGGTACAAGAAGGCGGCGCTCAAGGACGACACCGACGCCGAAATCACCGTCGCCATCCTGTACCTGACGGGCAAGGGCACGACGGCCGACACGGCCGAGGGCATGAAGTGGCTGGACAAGGCGGCGGCGAGCGACGACCCGTCGGCCTGGAGCGAGATCGGCGACCTCTATCGCGACGGCAACGGCGTCAAGGCCGACTACGCCAAGGCGCGCGACTATTATACCCGCGCGGCCAATCGCGGCGACGCCTACGGCCAGTACCGGCTGGGCCAGATGGCCGAGAACGCCATGGGCATGCCGCAGGACTATGTCGGCGCTTTGAGCTGGTACCTGGTTTCGGCGCAGGCCGGTAATGACGACGCCAAGGCGTCGGCCGACCGGCTGCGGGCGACCATGAACGGCTTCGACGTCGGCAAGGCGAAAACGAAGGCCGAGGCGTTCAAGCCGCAGGCCAGCGGTCAAAAATAAAAAGATACGTACGGGGCGGAGACCGGGTTGGAATTTAACGTCATGGATTGAAGCGCGCAGAAGGGGCTGTAAGTGGGATGGGATATTTGCGATTGATGTTGGCTACGGCGGCGGCTTTGGCGCTGTCGGGTGCCGCTGACGCCGGTACGGTGCGCAAGGCGCAGACGCACCATGCGCCGGTGAAGGCCGTTTCCCACAAGCCGGTAAAGACGGCGCCTGCCAAGGGAAAGGCGGTCAGGAGCCGGGGGCGTGGCAAGGCTGTCGCATCGGCGGCGCGGCCGATCTCCGATACGGTGCCCATGCCGATCCTGGGCGCATTGCCCGCCGATCCTCAGGACGCCTACAACGCCAAGTCGATGGCCGCGCTGCAGGCCCTGGCCCAGGGCGGGGATGCCCGCGCGCAATATACGCTGGGTATGAATTACCGCTCGGGCAACGGCGGGCGGACAGACCCGGCCGCCGCCTACAAATGGCAGAGCCAGGCGGCGCAGAGCGGGTTTGCCCCGGGCCAGGCGGATCTGGGCTTCATGTACATGAAGGGCCTTGGCGTCAATCAGGACTATGGCAAGGCCATGGACCTGGAGCAGAAATCGGCGCAGCAGGGCGACCGGAACGGCCAATATCTGCTGGGCATCATGTACGAGATGGGGCTGAACGTCGGCGCCGATCACGCCAAGGCGGCGGATTGGTACCGCAAGAGCGCCGATCAGGGTTTCGCCCCGGCGCAATGGAAGCTTGGGTCGATATATCTCAGCGGTGACGGCGCGGCCAAGGATCCGGTTGTGGCGCGGCAATGGTTCGAGAAGGCGGCGGCGACCGGCGATCCCGCTGCGGAATACGCGCTTGGCCAGATGTATATCGACGGCGTCGGCGTGGCGGCCGATCCGATTCGCGCCATGAGCTGGTTCGAACGCGCGGCGGCGCACGGCTATCCCGACGCGGCCTATAATCTGGGCGTTATCTATCACGACGGCCGGGGCGTGCCGGTGGACTTCGTCCTGTCCTACAAATGGATGGCGATTGCCCAGTGGATGGGCGCCGCCGACGCCGGTAATGTGATCAATGTCCTGATCCATCACATGAAGAAGGCCGAGATCGATCGCGGCAAGGCTTCGGCCACAGTCCAGCTCCGGACCTGGGGTATGGCGCGGTAGTAAGCCAGGGGCAGGTTAGCCGGTGACGGTTCGAATTTGCGAGGCGCCGATCAACCTGGTGCAGAGGACGTAAAACGCCGACATGCGTTTGTGGCAGTCGCTTGTTACATGGCCCGATGTGTCGGGTTGGACCCGGTGCGCCCTGATCGCGGTGCCGGGGCTTGGCCTGATCGCGGCCGTGGCCCTGCCTTGCGGTGTGGCGCACTGGCAGCCGGCGTTCGACGGATGGCCGCTGCGTCTGGCGAGGGTGATGCTGGTTCCGGCGTTCGCCGAAGAGCTGGTGTTTCGAGGCCTGCTGATCCCGTCACGCGGGGAGAGCGTCCGGCCTGGCCTGTGGATCGCCATCGGTCTGCTGCTGTTCGTCGCCTGGCATGTGGTCGAAGCGCTGACCTTTCTGCCGGGGGCGCATCTGTTCCTGACCGCGCCGTTCCTGGCCTGCGCCCTGATCGTCGGCGCAGTCTGCGCCTTCATGCGGTATCGCACGGGCTCCCTGTGGCCGGGGGTTCTTTTTCACGGCCTGTGCGTCTTCCTGTGGCAAGCGGCGTTCGGTGGTCCGGACGTGCGCTCGCTCCTCCAATAAAAAAGCCCGGCGCGTTGGCGCGCGCCGGGCTTTTTCCTCCGGGGCCGTAAACGGGTTAGTTGCGCAAATCCTTGCGCATGACGTAGTCGGTGAAGCCATAGGCGCCGAGGCTGAAGGGGATTTCGCGGTCGATGGAGAAGCCAGAGCGCAGGCAGAAGTCGACGGCGGCGTCGTGCTCCTTATGCACGCACACCGACATGTGGGCGGCGGGGGCGAAATAGGCCTGAACCGCGCTGACCAGCGTCTTGCCCAGGCCGAAGCCGCGGTAGTCGGCCAGGACGTAGAGCTTGGTCAGCCAGACCCGCGTCCCGTCCAGGTGTGCCGAGGCGAAGCCGACATCGCGGTGGCCGACGCGGACGACCCAATAGATATGGTTCTTTTCGGTGATGTCCTGTTCCAGCGTATCGAGGTCGAACAGGGCGCTCAACATGCTGTCGATATGGTCCGGCGCGATGATCGAGCGGTAGCATTTGGGCCAGATCTGCAGCGCAAGGTCACGAACGATTTCCAGTTCGGCCAGGCTGATCTGCCTGACGTGCGGCGTGTAGGGCATTGGGCTTACTCCGAATATTCGGGGTGTCGTCTTGTTGGCGGGGCAGGCTGCGTCCATTATATTGGCCTGGACGGTTTTTTATTCTGTCTGACAGTAAACTCCGCGATTTGTGCAAGAATAAGGCGACCCTTCTGGTTGCCTGCCGTGATAGCCAAAGCCCGACTATCCACAGCCCCTTACCGGCACCTTAATGGGTAACACACAATTTTAATCTGCGTAAGTTGTGAAAAACCCGATAACGGGATTGTTTACACGCTGCATATTCTCGTGAAACGTGTATCGATTCAGCTTTTATTAAGAAATGTAACCTTAGGGTTAATCGTGGTAAAAATTGAATTAAAATGTGTTACTTAAAATAAAGAAGCCATAAAGACAGTATATATGAGAGCGCTAACACAGGGCTCTGTTACAAAGTCCGCTGCATCACGAAATCCGTGAACGCGTAGGGGCCCATCTGCACGGGCACCTCGGCCTCGATCTTGAAGCCCGAGCGCAGGTAGTAGTCGATGGCCGGCGCATTGTCGCGGTTGACGTACAATGCCATGTCGCGGGTTTGGCCGGGGATATGCAGATGTTCGAGCACGGCCTCGATCAGCGACCGGCCCAGGCCCATGCCGCGATAGTCGTCGCGTACATACAGCTTCTTCAGCCACAGCCGCCCGTCATCGACATAGCCCGAGGCATAGCCGACATCGATGTCGCCGACGCTGACGATCCAGAAGGCGTGACCGTCGTCGTTCATCTCGCGCAACAGATTGTCGGTCGAGTAGAGCACCGCCAGCATGGCGTCGACCCGGTCGGGGCCGATGATGTTGCGATAGCATTTGGGCCAGATCATCAGCGCCAGTTCGCGCACGATTTCGAGTTCGTCGGCGCCGATCTGGCGCACACGCGGCGGTTTGGCCATGGATACTGTCTCCCTGGCCATTAATATGTCGACCTTTCCGACGTTTTCAAACCCAAAATGCGGTAACCGCACGCGGTGAAGGGTTATTTCGTGCTTTTCAGCCCGACCACACGGCCCGGCATGCCCGCCGCGTCGAGATAGGTCTCGCCGCCGGCGCTCTGGCCTTCCAGGACGGTGACGAAGCCGTTGGCGGCGGGCGTCGAGCGCGTCACCTGCGGCTGGCTGGGCGTGGAGGCCGGGCCGTCCTTCAGCGCTTCGCCGATCACCCGGCCCTTGAGCGCACCGATCGCATCCGGCGGCGTCAGGCCGGTGGCGTGGATCAGGGTCGGGGCGATGTCGGCGTTCGACACGGGCGAGGCGTCCTTGAAGCCCGCCTTGAAGTCCGGGCCGATGGCGGCCATGAAGTTGCGCGTATTGGCGCGGGTCAAGGCGCCGTGGCTGCCCTGGCCCTGTTGCAGGTTGCCGTCGACCACCAGGGCCGAGCAGACCTCGGCGCTCTTCCACTTGGTCATGCAGGCCGGCACGACGTGATCGGCGAACGAGATGTAGATGCCGGGCTTCGGCGTCTTGGCGGTGCCGGAAAGGCGCACGTCCTTCATGGCCAGCGCGCCGGGGATGGCGCCCAGGCTTTCGTCGTTGAACAGAGCGCCGGTATAGTCTTCCTTGGCCAGCACGGCGACGATCTTCGGCGCCAGGTCCTTGGCCTTGGCCGGGTCGAGGTACAGCATGTCCGAACCGCCGCCGACGACGAAGATGATGTCGGGGTTCTTCGCGTCCTTGCCCAGCAGGGCGACGCCGCCCGGATGGAAGTGGTGGGCGTAGTCGATCGGCGCGCCGTAGGCGTCCATCAGCGGCAGGTCCAGCGCGTGGGCCAGGTCGATGGCGACGAAGCCCTGCGGCAGGAAGCCCTTGACCGTGTCGTTCGCCTGCGTGTCGCCGGAGAAGTCCAGCGTCGCCGCGTACGACGTCTTCGACTGGCGGCTGATGGTCGAGAAGCCGTGGTCGGCGGTGACGAAGATATCGGTATTGTCGTAGACGCCCAGTGTCTTCAATGTATCGATCAGGGCCTGGAGGTTATCAGAGGCGTTCTTCACGGCGGCCAGCGAGGTCGGACCGTTGATGCCCGGTGCCAGCTTGTTCAGGCTATCGCCGTTGTTATGCTGCGTGCCGTCCGGGTCGCGCGACCAGTAGACGAGGGCGAAGGGCTGGCCCGACTGGACGAACTTCGGCAGCACCACCTTGGTCGCCACGTCGACGAACCACTGCTGCTGATAGGTATTGGCGACCTGCACGCCCGGCAGGTTGTAGGCGCCCGGCGACTGGTTCAGCCCGCGGTCGCGCGCCTGCGGCTCCAGTCCGGCGGCCTTGATGGCGGCCTTGATCTCGGGCGTCAGCGGCACGAAGTCGGGCGGGTTCAGCTTTTCCCAGCCGGTCTGGTCGTCGATGATGATGGTCGACGCCTTGCCGCGCACGGCCTCGATGTCCTGGATGGCGATCGGGCCTTCCTTGCCGATGGCGGCGGTCTGGTAGCCCTGCAGGCGGGCGACCTTGAGCAGGCTGGTCTCGTTGAGATAGTTCGGGCCGAAGCGGTCATTGGTCTGCTGCAGCACGGCGTCGTCTTCCATGTCGCCGACGGGGCTGCCGAAGGCGGCTTCGAGCGCCGGCGTGCCCAGGTACATGACGTTGCCGTATTCGCCGGTGTCGCCGACGCCGTGGCCGGTGGCGATGACCGAGGCGTTGACCGTGGTCACCGTCGGATAGACCGAGTGGGAATTGGCGAAGTCGACGCCGTCGTGCTGGATCTGGGCCAGGGTGGGGGCCGTGTCCTTGTTGACGATGCCGTAGCGCAAGCCGTCGGCGACGAAGACGACGATGTTGCGCTTGGGAGCCGCGGATTGGGCCGCGGCCGGCGCGGTGGCTTGCGCATGGACCAGCGAAGCGCTCATAGCAAGGGCAGTGGAGCCCAGCAGAAGGGCGGACAACAGGCGGGACTTGATCATGGCGCGGCTCCGGAACGTTTCCCGAGCCGTAGCAGCACCCTATGACACTCTTGTTACGGCGGGGCGGGCTATGCCGCACCGGCTGACAAAGGCGTGTCTTTTTGTGACTGGCGCCCTTCCGGTTCACCTCGTATTCACTTGGTGAAATCCTTATTGTGCGCTGCGGCGGCCGCGCGAGGGAGCCGCATAAGCCCCGGAACGACCTCAGGAGTTCGACATGCTTTCCCTGATCGCCGCCCTGTTGATTGCCGATCCGGCCGCCGATGGGGCCGTGCCTCATCCGGCGGCGGTCGAAGCTCCCGCCGGCTTCGCCGCCCTGGACCTGTCCGCCTGCGCCGATGCCGACGGCCAGCGGCAGTTGCCGCGCGAAGCGGCGCTGGGTGAGCTCCTGGCCCGCTATCCGATCACGCTGGACGTCTCGGCCTTCAGCGGGGCGCAAACATCCTTGCCGCAGCGCATCGCCGATGCCTGCGCCGGCAGCGATTGCGTGGCGCCGAACGGCAGCCTGGCCAGGCTGAACCGCTCGGCGGCCCTCATGCTGGACCAGCGATCCGATGGCCGCTTCAGCCTGGCCTGGAGCGGGGCCGGGCCGGAACCCGTGACCCAGGCCGAACGCATCGCGGCCTTTTTCGATCTCAGCCGGCCGGGCTACACCCTGACCTGCCTGGCTGTGCCCCAGCCGCCGGTGACGGCGATCGCCACCGCCCCAGCCCCGGCCATGGCGTCGCCCGCCAAGCCCGCGGCCGCGCCGCCGGCGGAGACGCGCAAGGGGTTCCTGTCGCAGATCCGCGTGGCGTCGTCGGACGCCGAGGCGGAAAAGGACGACTACACCAAGCGCAATCCGGCGCAGGTCTCCTATGACGACAACAAGGCCAACAGCGGCGCGATCATCTCGGCCAATGCGGTGGCGCTGTTCCCCGCCGTGGCCAGCTGGGGTAAGGAAAGCGTGGCGACCCAGGGCTTCGGCGATATCCGGCCGTTCGTCGGCTATCAGCGCATTTCCGCCAGCGATCCGGGCAGCGAGGTCAACAACCTCGATTTCGGCGTGCGCGGCAAGTTCCGCTTCGCCCGCAACGACGGTCAGGAAGCCTATGTCGGCGGGCTGAGCGCGGCGTATGAAACCGACGACCGCTTCAAGTCGCAGCTGACGCGCTACGAGGCGTCGCTGGCCCTGCCGGTCAAGGCGTGGCTGAAGGAAGACCTGCATTACGATGTGGCGGCCCCGTGCGTATGGTGCCAGACGGCCGACCTGACCCTGGTCAGCGACTACGTCAATGTCGGCAATGCGGGGGACAAGGTCGCGCTGACCGACCTGCCGCAATATGCACGCGCCGGCATTGACGCCACCTGGGACCTGCGGCTGAAGCGTGGCGCCGGCAAGCCCAGCTTCGGGCTGAACCTGCAATACAGCGCCCGCGAGGACCTGAGCGGAGAAAAGGCCTCGGCGGACCGGCTGACCACGCGCGCCGCCTACTATCCGACCGAGCAGAGCCACTATGCCTTCGGTCTGGAATACGACAGCGGCCGCGACCTGACCTCGCTGACGCCGGTGAAGCGCTGGCTGGTCACGTGGGGCTTCCGCAATTAGGGCGCCGCGCCCTACAGCGTATTGCGGTAGGTTTCAAGGAAGCCGGCGACGCGGCCAACGGCTTCGCGCAGGTCGGGTTCGTGCGGCAGGAACACCATGCGGAAGTGGTCCGGGGACGGCCAGTTGAAGCCTGTGCCCTGCACCAGCATCACCCGGGTGGATTCGAGCAGTTCCAGGAAAAACTGGCGGTCGTCCTTGATCGGATAGACCTCCGGATCAAGGCGCGGGAACATGTACAGCGCGGCTTGCGGCTTGACGCAGGTGACGCCGGGAATGGCGGTGATCAGGTCGTAGGCCAGGTCGCGCTGCTGGCGCAGGCGTCCGCCCTCGCGCACCAGGTCGTTGATGCTCTGATAGCCGCCCAGCGCGGTCTGGATGGCCCATTGGCCGGGCACGTTGGCGCACAGCTTCATATTGGCCAGCATGTCCAGGCCTTCGATGTAGTCGCCGGCGGCGCGCTTGTCGCCCGACACCACCATCCAGCCGGCCCGGTAGCCGCAGGCGCGGTAGCTCTTCGACAGCGAGTTGAAGGTCAGGGTCAGGACGTCGGTGGACAGGCTGGCCAGGGCCGTGTGCCGCGCGTCGTCGTACAGGACCTTGTCGTAGACCTCGTCGGCCAGGATGACCAGGCCGTGCTCGCGGGCGATGGCGACGATGTCCTGCAAAACATGATCGGGATAGACGACGCCGGTCGGGTTGTTCGGATTGATGACCACGATACCCTTGGTGCGCGGCGAAATCTTGGCGCGGATATCGTCGAGATCCGGAATCCACCCTTGGCTTTCGTCGCAGAGATAGTGGACCGGCTTGCCGCCCGACAGGCTGGTGACCGCCGTCCACAGCGGATAGTCCGGCGTGGGCAGCAGCAATTCATCGCCATCTTCGAGCAGGGCGTTGGTCGCCATGGCGATCAGGTCGGAGGCGCCGTTGCCGAGGTAGATGTCCTCAAGCGTCACGCCCTGCACGCCCTGGCCCTGGGTATAGTGCATCACGGCCTTGCGCGCGGCGAAGATGCCCTTGCTGTCGGAATAACCCGCGGAATTCGGCAGGTTGCGGATCATGTCCAGCTGGACTTCCTCGGGGGCGTCGAAGCCGAAGGCCGCCAGGTTGCCGATGTTGAGCTTGATCAGCTTGTGGCCTTCCTCCTCCATCTGCTTCGCCCTGGCCATGATGGGGCCGCGAATGTCGTAGAGGACGTGGGCGAGCTTGCTCGATTTGTGGATGGCTTTCATCGGGGTAGTCCAGGAAAATGCGTACCGTGTCGGGACGTAGCCAATGGTCGCTCAGGGCGCGTAAGTCAAACCGCAAGATCGGTCGAGCGCGTTTTGGCAGCGTTCGGCGAGGTGCTGGAACTGTTCCTGCCGTTGAAGTAGGGGGGGGCGGGTTACTGGTCGTCCCTTGGGATCGCCGGGAACGGACAATCAATTCAACGCTTGGTATCATGTCGTTGTAATAAGATCCGATATAGCTGAACGGAGTGGGGCGTGATCGTTGAAGAACCCGATCTGAAACTGGCGGGGTTTTCCTTGTGGGTAAGGTCGCGACAATATCCCCATTGTGACGATTACTGGGACGGCAACTGGCTGGACGTCGTCGCTCGCGTAGAGGCGCCAGGCTCGTTCGTGGAGGCCGCCGGACCATTCCTGCGAAACGACGAACTCGTGGCCTTTGCGGCGCAGCTTGAGGTCGTCCAGCGTGACCTGACCGGCGAGGCTGAACTGGCTTGCATGGAACCAAATCTCAATATGAAGGTTCGATGTGGTTCGTTGGGGCACATGGAAGCTGTTATCTCGATCACGCCTGACAACCTTACTCAATCTCATGAACTGACACTTGATATCGATCAGACCTACCTGGCGCCCGTGCTGCGAAGTTGCAGACGCATTTTGCAACGCTTTCCGATCATCGGCGCCCCTGGTTGAGACGAGCGCCATATACCAATCAACGACCGCCTGCACACGAAAGGCTCCTGGCATTGACGCCCACTTCGTTGTTTTCAGCTCCGCTGGGTTGACCTGCGTCCGAGTCCTCCATCTTGCAATTGATCCGTTGTCGCCGTAATTGCTTACCGCCGTTTCCGATCGGGAAGGGCAGGGCTGGGGAGCATTGTGGTGAAGATGGTGTCCAATGCGTGGCTGCTGTGGGCGGTCCTGTCGACGGTCCTGACCGCCATGACTGTCGTCTTCGCCAAGGCCGGCGTGGCCAATGTCAACACCAACCTGATGGGCGTCATGGGCACCGTGCTGGCGGTGGTGACCGCGGCCCTCGTCGTCATCGCCGTGCTGCAATGGCGGACCCTGTCGACCATTCCGCTTCGAAGCTGGATCTTTTTCAGCCTGATGGCCGTGGCCGATGTCGGCTCGTGGATCTGCTATTTCCGGGCGCTGAAATTCGGTGACGCTGCCCGCGTCGCCTCGATCGACAAGTTCAGCCTGGTGCTGGTCGCCCTGATCTCGGTCACGTTTCTCGGCGAGAAGCTCAGCCTGCCCAACTGGCTGGGCGTCGCACTGATCGCCGGCGGCGTCGCCCTGGTGACGCTCAAATGAGCGCCGTGGAAGAGGCGGTGACGCTCGCTCATCCGGCGAGCCTGGCCGACGCGGCGTCGGAGGAGGCGGAGATCGCCGCCCTGCTGGCCCATCCGGATTTCGGCCGCTCGGCACTCCACCTGGCGCAGGGCTTTTCCGTGCTCAAGGACCTGCAGCCGCGCATCTCGTCCCTGTTCGGGGCGCAGCAGCGCTGGATGCTGTGCCACGTGGCGGTTGGCAAGTGCTTCGAGACCCCGGCGCCGGCCGCGCCCAGTGTCAGCCGGCTAGACGTGATCAATGCCGGGCTGCGCCACGGCCTGGCCAGCCGCAACACCATCGTCGCCTTCCTGTCCGAGGCGTTGAAGTACGACATCATCCAGCCGCTGGCGGGGCAGGCGTCTTCGCGCAATCCGCTGCTGGGGCCGACGCCCAAGGCCATCTACCTGCTGACCGGATGGTACATGCTGCACCTCGGCGCGCTCGACCTGTTGGACAATGGAACCCGGGCCGCCGCTTTCGCCGCGGCGACCGATGCCGGGCTGCGCGTCCTGGCGCCCGCCGTCGCCCAGGGTTTGCTGGCGTCGTTCGCCGTCGCCAATCCCGCGCCGCCCTATGCCCTGTTCGCGTGGATGGACGAGGGCGGGAACCTGATGGACCGCCTGATGGTGGGGATCGAGCCCGGCGCCGACCCGGCGGCCGAGCGCGTGGCGACGAACATTCCGTCGATCTCGGCGCTCAGCTTATCGCTCAACGTGTCGCGCACCCATGCGGGGCGCATGGTCGCGGCGGCGGAGGCGCAGGGCGCGCTCGGCTGGAGCGGCCGTCCGGGGCGGTCGGCGATGTGGTTGTCGCGCGCCTTTCGCGACGCCTATGCGCGGGCCCAGGCGGCCAAGCTGGTCATTGTCGGTCGGGCGTTTCGGCGGTTCGCCCCGGAGTGACCATTTTTGACATCGGACGCATTGGCCCTGTCTCGTCAAAAAAGATCTTGATATTAAGCACTTGCCAGGCGGTTGCGGTGCACACGCGCCGCCCGGCTTTTGTGAGGCGGCATTGCCGATAGTCTAAATTATTTCAATCGCTCCGTTGTTTTAGGCAACAACATGGTCGGCAAGGCGCGCCTTCAGACGCGTCTTGCCGCCATAATTTTCACTTCATCGTCTTGAGGCCGACGACCCGGCCCGGCATGCCCGCCGCGTCGAGATAGGTCTCGTCGCCGACGCTCTGGCTCTCCAGCACGGTGACGAAGCCGTTGGCCGCCGCCGCGGAACGCAGCACGTGCGGCGTCGCCGTGACCGGCTTGCCGGCCTTCAGCGCTTCGCTGACCGCGCGGCCGTGCAGCTTGCCCTTGGACGGCAGGTCAAGGCCCAGAATGTGCGCCAGGGTGGGCGTGATGTCGGCGTTCGACACTGGCGTCAGGTCGCGGTAGCCCGCCTTGAAGTCCGGACCGACGGCCGCCATGAAGTTGCGCGTATTGGCGCGGGTGAAGCCGCCGTGGCTGCCCTGGCCCTCCTGCAAGCTGCCGTCGACGACCAGGGCCGAGCACAGTTCCGGATAGATCCAGTGGCCCAGGCAGTCCGGCACCAGGACATCCTTGAAGCCGACATAGATGGCCGGTTGCGGCGTTTGGGCGCCGCCTTGCAGCCCGACCTTCGACATCGGCAGCGTGCCGGGGATCGGCCCCAGGCGATCGGCGACGAACAGGGCGGCGACATAGTCCTCGCCGGTCAGGGCTTCGATCAGCTTGGGCGCCAGGTCCCTGGCCTTGGCCGGGTCGAGATAGATCAGCTCCGAGCCGCCCGAACTGACGAAGATGGCGTCGGGATGCTTCGGGTCATTGCCGAGATAGGCCGTGCCCTTGGGGTGGTCGCCCCTGGCCGGATCGAGCGCCTGGGTATTGCCGTTGAGCGGCAGGTCCAACGCATGGGCCATGTCGATGGCGATAAAGCCTTCCGGCAATTCGCCGGCCAGCATGTTGTCCGGATAGGTAAACTGTGTCGACCACGACGTCTTCGACTGGCGCGAAATGGTCGAGAAGCCGTGGTCGGCGGTGACGACAATATCGGTATTGTCGTAGACGCCCAGGGCCTTCAGCGTATCGATCAGCCGTTGCAGGTTGTCCGACGCATTGCGCACGCCGGCCAGCGAGGTCGGGCCGTTGATGCCGGGGGTGAGGGCGTTGATGCTGTCGCCGGTATTGTGCTGGGTGCCGTCGGGGTCGCGCGACCAGTAGACGAGGGCGAAGGGTTTGCCGGACTTGACGAATTTCGGCAGCACGACCTTGGTCGCGACGTCGGTGAACCAGCCCTGTTGCAGGGTGTTGGCGACCTTCAGCCCGGTCTTGCTGTCCGAATACATCGAGCCGTTGGCCTTGTGGTCGTCGGGATTGAGGCTGAGCCCGGCGGCGGTAATGGCGGCGACGACGTCCGGCGCCAGCGGCACGGCGCGGTTGCTCTTGCCGGGACCTTGGCCGCCAGTTGCGTCGTCGATGACGATGGTCGAGCGGCCGTCGGCGGCAGTGATGTCCTGGATCAGGATCGGGCCTTCCTTGCCGATGGCCGCGGTCTGATAACCGTGGTCGCGCGCCAGTTTCAGCAGGCTGGTCTCGGTGAAATAGTTGCCGCCATAGAGGGTGTTGACCTCCTCCAGCGCGGCATTGTTCTCCATGCCGGCGACGAGATAACCCTTGGCGCTGGCCCACGGCGTGCCGGTGTACAGGCTGTTGGTCCATTCGCCCGTGTCGCCGATGCCGTGGCCGGTGGCGATCACGGACGCGTTCGCAGTGGTCACGGTCGGGTACAGCGAATGCGAATTGGCGAAGTCGACGCCGTCGTGCTGGATCCGGGCGAAGGTCGGTGCGGTATCCGTGTTGACGATGCCGTAGCGCAGCCCGTCGGCGACGAAGATGATGACATTGCGCGGCGGTTTGGACGCCGGATGCGGCTTGGCCTGCGTGGCCCCGGCTAGGGCCAGGAGGAAGAGGGAGGCGGCAAGCGGCTTGAACATGGCGGGGTACCCAGGATTTACGACACTTATGTGACGATCTTCATATGGGCTTGGCCGGGAAATACAATAAAAAATGCGCCCGAGGCTGGGGTGGGGGGGCGATGCCTCGGGCGCTTACCTGAAGCGGGTCAGGGCCTCAGGTACACTTTTGTACGTTACGCGGCGGACGTCAGATCACCGAGCGGTTCGAATTTCAGGCCCAGCGCGTCGGCGACGGCCTGATAGGTGACCTTGCCGCCGGCAATGTTGACGCCGTTCTTCAGGTGCGGATCGGCGGCCAGGGCGGCCGGCACGCCCATCTGGGCCATCTTGACGACGAAGGGCAGGGTGGCGTTGTTCAGCGCAAGCGTCGAGGTGCGCGCCACGGCGCCGGGCATGTTGGCGACGCAGTAATGGACGATGCCGTCGACGATGAAGATCGGATCCTGGTGCGTCGTCGGGTGGCTGGTCTCGAAGCAGCCGCCCTGGTCGATGGCGATGTCGACCAGCACCGCGCCGGGCTTCATGGTCTTCAGCATGGCGCGGCTGATCAGCTTGGGCGCGGCCGCACCCGGGATCAGCACGGCGCCGATGACCAGGTCGGCGTCCTTGATGGCCTCGGCAAGGGCGGCCTTGGACGAATAGGCGGTCTTGACGCGGCCGTGGAAGGTCTGGTCGATCTCGATCAGCTTGTGCGCGTCGATGTCGAACAGGGTGACGTCGGCCGACAGGCCGACGGCCATCTGGGCCGCATTGATGCCGGAGACGCCGCCGCCGATGATGACGACCTTGGCCGGCGCCACGCCCGGCACGCCGCCCAGCAGCACGCCGCGGCCGCCGAAGGCCTTGTGCAGGTAGGTGGCGCCGACGTGGACCGAGATGCGGCCGGCGACTTCGGACATGGGCCGCAGCAGGGGCAGGCCGCCCTGGCGCTCGGTCACGGTCTCGTAGGCGATGCAGGTGGCGCCCGACGCCATCAGCGCTTCCGCCTGGGGCTTGTCGGCGGCCAGGTGGAGGTAGGTGAACAGGGTCTGGTCCGGGCGCAGCAGGGCGCATTCGGCCAGTTGCGGCTCCTTGACCTTGACGATCATCTCGCCGGCGGCGAAGGTTTCCTGCGCGGTCGCCAGGATGGTCGCGCCCGCGGCGACGTAGTCCGCGTCCGAAAAACCGATGCCGGCGCCGGCCTGGGTCTCGACGAATACGCTGTGGCCGAGATGGGTCAGTTCGGCGACCGAATGGGGCACCAGGCCGACACGGTATTCGTGGTTCTTGATTTCCTTCGGCACGCTGATTTTCATCTGGACATCTCCTGTTTCGCGTCCCGCCGGATGGCTGGATCCCGGCTATGTCAAACGGCCGCCGGGGTGGACCGGAAGGCGTTCGGACACGTTTATGAAAAGTAGTTTCAGATGATTATGATCTCGATTGATCGACAGATTTTCGAAAATTAAGGGTTTGATTTGGCAAGTCGGTGTAGATATTCTCAAAATCATGGCCAATAGCGATAAATTTTCCGACCTTGATTCTTTCGATCGCGAGCTGATCAAGGTGCTGCGCACCAATGCGCGCGCCACCTCAGCCGAATTGGGCGAAGCGGTCGGGCTGTCGCCGTCGGCGGCGCACCGCCGCGTCAAGATCCTGGAACAGAAGGGCGTGATCACCGGCTATCGCGCCGTCATCGCCGAGAACGTCCAGGGCAAGCAAGGGACGGTCTTCGTCCACGTCACGCTGCAGGACCAGCGCCGCGAGACCTTCGAGAAGTTCGAAAAGGCGGCCATCGCCTGCGCCGCCATTGAGGAATGCCACCTGATGTCGGGCGAAGCGGACTATCTGCTGAAGATCGTGCTGCGCGAAAGCCTGTCCTATGAGGACGTGCACCGCGATGTTTTGTCGACCATGCCGGGCGTCAGCAAGCTGGTGTCGCAATTCTCCATCCGCACCGTGAAGATGGGATGAGGGCGTGGCCGCAATTCGGCTGGTCGCCGGCGGTTTTACCGTTCGCCAGGGGTGGTTCTCGAAGACAAGCTGTCATTGGCATGACGTTCGCTGCATCGAGGCCGTCAAACTGGATCGCGTAACTTACGAAGAAGATGGTCTCGTCCTGACGATGGACGATGGCAAACAGCTCCTCCTTGGTGAATTCGACAAGGGCTTTGCCGCTTTCGAGGCGGAGATATATCGCGAATGCCCGGGATGTAACGAAGCCTGGCGCCCGGTCGTTGCGGACGGACCGGTCGGCGTTCCCTTCGAAATCTGGTCTGCCTGATTACTTCGCCTGCGCATCCAGCAGCTTGGCGCGGTCCTCGGGCGGCAACTTGTCGGCCATGTCGAGGAACATCGTCTCGGCCAGCATCTGCGACTGCCCTGTCTTGGTGCGCAGATCGTCGAACCGCTTCTGAGCCTCGGCGCGGTTATAGTTCGGGCTGGCGATATAGGCGGCCAGGGCCAGCCGCGCCGCGCGGGCGTCCTTCAAGGTCTGGCGCAGGGCCGGCGCTTCCTGCTTGGCGATGGCGTGCAGGTCGCGGCGCTCGTCCGGCGGCAGGGTCTTGATCTTTTTCATCGCCACCGAGAACGGGTGAAAGTGGCGTTGCAGATTGATGCCGACCAGCATTGCGCCGAGCACGAGGTTGGCGCCAAGCGACAGGACGATCACCGCCCCCCATATCCATTTGGCCTTCATTCCGACACCTCCATGGCCGGCGCGCCCATGAAGGCGAGGTCGGCGGCATCGTGGTCGCGCGGCTCGACGCTCAAGCCGATGCCCAGACCCAGCGCCACGCAGGCGGCGGCGGCGGCCAGCTTGTACGCCAGGCCATAACGCCAGTCGCTCAGCGCGCGTTCCAGGGCGGCCGCGGCCGCCTGCGGCCACGGCAGAAGTTGCGGCTGGGCCATGGCCTGCCGGATCATGCGTGTCCTGGCCGCGTCGGACAATGGCTCGACCGGCCACAGCGTTTTCGGATCAGTCATCGTTCAGTACCGCCTTCAACCCCGTTCTCAGACTTTGACGCGCCCGGAACAACAAAGCTTCCACCGCCTTCAGCTTCATCCCCATGACGCGGGCGGCGTCGGCCTGGGGCATGTCCTCGAAATAGCACAGCACGATCGCCAGCCTCTGGCGTTCGGGCAGGGCGGCCACCGCGGCCTGGACGGCGCGGCCCTGTCCGGCGGCGACCAGGCCGGCCTCGGCCGAAACCGTGTCGTCGGCGATTTCCGGCGCCTCGTCGAGATCGATCGCCGCTGGCGCCTTGCGCCGCAACCGGTCGAGACAGGCATTGGCGACGATGCGGTAGAACCAGGTGCCAAACGCGCTGCGTGTGCCGTCGAAGCGGGCGGCGTGACGCCACACGCGGCTCAGCGCGTCCTGCACCACCTCCTCGGCGTCCTCGCGCGAGGTCAGCATGCGCACCGCCACGGCGTGGGCCCGGCCGATATGGCGCCCGGCCAGGACGGCAAACGCCGCTTCGTCGCCCCTGGCCACGCGCGCCATCAGTCCGGTATCGTCCGTCCGATCGTTCATAGCCAAAGCTTGATCATTCAATCGTTATACGTCTGTAAACCGCGTTACCCTGCGGGCCCTTAATACAAAAAGCCCCCGGACTATCCGGGGGCTTCCTGATCCGCGCTCGCCCTGTTTCAGGCGTGGCCGGATGAATGTCGTGGCCTGGGCCTCACTGCAGCGTAACCTCACTGGCCTCCTGCTGCATCATGGCCCTTATTCGCTCGATTTCTTCCTTGAGCTTCAGCTTTTTGCGTTTCAGTTCCTTAAGGTATAGAGAGTCCACGGAG
>FTDB01000593.1_pt1 | contig 24164 bp, 25 predicted proteins | sample 1639741 | NCBI WGS metagenome assembly FTDB01 (sample SAMEA3914869, study PRJEB12502) | metagenome | biome: forest; material: soil | place: USA | collected 2012-03-12 | depth 0.1 m | reverse complement strand
GGCCGTGTTGCGGGCGCGGTCGGCTTCGAGTTTGCGCGGATCGGGGGCGTGGGCCTCGGCGCGGTCGCAGCGGCTGTAGAGGCGCTCGATGACGGCGGCGACGCGGACGGCGCGCTCGATGCCCGGCATGTCCTCGGGATCGTCCATGGCGGTGGCTTTGAGCAACATGCGGTCGGCGAAGGCGCGCAGGAGTTCGCGCCGCGCTTCGGGCGTCAGGGGTTGCTGAGGTGTGTTTGCGTCAAGAGCCATGGGCTTGAGCATGACTCGGAAAAAGTGGGAGGGGAGAGATTTTGGGGAAAGGTGGTGGAAGGAACGGCCAGCCAGCAAGCTCCTCAGCCCTTACGCCTTCGCTGACGCTCGGCTCTCGTCCTCTCCCCGTGAACGGGAGGGCTATCGCATATAGCTTTAAACCGTTCGCACGTCTCCCCGCATCTGGGGAGAAGGTGGCCCGAAGGGCTAGGCGCCCCCGGCACGGATGACGGGTCATCCCACGGCCAGCAAGACCCCTCACCTGCCGCTCCGCGGCATCCTCTCCCCTTGAAAGGGGAGAGGTGGAAGAAAATGGAGTCTCGCATTTTCCATAGGCGATAGCCCTGTCGTGAACGGGGAGAGGTGAAGGAAACAAGTCGCACCACCACCGCGGTGAAGCCCCCGCGCAAGCGCAGGGAGGTACAAGGAAGGTTAGCCCGTGCGGCGGCCTTCGGCGTCGATCATCAGCGAGCCGTCTTCCTTGGCATAAGGTCCGGCCGGCCAGCGATCGAGCACATCGAGCACGGTTTCCGATGGCCGGCACAGGCGCACGCCCTTGGGTGTGCACACGATCGGCCGGTTGACCAGAACCGGATGCGCCACCATGGCGTCGAGCAATACGTCATCGCTGACGCCGTCATCGAGCAGGCCCAGTTCGGCCGCCGGTGATTTGGTTTCGCGCAGCGCCTGACGCGGCGTGATGCCCGCCGCCGCAAACAGGCCGAGAAGTTGCGCCCGCGTCCAGCCGGTTTGCAGGTAATCGATAACCACGGGCGCATAGCCGGCGGCCTCGATGACCGCCAGCACATTGCGCGACGTGCCGCAGGCGTTATTGTGATAGATGACGATGCTCATGCGGGCTTTTCTCCGGTCCTGGTGAGCCATCTGGCAAGAGCCAGTCCCGCCAGGGCGCCGGCAATCTGGGCAACCATGAACGCCGGAACATCCACAGGGCGGATACCGGCGAAGGTGTCGGAAAATCCGCGGGCCAAGGTGGCCGCCGGATTGGCGAAGGCTGTTGAGGCGGTAAACCAGTAGGCGGCCGTGATATATAGCCCGACGGCCGCAGGCACAAAATTCGGCCGCGCTTTCAAGGTCAACAGGATGGTCGATACCAGGCCGAAAGACGCCACGCCTTCGGACAGCCATTGCCCGCCACCGCTCCTGGCTTTCTGCGACACTTGCAGGATCGTCTCGCCGAACATGGCGTGAGCCAGCCAGACTCCAAGCAAGGCGCCGGCAAACTGAACGGAAATGTAGGCGGCGGCGTCCATCGTCGAGATCCGGCGCTCCAACCAGAAGACGAAGGTGACGGCGGGATTGAAATGCGCGCCGGATAGCGGCCCCAGCATGGTGATCAGCACCACCAGCATGGCGCCGGTGGCCAGCGTATTGCCAAGCAGCGCCAAGGCGACATTGCCGCCGGCCAGGCGTTCCCCCATGATTCCGGAACCGATAACCGTCGTCAGCAGCAAGGCGGTGCCAAGGCCCTCGGCGGCCAGCTTGCGGACGAATATCGACACGTCAGCAACCACAAGCCGACGTTTGTGGCGCGCACAGTTCGGGTCTGCCGCCACAGCAATCGCGCATCAGGAAGTCAAGCAAACCGCGCACCGTCTCGACATCGGCGGCATAACGGACATTGCGGCCTTCTCGTCGCGTTCGCACCAGCCCGGCATGCGCCAGAACCGCCAGATTGGCCGACATGGTATTCTGGCGCACGCCCAGTTTCACGCCAATATCGCCGGCCGGCACGCCTTCGGGCCCCGCCTCGATCAACAGGCGTAACACGTCCAGGCGCGTTTCCTGGCTGAGAGCCGCAAAAGCCGTAAGGGCGCGACTTTTATCCATACATCATGATTAATTGATATGATACCATGAGTCAACGGCCTGACGCTTTTAACAGAGGTGTTCAATCGAGCGGCCGCACCCAGATGTTGCGGTAGCTGACCGGGTGGCCATGGTCCTGCAGGGACAGCGGCCGGCAGCCATGCGCGACATAAGGCGGATGGCCGATCCAGGCGGTCGGCCCCTGGATCTCGAAATTGTCCTGCACCAGCACGCCGTTATGCAGCACGGTGATGCGCGCCTTTTGCGTCACGGCGCCCGAAGCGTCGAAATGCGGGGCGTGATAGATGATGTCGTAGGCTTGCCAGACGCCCGGCGCACGCGAAGCGTTGACCAGCGGAATCGACTGCTTGTAGACCGCGCCGGCCTGGCCGTTGACGTAGGTCTTGGCCGGGCCGTAGGAATCGAGCACCTGGACCTCGTAAAGGCCCTGCAGGAAGACGCCGGAATTGTTACGATCCTGGCTTTGCAATTCCTTGCCGTCGGGGCCGGTGACGTCGGTCGGCGTGCGCCATTCGACGTGCAGCTGGACGTCGCAGAACGACTGTTTGCTCTGGATATCGCCGGTGCCGGCCTTCACCGTCAGGGCGCCGTCGCCCACCGTCCACCCGGCCGGGCTGCCGTCCTTGGCCGTCTGCCATTGATCGAGATTGTCGCCGCCGAACAGCACCACCGCGTCCGAAGGCGCGCTGCCGGTGGTATCGACGGCTTTCGGCACGGGCGACCACACCTCGGTGGCGCGCGACTGTTCCTCGGGCGTCTGGGTTGCGGTCTGGTTTTGGGCGGAAGCGGCTGTGGCCGCCAGCAAGGCCGCGGCAATCAGGGTCAGTTTCATGGCGTGTCCTCGTCCTGTTCCCGGACGACCGTGATCAGCCGCCCAGTCTTTGCGCGATCTTGTCACGTCCGATCAGGAAGCTCAAGGCCCCCATGTCGGGGCCGTGGTCCTGGCCGGTCAGCGCCTGGCGCAGCGGCATGAACAGGGCCTTGCCCTTGGCGCCGGTCGCCTCCTTGATGGCGGCGGTCCAGGCCTGCCAGCTGTCGCGCGTATAGGGCTGAGGCAACAATTCCAGCGCCCTGGAAATGAAAGCCTGGTCCTCGATACGCGGCGTGATGTCGCCGGCCACGATGTCGCGCCACTCTGAAACATCGGAGAATTTGGAAATGTTCTGGCGGATGGTGTCCCAGAACAGATCTCCGAAATCGGCGTCGAGCGCGGCCAGGCGCGGCTTGGCTTCGGCGTAAGGCATGGTTTGCAGGACGGCCGCGTTCAGCCGCATCAGGTCGTCGAAGTCGTAGCGCGCCGGGGCACGGCCCATCTTGGCGAAATCCTGCATGTCGGCCAGGGCTTCCAGCGAGGGCGCGGCTTCGAGCGGGTCGGAGGTGCCGATCCTGGCCAGGTGCGACACGATGGCCAGCGGCTCCAGCCCGTCGTCGCGCATCTGCGAGATCGACATCGAGCCGAGGCGCTTCGACAACCCCTCGCCGTCGGCGCCGACCAGCAGCGGCATGTGGGCGAACTGCGGCAGGGCGACCGGGAACAGGCCTTGCAGCGCCTCGAAGATTTCGAGCTGGGTGCCGGTGTTGGCGACGTGGTCCTCGCCGCGGATGACGTGGCTGATCCGCATGTCCATGTCGTCGACGACCGACGGCAGGGTATAGAGGAAGGCGCCGTCCTCGCGGATCAGCACCGGGTCGGACATCGAGGTGGTGTCGACTTCGCAGTGGCCGCGCACCAGGTCTTCCCAGACGACGCGCTTGCCGTCGAGCTTGAAGCGCCAGTGGGCTTTGCGGCCCTCGGCCTCGAACTTCGCCCTGTCGTCGTCGCCGAGGGCGAGCGCGGCGCGGTCATAGACGGGCGGCAGGCCGCGCGACAACTGCACCTTGCGGCGGCGGTCCAGTTCCTCGGCCGTTTCATAGGCCGGATAGAGCCGGCCGATGGCCTTCAGGTGGTCGGCGGCCTTCTGGTAGATATCGAAGCGCTTCGACTGGTTGTAGCGCTCCTGCCAGGTGAGGCCGAGCCAGGTCAGGTCGGTCTCGATCAGGTCTTCGTTGTCCTTCGTCGAGCGCTCGAGGTCGGTGTCGTCGATGCGCAGCACGAACACGCCCTGCTGCCGGTGCGCGAACAGCCAGTTGACGAGCGCGGCGCGGACATTGCCGGCGTGGATGCGGCCGGTGGGCGAAGGGGCGAAGCGAACCTTGACGGTCATGGAGGAAGTCTCGGCAAAAAAGGGAGACACCCCATACGCTGTGTTGATCGCTTTTTAAAGGGCCAAGGTCCGCGAAACCACCTCGATGCCCGGCAAGTCGCCAACGCGGCTTGCCGACGACAGGAGGTTTTGTCTGACTGGGGACGGAAGGTTGCGCAAATCACACTCCTCAAAAAAAGTCAGGGCTTTCAGGCTTTCACTCGGCTGGAACGTCGAGCCGAAGAGTGCCCGCGCTCCAGCCAATCCTGTCGCCAGATCCGCACCGGCGGCCAGCATGGCGTGAATGTCGAGATAATCCTTGGCTTCGGCGCGCTGAAGGATGACTTTGAGTTTTGTGGCCATCAGGTCGTCGAGCGACGCCACCGTCAAAACGCGGTCGTGCGTCGCTTGAGGCATGCCTACCCTTCCGAACCGTACGGGCGCCAGGAAGGAGACCTTCACGGGCAAAGCCTCCCTCGTCACCAATACAGTCAAAGCATCAGGCCGATCCTGAATAACTGTGGACGACGCCAAAAAGGGGACGTGCCTATGGAGGTTGTCCTTGTCCAAAGGCTGATCGTGGAAGAAGTCGAAATCGACGGAAATGCGATGTCCCAAACGCAGCGCAATCGCCGTTCCACCATAAAGCACGAAACCCAGGCGCGTTATCGCGGCAAGCTCGGGCCACAGGGCTTGTTGCGCCCGAGGCAGGGTATCGAGGTGAGGATCAAAGCCTGTGGTCACGCCAGTTTGCGTTCCGGCATGGGCGGGACCTGCTCGGGTGCTGCGAGCCCCAGCCGGTAGTGCCAATAGTGCCAGGACCTGGCATTGAACTGGCCGATCTCGGCGTCGGCAATGACATCGCGCAAGGCGTCATCACCGAACTGCTTCACCATGGCCTGGACGTCGTCATAATCGCCCATGTTCATGACCTGCGCCATGATGCGCCCGGGCAAGGCCAGGGCTTCGTCCGGTGTTTTCCACCAGACGTATTTCCGGGCAAGGGCTTTGAGCAGGCTTTCGTCATCGGCGGTCATGGTGCTGCCCTAGCACGTTTCCGCCTGGGTATAAACCGCAGGTCAATCGTCGCGGTGGACGCGTTCCGAACGTTCGTGGCGTTCCTGGGCTTCGATCGAGAGCGTCGCCGTCGGGCGGGCTTCGAGTCGGCCGAGGCCGATCGGCTCGCCGGTTTCCTCGCAGTAGCCGTAGGAACCGTCGTCGATGCGCGAGATGGCTTCGTCGATCTTGGAAATCAGCTTGCGCTGGCGGTCGCGGGTGCGCAGCTCCAGCGCGCGGTCCGATTCAGAAGAGGCGCGGTCCACCAGGTCGGGGTGGTTTTCCGTTTCCTTCTGCATGATGTTGACGGTTTCCTTGGCGCCCCTGAGGATCTCGTCCTTCCAGGCATTGAGCTTGGCGCGGAAATAGGCCAGCTGGCGGGCACTCATGTACTCTTCGTCGTCGGTGGGGCGATATTCCCCCGCTACTTCCGGCACATTCACAGGCATAAGCACTCGCACCCTTGCAATTGGCGTCTGTCCCAAGGCGGTAAAGTCAGGCTTTTCTACAGCAAGAACAATACCAAAGCCTGAAGGCGACAAGCTGCGCGGGCTTATAGTGCGCGGACTATAAGCCCTCAAGCGATATTTGCCGTTGTGCGGTGCGATATTGATGAAGAATGCGTGACATGCCGCCAGGGACGACGGACCGGCTTACATCAGCCGGCGCTTGGCCAGTTCGACCAGGGCGCGGGTCTCGATCTCGTTGAGCAGACCCGACAGGCGGTTGTCCTCGATCTCCTCGCGTTGCAAGGCGATCAGCGATTGCAGGCGGATCAGGGCCGCATCGTCGATCTCGCCCGACAGCACGCTGACCTTGAGATCGTCGAGTGTATCGAGGATGTCGTTCGAGCGCTTGATCTGGCGGCGGCGGCGTCCGGTCAGGACATCCTCTTCGCCTTGCAGGGCCAGGATGGCGTCGACCCCCAGCGCGCCGAACGCGGCGGAGGCCTGCGCCGTGGCCGCCGATTTCTGGCTGCCCTCGCCTTTCGCTACCGAAAAGCCGTCGCCCGAACGGCGCACGCCGCTGGCGGATCCCAGGCTCATGCCGGTGGCGGAATTGATCTTCATCGTCATGGACGAAACCCACGCTTGCTGTTCAGGAAAATCACACCGGTTCTTCGGTTCCCCGAGTCTGGGGTGGCCGCATTTCTGGCGGCAAGTCGCGATCAAGGGACATTATTGCCGCCTGCCGGTAAGCGAAGCCTTAACGGCCCGGTAATTTTTTCCGGGCACGGACAGCGGCGATACGCGCATCAAACATTGCATTGAATTTGTTGACTTAATTTACCCACAGACTCTGGCACGAAACTGGCATCCCCGATGCGCAGTTATGGTTAACGGGTGATGGAATGAAGGTTTCGCTGATCAGGACCGTGTTTTGCGCCGCTGTCGCCGCCGGCCTGCTGCTGGCCGGCCAGGCCTGGGCCGGCTCGCGCATCAAGGACATCGTCGATGTCGAAGGCGTGCGCACCAACCAGTTGATCGGCTACGGCATCGTCGTCGGCCTGTCGGGCACGGGCGACACGGTGCGCAATTCGCCGATGCTGGGCCAGAGCATGCAAAGCATGATGGAACGGCTGGGCGTCAACATCCGTGACGCCAATCTGAACTCCAAGAACGCCGCCGCCGTCATGGTGACGGCCGAACTGCCGGCCTTCGCCGCCCCCGGCGCACGCGTCGACGTCACCGTCTCGGCCATGGGCGACGCCAAGAGCCTGCTCGGCGGCACCCTGCTGGTGACGCCCCTGCTCGGCGCTGACGGCAATGCCTATGCGGTGGCGCAGGGCACGGTGCAGACCGGCTCGATCTCGGCCGGCGGCGCCTCGGGGTCTTCGGTCACCAAGGGCGTGCCGACCGCCGGACGCATCTCGGACGGCGCCAGCGTCGAACGCGAAACCGGCTTCAACCTCAACGACATGGCGGTGGTCCGCCTTACCCTGCGCAATCCCGATTTCGCCACGTCCAGCCGCATCGCCGCCGCCATCAACAGCGCCTATCCCGGCACGGCGTTCGCACAAAACCCGTCGATCGTCGCCGTCAAGCCGCCGGCGGGCACCAGCAACATGGACTTCATCACCCGTGTCGAAGGCCTGGACGTCGATGTCGACGAACCGGCCAAGGTGGTGATCGACGAGGTCAACGGCGTCATCGTCATGGGCGAAAACGTCCGCATCTCCAAGGTGGCCATCGCCCAGGGCAACCTGACCATCCGCGTCGACGAACAGCCGGGCGTCAGCCAGCCGGCGCCGTTTTCCCAGGGCCAGACGGCGGCGGTGCCGTCGAGCACGGTCAGCGTCGACGAGGAAAAGGGCAAGCAGTTGCTGACGCTCGGCGGCGGCTCGTCGCTCAGCGACCTGGTCAACGGCCTCAACGCCCTGGGGGTGACGCCGCGCGACATGATCTCGATCCTGCAGGCCATCAAGGCCGCCGGCGCCTTGCAAGCCGATATCGAGGTGATGTGATGGATACGACGGCTCTCCTCACGCTCCAGGCCGCCCAGGCCAGCGCCCAGGGCAACACGCAGGCCGCCACGATGTCGGCCATGGACCACACCAAGGGCAAGAACGCCAAGCTCGGCCTCGATTTCGAAAGCATGTGCCTGTCGAACCTGCTGACGCCGATGTTCGAGGGCCTGCAGACCGACGGCCCGTTCGGCGGCGGCGAAGGCGAAGCGGCGGTGCGCTCCTTCTATATCGACGCCATGGCCAAGCAGATGGCCCAGCGCGGCGGCCTGGGCATCTCCGAAATGATGCAGAAACAACTTCTCAAATTGCAGGAGGGCTGAGCATGGCCTTGTCAGCGCAAAACGGTTCGGAACGGGCGCGGCAACTGATCGCCCTGACGGTGCGGCTGGGCGAACGTCTGGAGCGGGAAAGCGGCGTGCTTGAGGCGCACCGGCCGCAGGATCTCTATGACGGCATCGAGGAAACGCGCAACCTGTCCAATCTTTACCGTCACGAATGCACGCGCATCCGCATGGACCCGACCCTGCTGGCCGGCATGACCGCCGCCGAAAAGCAGGCGCTGAAGACGGCGACCGAACTGTTCAACGAACGTGTCCAGCGCTACGAGCACGCCGTCGGCGCGGCCAAGACGGTGACCGAGGGCATCATCGCCGCCGTCGCCCAGGACCTCAGCGCGCTGAAGACCCAGACCGCGACCTACGGACCGAAGGCGACCACCAACACGGCCGGCCCGCAGTCTTTGAATTTCAACCGCAAGGCCTGAGTTTGGCGGAACGCGGCTTCGCACGGAGATCAGGGTGTGGCAGACCGTTGCGAGACAATGGTTGGCTCAAGAATTTGAACACGAAAAGCACGAAAAGATGCGCAAGGCGCATCAACACGAAAATGCACGAAAAGAGGTTGTTCTAACTCGGCCTCGTTCGTGTTTTTCGTGAAAGCGCTACGCGCGTTTTCGTGCTTTTCGTGGTTAACTTTTGAGTCAGTTCATTCTGCGCACGGAGTTGGCCAATTCCGGTACTGCTGCTCCCAAGCAAGTCGCCCCCCCGTCTTTGTTACTCTTCGCTTCGCTCGCCCGTCGGTCCCTCTCCCCAAACGCTTCGCGTTCAGGGAGGTATAGAGGAGAACTCTGCCTGCCGAACCTTACGCACGAACGACCGTTCAATTCCCGGATTTGGGATCGGTATTGACGCCATCCATGACGCGCTGGTCTTTTGGATTGGAATAGGCGCCCTTGCGCGGCTGGTCGTCGGGACGGAAATTCGGCTGGACGCCGGTGCTGCCGCCCCCGCCGACCCGGTTCCAATAGTCGGAATTGCCGCTGCCGGTCTTGTACTGCAGGTTGGCGTCGCGCGCCGCCGCCGCCTTTTGCAGGTCCGGGCGATTGACGAGGCCGAGATCGGCCTGTCCGGTCAGGGCGTTCATCTTGCAGTTCGGCGGCGGGGTCTGGCCCTTGATGCGGGCCTCGGCGCAATAGTCATGGTTCTGCATCGCCTGGGTCAGGCTGCCGCGCCCGTTCATGGCCTTGCCGATCATGCCCTGCGCGCCGGCAAGGCCGGCCGCCGCGCCGCCGCCGCCGCCGGCCGTCGAACCGCCCGGCTTGCCGCCTCCGGACGGCGCCGGCAGGCCTGACGGCGCGACGTCGGCTTCCAGGGAAGGCGCGGTATCCGGCACGGCGTGCAGGTTGAGGCTGCTCAGGCCGGTAACGCCGGTGACCGGCTTGACCAGCCCCGCCTCCTCGTCCTTGCGCTGCTTGACCTTGTTGAGCGACGGCGCGGGCGCCAGGGTCGGCATGTCGGCATTATTCGCCACCACCGTCTGCGAGAACGACTTGACCTGTTGCTGTTGCAGGTCGATCTGCTCGATCGGCCTGGCCTTGATCGCCGGGTCGGGCGCCGGGGAAGGCGGCGCCGGGACCGGCTGCGCCGCCGGCGCCGGAGCAGCGGCCTGCTGCTGCGGCTGGGGCTTGGGCTCGACCTTAGGCAGCACGATCTGGTGCGGATTGAGTTTGACCACGGGCACCGGTTCGGGCGGCGGCTCCTTGACCTGGTAGAGCTCGACCTCCAGCGGCGCCTCGGTATCGCTGTAATGAAAGGTGTAGATTCTCGGCCGCATCTGGACAAGGCCCCACAGCACCAGCAGATGCATGATCAGCACGACAACGGTGGAGAAGGCCAGCCTCCCCTTCGGTCCGATGACGATGTCCTTGCGGCCTACCGTAATGTACATGCGGTGGAGGTCCCCCCGGTTTGTACCCACCCTGATCAGCAAATCAGTCCTTACTTTGTCCGCTTTGCGGCACGGAGTCAAAAGACCGCTCATCACAACCTGCTGACATCTCCTGTCCGACAGACGGAGCACGGGTAAAAATCAGCAGTGAATTTGCATGGCCGCGCGTCAATGTTTCTGCTTTGTTCTTGATTTCGGGTGGCAAATCACGACAAAGCTTCTATATTAGGCGTTTGTTCAAGAGCGAGAACGGTTGCACGATGGCGCATTCCCCCCTTCATCACGATTTTATCAAGGTCCGTGGGGCGCGCGAACATAACCTGAAGGGCGTGGACGTCGATATTCCGCGCGGACAGCTGGTTGTCTTGACCGGACTTTCCGGATCCGGCAAGTCGTCGCTGGCCTTCGATACCATCTATGCCGAAGGCCAGAGGCGCTACGTCGAATCGCTGTCGGCCTATGCCCGCCAGTTCCTGGAGCTGATGTCGAAACCCGATGTCGACCTGATCGAAGGCCTGTCGCCGGCGATTTCGATCGAGCAGAAGACGACGTCGAAGAACCCGCGCTCGACCGTCGGGACCGTCACCGAAATCCACGACTATATGCGCCTGTTGTGGGCGCGGGTCGGCATTCCCTATTCGCCGGCCACCGGCCTGCCGATCGAATCGCAGACCATTTCGCAGATGGTCGACAAGGTGGTGGCCCTGCCCGAAGGCACGCGCCTGCTGTTGCTGGCGCCCTTCATCCGCGGCCGCAAGGGCGAATACCGCAAGGAAATCGCCGAACTGCAGAAGCAGGGCTTCCAGCGCCTGAAGATCGACGGCCAGTATTACGCCATCGAGGATGCGCCGAAGCTCGAAAAGAACTTCAAGCACGATATCGACGTCGTCATCGACCGCATCGTCGTCAAGCCCGGCCTGATGACGCGCCTGGCCGATTCGTTCGAGACGGCGCTGCGCCTGGCCGACGGCCTGGCGGTGGCGGAATATGCCGACGTCATGGAAGGCGAGGCCGAACCGCGCCGCCTGCTGTTTTCGGAAAAGTTCGCCTGCCCGGTCTCCGGCTTCACCATCGAGGAAATCGAGCCGCGCCTGTTTTCGTTCAACAATCCGTTCGGCGCCTGTCCGGCCTGCGACGGGTTGGGCGTCAAGCTGAAGTTCGACCGCGACCTGATCATTCCCAACCCGAAGGAAACCCTGGCCGGCGGCGCCATTGCCCCGTGGTCGAAAGGCCCGTCGCCGCTCTATGCCCAGACCCTGCAATCGCTGGGCGTCCATTACGGCTTCAAGATGGAGACCAGGTGGGACGCCCTGCCCGACGGCGTGCGCGATATCCTGCTCAATGGCTCGGGCTCGGAAAAGATCAAGTTCACCTACCAGGACGGCTCGCGCCGCTACGACGTCACCAAGCCGTTCGAGGGCATCGTGCCCAATATGGACCGGCGCTGGCGCGAGACCGATTCGTCGTGGGTGCGCGAGGACCTGGCGCGCTACCAGTCGGAAACGCCGTGCGAAGCCTGCGGCGGGGCGCGCCTCAAGCCCGAAGCCCTGGCGGTCAAGATCGGAGCGAAGAACATTTCCGAGATTTCCGGCCTGTCGATCAAGAACGCCCACCACTGGTTTTCGACCGTCGAGGACAGCCTCACCGCCCAGCAACTGGAAATCGCCCGCCGCATCCTCAAGGAAATCAAGGACCGGCTGCGCTTTCTCAATGATGTCGGGCTCGACTATCTCAACATGTCGCGCAATTCCGGCACCCTGTCGGGCGGCGAATCGCAACGCATCCGGCTGGCGTCGCAGATCGGCTCCGGCCTGACAGGCGTGCTCTATGTGCTCGACGAACCCTCCATCGGCCTGCACCAGCGCGACAACGACCGCCTGCTGGTCTCGCTCAAGGGCCTGCGCGATCTCGGCAATTCCGTGCTGGTGGTCGAGCACGACGAGGACGCCATCCTGCAGGCCGATTACGTCATCGACATGGGCCCGGCCGCCGGCGTCCATGGCGGCGAAGTGGTGGCGCAAGGCTTGCCGGCCGATATCAAGGCCAATCCCAAGTCGCTGACCGGACAATACCTGACCGGCAAGCGGGAAATTCCGCTGTTCTACGGTACGGGCCATAACGACCAGCGCCGCCCGATCAACCGCAAGAAGATGATCAAGGTGATCGGCGCGCGCGGCAACAACCTGAAAAATGTCACCGGCGAGATCCCGGTCGGCGTCATGACCTGCATCACCGGTGTCTCCGGCGGCGGCAAGTCGACCTTCACGCTGGAAACGCTGTACAAGGCGGCGGCGCGGCGGCTGAACAATGCCTCGGCCCATCCCGCGGCCCACGACAAGATCGAGGGGCTGGAGCATTTCGACAAGATCGTCGAGATCGACCAGTCGCCGATCGGCCGCACGCCGCGTTCCAATCCGGCCACCTATACCGGCGCCTTCGGACCGATTCGCGACTGGTTCGCCGGTCTGCCGGAATCGAAGTCGCGCGGCTACGGGCCGGGCCGCTTCTCCTTCAACGTCAAGGGCGGGCGCTGCGAAGCGTGCCAGGGCGACGGCGTCATCAAGATCGAGATGCACTTCCTGCCCGACGTCTACGTCACCTGCGACGTCTGCAAGGGCAAGCGCTATAACCGCGAGACGCTCGACATCTCGTTCAAGGGGCATTCCATCGCCGACGTGCTCGACATGACGGTCGAGGAAGGCGCCGAGGTGTTCAAGGCGGTGCCGTCGATCCGCGACAAGCTGGAAACGCTGAAGCGGGTGGGTTTAGGTTATATCAAGATCGGCCAGCAGGCGACGACGCTGTCGGGCGGCGAGGCCCAGCGCGTCAAGCTTTCGAAGGAACTGTCGAAACGCGCCACCGGCAAGACGCTGTACATCCTGGACGAACCGACCACCGGCCTGCATTTCGAGGATACGAGAAAGCTGCTGGAGGTGCTGCACGAACTGACCGATCATGGCAATACGGTGGTGGTGATCGAGCACAATCTCGACGTCATCAAGACGGCCGACTGGTTGCTCGATTTCGGCCCGGAAGGCGGCGACGGCGGCGGCGAGATCGTGGCCACCGGCACGCCGGAAGCCGTGGCCGACAACCCGAAATCGTGGACCGGCAAGTACCTCAAGGGCATGCTGGCCAAGCACAAGCAGCGCCATCTGGAACCAGCGCAGTAGTCAGTCCTGGAAGCGCGGCTTCCTGGGGTACGGATTGCGGAAGACGTCCTCGACGGAGACACCGAATTCCGAGGCGATACGGAACGCCAGGTCCAGCGATGGATCATGGCGTTCGGTTTCCACGGCATTGATGGCGTAGCGCGATACGCCGACGGCATGCGCCAGATCTTCCTGTGTCATGTCGCGTTCGGCACGCAGGACTTTCACGCGTCCTTTCACGCCCGGGTGTCCTGGATGACCGGCGTGACCATGGCAAACAGCGACCAGAACAGCGGGTACATCAACCACATCGGCACCTGGGGCGCGGCGGCGAACTGTTCCGCCACGCTCCAGCCGGTAGCGATGGCGATGGTCAGGCCGGCGGCGGCGATCATCCGCTTCGATGTCAGGGCGCGGGCGAATTCGTCCTGACGCGCGATCAGGCGGTAGGCCAGGTAGAATTGTTGCGCGGCGATCAGGCCCGGCGCGGCCGCCAGCCCCCACAAGGCGATGGCAGGCCAGCCGGCTTGCCGCGCCCAGCACAGGGCGTAGAGATCGGCCAGGAACAGGCCCCACAGGATGACAGCGGTGACGACATAGCCGGGACTTTTGGGCCAGGTGAACATGTGATTTTTTCCCTCTTTATGTTGTGAGTACCTAACATAAATTGAAGTAAACCTTTCTGTCAAGCTGCGGATGGAACGAAGTGGCGTCACACTTAACCTCCGTTAACCATTTCGCGGCATGGTGAAGGCCATGAGATTCGCCGCCCTCGCCTTATCCGCCGTCGCCGTCCTGAGCCTCGCGGGCTGTTCGCCGAAAAAGGCCGCCAAGCCCGACGCCAAGGCCTCATCGGCCGCGCCGGTCGGCAAATGGACCTATGACGGCGACACCGGCCCCGAACACTGGGGGCAACTGGGCGGCGCCGCCACGACCTGCGCCACCGGCTTGCGCCAGTCGCCGGTCGATATCTCGGGCGCGGTCAAGTCGCAGTTCGGCAAGGTCAGGCTCGACTACAATTCGGTGTCGGCCACCATCCAGAACACCGGCAAGACGGTGCGGATCGTGCCGTACGACGGCGGCGACATCGCGCTCGACGGCGTCAGCTACCCCTTGAAATATATCGAGTTCCACTCGCCGTCCGAGCACGCCATCAACGGCCACAAGTCGACCCTGGAGAGCCAGTTCGTCCACCAGGACGACAAGGGCCATACCGTCATCGTGGCCGTGCTCTACGACATCGGCGCCGCCGACCCGATGCTGGGTTCGCTGTGGACCTACCTGCCGACCGATCCCGGCCAGCCGCTGCCGCTCAATGACGTACTGATCAATGCCCAGGACCTGCTGCCGGGGACCGAGGATTATTACGTCTATTCCGGCTCGATGACAACGCCGCCGTGCGCCGAGGGTGTGACCTGGATGATCTATTCGTCGCCGCTCAGCGTTTCGGCCGAACAGGCCGACGCCTTCGAACGCCTGATCGGACCGAATGCCCGGCCCCTGCAGCAGCAGCACGACCGGGACTATATCCACCTGTCGGCGAACTGACGGTTTCCCCCAGCGCCGTTTTCTGGCGATCAGAACAGATTTTCGGCACGCGCCGGGGATTTCGTTCCGCGCAGGCTGCGATAGGCGGCGGCGGGCGCGCCGGCCGACAAGGCCACGCTCAACGGTGCGACCAGGCCGTTGGCGACGATCAGGTAAGCCACCGTCACCGGCGAACGGAACATGTCCGTGGTCAGGGTGCCGCCCTTGAGGATCGGGTCGAGCACCTTCACGTCGCCATGGCCGACGGCCGCGGCGCAGGCGGCGAAGATGGCGAAGCACAGGACATAGACCAGGGCGATCATCACGCCGGTGACGAGGTAGCCGGCGACCAAGGGCCACAGATATTCGCGCGTCACCGGCCACGAGCCGAACAGGTTGATCTTTTCCTCGTCGAAGGTCTGCACGCCGAAAAACGACAGGCGGACGGCGAAAGCCGCGGTTACGGCGATGGCGGCGACGCCGGCAAGGAAACCCAGGCTTTCCGGCGCAATGCCGAGCACGCTCGACAACAGGCCGGCCACCAGCGAAATCGCGATCAACGCCACCACGAAGACGCCGATGGCGACAAGCGCGAACAACAACCCGACCGCCATCTGGCGCAGTTCGTCGGCGCCGAAACCAAGCCAGGCGAGACCTTTGTCTTCGCGTCCGAGCACCGCGCGATAAACGGCGCAGGCGACGAACGCGCCGACGACCAGTTGCAGCGGCAAGGCAATGCCGTAACCGGCCAGGATCGGCGGAAACAAGCCCAGCATGGCCTCGGCCTGGGCCTCGGTGGCGGGCTGGCTGCCCTGCATGTGCTGCAAGGCGTCGAGCGACGTCCCCGCCAGCGATGTCAGGGCGTACAGCGACAGGCCATTGCCGATCAGCAGCAACAAACCCCAGGCCAGGACGGCGTAGGGCTTGCTGCGGATGATGCGAAAGCCTTCGAAGGCGAAATCAAATGACAGGGCCATGGCCTATTTAGACGCAGTCGCCGCGCGAAGGCAATCAGAATACCTTCTCGGCTTCCCGCGTAAGGCCATGCCCCGTCAAGGCCCTGTAGGCGGCGGCTGCCGGAGCGATCATGATCGTGATCATGAGCGGCGCCAGCAGCACGATGAACAGCGCCATCACAACCAGCAGGACCGGATTGGCGAACACCGTGGCGAAAGCGTTGAACGGATTGCTGGTGGCCGCCGGCGCGACAGGCGCGACGTGGACAAAGGCGCTGGTCAGGCCCGTCGCCACGCCGAAAATGATCATGAAAAGGATTTCCACGATGATCGCCAGGACCAGCACGACGATATAGCCGCCGAACAGGGTCCAGAAATGCCCCCTGGTCAACGACCACGAACCGAACAGGTTGATCTTCTTGGTGGCGAAGGTCTGCACCGTGAACAGCGAGATGCGCGTCCACAGCCAGATGACCAATCCAAACACGACCAGGCCCAGGATCACGCCGACAAAACCGGCGGCTTTCGGCGCGGCCACGGCGGACACGCCCAGAACGATGCCGAAACCGATGCCGATGGCGAATTCGGCGGCGATGAACACAAGCATGAACAGCAGGTTGACGCCGATCATGCGCAGTTCGTCTCCGCCAAGACGAAGATAGCCGAAGGCGCTGTTCGCGGGCTCAAGCACCGCCCGGTAGACGGCGCAGTTCATGACGGCGCCGAAGACAAGTCCGCCCGGAATCAGGATGCCGTACATCGGCAGGATGCGCTGATAGATTCCCATGACGGCGGCCGGATTGGTCGCCGCGCCGGCGCCGGCGCTCAGGTTTTGCAGGTCGGCAAACACCGGCCCCATCATGGTCGCCATCATGTAAAAGAAACCGGCGTAGAAAACGAGCAGCACCAGACCCCAGATCGGAATCAGCTGCGGCCGCGCACGGATGACGCGAAAGCCTTCGAACGCGAAGTCGATATTGAGTGCCATCTGCCCCTCCCCCTTGTTTCCGGCGCACCATGGCCGGAGATCGCGGGTTATTCTGACCGCAATTTGATGATCTGCCTATAGGCCGACGACAAAAATCCGGCGGCGAGCGGCAGGATGGCGAAAATGGCCAGCCCCGCCATGACGGCATGAAGGACGAGGTGCAGGTGCGGCGTATCGAGCGCGGGCGGGCGCGGCGACAGCACGAACTGGCGATGCATGTGGTGGAACAGCAGGCAGGCGACGACCAGCAGCGGCAGGATCATCACCATCAGGCCCGCGAACAGCTTGCCGACATTCCCCGAACTCAGGCCCAGCGCGTTCAGCGTCACCATCCTGCGCTCGGCCACGGTGGCGGCGTGAAACAGGGCGAACTTGGCCGTCAGGAAGACGAGCAGAACCAGCGACAGCACCAGATAACCGACGATGAACCAGAACACCGGCTGGCTGAAATCGACGACGCCCCACGGATGCGCCGGTGACGCATCGGCCAGGCCTTCAAGTCCGGTCAGCTTCAGCGCAATGGCGAAGACGACGAACAGGGTGGCGGCGATCAGCAGCATGAACAGGCCGACCATGATGCCGGCGCCGAACAGCCGCACCTCCGGCATGTGGAACTGGACGCCGCCAAGCCCCAGCCCTTCCTTGCGCGCATCCTTGCCGAACAGGGCGACGCGGTAAAGCGCCCCCAGGGTCATCAGCTTGAAAAAGACCAGGACCAGCAGCAGGCCGAGATACGCCAGGCCATGAGGCAGGTGACCCGCGGCGCCGAGGCGCATGGCGACCTGGGGTCCGAAAACGGCGAAAGCCCACAGGGCGGCCAGGGCCAGCCAGGTTCCGCCCCACGCCGCCGGCAGGGACGAGGCCGCCGCCGACAGGGCGCGCGTCATCGAAAAGGACGCTCTGGTACTCATGCTTTCTGCCACCCCACGCACATCAGGCCATTTCAGGCCGTATCGATTTGAGACTCAAATTCTTTCGCTTGAAAAGCTTATTTCGTTAACCCGCGCATATTTGCCGCAGCCCCTTGCTAACGGGTAACAGTTTCGATAGCGCAGGTTCATGACAGACATAAAACCTATCCACGTCATCGGCGGCGGCCTGGCCGGCTCGGAAGCCTGCTGGCAGATCGTATCCCAGGGCATACCGGTTATCCTGCACGAGATGCGCGGCATCAAAAAGACCGACGCGCACCAGACCGACGGCCTGGCTGAACTGGTGTGCTCGAATTCCTTCCGCTCCGACGACTGGCAATTCAACGCGGTCGGCCTGTTGCACGAGGAAATGCGCCGGGCCGGTTCGCTGATCCTTCGGTGCGCGGATGCGCACCAGGTGCCGGCCGGCGGCGCCCTGGCGGTCGACCGCGACGGCTTCTCGCAGGCCGTCACGCAGGCGCTGGAAAACCATCCGCTGGTTACGATCGTGCGCGAAGAGGTGACGTCGTTCGCCGATTGGGACAATGTCGTCTGCGCCACCGGACCGCTGACCTCGGAGGCGCTGTCGCAGACAGTCCTGGGCCTGAGTGGCGAAGGCCAACTCAGCTTTTTCGACGCCATCGCGCCCATCATCCATGCCGATTCGATCGACATGTCGAAAGCGTGGAAGCAATCGCGCTACGATAAGGAAGGTCCCGGTGGCGACGCGGCGGCCTATATCAACTGTCCGATGGACAAGGACCAGTACGAGGCGTTCGTCGACGCCCTGCTGGCCGGCGACAAGACCGAGTTCAAAGAGTGGGAAAACGTGCCCTATTTCGACGGCTGCCTGCCGATCGAGGTGATGGCCGAACGCGGGCGCGAAACCCTGCGCTGGGGGCCGATGAAGCCGGTCGGGCTGACCAATCCGCATAACCCCACCGTGAAGGCGCACGCCATCATCCAGTTGCGCCAGGACAATGCGCTGGGCACGCTTTACAACATGGTCGGTTTCCAGACCAAGCTGAAGTACGGCGTCCAGGCCGATGTCTTCCGCATGATTCCCGGCCTGGAAAACGCCCAGTTCGCCCGGCTGGGCGGCCTGCACCGCAACACCTTCCTGCAATCGCCGAAAATCCTCGACCGCCAGTTGCGGCTGAAGGCCAATCCGGCGGCCAGGTTCGCCGGCCAGATCACCGGCGTCGAGGGTTATGTCGAAAGCGCCGCCATCGGCCTGCTGGCCGGACGCTTCGCCGCCGCGCAGCGTCTGGGCCGCGACCTGGCCGAACCGCCGGAAACGACGGCGCTGGGGGCGCTTCTCAACCACATTACGGTCGGTCATCTCGACGGCGGCTCATTTCAACCCATGAACATCAATTACGGCCTGCTGCCACCGATGGAAGCGCCCAAGGCCGACGAGACCGGCGCCAAAATTCCTCTGAAGGAACGCGGGCGGGCAAAAAAGCGCCTGATGTCGCTGCGGGCTTTAAAAGACCTCAATTCGTGGCTAGACGGCGCGCGGGCGGATCCTGTCGCGGTCTAGGTATGAGTTCGAAATTTTTGTGGGCGCTGTTTGGCGGCGCCATGATCCTGAGCAGCTGCGCCGAGCGCGTCCAGACGGTGTACGTGCCGGCCCCGGTCGTGGTGCAGCCGACTTCGCTGACGCCCCAGCCGGTGATCCTGTTCAACAAGACCAAGAACGGCCGCAAGCTGTTCACGCTGGAAGACGAGTTCCCCTATTGCGACGCCGAGACCGGCCTCGTTATCGTCGTGCCCAGGTGGTACGTCACCGACTTCGCCAGCGTGCCGTGGTACGGCCAGGCGGTGATCGATCCGCAAGGTCCGACGGCCCGCGCCGCCATCATCCATGACTGGCTCTACACCATCGGCCAGCCCGGCAAGCGCGAAATCGCCGACGCCATCTTCTACCGCGCCATGATCAAGTTCGGCGTATCGGACATGCAGGCGCGCATCGCCTATAACGCCGTGCGCGTCGGCGGCGAACACGGCTACGGCCTGGCCGGCGACTGGCTGTTCATCGATCCGCGCCGGCCCGATATCAGCCAGCCGCCGCCATTCGCCAAGCCGAAGGTCGGCGGCATCATGTACATGAAGAACTGCCAGGGCTTCGAGGCGATGATCGCGTCCGGCTGGAAAGCCTATCCCGACAAGCCGCTGCCCTTGCCGCCGCCACCGCCTCTTCCGCCGAAACCGAAGCTGGGGTCGTGGATGGCGGGCAAGCTGTTCGGCGCTAAATCCGGTCAGTAACGAAGGCCCAGAACAGTTTCAGGCGCTTGACCAGAGGCCCCGCGGGCCGGCCGCGCCAGATATTCGTTGCCAGGGCTGCCGGCAAGGCCAGGGGCAACAGGTCCGGTGGCAAGAGCTTCATCGCCTGGGCGGCGTCACGGCGGAGGTGCGCCAGCTCGGCATCGCCGGCATCGCTCAATCCGCGCCGGGCTTTCAACAGGGCCATGCCGCAGAAGCGGGATGTGGCGGCCAGGTCCCCGGAGCAGCCAAGGACGGCCGAGGCCAGGACGGCGACGCAGCCCTCGCCGCTGTCGGTGACGCCGAGCGCATCCTTGACCGCCAGGGAGCCTTTGTCCAGCAGCGGCATCTGGCCTTCGACCAGGTCGAGAAGGGCCTGCGGAGCGAGACCGTACTTTTCGATCAGCGCCTTCAACGCTTCGGTCAACGGGTGATAACGCACAGGCTTGCCGTCGCGAATTTCCTCGATGGCCTCATACCACCAGCGCAGACGGATTTCACCCATCAAGGCTTCGGTCGTGCGTTCGGGAATATCGCGCAGCGTCTCCAGGAACGCATATAAGACCAGGGCCTCGGCGCGCTTGCCCGCGTCGGGGATGAAGGCGCAGGCGAGTACAACGTCCTCGTTCTTGGGCAACAGGTCCGAGGACGTCACAGCTTATCCGAAAATGGTCTGGCGAGAGTCTTGAGTACATCCAGCCATTTTCGATTACCCGAAAATGGTCTGGTACATGGTCATGGCCACCAGCATCGGCAGCGACAGCATGACGTTGAGACGGCTGAACATCATGGCCTTCTTGGCGGCGGCCGCCTTCTGTTCCGGCGTGCCCTCCTTGATGCCGAGCGCGATCTTCTGGGCCGGCCAGATGAAGTGCCAGACATTGATCATCATGATGATGCCGAGCCACATGCCGACGCCCATGAAGGCGAACTGCACGTCCGAATGCGGATCGAAACCGCCGGCGAAGCCGAGGCTCAGCACCTTGGCGGCGTAACCGCGCAGCCAGGCGAGGAGGAGACCGAAAACGACGGTGAAAAAGGCGGCCCAGCGAAACCAGAACAGGGCTTCGGGCGCGACATATTTGGTGACGCCGGGCTTCAGCTCGGCCGGCACGTCCGGCATGACACGGATCTGGACGAAGTTGAAATAGTAAAGCAGCCCGATCCACATGATGCCGCAGACGACGTGGGCCCAGCGCACGACAGCGGTGGCGAAGATCATGCCGAAGCCGTCCGGGCCATGCAGTCCGAAACCCGCCATGAAGATGGCCGCCAGGATCAGGCTGACGATGATGACGCTGCGAAGATTGGAGAAAAAGCCAGCCATGTCCTACCCCTTGTTGGCGCCGCTTGTGCGCGGCGCCGCATGAACAACCCTGGTCGCATCATAGGGCGATTTGGGCGGTTCGGGAAAGATGGAAATTAATGGCGAAGACAAGTGCTGAAAACCACGCCGCTTAAGGCATGGTTTTCGTCTTCTTGCCCGCATTCTTGAAGCCCCCCAGATCGATGACCTCGGCGTCGCCGGCATTGCGGTTGACACCCCACAGCAGGATGACCGGCGAAGCGACATAGATCGACGAATAGGTGCCGACGATGATGCCGAACATCATGGCGACCGAGAAGGTCAGCAGGGCCTCGCCGCCCAGGATGGCCAGGCCGGCCAGCGCCATGACGGCGGTCAGGCCGGTGATGATCGTCCGCGACAGGGTTTCGTTGATCGACATGTTGATGATGTCTGTCAACGGCATCTTCTTGTACTTGCGCAGGTTTTCACGCAGGCGGTCGAAGACGACGACGGTGTCGTTCATCGAATAGCCGATGATGGTCAGGATGGCGGCCACGGCGCGCAGGTCGAATTCCAGGTGGAAGACGGCGAACAGGCCGAAGGTCAGGATGACGTCATGGAACAGGGCGAAGACGGCGCCGAGGCCGAACTGCCATTCGAAACGGAACCAGATATAGACCATCATCAGGCCGATGGCGATGAACAGCGCCAGGATGCCGCCGGTCAGCAGTTCGCCGGAAACTTCGGCGCCGACGACTTCGGTATTGGAGAACCTGGCGTCGGCATAGGTCTTGAGCAGGACGCTCTTGACGCCTTCGACCTTGCCGACCGGATCCTTGGACGGCGACTCGAACTTCATGATGACGTCCTTGCCGTCCGTGCCGACACCCTGGACCTGAACGTCCTTCAGGCCCTGCTGTTCCAGCGTGGTGCGCAGCGACGCCATGTCGATCGGTTCGCCCGGCGTCGCCATTTCCAGCTTGGTGCCACCCTTGAAGTCAACGCCGCAGGTCAGGCCGCCGCACGGCGCCTTGAGCGGGAACAGCGGCGCCTGGTCGCCAACGACCGTCAGGAACAGCGAGGCGCACACGGCCACGACCGACAAGGCAGCGGCGATGCGCGCGAAATTGACGAAATGAATGTCGGTCTTGTGCGGCAGAAGCTTGATCAGCGGCCATGCCCTGGGCGCCACGTCGTCGGCGATCGGCAGGGTCTTGGGCTTGGAAAACTTGTACCAGGCGGCAATGCAGACCTGGGTCACCATCACCGATGAAAACACCGAGGTGAAGGTGCCGAGCATCAGGGTGACGGCGAAGCCCTTCACCGTGCCGGCGCCGAACATGTACATGATGCCGGCGGCGACCAGTGTTGTGATGTTGGCGTCGAGGATGGTTTCCAGCGCCTTGGAGAAGCCGGCGTCGAGCGCGGCGATAAGGCTTTTGCCGCTGCGCAGTTCGTCGCGCATCCGTTCGTAGATCAGCACGTTGGCGTCGACCGCCATGGCCAGCGTCAGGATCAGGCCGGCGATGCCGGGCAAGGTCAGGGTCGATTGCAGCAGCGACATGCCGCCGACCAGCAGCAGCAGGTTGGTGACCAGCGACACCACCGAATAGCCGCCGAACTGCAAACCATAGGCCAGCAGCATGAAGAGAACGACCGAGGCGAAGGCGATGGCCGTGGCGTGCATGCCCTTCTCGACCGAATCGGCGCCCAGCGAGGCGGTAACCGTGCGCTGCTCGACGAATTTCAGCGGTGCCGGCAGGGCGCCGCCGTTGAGCACATTGACCAGTTCCGACGCGCTCTGGGCGGTGAAGTGGCCTTCGATGATGCCGGTGCCGCCGGTGATCGGCGTGTTGATGACCGGGGCCGAAACGACCTTGCCGTCGAGGATGATGGCGAAGCGGTGGCCGACGCCGTCGGTGGTCGCCTTGCCGAATTTCTGCGCGCCCTCGCCGTTGAAAGCGAAGTTGATCGCCGGGCGGCTGTACTGGTCCTGGCCGACGCTGGCCTTCTTCAGGCTGCCGCCGGACACCATGACCTTCTTGCGCACCAGCAGGGTCTGGCCGGGACCGCCCTCCTCGTAAGGCAGCAGTTGCGAACCCGGCGGAATGCGGCCGGCGGCGATATCGGCCTGGCTGGCGGTTTCATCGACCATCTGGAAGGTCAGGTTGGCGGTCTGGCCGATGACGCGCTTCAGCTCTTCCGGATCGCTTTCGCCCGGCGCTTCGATGACGATGCGGTTGGCGCCCTGGCGGACGATCGACGGCTCCTTGGTGCCCATATTGTCGATACGGCGGCGGACGATTTCGAGCGAGGTGTCGACGGCGGCGGCGGCATCGGCGTTGAGGCCCGCCGGGCTGAGCGTCAGTTGCAGCGTCTGGTCCGCGCCCTTGCTGGCGATGATATCCATCAGGCCCGGGCTTTTCGGCAGCGGCGTGGCCAGCTTGGCCAGGCTGGCGAAGGCGGCGTCGACCTGGTTGGGATCGGTGATGCGGACGCTGACCGTGGTGCCGTTGACCGCCAGGTTGGTGCCGGCGATCTGCGCGTCCTTGAGGTGGTCGCGCACGTCTTCCAGCAGCTGGTTGGCCTTCTGCGCCTTCAAGGCATCGGTATCGACCTCCATCAGCAGGTACGATCCGCCCTGCAGGTCGAGACCGAGGTTCAGCGTCTGCATCGGCAGGAAAGCCTTGACGCTGTCGCGGGTGGCCTGCGGCAGGAAATTGGGCAGGGAGAAAAAGATGCCGCCCAGAATCGCGACAAGCACCAGCCCGATTTTCCAGCGGGATAAATTCATCATGGGGTTTACAGGCCTGTATCTGTCGGCGGCGGCGATAGATTCCCGCGCCTTACGCTTATTTCTTGTCGGATGTCACGGTCTTGCTGTCGTTGGCCGGAGCGGGTTCGCCCTTGACGCGGACCTCGCTGACCAGTGCCTTGACGACACGCACGTTCACGCCGGTGGCGATTTCGATCATGATCTCGGCGTCCTCGATGCGCGTCACCTTGCCGATCAGGCCGGAATTGAGCACCACCGTGTCGTTGCGC
>FTDB01002040.1_pt1 | contig 24393 bp, 25 predicted proteins | sample 1639741 | NCBI WGS metagenome assembly FTDB01 (sample SAMEA3914869, study PRJEB12502) | metagenome | biome: forest; material: soil | place: USA | collected 2012-03-12 | depth 0.1 m | reverse complement strand
CTGGGAAAGCCACCTGGCCACGGAACTGTGGACGACTCAGATGGAAGTGCGCGCCGTGCTCGACGAACAGCAGGTTCCGCTCTCCAAGGTCTTGAATTTGCAAGTCGGAGAGACAATCGTGCTGAATGCCAATGCCGATTCTCCGGTACAGCTGCGTTGCGGCGCGATTCCGCTGACCACCGGGCGCATGGGGCGCAAGGGGCATTCCATCGCCGTCCGGGTCGATGCGCCGCTGGCGTCTTCGGCCAAGCGGCGGCTGACACAACTTCGCCGGAAGTAATCCGGTCCTGTTCGAAGAAATCGGACGTAACCAGACAATTCAAGGATTCGGCGACGCATGTCGTGGATGAGCTATGTGATGGATGGCGTCCTCATAGCGCTGCTTCTGGCAGCGCTGATGTTTGGCGCGCGCCTGAACAAGCAGCTCAAGACGTTGCGTTCGGGCCAGGAAGCTTTCGCCCAGGCGGTCGCCGATCTCGACCGCGCCGCCATCAGCGCCCACGCCTCGCTGAAGGAACTGCGCAAGGACGCTGACGAATCGCAGGACCTGCTGCACGGCCGCATCATGGCGGGGCGCGACGTGCTGCAGAAGCTGGAAAGCCAGCTGTCCAAGGCCGAACGCCAGATGAAGGACATTGACACTGCCATCGCCGCGCGCGCCGCGATGCTGGCCAAACCGCAGGGGCAGCGTCAGGCTCAGCGTGAGGTCCCGTCCGAGACGCCGCTGCACTTCCGCGCCTCGGGTGGCCGCCTGGTCCCCGAGCCGGTGGTCAAGGAAGAGGATGACTACAATCCGGCCTGGTCGACGCCGAAGAAAACCGCCGCCGTCCGCGCCGTCGCCGAAGACCGGGCGCCGCCGGCCTCTTCGCCGCAGGCGAATTCACCGCGGGATCGCGCGCCTTTCGACCGGGACATCGTCAGGCCGGCGGCGTCGCAACTGCCGCCGCGTCACCGTTTCGACGAACGCCGCGAGTCGGAAGACGCCGAAATGCTCGAGAAGGTTCAGATGTCCGAACTGGTCGTCGCCAATCTCAATGAAATGATCCGCTCGCTGGGCATGCCCAAGCGCCGTGCCACCGTCGAACAGGATCTGTTCGGCGAAGACGAATAAGCCAGCCCCCAGAATCGCTCAAGAGTAGCCCCAAACGCCCATGTCCAGCCTGTCCCGTTTCCTGCCGATCATCGGTATCGCCGTCGGTGGCGTCCTTGCCATGAAGGTCATCACCTCGTTCGACGTGCTGCCCGACGTGTTCCACAAGGCGTCGGCCGTGGCGGCCGAGGCCAAGCCGGCGAAGAAGGCGGCCAAGAGCGCGGGCAGCGCGGGCGAAAAGGCCGATTCTGACGATCCGACCAACGCCTATAGCGTTTCGGGCAGCGCGGTCGCGGCCGACAGCGCGGCGAAGGACGCGGTCGCCACGGCGCCGGTCGTAGCCCCGGTCTGCGCCACCTCCCTGGACGAACTGGCCAAGGAGGCTGGGATCTCGCCGGGCGAGTACAAGACCCTGCAGGATCTGGGCACGCGGCGTCAGCAACTCGACAGCTGGCAGGCGCAGCTCAATTCGCAGTCGCAACTGGTCCAGGCGGCCGACGGCAAGCTCGATTCGCGCATCCAGCAGCTTCAGGCGCTGAAGACCCAGATCCAGACGCTGATCGACCAGGCCACCAAGACCCAGACCGACGATACCGGCCGCATGATCAAGGTCTATGAGGCGATGAAGCCCCAGGCGGCGGCCCAGGTGCTGACGACCATGAGCGACGAGGTCCGCCTGCCGATCGCGGCCGGTATGAAGGATCGCGCCCTGGCGGCCATCCTGGCGGTGATGACGCCGGACGCGGCGCGCGAACTGACCGAAAAGCTGGCCAATCGCATGAAGGCGGCCAACGGCTTGCAGCAGAAGCTCAACAACGTCACCCAGGCGGCCCCGGCCAATGCCGGCCAGGCCCAGGCCCAGGCGGCGGCCGATGCGTCGTCCTCGGCCTCGGCGGCGCCGGAAAAGACCGCGTCCGCCGACCAGCCGGCGAAGAAGGGCCGGCCGAAGGCCCGTCCCGTGGCGGCGCGCGCCCGGGCGAAGGCCCCCGTCAAGGCCGCGGAGGCCAAGCCGGCGGACGCCGCGCAACTGGCCGCCGCGAAGTCGTCGCCCGCCGGGGCGCCCCTGGCCTCGGCCAAGCCGGCCGCCGCCGCGGCGCCGGCCGGTAATTCGAAGTAGAGGGCGACTTCCCCTCGATGAGAAATGCCGCTACATAATTACGTTATGTCAGGCGGGGCGGGGCAACCCGGAAAAATATGGCGGACGGGCGATCCGGCGCCGGACTTCGTCGTCCGGTCCAGCAACAGCCCGCGCTTTCACTTCAACACCGTCGCCGGACGTTATGCGGTGATGTGCTTCTACGGCAGCGCCGTGCGCGAGGACAGCTTCCGCGCCCATCGGCACCTGCTGGGCCACGCGCCGTTCTTCAACGATGTTCAGGCGGTCTTTTTCGGCGTGTCGATCGATCCGGCGGACGAGGCCGGGGGCCGTGTGCGCGAACGCATTCCGGGCTTTCGTTATTTCTGGGATTTCGAGCGCCAGGTCAGCACGCTGTACGGCGCCCTGGCGCCGGACGTCGCCGCCGATGACGCCATCGCCGCCTATGCGGGCTTCACCCTGGTGCTCGATCCGATGCACCGCGTCCTGGCCGCCATCGCGCACGACGAGGGGCATGACGCCGCCGTCGACCGTCTCCTGGCCAGTCTGCCGCCGCCGGGCCTGCATTCCGGCATGGAGGTGCCCGCGCCCGTCCTGGTCCTGCCGCGCCTGTTCGAGCCGGAATTCTGCCGTCAGCTGATCGGCCTCTACGAGACCAACGGCGGTAAGGAATCGGGCTTCATGCGCCAGATCGACGGCAAGACGGTCGGCATCTACGACGACAACTATAAACGCCGCAGCGACTTCTCCTTCGATTACGAACCTCCGTTCGAGACGGTGCGCGCCGCCATCCGCGCCCGTATCCACGCCCGGCTGGTCCCGGCGATCCAGCGGGCGTTCCAGTTCAACGTGACGCGCATGGAGCGTTATATCGTCGCCTGTTACGATGCGGACCGGCTGGGCTTTTTCACGGCGCATCGCGACAATACGACGGCCGGTACGGCGCACCGCCGTTTCGCCTGCACCATCAACCTCAATGCCGAGGATTACGACGGCGGCGAGCTGCGTTTCCCGGAATTCGGGCCACGCACCTATCGCGCGCCGACGGGCGGCGCGGTGGTGTTTTCCTGTTCGCTGCTGCACGAGGCGACCCCGGTGACGCGCGGCCGGCGGTTCGCCTTCCTGCCGTTTCTCTACGATGATGCGGCGGCGAAGATCCGCGCCGCCAACGCGGCGGCGCTGACCGGCGAAAACATCGACATGAACGAGGTCCGTGCCGGGAAGTAGGTAACGCGGCAGGATCTGCGCCGGCGGACCGGTTTCCCTTGTGGCGGCCGAGTCTGGACAGTGTATGAGCGGTGTGGCACCGTCGCCTGGGCCTTTGGGGGTATATGTCGAAATATGGATCGTTTTGTTGCGCTTGATATCAGCCCCCGGCACTTCGTCCGGCCCAAGAATTCGGATTGGCGTCACGTCAGGCTGTTGAGAGACAATCTGGGCGCGCTCAGCCAGGCATGGACTCTGGAGATGTCGGTGGATCCGGGCTTTCTGGCGCGGACGAATTTCAACTATCTGTCCAAGGCGGTGCGTGGCCGAATGGCCCGTCCGCAAGCGATTTTCGAGTATAATTTCGTCAAGTTCGGCGCCAGCCGGCCGCGCGCCGACATCATTTTCAGCTATGGCGGCTTTCCGCTCGACGCCAATCTGCCGCCGATCCTGTATCAGGACTCGCCGACCGACTGGGACGCACAACTGAAGTATGGTTTCACCGTCAAGCAGATCGAGGACGAGATCGTCTTGAAGAAGGAATTGGTGCAGCGCGCCGATCATTGCGCGGTGACCACGCCGCATGCCCGGAAGCTCTTGGTCGACGAATACGGCGCCGATCCGCAACGCACGCACGTTCTGCCCTATTTCACGCCCTATCTCGACGGTGTCGAGGCAGCGGACGTGACGCGGAAGCACGCCTCCGGTCCGGTCGAAATCCTCTTCGTCGGCCGCGAAGCCAGGCGAAAGGGCCTGGACGTCCTGCTGCAGGCTTTTGTCTCGGACAAGATGCGCTCGGTGGACGCGCGGCTGACCATCGTCTCGACCTTTGTCGACGGGCAGATGGAGCTTCCGACGGACGAACGGATAACCGTCATCCCGGGCGCGACGGTCGACGAAGTCCAGCGCCTGATGCGCCGGGCCCATATTTTCGCCATGCCCAGCCGCATCGAAACCTTCGGCATCGTCTATGTCGAGGCGATGGCCGCCGGCACGGTCTGCGTCGCCCCCAACCGCGAGCCGCAGATCGGCCTCATGGGCGGTGGCGAACGGGGCGGCCTGGTCGAATGCGAGGTCGACGACGTCGCGGACGCGCTGGCCAAGCTTTGCGCCGACGATACGCTGCGCTGCGACATGGCCCTGCGCAGCCTGGCCTATTTCGACGAGGTCTATTCGACCCCGGCGCTGGTTCGGCAATTCGAAAAGGCCTTCAGCGCGACCCTGGCGTCGCGGCGGTAGGGAATTGGAAGGGGAGGGTCACACCTTTCCCAAACCTTTTCGAACACGGCAAACGCGCTGTTAACAGACGTTAAACCCGGCTTAGCTAATCTTAACGGGTGACGTCGCCCGTACCCTCTTCCGATCCGGACGCCCCTCCGCCGAATTCCGCCTCGGGAGCGGAGGCGATGGCGCATGCCCGCGAGCTGCTGAAGCCGCGCCCGGCGGACCGGCCGACGTCGTTCGGCACCCTGCTGCGCGCCACGGCCATGGTCGTGCTGACCACCAGCTTCGGCGTCACCGGGCTGGCGATCGGCGATCCGGCGGACGTGACCCAGGTGGCGCCGCGTTCCGACATCGACATTCGCGTCGGCCGCAACGACAAGTCCGGGCGTATCGAGATCTATGGCGCCATCGGCGCGCGCGCCTCGGTCCGCCGCGACGGCGGCCAGGTGGTCATCCGCCTGCCGGCCAAGGCCCAGCCGGACCTCGGCGACATCCGCGCCAATCCGCCGATCGGCATTACGGGCGTCGACGTCAAGGTCGACGCCCGCGCCACCGAACTGTGGCTGAAGGTGGCTGACGGCTACGACACCCATTTCGGCCGCGGCGACGGCGGCGTCTTCATCCAGATCGATCCGAACGCCCTGATCCAGACCCCGACCGGCGCCGCGAACGGCCAGGTCGCGATCAATATGCAGAACATGTCCGCCGCGCCGGCCTCGCCGGCGGCGGGGGCGACGGCGGCCGTGCACGCCCCTGTGCCCGGCCAGCACGTCAATGTCGCCGCGGCGCCGCCCACCGTCGCCGTCACGACCGAGGACGGCGAGGGCGGCCGGGACCTGATCTTCGATTTCGACGGTCCGGCGGCCTCGGCCGTCTTCCGGCGCGGCGACACCGTCTGGATCGTCTTCGACACCGAGGTGGCGCTGAAGCTGCCCGACAATATCAAGGACGGCAACGTCATCCAGGACGTGCAGTGGACGCACAATGACGGCTTCACCGCCCTGCGTATCGCCGCGCCGAGCGCCGGCAGCCTGTCGGCGCAGAACGACGGCCTGATCTGGCGGGTGCGCCTGGGGGGCAAACCCTTCGATACCGACACCGCCCAGGTCAATGTCGTCCGCGACGATTCGACCGGGGTGCCGGGGCTGAACGCCAACCTGGCCGGCGCCACCAAGATCGCCTGGATCCGCGATCCGTCGGTCGGCGACCGCATGGCCGTCATCCCGGCGCGGGCGCCGGTGAAGAACCTGGGCACGGCGCGCACCACGCTGGAAGCCACCTTCGCCTCGACGGCGCAAGGCGTGGTCGTCACCCACATGACGCCCGACGTGCAGGTCGTGGTCGACGGCGACCTGGTCGAGGTCTCGCGCCCGGGCGGCCTGACCCTGTCGGCACTGGACCCCAACGGGCGTCCCGACGACGTGCGCATGGAATACAAGGCGGCGCTGTATCCGGCGCTGATGAATCCCGACTGGTCGGCCTCACCCAAGGAAGGCTTCCTGGCTCGTTACACCGCGATGCAGGCGGCCGCGGCCGACGAAGCCAATTCCGGCCAGGGCGCGCCGCTCAAGGCGCGGCTGTCCCTGGCCCGTTTCCTGATCGGTCAGGGCCTGAGCTACGAGGCGCAGGGCGCGCTCGACCTGCTGACCAAGCAGAGCCCTCGCGCGCTGGACGACCCGCAGGTGCGCGGCCTGCGCGTGGTGGCCAAGATGCTGTCCGGCCGTTATGCCGACGCCACCGGCGACCTCTCCTCGGCGCAGCTGGCCGCCGATCCGGCGTCGCGGTTGTGGGCCGGCTATGCCGAGACCAAGACCGGCCACTACGCCGACGCGGTCAAGGACTTCAAGGCGGGCATGAAGGCGATCGGCGAGTTCCCTGTCGCCTGGCGCACCAAGATGGGCGCCGCCTATGCCTATGCCCTGATGCAGACCAACGACCTGAAGACGGCGCAGACCGTCATCAATTTCGCCGTGTCGCAGCCGGCCGAGCCGCTGGACCGGCTGGCGGCCTTCCTGATCGACGCCCAGATCATCGAGGCTTCAGGCGACCGCCTGCGCGCGCTGGGCGTCTATTCGGCCGTGGCGCGGGCGTCGGACGCGCGTGTCTCCGCGCCGGCGATGATGCATGCCACCATGCTGTCCTACCAGCTCAAGAAGGCCGACGCCCAGAAGACGCTCGCGGCGCTGGACAGCTTGCGCTACCGCTGGCGCGGCGATGATACCGAATTGCAGCTGGTGGCCAATATGGGCCAGATCTATCTCAGCGAAGGCCGTTACCGCGAGGCGCTGCAGGTGCTGCGCAGCGGCAATACGACCTTTGCCGACAAGCCTCAGGCCATCCAGATCCAGACCAGCTTGAACACCGCCTTCCGCAACCTGTTCCTGGGCGGCATGGCCGATGGCCTGCAGCCGATCGAGGCGCTGGGCCTGTACAAGGACTTCCAGGATCTGACGCCGATCGGCGCCGACGGCGACGAGATGGTGCGGCGGATCGTGCGCCGGCTGGTCGATGTCGACCTGCTGGACCAGGCCGCCGAACTGCTCGACTACCAGGTCAACAACCGCCTCGACGGCGTCGCCAAGTCGTCGGTCGCTTCCGACCTGGCCGCCATCTACCTGATGAATCGCGATCCGCAGAAGGCGCTCCAGGCTCTGTGGAACACGCGCACCACCCTGCTGCCCAAGGACGTCATGTCCGAGCGCCGCGTCCTGGAGGCGCGGGCGCTCAACGATCTGAACCAGCCCGATCAGGCGCTCGATGCGCTGGGCAACGACACCTCCGGCGATGCCGACGATGTTCGCGCCGACGTCTTCTGGAAACAGCAGAACTGGCCCAAGGCGGCGGCCATCCTGGAAAAGCGTCTGGGTGACCGGTACAAGACCGATGCCGCGCTCAGCCTGGCCGACGAAAGCCGTGTCATCCGCGCCGGCGTCGCCTACAGCCTGGCCAAGGACCAGCCGTCGCTGACGCGCCTGTCCGACCATTTCGCCCGCTTCGCCGACAAGGCGTCGGCGCCGGATGCCATGCGCGTGGCGCTGGCCTCCATCGATGCCGGTCCGATCTCGGCCAAGGATTTCGCCCTGGCGGCGGCTTCGACCAACAGCTTTGCCGGCTGGGTCGCCGGCATGAAGAAGCGGTTCCGGGAAAAGGACGACGCGGCGGCGGCGGCGATCAAGCTGATGCCGGCCTCCAGCACCCTGCCGTCGGCCGTCAAGGCCGCCGCCGCGCCCGCGAAGAAGGCGTAAGCCTTCCGGCCGGGTTTGGGGGCTTATCTGCGGTTCCGTGCGCGACATATTAACCTTTATCACATCCGCGTGATGGCTGTTCGGTTTCTCTTTTTTCCGATTTCGCAGAAGCGTAATATGTGTGCGTCGCCAAAATGATTTCAGTCTAACCGGCGATGAGGCACATAGACGCAAAATGATCGTCACATAAAATCTCACAAGCCGCAGAACAAACGGCGTGAAAACAAAAGTAAAGCATAGGCCATCGAGCATAGCGAACTCTGGCGGAAAGCTTTTCTGAATATATCGGCAATGGCCATGATCTGATCGGTTACGGTCAGGACTTTTCCCGAATAGTTCAACTTTTGTCCGTTTCCAGCCCATTGGAAACGCGCCGTCGCTCACCGGGCGATGCGGCTAAATCCCCAGCAACAGGATTGAGGCGGTTCATGATCGGACGTGAATTGTATTCACGAAACGGTATCATGATGCCTAAATTCAGGCGATGGGGTCGAAACAGGATGGATCGGAAGCCGAACACGCCGCAGCCGGGGGGCATGCGGTGGGCTGGATGGCGCGCTTGCGACATCAAGGGATCCATCTTGGGGGCGCCTGCCGAGGGGACACGCATTAACATCCGGGGCCCCCCGGAGGGGGATGGCGTGTCGGGACAGGCGGGGAAGGGGGAGGCCGCATCGGCGGTCTCCTCTTTCCTTTTTTGCGAAGAGGGCTAACCTCGATCCATGATCAGCCGTCGCCACCTTCTTGCTGGCCACCTGGCCCTTATAGCCGCCTCCGCGGCGCAGGCTGCCCCGGTGCGTGCCGCACCCGTCATCTTCCACACCGATATCGGCTACGACGTCGACGACACCTGGGCGCTGCTATTGTTGTTGCGCAGCCCCGAACTCGACCTGAAGCTGGTCGTCACCGATGTCGACAACACCGTCTATCGCGCCCGTGTGGCGGCGAAGCTGCTGCACCTGGCGGGCCGGCGCGGCGTCACGGTCGCCACGGGACCGAAGGCCGGCGACGCGCCGGGACCGCAGAGCGCCTGGGTTGGGGATTTCACTCTGAGCGACCATGACGGACCGGTGCGCGCCGACGGGGCGCAGGCGATTGTCGACACCATCATGGCCTCGCCCGTGCCGGTGACCCTCATTTCGACCGGTCCGGCGACCCTGGCGGCGGCGGCCCTGGCGCTGGAGCCGCGCATCGCCGGCAAGGCGCGTTTCGTCGCCATGGATGGCTCGATCCGCATCGGCTATGACGGCGCGGCCGCGGCCGCCGCCGAATACAACGTCAAGACGGATCCCGCCGCCCTGCGCGCAGTGTTTGCCGCCCCCTGGCCGTGCACCCTCACGCCGCTGGATACCTGCGGCACCTTCGTGCTGGACGGTGCCGATTATCGCGCGGTGCTGGACAGCCGCGATCCCTTCGCCCGCACCGTGATCGCCAACAGCCGCATCTGGCTGCCCAACGCGCCGTGGATGGCCAAGGGGTACGACCTGGACGTCCATAGTTCGACCCTGTTCGATGTGGTCGCCGTGGTCATGGCCTATGACGAAAGCGGCCTGGTCATGGAAACCCTGCCGCTGGCCGTGCGCGACGACGGCATGACGGTGATCGACACCGCGGGAGGGCGGCCGGTGCGCTGCGCCACCGCCTGGCGCGACCTGGCTGGTTTCCGGCGCAGGGTGGTGCGGCGGTTGACGCACGGCTGACAACAAAAAAGCCGCCTTCCGGAGAAGGCGGCTCTGTTTTGGATGTCTGTCGCGATTAGAAGCGGCGGACGTAGGCGATCTGGCCGATCGAGTCGTGGCCGTCACGGTCGAAGTCGGCATAGGTCAGGTCCAGCGCGATGCCGTTCTTGCCGCCATGCGGGAAGTAGTGGACGCCGACGCCGATGGCCGGGCCGCTGGCTTGCTGCTCGTCCGAGAAGCTGCCGCCGTGCGCCTTGGTCTTGGCTTCCAGGAAGCCGACGCGGCCCAGAACGTCGAAGTTCGGGGACACGGTGTAGGTCGCGACGGCATAGCCCGCGAAGTTGTTTTCCAGTTCGGCCTTGGCCTTGTGGCCTTCGTAGGTCGTGGACTTCGAGCCGCCATCGATGGCCAGGTCGCCTTCGACCGAGATGAACTTCCAGACGTTGAGCGCGGCGCTCACGTTCAGGGACGTCAGGCCCTTGCCGTAGAGGCTCAGGTCGGAATGCTGATAGCCGACCGTGGCGTAGCCATGGGTGTCGCCATCGGCGGATTGGGCGTGGGCGGCGGTCGCCAGGGCGGCGGACGCGACGACGGCGAAAAGGGCGGTTTGGAATTTACGCATGTTTTTCCTCCTCTTGGATTGGCACCCGAATTAGGGTGCCCGCGTGAATCGCACAAGTCGATGATGAGCGAAATTGACGGAAAAAATTCGGTTTTGACTAAAATGTCACATTATAACGCCTGGAAACGCGCATGGACGATCACGTGCGAACGCTGGTTGTGCGTTACCACCGGTTCAGCCCCCGCCGCCGCTGATCGGGGCGTGGAAGCTTTGCACCAGTGAGCCGGCGACCAGATGCCAGCCGTCGACCAGCACGAAGAAGATCAGCTTGAACGGCAGGCTGATGGTGGCCGGCGGCAGCATCATCATGCCCATGCTCATCAGCACGCTGGCCACCACCAGGTCGATGACCAGGAAGGGCAGGAACAGGAAAAAGCCGATTTCGAAGGCCTTCTTCAGCTCGGAAATCATGAAGGCCGGTGTGATCACGCGGATGGGCAGGTCCATCTTTTCCTTGGTCGGCTGCAGTTTCGACAGGTGGACGAAGAGGTCGAGGTCCTTGCCGTCGACCTGGGCCAGCATGAAGGCCTTGATCGGCGCCGACGCCGCGTCGAAGGCCTGGGGCATCTCGATTTCCTGGTCCATCAGCGGCTTGATGCCGTCCTGATAGGCCTGTTCGTAGGTCGGGGCCATGACGATGGCCGACAGGAACAGGGCCAGCGAGATGAGCACGGCGTTGGGCGGGCTCTGCTGCAGGCCGAGCGCCGTGCGCAGAAGGGACAGGACGACGACCATGCGCACGAAGGAGGTCGTCATGATGACGATGCTGGGCGCCAGCGACAGCACGGTCATCAGGCCGATCAGCTGGATGACGCGGGCGCTCAGCGAACCGTTCTTGCCGAGGTCGACATTGACCGATTGCGCCAGCACGTCGTGCGGCAGGATCATCAGGGCGAAGCCGATGATGAAGGTCAACAGGACGATCAGGTTGGCGACCCGCGGGCTCAGGCCCTTTTTCCGGACCGCCGCCAGGTCCGTATCGGATGCGGCGGTGGGCTCAGAACAGGTCGTCATTTGGATCCGGGGTCGTGGGGGGCGAATAGGCGGCGCGGGCGGCGGCAAGTTTTGCCCGGGATGGGTTGGATTGGGGCTGCGGCTTGGCCGTGGACGCCACGGCGACCGGGCGGGGGCGCGCCACGGGCTGCGGCGCGGGTTCGGCGGCCGGCGTTTTGTGGCGGACCTCGACATGGGCGCGCGGTTCGATCAGTTCGCGGCCGTCGCCCAGCAGGATCAGCCGCTCTTCGTCGTCGACGCGCACGATGATGACGCGCCGGGTGGGATCGAGCACCAGGGTTTCCAGGACTTCCAGCCGTTTGCGGCCGCGCGGCGCGGTCATGCGCGCCAGCAGGTTGGGCGCATAGCGCCGCAGGCCGTAGGCTAGGGCCAGGATCAGCCCCAGCACGATGGCCAGGGCGAAGGTCGCCTTGAAGATGCTCGTTATATCCATACGTCACCATCGCCCGGCCGGGTTAACGTCGCGTTTACTTAAAGGCTTCGTTAACCAAAAGGTGGGCATTATTTGCCGGATGACCGGCGTTGGATTCTCTCAATAGGTTGAGTCGGGCGCGTTTAGTAGGAGGCCGTTTTGGACCAGGGGATTTCGCTGCTGTCGGCGCTGAAGTCGCGCATGGGCTGGCTCACCGACCGCCAGAAGGTGGTGTCGCAGAACGTCGCCAATGCCTCGACGCCCGGTTTCAAGCCCAAGGATCTGCAGGCCCAGGACTTCGCCGCCCTGATGAACGGCCAGAATGCCAGCCTGTTCCCGACCATCCGGCTGATGGACGGCACGCCCCTGACCCTGCCGGGCGACAGCACGCACGGCAGCAAGGAAATCAAGGCGCCCGATTCGGAAACCACCATGGACGGCAATTCGGTCGTGCTGGAAGAGCAGATGCTGAAAATGTCGGAAAGCCGCCAGAATTTCGAAGCGGCGGTGGGCTTCTACGAAAAGTCGATGAACATGGTCCGCATGGCGGCGAAGGCGCCGGGGAAATAAGTAGATGGTCAAGCCTATTAATTCCGATCAGACGATGGCGGTCGCGGCCTCGGCGCTGAAGGCGCAGCAGGCGCGTATGCGCATCATCGCCGAAAACCTGGCCAATGCCGATTCGACGTCGCAGACCAAGGGCGGCGACCCGTACCGCCGCCAGGTGCCGGTATTCACCTCGGCGCCGATCGACGGCGCGACCGGCGTCAAGCTGGCCCAGGTCGTGCCGGACGGCAGCGACTTCACCAAGGAACTGGACCCGTCCAACCCGGCGGCCGACTCAAGCGGCTACGTCAAGCGCCCCAACGTCAATCCGCTGATCGAAACCATGGATATGCGCGAGGCGCAGCGTGCCTACGAGGCCAACCTGAATATCATCGAGACCTCGCGCGCCATGACCGAGAAGACGCTCGATATCTTGAACAAGTAGGTGAAGTGACATGACGCCATTGATCGCGGCGCGCGCCTATGGGGCGGCCATCAAACAGACGGAAACCCTGGGCAAGGGCGATGCCGCAGGCGGCGCCGACTTCGGCGCCATGCTGCGCGGCGCCATGGAAAACACCGTCAAGTCGACGCAGAACGCCGAACACCTGATGACGCAGCAGGCGTCGGGTAAGGCGGACCTGATCGACGCGGTGACCGCGGTTTCCAATGCCGAAACCTCGCTGCAAAGCGTCATCGCCATCCGTGACCAGGTGATTTCCGCCTACCAGGAAATCATGCGGATGAGCATCTAGCTCACATATTTCAATCGAAGAGGTGCGTCACCCTGTCGGCGACGCGCTTCTGCACCTGGCGGACGGGCAATTGCTCGATGCGGCGGCCGGCCATCTGCGACAGGCGGCGCGGCTGGGCCTTGGCCAGATCGATCTTCGCACTCATCTTTTCCAACAGAGTCTGTGGCCTGTTCGCCTGACGCAGGCGCAGATAGGCGAGACCCGCCGCGCCGGCCGCCAGGGCGACCCCGCCGGCGACCAGGCCGATGATCTGCCAGCGTTTCAGACCGGGGCGCACGTCCTGCGGCGCCTCGTCGTCGGCATAGGCGCCGGCCAGACCGTCATCCCCCAGGCTGTCTTCACCCAGCCCGTCCAGACCGGGATTGGCGGCGACGGCTTCCGGATTGAATTCGGCGTCCGGATTATTGACGGTCTCGGTCGCCTTCGGCTTGCGCGGAATCAGCTTGTCCAGGGTATCCATGATCGTTGTCCTTTGACATACGGGCGGTCGGCGTCACCATAGCCGTGGTGCCGTAAAAGGTATGCGAGGCTTTGCGCACGCCAGCCTCAAAAAGAGGTAAGAGAGGCTGGTTTTGACAGGCGGGAACAATATGAGTCTGGTCTACACATGGATCGAATCAACGGTCGGGCCGCTGAAGGTGGTCGCCGCAGATACGGGCCTGGTCGCGGTCTTGTGGGAGAACGACTCGCCCCGCCGCGTGCGCCTGGGCGACATGGTCGAAGATCCGGCGCATCCGGTGCTGGTCCAGGCGGCGCGCGAACTCCGCGACTATTTCGCCGGGACACGCCGGACCTTTTCCGTGCCGCTCGACTTCCGCGGCACGGCTTTCCAGAAGAAGGTGTGGGCGGCCCTGCTCGACATTCCCTTCGGCGAGACGCGCAGCTACGGCCAGCTGGCGGCGCAACTGGGCGACCCCAAGGCCTCGCGCGCCGTCGGCGCCGCCAATGGCAAAAACCCGATCTCGATCATCGCGCCGTGCCACCGGGTTGTCGGCGCCACCGGGAAACTCACCGGCTTTGCTGGCGGACTGGACGCCAAGGCCACGCTGCTGCGTCTCGAAGCCAAGATCTAACCAGCGCCTAACCGGCGGCGCGCGCCGCTTCCGGTGGATGGCGCAGCCACGGTTCGACCGTCGCCAGGACCGCGTTGCGCAGGGTCACGCGGCAGGCCTGCCGCGCCAGCCAGCTCTTGCGCCGTTTCGCCAGCACGTCCTCGGCGCGGCGCTCGGGCAGCGGCACGGGCAGCACCCAGTCGCCGTGCGGATTGCGCTGGCCGCCCAGTTCCGGCCAGAAGGCGTCGTTGTCGGCGAAGAAGGCGTGCCGGTCATTGTGCAGCGGGTGGTTGGCCTTGCCGACCGCCTCGACCGCGACCGGGCCGAGGGTTTCGGTGAAGGCGTAAAGGGCCTGTACGACCGCCGCCTTGGGGCGCAGGCCGTGCAGGGCCTTCGTCGCCTCGACGATGCGGTCGCGCGAATCGTCGCTTTGCGGGCCCTGCAGGCCGCCGATGCGGACGACGGTCCGGTCGAGGCCGTCGCGCCCCAGGGCGAAGGTCAGGGCGGCCAGCGCCGGGTCGTAGCCGGCCTGGTGCATGAACAGGGTCAGCTCGCCCTCGGCGCGGTAGCGGTCGTGACGGCCCAGGGTAAAGGTGAAGGCTTCGCCGTCCTTGCCGCGGATCTCGGCCAGGGTCTGTGTCTCGCCATCCAGCAGACGGGCCAGGATGGCGGCTTCCAGCCAGGCTTCGGCCAGGTCGAAATGGTCGCGCAGTTGCCGCAGGCGCCGGCCAGGGCCCAGGCGGCGGCTGTAATAGCTGCGCATGAACTTGGTGCGCAGCATTTCGACCGGCGCGGCCTGGCCGGTATGACGGCGGTGATAGGCGTCGATGAAGCGCAGCCAGCGGGCCGAGTGCGGCAGAAACTGGATGTATTTCATCACGAAGAAGCGTAGCTTGCCGAAGCCGAATTCGGCGTGGATGCGGCGGGCGCTCTCAACAAAGAGGCGGTCCATGATGTATCCCCCGGTGAATGGTGGCCATGGCCGTACGGGGTGCGGCTGATGCGGGACTGACGCCCGAGGGGTTGGTCAGCCTGGCGTCAGCCAGCGTCGTTAAATCCCCTGAAATGCCTGAGGAGAAAGCGATTTTGGACATCCGCACCCGCGCCGACATGCAGATACTGCTGGTCGAGGACGACGCCACCCTCGGCGCCGGGCTGAAGGTGGCGCTGGAACGGACGGGATTGCCGGTCTGCTGGCGCGCCAGCGCGGCCGCCGCGCGGGCGGAACTGGACAGCCGCAATTTCTCGGCGATCCTGCTCGATCTCGGCCTGCCCGACGATGACGGCCTGTCCTTCATGCGCCGCCTGCGCCAGTCGGGCGACACGACGCCGGTGCTGATCATCACCGCCAATGCGCAACGCGATGTCCGCCTGGCCGGGCTCGACGGCGGCGCCGACGACTATATCACCAAGCCCTACGATCTCGACGAGGTCGCCGCCCGCCTGCGCGTGGTGCTGCGCCGCTCCCAGGGCATGGCCAGCGAGTTCCTGCATTTCGGCGAGCTGGAACTGGACCTGAAGGGCCGCGTCGTCGTCGCCGGCGACACCACGATCCGCCTGACCCAGCGCGAATTCCGCGTCCTGGCGCTGCTGGCGGCGCGCGCCGGGCGCTGGGTGTCGAAGGCGGACCTGGAAGACAGCGTCTACGACCTGTCGGTCGATATCGAAAGCAACACCATCGAGGCCGCCATCTACGGCCTGCGCAAGAAGCTGGGGCCGCCGGTCATCCTGACCGCGCGCGGCCTTGGCTATATGGTCGCCAAATGAAGATGGGCGCCGCGTGAAGGTTCTGAGCGTCCATCGGCTGCTGCGCGATCCGCGGTCGCTGACCCGGCGGCTGTTTTCCCGCGCCACCTTCGTCATCCTTATCGGCATCGTGCTGATCGGTGTGGCGGCGGAAACCGTCGTCGCCTCGATCATCAACCGCAATTTCGACGAACAGCTCGAGCTCAGTTCGCACCTGCTGGTCAACCTGATGTACGAGGAACTCCAGGCCGTGCGCGCCCAGCCGGGCGCGGCCGGCGATCAACTGCCGCTGCTGTCCTACGAGGACCGCAAGGCCTTCGGCGACTATGCCCGCTGGCGCACCTTCCGCGTCTGGTACGGCGGGCGGCTGCGCATGGCCTCCGACACCGGTCCGCCGCCCATCCTGCCGCCGCTGAAGCAAAGCGGCCGGTTCCACCGGATACGCAGCGGCGGCGAAATGTGGCGCATCTACACCTATGCGGCGGCCGGCGGCGATCCGGTGGTCGAGGTCGGCGAGCGCCTCCAGGTGCGCCGGGACGTGATCTTCCAGGTGTCCCTGGTCCTGGCGGCGCCGTTCATGCTGATCGCCGTGCTGCTGCTGCTGGCTCTGTGGTTCGCCCTGCGTGACGGCCTGGCCGGGCTGAAGGCGTTCAGCGTCTTCCTGTCGGGACAGAAGGACCGGCCGCCGTTTCGCGAACTGGAGGCCGCGGAATGGCCGGCCGAGCTGGAAGAACTGGTCGGCGTCATCAATACCCTGTTCCGCCGCATCGAGGCCGGCATCGCCCACGAGCGCAAGTTCCTGGATATGGCGGCGCATCAACTGCGCACGCCGCTCAGCGGATTGAGCATCGAGGCGCAACTATGCGCGCGCACCGAAGACCGCGCCGAGCTGGAACCGCGGCTGCAGCGGCTGTATCAGTCGACGCGTCGTGTCTCCGCCCTGGTCGACCAACTGCTGAACCTGGCCCAGATCGAGGCGGTGCCATCCGATGGCGGCCACACCGTGGCGGTGCGGTCCGTGCTGGCCACCGTCATCGCCGATGTGGCGCCCGACGCGGCGCGACGCGGGGTCGAGCTGGCCATCGAGGGCGACGACCTGACGCTGGGCGGCACCGAGGTGGCGCTGCAGCTGATGCTGTCGAACATCGTCGGCAACGCCGTCAAATACGCGCCACCGGGCAGCGAGGTGGTGGTGCGCCTGTCGAGCGAGGGCGTGCGCCGCATTGAGGTCGAGGACTTCGGGCCGGGGCTTGGCGACGAGGCCAAGCGGGTGGCGTTCGACCGCTTCTGGCAACAGGACAAGGGCGTGCCGGGTGGGTCGGGGCTGGGCCTGTCGATCGCCTGGGAAGCGGCGCTGCGCCTGGGCGGGCGGCTCAGCCTGGCCGATCGCGAGGATGGCGGCGAGGGGTTGGTCGTCCGCTTCGAGGCGAATATATCGAATTAATTCCGTCAGTTTCGCATCAGGCCCTGCGCCTAAACTGCGGGCATGAGCGGCTTTTCAGGCGATGTGCGCCCCTTCCAGACCAAGGCGGAGATCAGGGCCTATCTCGGCGAGGACCGGCTGGCCTGTCTGATCTGCGGCCGGCGGCTGACCGTGCTGCCGGCGCATCTGAAGGCCCAGCACGGCCTCAGCGCCGACGATTACCGCGTCCGCTTCGGCATCCCCTTCAGCTACGGCCTGGCCGGCGAAGAATTCCGCCGCAAGGCGCAGGCGCGCATGCTGCAATTGCGCGCGGCTGGCGTGATCACCGGGCCCGAGCCCGACCAGGCGGCCGCCAAGCTGCAGGCCGGGCGCAAGCGGCCGCGCACGGCGCCGGCCCTGCGCCGCGACAATGTCGAAAAGCTGATGCGCGTGCATGGCCGCCGCGCGCCCTGGCGGGCCAAGGATTTCGAGGAGTTCGTGCACCGTGTCGAAGGCGGCCGCAGCGTCGCCGCCGTCGGCCGTGACGCCGACATGCCGTCGCGCCAGACCCTGTTCAAATACCTGGCTTGCCATCCCGAGCTGAAGGCGCGCTACGACCGCGTCCGTCAGGGCCAGCCCCTGGCCGTCCAGGTGCGCACGCGCAAGACCGGTCCGCTGTATCGCCAGACGATCGAGCGGCTGCGCAAGACGGGCATGACCTGGGCCGAGATATCGGCGGCGACGGGGATCAAGGCGTCGACCCTGCGCAATGCCTGGCGGACGATCCGGCTTCAGGTCGCGGCGGAATAAGCATTGTTTCGGTGAGAGTGGGGCGGACGGACGTCACATTGGGGGCGGACGTCCGTCCTATGCTGGTTGAGACACGGGGAATGCCTCATCTCTTAATTTGCCACGGCTCGCTGACGCCAGGCTGATGACGCCTTAACGGCGTATTTTCCCTCCCCAGCCGCGAGAATCTGCCTATTCTTAAATCCGCATTAACCAAGGTCGAGGCAAAAACGGCCGGGTAAGCCCGGCATTTTTTGCCGGGTCCCGCGTGTTTCCGTAAGAGTGCCGTTTTCGTGGAGTGTCAATGAACGGGTCCGAAGTTCTGGCGGTTGGCCGCGACGCCATCTGGCTCACCATCCAGTTGTGCGCGCCGATTCTCATCGTCGGCCTGGTCGTCGGTGTCGCCATCGGTCTGTTCCAGGCCCTGACCCAGATCCAGGAACAGACCCTGATCTATGCGCCCAAGATCATCGCCATCTTCGCCGCCCTGCTGCTGTGCCTGCCGATGATGGGCGCGCTCCTGTCCAGCTTCATGCGTGAGATCGCGACCAAGATCGCGGGAATCTGAACATGCTTGCCGCGGCTCCCGCGCTGCGTATCGATCCGGTGCTGACGCACGCGGCGCATACGGTGACGGCGGCGTCGATGGCCGACGATATCTCCTCCTATTTCGGCACCTCGTCCATGCTGTGGGCGACCGCGCTGATCTTCATGCGCCTGGCCAGCGTGGTCATGCTGCTGCCCGGCATCGGCGACAGCGGCGTGCCGCCGCGCGTGCGGCTGGGGTTCGCGCTGGTCTTCGCCATGATCCTGACGCCTATCGTCGGCAACACCCTGCCGGGCCTGCCCGCGGGCCTGGGCGACATGCTGGGCCAGGTGCTGCACGAAGTGATCATCGGCCTGATCCTGGGCACCCTGATGCGCGTGATGATCTTCACCCTGATGTCGGCGGGCGAAATCATCTCGCTGCAGACCGGCATCTCCTTCGCCCAGACCGCCAATCCGACCCAGGCCCAGCCGTCGAGCTCGATCGGCTCGTTCCTGGCGATGATGGGACTGGTCATGGTCTATGTCACCAATACCCATCACCTGTTCATCCGCGCCCTGGTCGATTCGTATCAGATCTTCTCGCCGGTGAAGAAGGTCATGCTGAACGACGCCTCGGCCCTGATGGTGCGCACCCTGACCCAGAGCTTCGTCCTGGCCATGCAGATGTCGGCACCACTGATCGTCTTCGCGCTGATCTTCAACGTCGCCGTCGGCTTCGTCGGCCGGGTGATGCCCAACTTCCCGGTCTTCTTCGCCGCGACGCCGCTGTCGCTGCTGCTGGGCCTGTCGCTGTTCGCTCTGGGCATCGGGTCCATCGGTATGGTCTTTATCGACCATTACCAGGACATGATGTCCGTCTTCATCCGGAGTAGGTAGGATGGCAACTGCCTTTTCTCCAAGTCTACTCGGATCTCCGATGCCGCAGGCATCGGCAAGGGCGACCGCCCGCCGCGCCCGTCGGCGCGTAAAGCCTGCGCGGCGCTTGAGCGCCAAACAAGGACTCTTCCATGGCTGAAGATTCCGAAGAAGATAAAACAGAAGAGCCATCCGCTCGAAAGCTCCAGCAGGCCAGGGAAGAAGGGAATGTTCCCAAGTCGCCGGAGCTGCCCCAGGCCCTGACCCTGATCGGCGCCTGCGCCCTGATCGCGCTGAAGGGACCGGACATCTGCCAGACCCTGGTCGGCGTCCTGCTGCCCTTCATCGCCCATCCGGAACAGTTCCTGGGCGCGCTGAACGGCGACGGCGGGCTGGCCATAGCCCGCGACCTGGCCATAGCCGTGATGCCGGTCATGATCATGATCCTGGGCGTGACCATGATCCTGGGCGTCGCCGGCAATGTGCTGCAGACCGGCATCATGTTCGTGCCGAAGAAGCTGGCGCCGGACTTCAGCAAACTGAACCCGATGACCGGCCTGGCGCGGATGTTCGGCATCGATGCCTTCATCCAGTTCGGCAAGACCCTGCTCAAGCTCGTGGTGACGGGCTTCATCGTCTACATGGTGATGAAGACGCGCGTGACCGACGTGCTGGTGTTGTCGCGGGGGTCGCCGCTGCTGATCCTGCCCTATGCGCGCGAGGCCTTCATCGCCCTGGCCATGGCGGTGTGCATCTTCATGTTCGTCGGCGCCGGCGCGGACTACATGATCCAGCGCTTCCGCTTCATGCAGAAGATGAAGATGTCGAAGCAGGAACTGAAGGAAGAATACAAGCAGCAGGAAGGTGATCCGCACGTCAAGGCCAAGCTGCGCGCCCTGCGTATCGAAAAGTCGCGCCGGCGGATGATGGCCAATGTTCAGAAGGCGACGGTGGTGGTCACCAACCCGACCCACTACGCCGTGGCGCTGCGCTACGAGCAGGGCGAGATGTCGGCGCCGGTCTGCGTCGCCAAGGGCATGGACGAGGTCGCGCTGAAGATCCGGGAAGAGGCCGGCAAGCACGAGGTGGCGATCGTCGAGGATCCGCCGCTGGCCCGGGCGCTCTATGCCTCGGTCGAACTGGACCAGGTCATTCCGCAGGAGCACTTCGCCGCGGTGGCCAAGCTGATCAGCTTTATCCTGACGCGGCGCCGGCGCGGGTTCTGATCATTCCGCGGGCTGAACCGCCGGCGCCTTGGGAAATGGCTTGAAGGTCGCGGCGATCAGCAGGGCGCCGACACCCATGGCGAAGCTGGCGATATACAGCCAGCCATAGCTGCCCGTCCGGTCGAAGATCCAGCCGCCCAGCAACGGTCCGGTCGACATGCCGAGGCTGCCGGCCATGGCGGTGCCGCCGATGATCGTGCCCATCATGCGTAACGGGAAGTTCTCGCGGATGATGACGGCATACAGCGGCATGACCCCGGCATAGGTAAAGCCGAACAGGGCGGCGACGATGTAGAAGGCGACCAGGTCGCGGCAGACATAATAGGTCAGGGCGACGATGGCCTGGACCAGCAGCCCGCCGACCAGGACGCGCTTGGCGCCCAGACGGTCGCCCAGGATGCCGAAGCCGATACGGCCGCCCAGCCCCGCCAGGCCTTCCAGGCTGTAGATCGACACCGCCGCCATCGCCGGTATGCCGCACAATATAGCATAGCTGACCGTGTGGAAGATCGGCCCGGAATGGGTGGCGCAGCAGAAGAAGTTGGTCAGCATCAGGATGATGAACTGCGGCGAGCGCACGGCGTCCTTCACCGACATTTGGGGTGCGGCGGGAGTGTAGACCGTCACCGTCTCCATGGCTTCAAGCGCCGGCGGGCGGCGCACCAGGAAGGCGGCCGGGATCATGATCGTCGCGGCGATGCCGGCGATGATCAGCATCGAGGCGCGCCAGTCGTGCGACGAAATCAGCCAGGCGGCGACCGGCGACATGGTCATCGGCGCCATGCCCATACCGGCCGAGACCAGCGACACGGCCAGGCTGCGCTGGGTGTCGAACCAGCCGGTCACCGTGGCCATCATCGGGGCGAAGATCGCCGAGGTCGCGGCGCCGACCAGCAGGCCGAAGAGAAGCTGGAACACCCACAGGGACGGGCTGAAACTGGCCAGGGCCAGGCTGCCGGCCAGCAGGACCGAGCCGGTCAGCACCACCGGCCGCGGGCCGATGCGGTCGGTGACCGTGCCCCAGGCGATGCTGCCCGCGGCCATGGCCAGGAAGCCGATGGTCATGGCGGTTGATATGCCGGTGCGTGACCAGTGGGTGGTCTGCGTCATCGGCGTCAGGAAGACGGGCAGCGAGAACATGGCGCCGATGGCGACGCAGCCGAGGATCGCGCCGGCGGCGACGATGACCCAGCGATAGGTCTGATTGGTCATGCGGCGCCTCCCTGCGCGGCCTGTCGAATGACTAAAACGCGGTTATGCTCGTCTGGCAAGCGTCAGCCGAACAGCCGCTGGGCATAGTCGTCCTGCAATTGCCCCCAGCGGTCCCAGAAAGGCTCCATCGTAGCCCCGCTCAGGCGCGCGACCAGGAAGTCGAGGTGGGCGTGCCAGCCGGCGCCGACGCCCAGCAGGGTGGCGCGGTCGGGGATGCGGCGGTGGATCAGGGTCAGCCTGATATGGGCGCCTTCCTGGGCCAGGGTGAATTCGACGTCGCCGACATGGCCCCAGTTGTAGGCCAGCCGGTGCGGCGGCTCGAACACCACCATCGTGCTTTGCTGGGTATGCTGCACGCCCTTGGTCTCGGGACGTTTGGCCGACGGCGTCTCGGTCAGCTCGTCATTGCGCCAGGTCAGTTCGAAGGTCGAACCGGCTTGCGGGGACATGTCGCCCGAGGCCAGCCACTGGCGGCGCAGGTCGCTTTCGGTGAGATAGGCCCAGACGCGGTCGATCGGGCCGGGCAGCAGGCGCTCGATCTTCAGCGTGGCGGGTTCGATCAGGGCGCCGTAGTTTTCTTCGGGGGCTTCGGGTGCGGTGACTTCTGTCATTGGTCGTCTCTCTTCTCTGAGGGTGGGGAAGGGGCTGGGGATTGGGCGTCGGCTTCGCGCAGCAGCCGTTCCAGCACGTCGAAGCGGCTGGTCCAGAAGCGTTCGTAGAAGCCGAGCCATTCGTGGGCGCCGGCCATCGGCCCGGGCGCCAACTGGCAGATATGCGTGCGGCCGCGCACCTCGCGCCGGATAAGCCGGGCGCGTTCCAGCACCTGGATATGCTTCGACGCGGCGGCCAGGGACATGGCGAACGGTTGCGCCAGCTGACCGACCGTGCGTTCGCCGTCGGACAGGTCGCGCAGCATACGCCGGCGCGTGGCATCGCCCAGCGCATGGAAAACCGTATCGAGGTCGTGAGCTTGTAATTCAACCATGTGGTTGAATGTAGATTGGATGCGATAAACAGTCAACCGATTGGTTGAGTATTTTTACCCGACACCCATGGACCGTTCACGTTTTTGGGAAGCAATTGATTGATCCACAAGCCCTTTTCGCCGTAAGCGTGCTTTTTCGCAAAATAGGTTAATATCAGTGTGTGATTCGCTGTCCGCCTTGCCTGCCAAGGCCGTGGCCGGTGTGTCCAAGTTCTAAGCCGCGTCCCAGAAAGGTGCCCGCCTTGTCCGTTGCCAACTCCTCTTCCGCCGAAACCTCCGCCTCGACCGGCGCGGGCAGCGGCAAGACCCCGCCGGCGTTCACCGCCGCGCGGCTGCGGTCCGCGGTCAATCCGATGAGCCTGCTCATCGTTGCCGCCGTCGTCGCGGTGGCGTGCATCTCGGTCTATCTGGTCTCCGGGCGATTGCCGGTCGGCGTCGTGCTGGCCGTCATCCTGGTCGCCTTCGCCGGCGTCATCTTCCTGGGCATGTTCGCTTTCTCGACGGAGGAAGAGGTGCTGAAATCCGAAGGCTTCAACGCGGCCGAGATCGTCGGCGCCCTGTCCGAACCGGCGGCGGTCGCCGGCTTCGACGGCCACCTGCTGGCCGCCAACCCGGCGTGGAAAGACGCCGGCGGTTCGGCGCGGCGCCTGCCCGCCGGGGACGAAGCCCCGGCCTTGTTCACCGCGCTGCGCGAAGCCAAGTCGCAGGGCACCGGCCGCGCCCTGGTGCGCCTGGGCGGCTTCGACTTTGAAATGGTCGCCTCGCGCCTGGGCGACGACCTCGTCCTGGTGCGCGCCGCCTCGCAGGGCGTGCTGGGCAACGGGCTCCTGCTCAACCATGAAATCCAGCAGGGCGGCCTGCACGGCGAGGATTATCTCGACACCGAAGATCAGGCGCCCGTCACGGCGCCGGCCCCGGTCGAGCAGGCCGACGCCGTGTTCGACACCTTTGCCGGCGCGGCGCCCTTCGGCGCGGCCCTGCTGATGGGCGAGGACATCTTCTCGGCCCACGTCGCCGAATTCAATCCGGTCTTCGCCGGCCTGCTGGAACAGAAGCCCACCGTCATGCTGGGACGCACCTTCGGCGATTTCATCACCGAGGCGTCGAAGGCCGACCTGGTTGAGAAGCTGGCCCCCGGCAAGGACGGCGTCGCCAAGGCCGGACCGTTCGACATCGTCCTGACCACCATCAACGCCTCGCGCCAGATGACCGATCGCGCCGTGCAGATCTATGTCAGCCCGGTCAAGGACGGCTTCAACGTCTACCTGTTCGACGTGTCCGAGCAGAAGCGCCTCGAGCAAAACCTGATCCAGGCCCAGAAGATGCAGGCCATCGGCCAGGTCGCCGGCGGCATGGCCCACGACTTCAACAACCTGCTGACCGGGTTCAAGTTCCGCAACGACCAGCTGCTGCTCAACCACCCGCTGGGCGATCCGTCCTACGAGGATCTGAACGGCATCCGCCAGATCATCGCCCGCGCCGAGGACCTGGTGCGCAACCTGCTGGCCTTCGCGCGCAAGCAGACGGTCAAGCGCGTCACGCTGAACGCCGGCGAGATGGTCAGCGAGGCCGAGGTCCTGCTGCGCCGCCTGGTGCGCGAGGACGTCAAGCTGGAGACCGAATACGGCCGCAACCTGCCCAATGTCCACGTCGACAAGGGGCAGATGGAAATGGTCATGATGAACCTG
>FTDB01000494.1_pt1 | contig 24421 bp, 23 predicted proteins | sample 1639741 | NCBI WGS metagenome assembly FTDB01 (sample SAMEA3914869, study PRJEB12502) | metagenome | biome: forest; material: soil | place: USA | collected 2012-03-12 | depth 0.1 m | reverse complement strand
GGACGCGTTGCAGGAAGCGGTCGGCGGCGGTGATGGCGCGGACCGAGCGATCGGCCTCGGCGAAGGTCTCGGGCATGGGCAGGGCCATGACGATCTCGGTCATCTCCTCGACAAAGAGGCGCAGGTCGGCCTGGCGCATTTCCAGCGCGGCGAGGTCGGGGTTCTGGGTGTCGTCGTTGTCATAAGCCATGCGGCTAGAATAGCGCATGGAAAGAGGGAGGGGATAGGTTGGCGTCTGGATGCGATGTGAGTGCGCTGTATCTTGTGTACAAAGAGGCCCCTCAGCCCTTACGGCTTCACTCCGTTCGCCTCTCGTCCTCTCCCCGTGAACGGGGAGAGGTGAAGGGAAGCAGGGGAGCGGGGAAAGGAAAGCCCGGTCCTGCCGCACGATATCGCCGCATACCTTATCGGATTGCGCTCCAGGCGTGACGGTTTCGTAACAGCAGCGTAAAAATTGAACCGCACCGTTCAAAAAAGGTATGGACACTTTTTTGCCTCAGGCATAGGTTCATGTTGCGCCCGCTAACGGTACTTAATAACGGCGCACGGAGCACCGCATGCCGGACCAGATGAGCCAACGTCCTGCAACACCTCGCTTTTTGTTGTTTGAATATTCCGAAATCAATCCGGACCTGCGCGCCGATCCGCACGCCCGCTTCGATCCGCAGCGCGCCGAACGCCCGATCGAACGCGACGGCATGATCCCCGCCCTGCTGCTGTCGGCCTATGGCGTCGGTCGCGAAGCGCTGATGGATCGCACCCTGTCGCGCAATTTCGACGACGCGTCGCCGGACAATATCGTCATCGCCAATGTCAAGCGGATCAACGCCGCCATGGCGGCCGAATTCGGCCCGCACGAATCGATGCTGACGCTCGACGACCCCGATCATGCCCGCGTGCGCGGCATCGTCGCCGAAGCCTTCCTCAAGCGCGCCGCCGCCTCGCAAGGGCTGGTGGCCAGGATCATCGACGAACGGCTGGATTCTCTGGCCGGGCGCGAAAGCTTCGACGCCGTCAACGACTACGCCGCCCAGATTCCCATCCGCGTGCTGGGCGCCATCCTCGGCAGCCCACCCGAGATGTATGACGACCTGAAGACGTGGACCGAAGCCGGGCAACTGGCCTTCGACCCGACCAAGTCGGCTGAGCAGGAAGCCACGGCGCTGGACGGCCGGCGCGGAATTCTGGGTCATTTCAAAGCCTTGATGGAACAACGCCGCGCCCAGCCCGGCGACGACCTGGTCAGCGACCTGCTGGCGGCGCAGGCGCGCGGCGCCGAGATCGATGACAACGAAATCCTGTTCAACCTGTTCGCCCTGCTGGTGGCCGGCCACCTGACCACCGCCGACCTGATCGGCAACGGCATCCATCTGCTGCTGACGCATGACGAGGCCCGCCAGGCGATCGTCGCCGATCCGTCGCTGGTCAACGGCGCCATCGAGGAAATCCTGCGCTACGAGCCGCCGATTTCGTTCTCCGCGCGGTTCGCCAAGCAGGCCGGCGACATCGGCGGCTGCCCCTATCACAAGGGCGACGCCCTGGTGGTCAGCCTGATCTCGGCCAATCGCGACGACGACCGGATCAGCGACCCGCACCGCTTCGACATCCGCCGCAAGCCCAATCCGCACCTGGCCTTCGGCGCCGGGGCGCATATCTGCGTCGGAGCGCCCCTGGCCCGCATCGAGGGCCAGCTGGCGATCATGAAGCTGCTGGAACGGTTCCCGAACCTGCGCCGCGCCAACGATGCGGCGCCCGACTGGCGCGCCGTGCCCGGCATCCGCGGCCTGATGCGGCTGGACGTGGCGACCGGCGCATGAGGTGCGGCTGGCCCGCGCTGGCGCTGATCGCGGTCCTGGGGATTGCGGGTTGCGCCGCGCCGGCCGTTCCCGCCGATGCGGCGAAACCTGACGCCATCGCCCATTGGGACACCGCCATGACATGGCGGACGCTCGATCCGGAGAACGTCCTTGCCGTGGATACCGGCAAGGGCACGATCTACATCGAGCTGCATCCCGAAATCGCGCCCCAGGCGGTGGAACGGATCAAGCTTCTGGCCCGGCGCGGCAGCTATGACGGCCTGCAGTTCTGGCGCGTAGTGCCGAAGTTCGTCGTCCAGGTCGATGTCGGCAATGTCGAGGGCGGCAAGACCGAGCTGCCCAACTTGGCCCCCGAGTTTCGTTTCCGCCTGCAGCCCGGCGCCGATCACGCGGTGGCGGCGCGGCCGCAGGGACTGGAAGAGGGCTTTATCGGCGCCACGCCTTATGTCGCGGTCCAGGAAGGTTCGACGGCCACGCCGAAGGCCGCGGATGGTTCGCGTTCGGCATGGGTGACCTATTGCACGGGCGTGGTCGGCATGGGACGCGATACCGCGCGCGATTCGGCCAATGCCGAGCTGTTCTTCATGACGGGCGCCTATCCGGGGCTGGATGGCCAGTTCACGCCGGTTGGCCGCATCGTCGCCGGCCAGCAGTTGCTGGACGACCTGCCGCCCGGCGAACCACCGGCGCAGCCGGAGGCCCTGCAAACGATCCGGGTGCTGGCCGACGTTCCCGACGCGCCGAAGGTGCGGGTCATGGATATGCATGGGCCGGCTTTCGACCGCATGGTGGCGAAGGCGCGGCGTGAGCGCGGCGCCGACTTTTCGATATGCGACATCGATGTGCCGGCGATGATTGTGCCGTGACCGAGTGGATTCACGCGGGCAAGGTCAGGGCGCGCGAAACAGCCGAAGGCATCGAGATCGTCATCGACGGCCTGACGACGCAGGGGCGCTATTACAAGCCGCTGGTCTATGAGTTTTTCCGGAAAGAGTGGCGCGGGGCGCGGCCGGCGTGGGGCGATTACGCGGTCGAGATCCGCATGGAGCATGTCGGCGATCCGCCGTGGCTCGACCTCGACAACCTGGCCAAGGCGCTGCTTGACGCCATCAAGGGGTTTGTGTTCCACGACGACAGCCAGGTGGCGCGGCTGGTGGTGGAACGGTTCCCGGGCGAGCGCGAGCAGATCACGATACGGGTGTATGCGCTGAAAAGGTAATGGGTTTGGGTCCTGCGGCCCCAAGTCTTTCCTTTCTTTTCCGCTTCGGCCCCAAGGGCCGAGACGGAAAAAGAAGAAGTAAGACGTGGGGTTACAAACTCCACACCCCATTCGTTTTCAGGATATCCCGCAACTGCCGTGCATTCGTTACCGCATGCGTATGGTAGTCGTTGTTGAAATAGGCCCACACGCGCCCGGCGCCGCTATCGGCAATCTTCCCTGCCCACTCGACCATTTCCGCCTCCGGATAGAGATGGTTGTACCACCGTTCCGTCCCATGAAACCGGACATAGACCTCGTCCGCCGTCCGCACCATGTCGTCCGGCAGGCCCGGCCCCGAACAGGCGCAGAAGATCGTGCCGGTATCGCGGAACGCCGCATAGACCTCGTCGTTCCACCAACTGCCGTGACGGAACTCGACGACATTGCGCCGGCTTGGTTCCAGGGACCGCAAAATCAGGTCGAGCTTTCCCCGGTCGTAAGAAAAGCTCGGCGGCAACTGGAACAGCAGGCATCCCATATGCGTCCCCAGCAGGTCGGCGACATAGCCGAAATCCTCTACCAGTCCGGCGCAATCCTCGAACCGCTTGACGTGCGTGATCAGTTCGCTGGCCTTGACCGTGAAGACGAAAGGCCGTTCCGCCACCGGCCGCAGCCAGGCTTTCACACCGGCCACGGTCGGCCAGCTATAGAAGGAAGCGTTGATCTCGACCGTGTCGAAGCTGTCGGCGTAATGCGTAAACCACTGGCTGGTCGGCATGTCCTGCGGATAGAACTTGCCCTTCCAGTCCCAGTAGAACCAGCCCGAACAGCCGATATTCAGTAACGGAAGCTCGGCTCCAACGCGCGGCAGCGGATGCGCGAGGCGCGCCTTGTGCATCTTGTCGGCCCGGCCCGGATTGGCGGCGCGCTGCTTCTCGCGCCGCTCCGCCTTCTTCAGGCGGCGCTCGGTCTTGCGATCGGGAAAGGCAGGGCTGGTATCGGCCATGCGCCTAGCCTGAGCGCGGCGGCATCAGGATTCAATTCAGGCGTCGAGCTTTTCGATCAAAGCGGCGATAAGCGATCGCATGCGCGGCAGGTCACCTGCAATGGTCTGCCAGACGATTCCCAGGTCGACCTGAAAATAACCCGTGCGATAACGCATTGCGCATTTCATAGGCGGCCTGAAAAGCGATCTGCGGGTGGTTTCCGGCCATGTCGGGGTGGTGCCGCAGAATATTGCGGCTGGCTTCACCGATAATCTCGAAATTGCGGATCACAGCGTCCTGAACCAGAATATTTACCGTGAACATATCCTTGTCCAGACCGTGCGTGTACGCGCTTATACGGTCACAAGCCTCGACAATATGGCGCAGATAGTCGCGCAGCCTTTTCATAAGGGCGCCGCCGCCCGCATCACATCGTCGCGAAAGGTTTCAGGCAAGGCTCCGGGCGTCAGAATATCCACGGAAATGCCAAGGAGCGACTGGAGTTCCGCGCGCAGGGCGCCAAGGTCGAACAAGCTCATGCGCGGCGTCGGGTCGACCAGAAGATCGAGATCGCTGCCGTCATGATCCGTTCCGGCCAGAACCGAGCCAAAGACGCGCGCATTCGACGCCTTGTGCTTTTCCACGATGCGAATGACGGCCTGGCGATTCTGGTCAAGGGCTACGGACGGCTTCATGGCGCGTAATATAACGCCATCCCGGCCCGCTGTACATCTACCACGACCACGGTTCCAGCGCGCCCCACAGCGCCAGCACCACGATATAGAACAGCCAGCAGGCCAGCAGCAGGCCATGGGCGATCTTTTGCCATTGCGCCCAGCCATCTGACGAGCTGAACCGGCCGCTTTCATTATAAACGAAATAGTAGGTGCCGATCTGGAAAAGGGTCCCCGCCGTCGCCAGAACCGCCAGCCACGACGCGAACTGCACCTGGCCGCTGGGCCAGTTGGTCAGCAGCGAGCCGGGATCGTCGTCGAGGTGCGTTTTCCAAGCATTGAACAGGAAGATGGCCGCGATCCACACCAAGGCCAGGCCGGCCGAAACCAGGGCCGCGCGCGATTGCTCCTCGGTCGGACGCTCATGGCGGCCCGGTCCGCGCGCCAGCGACAGCAGCACGACCACGCAGGTGATCAGCATGAAGATGGTCAGCACACCGACGGTCTGCGGGCTGTGCAGCCAGCCGACACGCTCGAAGCGCATGGTGTTGCTGGCCGTCTCGATCGCCGTGACGCGCGTGCCATCCGGGTTGAACAGGAAATGCAGGCCGCCGGTTTCGGCCGCCGGGCCGGGGTCCTCGGCGTCCTGCTGGTTGAAGAAGCCGGTCGCCGACGCCGGCACGAAGGCCGAGGTGCCGTCGCGCGTATCCAGGATCAGGCGACCGTCGGCATCGACCTTGACCTCGACCGTATTGACCAGCCGGGTGATTGCGCCTTCCAGCCCGCCATAGGCCCGCCGCGTCGAGACGTACTGCCCCTTCAGGGCGTCGTAATAGTCGCGATGCTGGTCGTAGGCCTGGTTCGGCGCCGGCATCAGCGGCGGCTTGCCGACGTCGCCGTCGAGGTGATCAAGCAGCAGGTTGGCGAAGCTGTTGGCCAGCGGCCCGCCGGTCTGGGTGTTGGTGCTGATGAAAATGCCGAGGTTCATGTCGGGCACCAGCACCAGGCTGGAATTGAACCACAAGGTCGCGCCGGCATGACCGTAGGTGACATGGCCCGACGGCGCCGTGCGGATCATCAGGCCCGACGCCCAGCCGTTATAGCCCTCCGGCATGGTGAGCATCGGCGTGCGGAAGGCGTTGGCGGACTCGGCGTTGAACAGCTGCACGCCGTCGATCTGGCCGTTGCCGAGCATCAGCGACATCAGCCGCGCCATGTCCTTGGCATCGGAGGAACCGCCGAGCGCGCCGGACAGCGGCAGGGCATGGTCGAACGGCTGGGCCTGATAGGTGGCGCCGTCCCAGATGTAGCCGTCGCTCAGGTCCTGGGTCAGGGTCGCCGACAGCGGCGCCGGCAGGTTGCGGATATCCGGATCGCTGTTGTCGTAAGGTTCGCGCAAGGTGGTGTGGTCCATGCCAAGGGGCGCGAAGATGCGCGCCTCCATCAGGCTCGGCACGTCCTTGGCCTTGGCGGTCTGGGTCAGGGCGGTGGCGGCCAGCGCCGCGCCGAAGTTGGAATAGGTGCTGAACTCGCCCGGATCGCGCACGCGCCGCGGCTTGTGGCGGCGGAAATAGCTGTCCGGATCGACGATGCGCGTCGAATTGAGCTGAAACAGGTGGCCCAGGCTGGTGTCTTCATAGCCGGCCGTGTGGTCCATCAGGGTGCGCAGGGTGATCGGCTTGTAGCGCGCGTCCTCGCTGTAGATATCGGGCGGGACGTAGTTGCCGATCGGATCGTCGAGCTTGATGCGCCCGGCCTCGATTTCCTGCCTGGCCACGATCCAGGTGAAGGCCTTGGTGATCGAGCCGATGCGGAACAGGCTGTTGTTGGGATCGACGCGGCGCAGCGGCGACAGCCGGTCGTAGCCGTAGCCCTTGAGCAGCAGCGGCGTATTGCCCTGGACGACGGCGACGGTGACGCCGACCACGTGGTCGCGCTGCATCAGGGTGCGCACCACGCTGTCGGTGAAGGTCTCGATGTCGTCGGCGCTGAGCGGCGCGCCGGGTGCATGGATGACAGTCGCCACCGGCTGCGACGTCGGCGTCGGCGTCACGGGCGCCTTGACGACCGGCGCCGGCGTGGCGGCGGCCAGGGTCGCCTGGTAGCCGGGCATGGCCGCCGACGAAGATGATGCCGATGAAGACGCGCTGGCGGTCGTGACCGGTGGTTTCGGTTTCGGCTTCGGCTTGACCGGTTTGGTCGCTTCGGAAGCGGCCGAGGCCGAGGCTGACGTCGCCTCCGGCGTCTTGTCCGGCACGAACGGGTGCAGGTCGGGCACGGGTGCCGCGGATGTCGGCGGCGGCGCGGGGTCGGTGGTCTGGGGCGTGGCCGAACCGGCGGCCAGGCCGCAAGCCAAGGCCAGGACGGCCACAAGAGCGCGCCTTAATCCCCGTGTCGTCTTGCCCGAAAACATCTTTGCCAATCCCGGAAACGCAGCCTTATCCGCTAAAAACCTTAGGCGATTCTTTGCCTGCGCGTCGCGGCCTTTTTACGGCCTGCCCGGCAGTTTTCGTTGAAAACCGCATCCCGGGCCAAGACGTCTATTTTTTGCGGAATTGATCCAGCGACACGATCTTGGGCGCATCGCCGTCGGCGACCGGCTTTTCAGCCGCATCCTCGGTCCTGGCGGCCGGTTCGGGGATAACGTCGATGACGGTTTCGTTCGGTGCAACGTCGTCGGTTTCGTCCGGATTGTCGAGGTCCTGGGTCAGGGCCTGCGGGTCTTCGGCCTCGAACTCCAGCATGAACTGGGCGTGGGGATCGTGGAAGCGCGTGATGGCGGCGTAGGGCACGGTCAGGATCTTGGGGAAACCGCCGAAGGTCAGGGTGACGCGGAAGAAATCGTCGGTCACGCGCAGGTCGCGGAACTGGTGCTGGATGACGATGGTGATTTCGTAAGGATAGCGCGCCAGCAGGTCGTCGGGGATGGAAACGCCCGGCGCCCTGGTCAGGAAGGTGACGAAGAAATGGTGCTCGCCCGGCAGGCCCTGCGGCGACGCGGCGCGGGCCAGCGCCTGGCGGATGACGCCGCGCAGCGCGGTCTGCGTCATGTTGGCGTAATCCATGAGATCGACGGTCATCGGGTCGGACATGACGGGGCTCGGACTCTGCTGGAAAGGCTCGCAGGTTTAGCACGCACCTGCGAAAACGAAATGGGTAAAATCCGACTCACGCAAAATGTGCACGGGCCGCAGGGTTTTCCGGCGCACATCGTTATCCCCTCCCCGTCTCGCGGATGGGTGCGGTCAGGCGCATGAAGCGGTCCTGCTTTTTTGCGTTTTCGCAGGTCCGCTTGACAGGCTTCGGTAGCGCCTATTTCTGTGTCAGGCGCATGAAGCGGTCCTGCAGGGCCTGGTCCGTCCGGAAGGCGCCGGTAAAGCGCGTGGTAACGGTCGAGACGTGCTTGTGGTGCACCCCGCGCGTCGTCATGCACTGGTGTTCGGCGTCGATCAGCACGGCCACGCCGGCTGGCGCCAGTTGCTCCTCGATGGCGTCGGCGATCTGTTTGGTCATGGTTTCCTGCGTCTGCAGGCGCTTGGCGAAGATTTCGACGACGCGGGCGATCTTGGAAATGCCCACCACCTTGTCGGTCGGCATGTAGGCGACGAACGCCTTGCCGAGGAAGGGCGCCATGTGGTGCTCGCAGTGCGATTCGACGTCGATGTCGCGCAGCATGACCATGTCGTCATAGCCCTGCACGTCCTCGAAGGTGCGCGACAGTTCTTTCTTCGGGTCGGCGGCGTAACCCTGGAACCACTCGTCATAGGCCTCGACCACGCGCTTGGGCGTGTCGATCAGGCCTTCGCGGTCGGGATTGTCGCCGGCCCAGGCCAGCAGCGTGCGCACCGCCGCCATGGCTTCGTCCTTCGACGGCCGGTTGGTGAAGGTGGTGATGCTGGCGGGCTTGGCCGCACTCAGCGTCGTCAGCAAATTTTCAGCGGTACGCGGGTCGAGACTGTCCATATCCAATTCTATTCCCCCGGAGGGTCCTTCTGAGGCCCGAGTGGCGCCGCAACGACGGTTGCGGAAATGACGCGTGGCATGCCTCATGTGCGTGACAGCCGCCGTGGCTGAACTGTCGTAGCCTCTGTTACGATTGCAGCGACATTCCGGATTATAAAATGCCGATTTTTAACGTAGTGCAAAGGCCCGCACGGCTCTATATGGGAGACTGCCCCTCCCTTTCAACCGATTTCCCCGCATAACCGATCCAAAAACGCCCCAGAACCGACCATGAAACTGCATATTCACGATACGCTGAGGCACGAAAAGGTCGCCTTCGAACCCCGCGATCCCCGGCGTGTGACCCTGTATGTGTGCGGGCCGACTGTTTATAATTATGCTCATATCGGCAACGCCCGGCCGGTCGTCGTGTTCGACGTCCTGTTCCGGCTGCTGCGCCGGATCTATGGCGACGACCACGTCGTCTATGCCCGCAACATCACCGACGTCGACGACAAGATCAACAAGAAGGCGATGGATGACGGCGTCGATATCAGCGTCATCACCAACCATTTCGCCGACATCTACAACGCCGACATGGCGGCGCTGGGCGCCCTGGCCCCGACGCACCAGCCGCGCGCCACCGCCCACATGGGCGAGATGGTGGCCCTGATTGAGAAGCTGATCGCGCAGGGCATCGCCTATGTCAGCGACGGCGAGGTGCTGTTCGATGTCGCGAAATACGATGCCGGCTCGAACCGCTACGGCAAGCTGTCGGGCCGCCTGCTCGACGACATGATCGCCGGCGCCCGCGTCGAGGTGGCCGACAACAAGGAAAACGCCGCCGACTTCGTGCTGTGGAAACCGTCGAAGCCGGGCGAGCCGGTATGGGACGGGCCGATTGATCCAAAAACAGGTTTGGGCCTGCCGGGCCGGCCGGGCTGGCATATCGAATGCTCGGCCATGAGCGAGGCCGTGCTGGGCCTGCCGATCGATATCCACGGCGGCGGCCAGGACCTGATCTTCCCGCACCACACCAATGAAATCGCCCAGTCGTGCGCCGCCCACGGCCACGCCGATCCGGCCGCATATGCGCGCTACTGGATGCACAACGGCTTCCTCGACTTCTCAGGCGAAAAGATGAGCAAGAGCCTGGGCAATGTCGTGCTGGTGCATGATCTGATCAAGTCGTATCCGGGCGAGGTCATCCGCTGGGCGCTGTTGAGCGGGCATTATCGCTCGCCGCTGGACTGGACACCGGAATTGCTGGAACAGAGTCGGAAGAATCTGGACAGGCTCTACGGTTTGTTGCGTCGCGCCCAACATATCCATGCTGCCTCGCCGACCGCCCCTAACCGCGATCAGGAAGCCCACACGTTCTACTCTTGGCTTCTCGATGATCTGAATACACCAGCGCAACTTGGTGACCTTTTCAAAGCGGCGAATTTGTTGGAAAAGCATATGCTGGAAGAGAATGATGCATTGGCATCGGATAGCAAACTGACTTTGCAGAAAATGGCTGAAGTTCTCGGCGTCCTTCAACAAGACACCGAGGCCTGGTTCAAATCCGGCGCTTCCGATGATCTGGCCGCCCGGGTCGACAATTTGCTGGCCGAGCGCACCACCGCCCGCGCCGCCAAGGACTGGCCCGAGGCCGACCGCATCCGCAAGGCGCTTGACGAGCTCGGCGTCGAGGTGATGGATTCGCCCACCGGTCCGACCTGGAAAATGAAGGCATCCGCATAATGGCCATCAAGGTAGAACAGCGCGTCGGCGTGGCCGCGCCCGTCGACGACATCTGGGAGGTCATCTCCGAGGTCAGCACCTGGCCGGAATGGAGTCCGATCCACAAGGCGGCCTCGGCCGAGATGCATTTCGGCGCGCCCGTTCACCTCGAGGAATATTACGAGGGCCTCGGCACCTGGACGATCGACGGCACGATCGACGACTGGGTGCCGTTGTCGCATCTGCATGTCGGCGTGCCCAAGCCCTTCTATGCCGGCCGGCTGATTCGCTATTTCGAGATGGACGCGATCTCGGACGCCGCCTCGGCCTTTACCGTCGGCGCCCTGTTCGACGGTTTCCTGTCCGAACGCGAGGGCAGGCGCTTCCGGAATTTCCTGCGCACGGGCTTCACCGCCTTTGCCGAAGCGGTGAAGACGAGAGCCGAAGCGCGTTTTGCCGAGCACCCCGAAGCGCGCACCCACGTCGAGATCAAGAAACCGGAAAAACCGCAACTGGGCCCCACCCGTCCCAACTGGCAGAAGAACAATTTCCTGTTTTTTGGCGGCAACAAGAAGAAGTAAGGCGGTTTCTTCACTTCCTTTCGGGCCGGCGAGCGCCTATCTAGCGCCCACCATGATCGACGAACTGTATTCGCGCGACATCCTGCGCCGCACCACCCAGCTTGAGCACGTCGGCCATCTCGCCAACCCGCAGGCGACGGCAGACAGGGCCGCCAGATTGTGCGGTTCGACCATCCATGTCGAGCTGAACATGCAAGGGGTTGTGATCACCGATTATGCCCAGCAGGTGCAGGCGTGCGCGCTGGGCCAGGCCGCCGCCGCCATCCTGTCGCAGCACGTGATCGGCGCTACCGCCGAAGACGTCAAGGCGGCCCGCGATGGTTTGCGCGGCCTGCTCAAGGGGGAACAAGTTACCTTTCCCGCTCGCTTCGCCGACCTGGAAATCCTGAAAGCCGTCAAGGACTTCCCCGCCCGCCATGCCTCGACCCTGCTCGCGCTCGAAGCGACCTGTGAGGCAATTGACGCACTGCAACATGATTTTTGACGTTCCCCGGCGATCGGGGGTTGCCAAGGCGTTAAAAATAGGCTCGTATGCCGCCGGGGTAGGGTGTGGTACTCAGTACTTGGTTGATGCTGTTCACTTTTTACGTTGCCGCCAACGTAAGGTTCAGTGGAATGTCCGGCCTTTATGAGCGTTCGGTGCGCACCGCCTTGCGGGCGTACAAACTGACCCTTTCGCCCTATGTCGGGCAGGCGTGCCGCTTCCGGCCCACCTGTTCGGAGTACATGGCTGACGCCCTGATCGTTCATGGTCCTGTCGCGGGACTGTGGTTGGGTGTCCGGCGAATCTGCCGCTGCCGTCCCGGCGGCGGGAGTGGTATCGACAACGTACCGCCGAAACGCGGCGCGGACGACACGGAAGGCGGGATTTGATGGGTTTTTGATAAGACCACATCGAATCTTTATGAAAAATATTGCGCGATGAAGCCCGCCGTAAGGGCTACAGGTCGCCAGCCGGAAAGGAGTTGCGTAAGGCGTGGCATGAACAACAACGTTCTTATCAAATTCTCCAGAACGCCCGAGTTCAAGCCGAAGATATTTTTCGATGTCGGCGCCAATGTGGGGCAGACTGCGCTGGAGATGGCGAAGCTTTTCCCGGAAACGGCCATTCATTCTTTCGAGCCCGTGGGCGCTTCGTTTCAGGCGCTGAGCGAAGCGACGCAGGATATAGCGCTGGTTTCGTGCCATAATCTCGCGCTCGGCGACGCCGCAGGCGAGGTGGTGATGAGCGCGGCGGGCACGTCGACGGCCAACAGCATCAGGAATCTCCGGCCTTCGGCCCGGACGGAGACAGTAGGCGTAACGACGGGCGATATCTTCTGCCAACAGAACGGTATCGACCACATCGACCTTCTCAAGATCGACGTGGAAGGCTACGAACCCCAGACCATCGCCGGCTTCAGCCGGATGCTGCGGGAAAGGCGGGTCGGCTATGTCCAGCTCGAATGCGGTGTGGCGCCGGAAAACACGTACCACATTCCGCTTTTCGTGCTCGTTGAGTTGATGAGTAAATTCAATTATGGCCTGTTCGGCTTGTTCGACGAACGGCGCACTATGACAGGGCTGGGCCGGCGTAACGGCATCCTGTTCTGTAATGCAGTATTCGTGTTGGAAAACGACTGATGACGATGATTGATCTGACCTTCCCCGACGGCGCGGTTCGCAGCTTCGAGGCGGGAACAACCGGCAGGGCGGTTGCGGAAAGTCTGTCGAAGTCGCTGGCCAAGAAAGCGGTTCTCATCCGGCTGGACGGGAACCTTCTGGATCTCGATCGACCGCTTGAGCATGGGGGGAGGCTGGACATCTTGACGCGCGAAGCTCCCGAAGCCCTTGAGGTCATCCGGCACGACACGGCGCATATCCTGGCCGAGGCGGTGCAGGAGCTGTTTCCCGGTACCCAGGTGACCATCGGGCCGGCGATCGATGACGGCTTCTATTACGACTTTGCCCGCGACGAGCCCTTCAGCACCGATGATTTCCCGAAGATCGAGCAGCGCATGCGCGAGATCGTCGACCGCGACGAGAAGATCGATCGCAAGGTCTGGCCGCGCGACGAGGCCATACGGCACTTTGAGGCATTGGGCGAAACCTACAAGGCGCAACTGATCCGCGACCTGCCCGAATCGGAACCGATCAGCGTCTATTCGCATACCGGCAAGGACGGCAAGGAAGCCTGGGGCGACCTGTGCCTGGGGCCGCACATGCCGTCGACGCGCTTCGCCGGCAAGGCCTTCAAGCTGACCAAGCTGGCCGGCGCCTACTGGCGCGGCGACCACAACAATGCCCAGCTCCAGCGCATCTACGGCACCGCCTGGGCCACTGAAGCCGACCTGGAAGCCTATATCCAGCGCATCGAGGAAGCCGAAAAGCGCGACCACCGCAAGCTCGGCCGCGCCATGGACCTGTTCCACATGCAGGAAGAAGGCCGCGGCATGGTCTTCTGGCACCAGAAGGGCTGGCAGCTGTGGCAGACGCTGGAAGCCTACATGCGCCGCCGTCTCTCGGCCGCCGGCTATATCGAGGTCAAGACGCCGCAGGTCCTCGACATGTCGTTCTGGCAGAAGTCAGGCCACTGGGACAAGTATCGCCCCAACATGTTCGTCTGCGAAACGGTCGAGGGCGAGGTCCTGTCGCTCAAGCCGATGAACTGTCCCGGCCACGTCCAGATCTTCAAGGTCGGCCTGCGCTCCTACAAGGAACTGCCGATCCGCATGGCTGAATTCGGCGCCTGCCACCGTTATGAGCCGTCGGGCGCCCTGCACGGCCTGATGCGGGTGCGCGCCTTCACCCAGGACGACGCCCATATCTTCTGCCGTGAAGACCAGATTGTCAGCGAGACCGAGAAGTTCGTCCGCCTGACGCGCATGATCCACGCCGATCTCGGCATGGAGACGGCCTATATCAACCTGGCCACCCGCCCGGATGTCCGCGCCGGCAGCGACGAATTCTGGGACAAGGCCGAGGCCATGCTGGGCGAAGCTGCCCGCCTGGCCGGCGTGGAACCCGTCATCGCCGAAGGCGACGGCGCCTTCTACGCACCCAAGCTCGACTTCATCGTCAAGGACGCCATCGGCCGTGAATGGACCTGCGGCACGCTTCAGCTCGACTATGTCCTGCCGGAACGTCTCGACGCCGAATATGTCGCCGAGGACGGCTCGCGCCAGCGCCCCGTCATGCTTCACCGCGCCATCCTGGGTTCGTTCGAGCGCTTCATCGGCATCATGATCGAAAACTACGCCGGTCGCTTCCCGCTGTGGCTGGCGCCGGTGCAGGTGGTGGTCGCGCCGATCACGTCCGACGCCAACGATTATGCCGACAAGGTGGCCGCCGCCTTCCGGGCGAAGGGCCTGCGCGTCGAGACCGACCTGCGCAACGAAAAGATCAATTACAAGGTCCGCGAGCACTCTCTCGCCAAGGTGCCGGTGATTGCGGTGGTCGGCCGCAAGGAAGCCGAGACCGGCGAGGTGGCATTGCGGTTCCTCGGGAGTGACGGCCAGACCCTTCTCAGCATCGAGGATGCATCCCAGCGGTTGAGTCTGGATGCGCTTCCTCCCGATTTAAGGGATGTTGGATAACGTCATGAACCAGAACATGCCGCATTCGATTATCGAACTGCTCAAGGAGCGCAAGCTGGCCACCAACGAGGCGGCCTACTTCATCTCCCAGCATCTCGACATGTCTCCCTACGACGAGACGATCGACGGCGTGTCGGTGATCATGATCGTGTACCACACCGGCAAGATCCTGTTCGATTCGATCGCCAAGGTGCTCGACGATCCGCAGGTCAAGCAGTTCATCATCATCGACAACGGTTCCTCGGAAAAGGTGGCGCAGCGCCTGCGCGACCTGAAGGACGAATACGACCACGTCCTGCTGGTCCAGGGCCACGGCAATATCGGCTTCGCCAAGGCCGGCAATCTCGGCGCCCATCTCGCCAACCAGCCGTGGCTGGTCTTCCTCAATCCGGACGCCCTGCTGCAGCCCAACTGCATCAAGCGCCTGGTCGAGGCGGCGCGCGGCCGGCCGGGGCCGTGCATCGTCGGTTCGCGCCTGCTCAATCCGGACATGAGCGAACAGCGCGGCGCGCGGCGCGGCGAGGTGACGCCGATCACCACCCTGCTGGCCCTGACGCGGCTGTCGAAGATCGTGCCGGAACTGCAAAAGTACGAAATCCACTACGAAACCCATACCCTGCCCGAACATCCCGAGGCCGTGCCGACGATTTCGGGTGCCTGTTTCGCCGTGTCGAAGCGCGATTTCGCCCGCCTGAAGGGCTTCGACGCCCACTTCTTCCTGCACGTCGAGGACGTCGACCTGTGCTGGCGCGCCCGCGAGCTGGGCGGCACGGTGCTGTTCCACCCCAAGGCCGAGGTCGTCCACGAAGGCCATACCTCGCGCGCCGAGCCGATGATCGTCGAATGGAACAAGGGCCGCGGGCTGGTCTATTATTTCAACAAGCGCGCCAAGGGTTTCTGGCGCAAGGCCTATATCGCCGTGCTGGGGCCGGTGATCATCACCGTCGCCGTGGCCCGCGCCCTGCTGCGCCACCGCCTGCGCGACGACGAGGACGACCTGCCGGCCTGATTATTCCTTTATGCCTCCCCGCTTGTCGGGGAGGGGGACCGTCCGGCGAGCGTAACGAAGTGCAGCGAAGGCGGATGGTGGTGGGGTTTCTTGCTTATGGCCGTACGCAACGTGCCTGAACCGTTTCCCAGAAAAATCGCGCTTGCCCGCAAATTTCGCAAGGCCATGACCGACGCCGAAGCCTTGTTATGGTATCGGCTCCGGCTTCGCATCGATGGCCTTGTCTTCAAACGCCAGCAGCCTATCGGGCCTTATATTCTCGACTTCTTTTGCTATCGGGCGCAGTTGGCCATCGAAGTCGATGGCGCCGAGCATGGTTCTGACGAGCAGGGTGTTCGCGACGAGGCGCGTGACAGATATTTTGCGCACAAGGGTATCGAGACCTACCGCATTTCGGCGGCGGAGGTTTTCCGCGACGTTGATGGTGTGACGGACGGTGTAAGGTTGCTGGCAGAAGAACGTGCAAGTAAGTTAAGCAAGAAACCCCACCACCACGTCGCTGAAGAAGCGACGCGGTCCCCCTCCCCGACAAGCGGGGAGGAATAGGTGGGGTTACTGCGCCGTATCCGTCTGGTCGGCGGCCGGTGGGGTCGGCGCCGGATTGTCGTACAGCTTCAGCTTGACCGCGTGGCCGTTGGAATAGTCCTGGCCGTCGACCTCGGTGACTTCGTGCGGTGTTATTCCCTGGGCCGCCGCAGCATCGAGAAACGCCTGTTCGTAGCGTGATTCGACGAACAGGGGCTGGCCGCCGGCCAGGGCGCCGGCCGCACCCTTGGCGTCGTCGTTATAAAGCTCGGTCGCCGTACCCATGCGGAAGACAAAGGAGGGTTCGGAATAGCCGAGCGTCGCCACCGGTCCCGGCGCGATGCCGGTGCGCGGATCGAGGTGCGCCGCCACCAGCGCGTGCTCCATGGCGCGCGACACCCACAAGGGCTTCAGCGACGCCGCCGTGGCGACGAAGCCGAGGTGGCAGACCACGCCGGCCGCCAGCAGGGTCAGGAAGCCGCGCCGGCGGAAACGGCGCCAGATCAGCCAGCCACCCAGTCCGCCCAGTCCCAGGCCGCCGAGGAGGGTGACAACCGCGAACAGCAGCGACCAAGACGAGCCGAACTGTTTCCAGCCGACCACCGCCACCAGGCTGAGCACCAGTCCGCCCAGCACGCCGAGGCCGAGATTGAGCCAGCGCGCCCAGGCCTTCAGCGGCACGTCCAGCGACACCGCCGCCAGCCACGCCAGTCCGCCCAGCGCCGGCAGGGTATAGTGCGGCAGCTTGGTCGGCAGAAGCTCGAAGAACAGGAAGGTCGGCACGAACCAGGCGATGGCATAGCGGATGGCGGCTTCGTGGCGGCGGAAGATCGCGGTCTGGATCGCCCCGCCCAAAAGCCACGACACCGGGAAGAAGATGAAGGGCAGGAACAGGGTATGGTAGCCGGGCAAGGCGGAATGGCCTTCCGACTTGCCGTTGAACTTGGTCGCCAGGTCGTGGCCGACCGCCCCGCCCCAGAAACCGCCGTCGGTGGTGATGGTGATGGCCACCGCCCACGGTCCGCACAGGGCCAGCACCAGGATCAGGCCCCAGCCGAAACTGAGGTGCTTCATCCAGCGCCACTTGCGGTCCCAGATGCCGAGCGTGATCAGTGTCAATGCCATGACCAGCGCCGCTTCCGGCCCCTTGGTCATGATCGCCGCCGCCATGGCCAGCCACAGGACCGACTGCTCCTTGAACAGTTTCGGTTTCGGCGCATCGGGTGCTAGGTCGCGCGTTGCCAGGTAGATGCGCGCCATCGCCGCCATGAACAAGGTGATGAAGCCGCACAGGACCGCGTCGGAACGGGCAAAGGCGCCTTCGGTCGACAGCATGAACGACACGGCGAACAACAGGCCGGCCTTGGTGCCGACGCGGGTGCCAAACGCCCGTGCCCCGCCCCAGGCGCAGGCAAAGGCCGCCAGCGCCGCGCCCAGCAGCGACGGCCAGCGCCACGCCAGGATGTCGCGCGCCTCGACGCTGGAGGTCATGGCCACGCTCATCGCCTGCAGCCAGTAGATGCCCGCCGGCTTTTTCCAGCGCGGCGTCTGCTGGAAATTGATGTTGATGAAGTCGTGGCTTTCCAGCATCTGCGCCGTCGCCTGGGTGAAGCGCGACTCGTCGCGGTCCATGGCCGGCAGCAGCAGCGCCACCGGCAGGGCGCACAAAAACGCCAGCACCGCCGCGATCAGCGGTCCGCGCAGGCCGTTATAGGCCGATTTGAGCGAGGCCGACTTGAGCAGGAACTGCGGAAAGGGGAAAGGAAGACGCATGGACGGGGCTGGACGGGGGTTCTATTTACCTTGGGGGACAAAGACGGTAAGAGGCTCAGCCTCCGCTCGGCCTCCCTGGGCCGGCCCCTGCACAAAGTTGCCCGCCATGCCCTTGATCGTCTCCGCCGTGGTGCCCGTCTATAACGAAGAAGGCGCCGCGGTACAAGTCGCGCGCGAGATCGAGGCGGTTTTTTCAAAGGCTTACGGCGCCGATGGTTTCGAGATCGTCATGGTCGACGACTGCAGCCGCGACGGGACGCTGGCGCGCCTGGCGGAAGTGGCGGCCGAGTTGCCAATGATGCGCGTACTGCATCACGGCAAGAACGCCGGCAAGAGTGCCGCGGTGCGTACAGGCTACCTGGCGGCGCGCGCCGACATCGTGGTGACGCTCGACGGCGACGGCCAGAATCCGGCCGTCGACGCGGCGCGGCTGGTCGATATGCTGCGCCAGGCCGCGCCCGAAGTCGGGCTGGTGGCGGGCGAACGGCGCAGCCGCCATGACGGCGTTTCCAAAACGTGGGCGTCGCGCTGGGCCAACGGCATCCGCCAGGCCATGCTCAACGACGGTTGCCGCGATTCCGGCTGCGGCCTGAAGGCCTTCCGGCGCGAGGTGTTGCTGCGCCTGCCCTATTTCGACCAGATGCACCGCTATTTCCCGTCGCTGGTGAATCGCGAAGGCTACACTCTCCTGACGGCACCCGTGGATGATCGCGCCCGTACCACAGGTCAGTCGAAATATACCAATCTCGGCCGTTTATGGGTGGCCTTGTCCGACCTGCCGGGTGTAATGTGGCTGAACCGCCGCCGTCGCGATCCAGGCCGGATCCGCGAGAACTAAGCCTCGCGCCAAAAAGTGGACGCCACTTTTTGGATAAACGTGAGGCGTCTGCTCTAAGGTTGCGACAATATAGGGGGATGATGGTACACTGATATGGCTATGGACCCTAAACTCTTCACCGCCGAGACCGCCATGGGTCTGTTCGACCCGTCCGCGCGCCAGGTCAACAAAAGGAACGCCAGTTTGGTCACCGCATTTCCTCTGCTGCTGATCCCGGTTTTCGTTTACAACATCTTCGCCATCATCTCGATGATCGGCGGCGGCGACCCCAATGCCGCCTTCAACGCCATGACGGCGGTGCAGTTCACCATTCCCATGCCGGCGCCGGGTTCGCATTGGCCGGTCTCGATCGGCGATATCGTATTGTTCGGCGCCCTGATCTGCCTGTTCTTCGAACTGCTGAAATCGACCCAGTCGGACAGCGTGGCCATTATCAACCACTCCTTGTCGATGGTGCTGTTCATCGTCTGCCTGGTCGAGTTCCTGCTGCTACGGCCGTTCGCCACCTCGACCTTCTTCCTGCTGACCATGATGACCCTGATGGACGTCTTGGCCGGGTTCATCGTGACGGCGATCTCCGCCCGCAAGGACATCGATTTCGGCGGGCATTAAGCGTCACAGACGCCGCATGGCCTGTGCCGCGTGGCATCACACACATCGGCACGAAAATTTGGACATCTCAACAGACCATGCCCGTCAAACGGCAGGGTTTTGTTTGCCGGGAAGGACCAAAGGGAGTTCACAAAGCGGGAAAGTGCCGGGCTTCTGTTGCAAGGCGGCTTTTCTGCGCTCACGGCGGAAGGCGCCTCCGCGCGGGGCGGCGACATATCGCCGGCCCGGTCGGGCGCAACGGACGCCGCGAATGACAGAATAAAGTGCCGGGCTTCTGTTGCAAGGCGCCCGGCGGGCCCCGCCTAGGGGGCTTAGTCCCTAGGAGTTGTAGGCGTGGAATTCACTCGGGTCGCTTACGCGGCCAGAGCCATTTCCGGAGCGAAGTTATCGTTCGCAGTTAAAAAATGAGGCGATCACAGAGCCTCACACTGGGGGAAGGCTTCACCTTTACACGCCTGTCGATGCTGATCGGCCCCGCAAAATTCCCAAGGGAATGGTGGAGCCGCCGGGAATCGCACCCGGGTCCAGTTCGCTTATTACGTGGGCGTTTATCCCCATAGTCCGGTTGCCCGGACACGACCAATATAGGCCGGGTGGACGGCGATGGGAAGAAGCCTGAGCAAAAAAGCCGCCCTTAATCCTTTCTTTAGATTTGGGCGCGCGTTGCGCCGGGCGATTTTACATTCGGCCTGATAACATTCGCGTTATTCGTTAACCCCCTGAACTTCAGGAGAAAATCATGCCCCGCATGTACCGTAACCGTTTTGTCGCCCCGCGTCTCGTCGCCGCCCTGTCCGGGGTTGCCCTCATTTCGGTCTTCGGGGGCCTGAGCGCCTGTTCCAAGGCGGACACCGCCAAAACCGAGGACACTGTCGCCAGCGCCGCCGCCGACGTTTCGGCGGGCGTGTCGAGCGTGGCCGCCGACATGGACGCGCAGAAGACGACCGATTTCGTCACCAAGGCCGGCATCGCCAACATGTTCGAGATCCAGACCAGCGAGGCGGCGATCAAGACCTCCAAGAACCCCGCTGTCCTGTCGTTCGCCAAGATGATGGTCAAGGACCACACCGCCGCCGGCAAGGCCTACGACACCGCCGTCGCCGCCACTTCGGGCGTCACCCCGCCGGCCGGTCTCGACGACGACCACCAGAAGAAGCTCGACGATCTCAACACCAAGACGGGCAAGGATTTCGACGACCAGTATATCAGCCTGCAGAAGGACGCCCACGCCGACGCCGTCTCCCTGTTCGACGACTATTCGAAGAACGGCAAGGACGCCGCCCTGGCCAAGTTCGCCACCGACACCCTGCCGACGCTGCAGAAGCACAAGGACGCCATCGACAAGATGTAGGTCGGAGCACCGGCCAGACCTCCAAAGGCCGCAAGGCCTGAAGCAAGGCCGACTGGCGCCCGAGCTTATGCGAGGAGCCATGCGGCGTCTGAGCTGAAAAAGAAGCCCGCCGGGCATAGCCGGCGGGCTTTCGCGCGCATGGGGATTGCGCGAGGGAGTATCAGAAGAAGCCGAGCTTGACGGGGCTGTAGCTGACGAGGATGTTCTTGGTCTGCTGGTAATGGTCCAGCATCATCTTGTGCGTTTCGCGGCCGATGCCCGATTGCTTGTAGCCGCCGAAGGCCGCACCGGCCGGATAGGCGTGGTAGCAGTTGGTCCACACCCGCCCGGCCTCGATGCCGCGGCCGGCGCGGTAGGCGACATTCATGTCGCGCGACCAGACGCCTGCGCCCAGGCCGTAGACCGTGTCGTTGGCGATTTCGATGGCTTCGTCCAGCGTCTTGAAGGTGGTGACCGAAACGACCGGGCCGAAGATTTCCTCCTGGAAGACGCGCATCTTGTTGTTGCCTTCGAAGATGGTCGGCTGGATGTAGAAGCCATTGTCGAGGTCCTCGCCCAGGTGATTGACCGCCCCGCCGGTCAGCACCCTGGCTCCTTCGGAGCGGCCGATATCGAGGTAGGACTGGATCTTGTCGTACTGCTGCCGGCTGGCCTGGGCGCCGATCATGGTCGTCATGTCGAGCGGATCACCCTGGGTGATGGCCTGGACGCGCTTGACGGCGCGCTCCATGAAGCGGTCGTAGATCTTGTCCTGCACCAGGGCGCGCGACGGGCAGGTGCACACCTCGCCCTGGTTCAGCGCGAACAGGGCGAAGCCTTCCATCGCCTTGTCGAGGAAGTCGTCGTCCTCGTTCATGACGTCGGCGAAGAAGATGTTGGGCGACTTGCCGCCCAGTTCGAGGGTGATGTTGGTGACGTTGTCGGCGGCGTAGCGCATGATCTCCTTGCCCACCGCCGTCGAGCCGGTGAAGGCGATCTTGGCGATGCGCGGGCTCATGCCCAGCGGCCGGCCGGCTTCCGGACCGGTGCCGGAGACGATGTTGAGCACGCCCGGCGGCAGCAGGTCGTTGATTAATTCGGCGACGACCAGGATCGAGGCCGGCGTCTGTTCCGCCGGCTTCAGCACCACGCAGTTGCCGGCGGCAAGCGCCGGCGCCAGCTTCCACGCCGCCATCAGGATGGGGAAGTTCCACGGAATGATCTGTCCGACCACGCCCAGCGGTTCATGGAAATGATAGGCCACCATGTCGTTGTCGAGCTCGCCGATCGAGCCTTCCTGGGCGCGGATGCAGCCGGCGAAATAGCGGAAATGATCGATGGCCAGCGGCAGGTCGGCATAGGTCGTCTCGCGCAGCGGCTTGCCGTTGTCCCACGTTTCGGCGGCGGCCAGCATGCCGAGGTTGGCCTCGATGCGGTCGGCGATCTTCAGCAGGATGTTCGACCGTTCGGTCACCGAGGTGCGGCCCCACTTGACGCGGGCGGCATGGGCGGCGTCCAGCGCCAGTTCGATGTCCTCGGCCGAGGAGCGCGGCACTTCGCACAGTTTATGCCCGTCGACCGGCGAGATGTTGTCCATGTAGCGGCCCTGCACCGGCTCGCGCCAGGCGCCGCCGATGAAGTTGCCGTAGCGCGCCTTGAACGGATTGGCGGCCTCTAGGTTGCGTTCGTGCTTGGTCATGAAAATCCTCCTGCAGGCTGTGCGGGGTTTGCCCCTCCGCTTGGCGCCGAAGCTGCGCCGCCAAGGCATGACGGGCAAGAGCAGGATCGCCTCCGACCCATCGGACGGCCTTGAATATTCGTGCGCGCCCAAGATAGTGACGCAAAAGCGGACACAGGTGTCGCCGGCCCTGTCGCAAATCGCGACAGGCTGGAGCGGCCACGGCGTCACGTCTTGTGTGATCCGTTGCGATTTCGCTTGCGCATGCCCAGTCTTCGGCGCTCCATCGGCAAAACACTCTAGGGAGCATAACCGTGGCGGCCAGCAGCCCTTCCCAGGTCGAGAGCGCCCGGGAGGTTTTCTTCGGACACAAGGGCCTGCCGGTCGACCAGATCGGCCACGCCATCCTGCGCTCGTGGATCCGCTGCGCCGACCTCGGCCTCGATGCCCGCGCCGCGCCGCATCCCGACGCGCCGACCGCCTCGGAAATCCGCCTGCTGCACGAAAAGCACGAAGCCCTGCGCCGCATCTGCCGGCCGGAGATCGACGCCCTCTATAACGAAGCGCGCGAACTGTCCGGCATCGTTATCCTGACCAATGCCAGCGGCGACATCCTCGACGCCGTCGGCGATCCGTCCTTCGCCGACAAGGCGGCCCAGGTCAGCCTCAGGCCCGGCGCCCAGTGGAGCGAGGACGGCACCGGCACCAACGCCATCGGCACGGCCATCGCCGAACGCCGCCCGGTCATCGTCAACGGCGCCGAGCACTATTTCCAGGACCACAGCGGCCTGAGCTGCTCGGCCACGCCGATCATCGATCCGCGCGGCGCCACCATCGGCGTGCTCGATATCTCGACGCCGGCGTCGCAGCCCGGCGGCTTCATGATGGGCATGATCCGCATGGCGGTGGAGCAGATCGAGCACCGCCTGTTTCGTCGTGGCTTCGACGGTTGCCAGACCGTGCGTTTCCAGACCGACCCGGCCCTGCTCGGCGTGGCGCGCGAAGGCATACTGGTGTTCAAGGACGGCGTCGTGGTGGCCGCCAACCGGCGCGGGTTAAGCCTGGCCGGGCGCACCTGGGACGGTCTCGACAGCGTCCGCGCCGAGGAGATTTTCGACGGCCGGCTGGCCAGCGGCCGCCTGCGCGGCCACGACGGGCGCGAATTCCACGCCCAGGTCGACGGCGACGGCGATATGCCCGTGCCCCAGCCGGCGCGCAGCCTCGACGACATCGAACTCGACACCATCCGCCGCGCCCTGGCGCTGCACGGCGGCAATGTCTCGGCGGCGGCACGGGCGCTCAATATCCACCGTTCGACCATCTATCGCCGTATTTCCGACCTGGGTTAGGCTTTCTACCTTTTTCCTTTTTTCGTCTCGCCCAGGAACCGAATGCCGGTCCTTCCCAGGCCGATCACGCCCGGTCGATGAAACTGTCGATGACCTTCTTTTCGCCGGAGTGTTCGAAATCGACGACGAGCTTGTTGCCGTCGACCTCGGTGACCTTGCCATAGCCGAACTTGACGTGAAAGACGCGTTCGCCGGGCTTCAGGTTCTTGCTGGGCGCGGGTGCGGCGGCGGGCATACGGTGCGGTGTCGATTTGGGCATCAGGCGCGACATGTCGACGCCCGACAGGTCACTGGACTCGCGCTTGGTGTAGTTGGGCTCGTAGCCGGCGCGGTCCCAGCGGCTCTGTTGCGACTGCCAGCCCTGGTTGCCATAACCGGTCTGCGACGTGGCCTCGACGTGTTCGATCGGCAATTCATCGACGAAGCGTGACGGAATCTGGTTGGTCCAGCGACCGTAGACCTGGCGGTTGGCGACGAAGCTGACCTTGGCTTCCTCTCGCGCCCGGGTGAGGCCGACATAGGCAAGGCGCCGTTCTTCCTCCAGAGATTTCAGGCCGCCCTCGTCCATCGAGCGCTGCGACGGGAAGATGCCCTCCTCCCAGCCCGGCAGGTAGACGACCGGGAATTCCAGTCCCTTGGCGGCGTGCAGCGTCATCAGGCGCACGGAATTGGCGCCGTTGTCGCGTTCCAGGTCCATGACCAGGGCGACGTGTTCCAGGAAGGCTTCGAGATTGTCGAAGGCCTGCATCGAATCGCCGAGTTCCTTGAGGTTGTCGAGCCGGGTGGCGCCCGATGTTTTATCAGCG
>FTDB01002573.1_pt1 | contig 24895 bp, 13 predicted proteins | sample 1639741 | NCBI WGS metagenome assembly FTDB01 (sample SAMEA3914869, study PRJEB12502) | metagenome | biome: forest; material: soil | place: USA | collected 2012-03-12 | depth 0.1 m | reverse complement strand
GGCCAGGATCGGCACGCGGACTTCGCCGTAGACTTCCTTGACCGATTCCGTGCCGCTGGTCGCCTTGGCGGCGTTCCAGCCCGAGACGTCGCCCGAGGCCAGGAAGACGTCGGGGATGTACTGGGCGTGGTCGTAGCGCCATTCGAAACCGGTGTCGAAGGCGACCGGACCGGCCGGCAGGTCGAAGGCTTCGCCCGACAGCGTACCGGCGAACACCTGCTGCTCGGCGCGCAGGCCGGCGTTCGAGATGATGCTGATGGCGTTGGAACAGGCCGCCGTCATGTTCTGGCCGAACGGATCGCAGACGGGCGCCGCGCCGCCTTGCGACAGGATGGCGTTCTGGAAGCGGCTGAGCGAGATCGAGCCCGACTGGGTGTCGGATTCCGACGTGCGGGCATAGGTGTAGTAGACGTCGTACTTCAGGCCGCGCAGGAAGTTCGGCGACACGTCGCCCAGGTCGCCGCGCACGCCCAGAGCCGTACGGAACACCGAGTGGTCCGAGGTCGAGTAGCGGCCGCCGAGATCGTTGAAGCGGCGGTTGAGGTTCAACACCGCCAGGCCGTCGTTCGCCGTGGTGGTCAGGGTCTGGCTGCCTTCGGCGACGCTGGTCGTGCCGGTTTCCTTCTTGTCGAGCTGGACCAGCACGGCCTGCATCTGCGGGCTGAGATAAGGGTTGTTGGTATTGACCAGGAAGTTGCCCGACGCCGAGGTCGGCGCGATCTGCACGTCGGCGACGTTGTCGCTGAAATGCAATTCCATATAGCCGGTGGCGTGGTCGTTGAAGTCGTAGTGGGCGAAGACATTGCCCATCCACCGCACCTGCGGCGTAATGATGTAGGACAGCGGCCCCAGGTCATAGGCATCGCCCGGCGAGGTATAGGGCCGCACGGTCTTGCCGGAGTCGTCGAAGACGGCGCCCAGCGTCGTCATGTTCTGCAACCCGGCCGCCGTCAGGGCGGCGTCGAGCGCGGCGTTCGAGCCCGAGGAGCCGACGACCGGCAGGTTGCCGATGCGCAGGTCCGGCACGGTCGACGAGCCGCTGAAGATCAGGCCCGCCCGGCCGCCGGCCGTCTGGCAGGTCTGGCCCGACGGCACGGTCAGCGGAACGCCCGCCTGGGTCGAGCTCCACGAGGCCGCGGTGACGCAGCCGTCGCCCAGCGACGTGCCGGCCCAGCCGCCGCGATCGCCGCGGGTGTAGCCGCCGCGGTTCAGGTAGTCGAGCGAGGCGACGATATTGCCACGGCCATTGTCGAAATTGCCGCCGAAGGTGACGTCGGCGCTATAGGTCGGCGTGTTGGTGTGCTGGTCCCACGTCTTCTGGGCGTCGACCTCGACGCCCTCGAAGTCGTCCTTCATGATGAAGTTGGTGACGCCGGTGATGGCGTCGGAACCGTAGACCGCCGACGAGCCGCCGGTGACGACTTCGACGCGCTTCACCAGGGCCGCTGGAATGGTGTTGATGTCCGTCGTGAAGTCCGGACCGGTAATGGCGAAGCGGCGGCCATTGACCAGCACCAGGTTGCGCTGCGGACCGAAGTCACGCAGGTTCAGCGTCGCCGTGCCGATCGGCGAACCGGCCTGGACGGTGTTGGCGGTGGGGCTGTTGAGCTGCGAACCGGTGAACTGCGGCGTGTCGGACAGCATGACGTCGAGGTTCTGCGTGCCGGTCAGCTTCAATTCCTGGGCATCGACGACGGTGACCGGCGTCGGCGCCTTGAAGCCGCGGCTGGCCAGACGGGACCCGGTGACGACGACCGTCGTGCTGTCAGCGCCGGCGGTCGCCTGGGTCGCGCCGGGCTGGGGGTCGGCGGGCACCTCGGACGGCTTCATGCGCAGGACGATCAGCGACGGCGTGTCCGACGCGATCTCAAGGCCCGTGCCGTCGATCAGCCGGGCCAGGGCGGTGTGCAGGTCGGCCTGGCCCTGGACCGGCTGGGTCTGCAAGCCCTTCAGGCTGCCGGCCGGCGCGACGATCTGGATGCCCGCCTGGGCGGCGAAGTCCGGAATGCCCTTGACCGCCGGCTCGGCCGGCAGGTTGAAGGTCTTGGTCGCCTGGGCGCTGGCGGCCGTGGCGAGCATGAGCCCGGCCGCGGCGGCGCCCGCGAATAGCATGGATTTACGTGAAATAAGCATCCTCTGAGCCTCCTGGTCGCCCGTTGTTTCCCGCTCGGGCTTGTCTGTAGGCCTAGACGTGCGGGCCGCGAAATTTCCGCCATGCCCTCGCCATTTTTTGACGGAAATGACAAATTTATATATTTTTCATGTGTTGAGGCGGCGCACGGGCTACGCTTGGTTGTGCGCCATCGCGCCTGCAAAAGCACGCTTCGGCATTTCCGCGGCCTTGGATCTAGCGGCTGAGGCGGACCTGGTTCTCGCCGACCTCGGCGCGCCAGCCGAAGCTGGTGGCTACGGCCTGGGCGAAACCGACGGGATCGTTGGCCTGGAACAGGCCGGTGACTTCCTCGGCGGCAATGGCGGGGTCGTCGATGACGATGCGCGTGTCGCTGTAGCGCTGGAAATCCTTGACCGCCTGGGCCAGGGTCTCGCCCTCGAAGGCGATGCGGCCCTCACGCCAGGCGACGGCGCGCTCGACCTCGGCCGGCGCGATGGCCACGGTGCGGATCGGCAACGGCGCCATGAGGTCGTCGCTCAGGATCGGGGCGACGGCACGCATATTGGCCTTGAGGCGCACCGCGGCGCTGCGGCGCACGCGATTGACCTCGACGATGCCCTCACGCACCACCACCTGAACCGGCGCGTCGGCCAGGCGCACGACCGAGAAGCTGGTGCCCACGGCCCTGACCTCGGTGTCGCCGGCATAGACGATGAACGGCCGCGCCGCATCCTTGGCGACGTCGAACAGCGCCTCGCCGCGATCGAGGTGGATGGCCCGCGTTTCCGCCGTGTACAGCACCTTGATGCGCGAATCGGTGTTGAGATTGACGACCGACCCGTCGGCCAGGGGCAGGATCTTCATCTCGCCACGCCGCGTCGTGTAGATCTGCCCGGCCGCCGTCATCGCATAACCGGCCAGCACCGCGCCGCCGAACCCGGCCGCGGCCGCCGTCCCCCACAACATGCGCCGGCGGGCCGGCGAAAACGCCGGACCACGCCCCGCAAAGGCCTTCGGATCGAACTGCGATCCCAGCGCCCGGGCGCGTTCGGTGTACAGGGCGACCGCGCGCGCCTTGCCGAAGGCGCCGACGCGGCGCGGGTCCTCGGCCAGCCAGGCGTCCAGCCGGGCTTCGTCTTCGGGCGACAGGACGCCGCGATCGAGCCGCGCAGCCCAGTCGGCCGCCGCGGCGTCAATCTGCTTGGCCGTCTCGCTTTGGGCCGTCTCGTTTGGCGTCTTTTCGGGCATGGTCGTTGCGCAGCTTGGCTCCCCATGCCTTAGACGCACGAGTTTCGTCATTTCCGCTATTTGAAATCAAATTCATAAGCAAATAAATGCTGCGGCTCATGTGTTTTTCGACCGTGCTCTCCGACAGGCCGAGTTCGCGCGCCACGTCGCGCTGCGACAGGCCGTTGACCCGGCGCAGCACGAAGACGTCGCGGATCTTGCCGGGCAGGGTCGCCACGGCACGCGCCAGCCGGTTGAGTTCGTCGCGATCGATGACATGGTCCTCGGGCGACGAATCCCACGTCGCGCCCAGTTGTTCCAGGTCGGTCACCGTCTCGAAGGCGACGATCTTGGAGCGGCGGACGTGGCTGACCAGCACGGAATAGGCGGTCTGGAACATGTAGTTCTTGACGTTGCCGATCCCAGCAATCGATTCGACGGTGATCAGCCGGGCATAGGTTTCCTGAACGATGTCGTCGATTTCCAGGCCGGCAATGCGGCGGCGGCCCAGCCAGGCGCGCAGCGCCGGCTCATGCGTCAACGCATGCCGCGACAGCCAAAGCGCACGCTCATCGGAAGCCCGCATATTCAGGCCGGCTCCCGGCGGATAAGAAGGTTCGGCGTCGTCCCTGCAACCATGTCGTTTCCGCACTGTCCGGACGGACCCTGTCCCGTGGCAGGGATCAGGCTTCCGCGCGGTTGTCTGCGGCCCCTTTATTCCGGCCGCTTCTTTCTGCGACCTCTGTGTTTTCGTTGATACCGGTAACATCAGATTCGGCGCCCTTCAATGGCGGGCTGGAATTTCCGAATCATAATGGCAATTTTATCACTTTATGCCGCTCAGTCGCCGCGGGGCTCGCGCAGACGTGCGCGGCGGCCGGTCGGCCTTGCCAAGGCTAAGGCCTTGGAGGGGTTCAGATATTTTCTGATGCTGACGCCGACTGCAAGCCAAAAAAAAGCCGCGCACAACGGCGCGGCAAGTTTACAGGGAGGAAACGCCCAGGAAGGGCTTCGGCGTCAGGGAGACACCGAACAGGACCTATCTATGCTGCGATGCGGCAAAAATCAAGGTCTTTTTGTATTACTTCTTTATAAAATTCTTATTGGGCACCCACCTACTCGTGGCGCAACGCCTTGCCCGGTTCGGCGCGGGCGTGGATCAGAGCCAGTCCGCCGACCGTCACCAAGGCGATCAGCAAGGCGCCAGCCGTGGCGCCGATGAAGTACAGCGGATTGATCGCCACGGCGTCGTCGAACTGCGACAACCATTGGCGCAGGGCGAAATAGGCCACCGGCCAGGCGATGATATTGGCCAGGACGACCGGACGCAGGAACTGGCCGACCAGCAGGCCGCTGACCTGGCCGCTCGATGCGCCCAGCACCTTGCGCAGGCCGATCTCGCGCGACCGCCGCGAGGTGTTGAACGCGGCCATGCCGTAGAGCCCGATACAACCGATCAGCGCGGCGATCCCCGCCCCGACACTGAAGAGGTTCGACCGGTTGCGGTCGGGCTTGGCGTATTTGTCGAGATTGTCGACGGCCGACACCGCGGTAAACGGCACGTCGGGGACGATCTGCTTCCAGGCCGCGGTCAGGCGGGCGCGCATCACGGCTTCCGGCACGCCGGCATAGCGGATGCCGGTGACGGCATGCCGGTAAGGCTTGGCGTCAAGCAGATAGAGGGTCGCCGGCAGGTGGTTCTTGGGCGAGTGGAAGCGCATGTTTTCGATCACGCCGACGATGCGGACACGGTGGGTGTCGTCGAAGGTCGCCGTGCGGCCCAGGGCTGCCTGGGGCGAGGGAATGTCCATCAGCTTGAGCGCCTGGCGGCTGATGATAACATTGGCGACCGCGCCGGGAACGTCCGGCTGAACAGTGCCGGTCGCATCACGGTGGAAGAACAGGTCGTCGCCACGCGCCGGGTCCAGCCACCGCCCGGCGATCAGTCGGGCGCCGTAGGTGGTGAAATAGTCCGGCCCGACGGTGACCCAGTTGATCGACTTGTGCGGACCGGTATAGCCGTCGGGCACAATCCCGGTGCCGTCGCTTTCCGAATCGTCCCCGGGCGCCGTGATGCCGACGGTGATCGACTGGACACCCGGCGTGGCGCGGAACGCCGACCAGATGGCGTCGCGCTGGCCGTTGTTCAGGGAGGCGTCATAGGTCGACACCGTGACCAGGACGCCGTCGCGGCGGAAACCGAGGTCGGCCGTCTTCATGTGCTGAAGCTGGGCGAAGAAGCCGGCGATCATGATGAAGAAGGCGACGACCACGGCGAACTGCACCACGACCAGGCCTTCACGCACACGGATGGCCCAGCGGCCGCCGGCCGGCGTGCGCGACGAGGCCAGGACCTGGGCCGGTTTGAACCCGGCCAGGACGAAAGCGGGATAGAGTCCCGCCAGCAGCCCCGCCAGCAGGATGAAGGCGCCGGACAGCGCCAGGGGCAGGCCTTCGGCAACGTAGTCGAGCTTCAGCCGCAGGCCGCCGACGGCATTGATCACCGGCAGGCTGACCTCGACCAGGCTGAGCCCGATCACGGCGGCAATGACGGTGGTCAGCGCCGCTTCGCACAGGAATTGCGCGCGCAGCATACCCTGGGTGGCGCCCAGCGTCTTGCGCACGGCCACCTCCTTGGCGCGCATGCCGGCGCGGGCGGTGGCCAGGTTGACGTAGTTGATGGCGGCGATCAGGAAGGCCAGCACGCCGACGATGCCCAGGGCGTAGACATTGGTGCGCGTCTTGGGGTCCTGCAGGTGGACCTGCTGCAAGGGATACAGGCTGATATGGATGATCGTATGCGCCAGGTCCGGCGAAAAATCCTTGGCCGCGTGGCGATCGGTGAAGGCCGGCATGAACGCGTTGAGGCGCGCCGCCCCGGCCGGGTCGCTCAGCACCAGGGTCATCAGGCGCTGCGAGCCGTAGTGGTGCCAGTTCTTGATGCCCGCCGTATAGGCCGGCGTCAGGACGCGGATGAACTTCAAGGTGATGTCGCTGTTGTCGGGCGGCGTTTCGACGACGCCGCTGACCCGGTAATTGTTGGTGCCTTCGTCGTCGGTGAGTTGCAGCGTCTTGCCGACGGTCGCGGCCAGGCCGAGACCCGGGAAATATTTCCCGGCCATTTCGCGCGAGATCACCATCTTGTCCGGCGCGTTCAGCGCCTGGCTCACGTCGCCGGCCAGCAGCTTCAGCCCGGTCACCGTGAAGAATTCGGGATCGACGCGCTCGACCATCTCGCGCGTCACCTGCGCGCCCATATGGACCGTGACGCTGTTGTCGAGGATCCGCGTGCCGTGCACCTGATAGTCCGCCTGCATGTCCTCGAACAGGCCGCCCGAGGTATAGGGTTCCGCATCGCCGAGATTGCCGTTGAGCGACCAGCGATTTTCGACCGCATACAGCCGGTCGATGTTCGGCAGCCAGCGTTCGTAGGTCGTCTCGTAATGGAAGAACAGGCCCAGCGTGATGAACACGGCGATGCCGAACGACAGGCCGATCAGGTTGAGCAGCGCGTACAGCGGATGGCGAATGAACGAACGGTAGAAGGCGGTGAAGGTCGAACCCAGCATCACGACGGCTTTCTTTAAAGGACTTGGGCGACCGACGACACCAGTTGGCCGTCGAGGATATCGACCTGGCGCGTCGCCTGGTCGGCATGGCTTTGCGAGTGCGTGACCATGACGATAGTGGCGCCGGCGCGGTTCAGGCTTTTCAGGATATCCATGACCTGAGCGCCGTTTTCGGTGTCGAGATTGCCGGTCGGTTCGTCGGCCAGGATCAGGTCCGGCTGGCCGACAATGGCGCGGGCGATGGCGGCGCGCTGCTGCTGGCCGCCCGAAAGCTGGTGCGGGAAGTGGCGGGCGCGGTGAGCGATGCCGACCTTGTCCATCGCCTCCTCGATCGCCTTGCGGCGCGAGCCCTTGCGGTCCTTGCGATACAGCAGGCCCAGCTCGACATTCTCGTAGATCGTCAGGTCGTCGACCAGGTTGAAGCTCTGGAAGATGAAGCCCAGGTGTTTGGCGCGATGGTGCGCCAGCTTGACCTCGCTCATCCGCGCCAGGTCTTCGCCGTCGAACAGGTAGGCGCCGGCGGTCGGCCGGTCGATCGTGCCCAGGACGTTGAGCAGGGTCGACTTGCCGCAGCCCGACGGCCCCATGATGGCGACGAATTCGCCGCGCTTGATAGTCAGCGAGATGTTGTGCAGCGCCGTCGTCTCGATCTCGTCGGAACGGTAGAGGCGGGTGATTTTCTGAAGGTCGATCATGACGCGGGCTTTTCCGTGAGATTTTGGCCGGTAAGATGGAGGTGTTGGGCTTTGGCCAGGTCCTGACCGGCGCCGGTCACGATGCGTTCGCCCGGTTTCAGGCCGCTCAGGACTTCGGCATATTCGGGATTGCGGCGGCCGATCGACACGGTGCGGCGGTCGGCGCGGTTGCCCGCCGCATTGACCACGAAAACGCTCGTGGCATTGTTGTCGGTCAGCCAGTTGCCGGCCGGCGCCAGTATGGCGGTGGAGGTATTGCCCAGCGACAGGCGGGCGTCGACCGCCTCGCCGCGCTTGAGGTCCGCGGGCATCCGACCGTCGAACTCCATCTCGACGGTGACGTGGTTGTCGGTGACCTGGGGGAAGACCTTGCTGATATGGACGTTGACCGTCTGGCCGTGGACATTGGCCGTGGCCTTCAGCCCGGTCGACAGCCGCGCCAGGTAGAATTCGTCGACCTGGGCGCGCAGCTTATAGGTGCCTTCCGAATCGACCTCGCCCAGCGGGTCGCCCTGCTTGACCGCCTGGCCGGGCTTGAGCTCGAAGTCGGTCAGCCGGCCGACGACCGGCGCGGTGACGCTGAGCGCCGACAGGCCCTGGCGCACCTCGCCCAGGCTGCGGCGCAGGTCGCCGGCCGAGGCCTCGACCTGATGTTTCTGGCCGGCGAAGAAGGCCGTGTCCTCGGCCTGGCTGGCCTGCAGCGCCTTCAGCCGTGCCTTCTGGTATTCGACCTCGTCGGCATAGGGCTTGATATTGGCGTCGTTGAGGATGCCCTGGGCGCGCAGCAACTGGCGCTTGCTCAGGTCTTCCTCAGCCTTGTGCACCGCGTAGGCGGCGTCGGCCAGGGCCTGCTCGCGCGACGACTGCTGGGTTTGCAGCGTCATCATCTGGTTGTTGGTGTCGGAAAGCCGGCCGGAAATGTCGGCCTCGCGCGACGAGACGTCGAGCGTCAGGTCGGGATTGCTGAGCCGTGCCAATACCTGGCCGGGCGTCACCTGGGCGCCGTCAGTGGCCATCACCTGCTCGACGCGGCCGGGCGACTGGGCGGTGATGTAGACCGTGTCGAGCGGAATCACTTCCGAGCGCAGCGGCACATAGTCCTGGAAAGGCCCGCGGACGACGTCGCCGACATCGACCGACGTGGCGGCGATATCGACCGTGCCGGGCGGCGGCAACAGCGTGAGCGCAAAACCTGAGGCGACGGCCAGGACGATGACGGCGCCGCCGACCTGGGCCGGGCGTTTTTTCCACCACGGCTTGGCCATGACGCGGTCCATGGGGCGGACGGGGGGATCTGAAAGGGTGCTATCGGGCATGATAAAAAGCTAACACGGCTTTTTCAATAAGCATAAATTATTCATTTCATTTGACTTTTTGGTATTTTTGCGGTCAAATCGGCCTTATTCAACGACCCGAACTGTCCGATTTCGAACATGCCCGAGACCGACCTGGACCTGACGCCGCCCCCACGCCGCACCGCCCTGTTCCTCGACGACGACGCCGATATCCTGGCGGCGGCCGAGCTTGTCCTGACGCGCAACGGCTTCGACCTGATCAAGGCGCAGACGCCGGACGAAGCGCGCGCCGTGCTCGACCAGCGGCCCATCGATGTCCTTCTGCTCGACCTCAACTATCGCCGCGGCGACACGTCGGGCGAGGCCGGGATCTCTTTCCTGCGTGAGCGCATGGCCCTGACCCCGCACCTCAGCGTCGTCGTCGTCACCGGCCATTCCGGCATGTCGATCGCCATCGAGGCCATGCGGCTGGGCGCCCAGGACTTTGTCGTCAAGCCGTGGCACAATGACCGCTTCATCGCCACCGTGCGCGCCGCCGTCGACAGCCCGCGCGTCGCGCCCCCACCCGCCCCGCCGCAGGATCTCAATCTCGAACGGTCGGAACGCGAACTGATCAAGGCGGCGCTCGACCGCCACCGCTTCAACATCTCAAGCGCGGCCCGCGATCTTGGCCTGACGCGGGCGGCGCTGTACCGGCGCATGGAAAAGCATGGACTATAAGCGGTTATCGATCGCGCTGGCGGCCCAGGCCGGCGTCTTCGCCGCCGGCGTCGGCGCGTGGCTGGCCCTGTCGCACGGGCTGTATGCCAGCGCCATCGTCTGCGTGCTGACGGGCGTCGTCCTGGCCAGCCTGGGCCTGACGACGACCGCCTTCCGCATCGGCCGCGACCTGCTGAAACGCGCCGCCCAGCCGGGCGCCATCTTTACCGCCGAACTCAGCCGCCGGCGGTTGCAGGTCCTGCTCGACCAGACGCCCTCACCGCTGCTGCTGCAGGCCGGCAACGGCCAGCTCATCGCCGTCAACCGCGCCGCGCGCACCCTGTTCGACGTCGCCTACGCCCTGCCCCTGGCCAGCCGGCGCCAGTTGCTGGGTGACGGCGAAGAAGGGCCAGGCGGCCTGGCCGCCCTGCCCGGCCAGATTCGCTGGAAGGGTCAGACGTTTGCCGTGCACCTGTCGGAAATGACCGAGGACGAGCGGCTGTCGCACCTGGCCGTGCTGACCGACATCTCCGCCGACGTGCGCGCCGCCGAGGCCAGCGCGCTGCGCGACCTGCTGCGCGTGCTCAACCACGAACTGATGAACGCCCTGACGCCGGTGGCGTCGATGAGCAAGAGCGCGCTCGACCTGCTGGGCGACGACACGCCGGAAAGCCGGGCGATGGCGGCCAAGGCGCTCGAACGGGTGGTGGCGCGCACCGAGAACCTCAGCGACTTCATCAACGCCTATCGCGCCCTGTCGCGCCTGCCGCCGCCCGTGCTGCGCCCGGTCGATATCGACGAATGGGTCGAGACGACCGCCGAAAGCTTTGCCGCGCAATGGGAGGAGAAAGGCGTGGCTTTCGACCTCGACGCGGCGCGCGGCCTGTGGGCGGTGATGGACGAGGACCAGATGTGGCTGTGCGTCGGCAACCTGCTCAACAACGCCGCCCAGGCGGCCCTGGAACGGCCCGCGCCGCGGGTGCGGCTGCGCATCGCGGTGGACCATGGCGCGGTTGCTTTTTCGGTGGAGGATTCCGGCGCCGGCATTCCGCCGGACAAGGCCGACCAGGTGTTCCTGCCCTTCTACACCACCAAGGAAACCGGCACCGGGGTGGGCCTGAGCCTGGCACGCCAGATCGTTCAGGGGCATGGCGGGCTTTTGGCGCTGATCCCGGCCGTCGGCCGCGCCGACGCCCTGGGCGGCGCGTGTTTTGGCTTCAGCGTGAAGGCGGCGGAGTAAGCGCGTCCCTCCGCAAGCAAGATTTTAGCCACGGAAAACACGGACGTCCGTGTGCGCGAAGCGCGTCTGTGTTTTCCGTGACCAGAAATCTGACTTCGATAAATCAACGGTAAGGCACTTCGCGCGCCCCTACTTCACCGGCCCCAGGATGTCGGCTTCGACAACGCTCAGCCGCCAGCCGGCCGGCACGGCGTCGGCGCCGACACTGGCTGCTTCCTTGTTGTTCTTCAGCTCGACGACATTGCCGAAGGCGTCGCGATCCTCGGTCGGGCCGGTCAACGTGATGCGCAGATGCTGTCCGGTCGACGGCGTCACCGGCAGGTTGACATAGCCCAGCGATTTCGGCGTCGCGCCCTCATAGATCGTCTTGCCGTCCAGCGTCACCTTGATCGGATAGGACCGCAACCGCCACCCCGTCATCTTCAGCGACAGCAGCGACACCGTGTCCGGATGGCCGAAGTCGTATTCGATCCAGGCGTTTTCCGGCTTGCCGTCGCTGGCCCAGTTCGACGATTCGTTGTCGTCGTGGCTCTTTGCCGCGTCGGCCTGGTTCGCGCCCGCGGTGATCGCCGCCACCTTGATGGTGCGCTGGAACGGCTGGTACGACGGCGTCAGCGGCGTCGGGCCGCGCGACAGGTCGGACGGCTGGTAATCTTCGGCGAACACGGTCGACAGGCCGTCCTTCGCCGGCATCACCGCCTTGGCTTCGGTGTCGAGCTCGGCGCCCTTCAACCCGTCGGCCGAAGCGACCAGATGCACCTTGCCCGCCGCGTTGGTGGCGCGGATCAGCACGCGGTTGACGCCCAACTGCACCGGCAGGGTCGTGGCGCCGATATCGTTGGTCGAGTCCTTCTTGGCCGGGTCGTTCCAGCCTTCGGCCTGGGCGATGCCGCCCTTCCATTCGGCGGCCCCGTCCAGCTTGAACGATACCGGGTTGAAGGCGGTCGGCACGCGGTTGCCGTCCTTGTCGACGACCTCGACATCGACCAGCATCAGGTCGGCGCCGTCGGCGACGAAGCCGCGCGGGCCATAGTGCGGCGTCAACCGGATCGATGCCGGCGTGCCGGCGGTCTTCAGTTCATAGTCCGACGTGCGGCCATCCTTGTAGGTCGCCACGGCCTTCAGCTCGCCCGGCGCCCAGTGCACGTCCTTGAAGGTGAACAGGAAGCCGTTCGACTTCTCGCCCTGGCCCAGTGACTTGCCGTTGAGGAACAGCTCGACACTGTCGCCGTTCGACGCCACATAGACCGGCTTGACCGTGCCGGCGTCATAGTTCCAGTGGCCGATGATATAGGTGTGCGGCACTTCGGAATTGACCCAGCCGTCCCACATGGTGTGGTGCACCCACCAGGCATCCTTGGTCAGGCGCACGGCGTCGATGACGCCCGAGCGGCGGTAATTATTGTCGCCGCGGAAGTGCGAATTGCTGTCCGTAAAGCCGATCTTGACGCCGCCGGCATTGACGCGGTCGCCCGAGCCCGGGCGCTGCTCGTAATAGTCGTCCCAGCGCTTGACGTCCTCGACGGCCATCGATTCCGAGGTGCGGTTGTAGTCGGGGCGATCCTTGGCGAAGGGCGGGGTGAATTCGTCCTGGTATTCGCGCGGCGCTTCGTCGCGCGAATATTCGTGGGCCCAGACCGGCTTGGTCGCCGACTTGTTGATGTACAGCATCTCACCGCCATATTCGGCGGTGCCGTTGTCCAGCATTTCGCGCGAACCGATGGCGCGGCCGCCGTGCGGATCATACTGGTCGCGAACGGCCTTCATGTCCTTCATGTGGGCGTCGGAAATGCCCTTGTTGCCGCTTTCGATGAAGATGGCCGACGGGTCGTTGCGGTTATAGATGATGGCGTCGCGCATCAGCTCGACGCGCTGTTCCCAGCGGCGGCCCGACGGATCGCCCTCGCTGTCGCCGGCCGGCAGGTTGGTGATCAGGCCCAGGCGGTCCGAGGACTCGATCTGCTGCTTCGACGGCGTGACGTGCATCCAGCGCACCAGGTTGCCGTTCGAGCCGGTGACCAGGCTGTCGGAGAAGTCCGTGATCCAGGGCGGCACCGAGATGCCGACGCCCGGCCATTCGTCGGTCGTGCGCTGGGCATAGCCCTTCAGGTGCAGGACGCGGCCGTTGAGCGCGAACATACCGTTCTTGAACGCGGTCTCGCGGAAGCCGGTCTTGGTGTCGACCGCATCGATGACCGCGCCGGTGTCGTCCTTCAGCACCGTGGTCACGGTGTAAAGATAGCCGTAGCCCCAGCTCCAGAAGTTCAGGCCCGAGACTTTTTGGGCGACGCTGAGCGTCTTCGTCTCGCCGGCGTTCAACGTCGCCTTGCCGCCGTCGAAGGTGGCGACCACCTTGCCGTCGAGATCGCGGATGACGGCGCTATAGGTCACCGTGCGGGCGCGATCGCTGTGCACCTCGGTCTCGGCGTGGATGGTCGCCGCCTTGCCGGGAATGTCGAAGCCGTCGGCATAGACATAGGTGCCGGTCGTCTTCAGGTTCGAATAGAGCGGCAGGGTCTGGTAGGTGTCGCCGGTCAGGTGCAGGCGGACGGGTTTGTTGATGCCGCCATAATTGGCGTAGAAATTCATGTCCGACCACTGATAGGCCTGGCCGGTGGCGCGTTCCTTGTACTTCCAGTCGTTGTCGACGCGCACGGCGACGACGTTGTCGCCGGGCTTCAGCGCCTTGGTGATGTCAAAGCCGAAGGCCATGACGCCGTTTTCCGACAGGCCGATTTCCTGGCCGTTGACCCAGACCTCGGCCGCCATGCGCACGCCTTCGAATTCCAGGAAGGCGTGGCCGTTTTTGAAGGTGACCGGCAGCTTGAAGTGCTTGCGGTACCAGGTGATGCCGGTATCGAGCTTGTGGATGTCGCGCGCGAAGGCTTCGTTTTCGTTGAAGGCGTGCGGCAGGGTCACCGCCTGCCAGGCCGCGTCATTATAGCCGGTCCCCGAGGCCGAGCCGTCGTCGCCGATATGCATCTTCCAGCCCTGGTCGAAGTCGAAGGACTGGCGCGGCGACGGAACAAGGCCCGAGGCGCGTTCAGCGTGGACGATACCGGGCGCGACCGTGGCAACGGCGAACAGGGCGCAGGTGGCGAGCAGGGCAGCTTTCATGACGTTTCCGGGCGCTTCGCGCGGCTCAAATTGGTCAGGCCGCATTTGATAGATATTTGACCACTATTGCGCACGGATGACGAAAAGGCAATCGACTTCGCGAAATCGATCAAATATGATCGGCAAAACAGAGGGGACGCCACATGAAACGCTGGGCCTGGCTAATTGCCGCGACGGGTGTGCTGGCCACCGGCGCCCACGCCGCGCCAGTTTCGTTGCATCCCGTGGCGCTGTATAATGGCCAGACCCTGGCCACCGTCATCCACGAGGATACGAAAACCTCGGCCCTGGCCGCCGGCATGCTGGCCCACGATTTCAAGACCCTGACCGGCCGCGACGCCAAGGTGTCGACGCAACTGGCCGACTGCGCCGCGGTCTGCGTCGTCATCGGCACGATCGACTCGACCCTGGTGGCGCAGATCGCCCGCGACGCCGGCCTCGACCTCGGTGCGTTGAAGGGCCAGTGGGAACGTTATGAACGCGTCGCTGTCACGGCCGGGGGCAAGACGTACCTGCTGATCGCCGGCTCCGACCGCCGCGGCGCGGTCTATGGCGTCGTCGACCTGTCACGCGCCCTGGGCGTCTCGGCCTGGGAGTGGTGGGCGGACGTCACGCCGCGCCATGCCGACAGCCTCAGCGTCGACGGGGCGCCCCTCGTCTCTGAGACCCCGTCGGTGCAATATCGCGGCCTCTTCCTCAATGACGAGGACTGGGGCCTGGAGCCCTGGTCGGCCAAGACCTACGATCCGAAGAGCGGCACGATCGGGCCGAAGACCTATGCCCGTATCTTCGAACTGATGTGGCGGCTGAAGGCCAATACGATCTGGCCGGCCATGCACGACGTCACCAGCCCCTTCTACGGCGACCTCGACAATCCGAAGCTGGCCGACGACTACGCCATCGTCGTCGGCACGTCCCACGCCGAGCCCCTGCTGCGCAACAATACGCGCGAGTGGGACGAAAAGACGATGGGCCGCTTCAACTTCCTGACCAATCGCGACCGGATGGTCCCCTACTGGCAAAAGCGCATCGACGAGAGCAAGACCTACGAGAGCCTGTACACGATCGGCCTGCGCGGCACGGGCGACGGGCCGATGGAAGGCGCCACCACGCCGGAAGACCGCAAGAACGTCCTGGACGCCGTCATCCCGGTCGAGCGCGACCTGCTGTCGAAGTCGCTGGGCAAGCCGGCCAACCGCATCCCGCAGGCCTTCACCGTCTACAAGGAAGTCGAGGAGGCCTACAATGCCGGGCTGAAACTGCCCGACGACGTGACCCTGATCTGGTGCGACGACAACTATGGCTACCTGACCCGGCTGAGTTCGCCGGACGAGCAGAAGCGCCTGGGCGGCGCCGGCATCTATTACCACATCTCCTACTGGGGCCGGCCGCACGACTATCTGTGGCTGGCAACGACGAAGCCCGGCCTGATCCGCGAGGAGATGGGCCGCGCCTGGGCCGAGAACGCGCGCAAGGAATGGATCCTCAATGTCGGCGACATCAAGCCCGGCGAGTACCTGACGCAGTATTTCCTCGACCTGGCCTTCGACAACAAAACCTTCGACGAGACGCCGCAGCAGCACCTGAGCGCCTGGATGACGCAACAGTTCGGGCCGGATCAGGCGCCGGAGATCGCCGCCATCATGATGCGCTATTACGACCTGGCGTGGGAGCGCAAACCGGAATTCATGGGCTGGGACCAGACCGAGCCGATCACGCCGACGAAGACCAGCCCCTATGTCCAGTCCGACGGCGAGGAAGCCCAGGCGCGCCTGAAGGCCTATGCCGACCTGGTAGCCCGCGCCGAAAAGGTGGCGGCCGCCCTGCCCGCCGACCGCCGGGACGCCTTCTTCGAACTGGTACTCTATCCGATGCGCGGCGCCGCCAATCTCAACACCCGCATCCTCAAGCTCGACCTGGCTTCGCTGTACGGCCACCAGGGCCGGGCCAGCGCCAATGTCTATGCCGATCAGGCCAGGGCGGCACAGGCGCGGATCGTCGCCGACACCGCGGCCTATAACAGCCTGCTGGACGGCAAGTGGAACCACATGATGGACATGGCGCCACGCAGGCTGCCGGTCTTCGAGACGCCCGCCTGGCCGCAATGGAGCGACGGCGACAAGACCGGGTGCAGTGTCAGCTATCCCGGCCAGTTCAACGGCGATGAAACGGCCCTGACCTTCCGCAAGGGCGTGCCCGAGACGCGCACCGTCACCCTGTATGGCTGGCAGTCAAAGCCCCTGGCCTGGACCGCGACCTCGGCCAATCCCGCGCTGAAGACGGCAGCGGCCGGCGGTACGCTGAACCACGACGGCGCCTGGGAAGAACGGCTCGACATCGTCTATGACGGCTCGGACGGAAAGGGCGGCATCGCCCTGACCTGCGGCGACAAGAAGGTGGCAATCAAGACGGCCATACTGGCGCCGGTTATCGACAATCTGCCCGGTGAGCAGAACCGCATCATCTCGATCCCGGCGGCGCGCGCCACCGCCAATCCGGCTTGGGAAACGGTGACGCAACTGGGCAGCCAGGGGGCGGTGCTGCGCTCGAAGCTAGACCTGCACGGCGAGGTCCCGCCCCTGGTCTACGACTTCGTCAGCTCGGCCAATGTCGGCGGAACGATGAAGATCGTGCTGCTGCCGACCCATCCGCTGACGCCGGCGCAGAGCATGAAGCTGGGCGTCAGCCTCGATGGCGGGCCGGTCGAAATGCTGGATTTCGCCACGGTCGGGCGCAGCGATGAATGGCGCGAAAACGTGCTGAGCAACACCGCCGTGCGTGTCCTGCCGCTGAAGCCCCTGACGCCGGGCCAGCACCAGCTCAGGGTGATAGCCCTCGATCCCGGCCTGATGCTCGACCATATCGAGATCGACCTCGATGGCGCGACCGCCCACTACGGCGCCACACCAGCGACATAATTCGATCAAATCGACGCAAGATCGCAACGGATTGCGCATCGCCAGCCGTTGATAGGGCGGGAATGGCGATTGACAGGCAATCTGTCAGCGCTGAAACATAGTCGCAAGCGATCGGAACAGATCGCCAGGGAAGGATAGCCATGCGCTTCGATCGTCGCTTCTTGCTCGCCGGTGCGGGCGCCTCGCTTCTGATCCCTCGCTTCGCCCTGGCCCGGCCTGGCGCCAAACCCGGCGCCAAGCCGACCGGTCCGGCCCCCACGCCGACGCAGGGCTGGCTGAACGTCCGCGATTTCGGCGCCAAGGGCGACGGCGTCACCATCGATAGCAAGGCCATCGACAAGGCCATCGACGAAGCCTCCGGCCGCGGCGGCGGCGTGGTGTGGTTTCCGCAGGGCACCTATGCCAGCTATACGATCCACATCAAAAGCAACGTCACCCTCTATCTCGACCGTGGCGCCGTGCTGCTGGCCGCCTCGGTGCCGCTGGAAGGCACGCAAAACGGCTACGACCCGGCCGAGCCGCAGGATCCGGCCATCAATCCGTTCCAGGATTATGGCCACAACCACTGGCGCAACAGCCTGATCTACGGCGAAAATATCCACGACATCGCCATCCTGGGCGACGGCATGATCTGGGGCAAGGGGCTGAGCAACGGCCGCCGCGACCCCACCCTGCCCAAGGCCGAACTGCCCGGCGTCGGCAACAAGACCATCGCGCTGAAGAACTGCTTCAACGTGCAACTGCGCGACTTCAAGATCCTGAAGGGCGGCCACTTCGCCCTGCTGGCCACCGGGGTCGACAACCTGGTCATCGACAACCTGACGGTCGACACCGATCGCGACGGCTTCGACATCGACTGCTGCAAGAACGTGCGCGTGTCGAACTGCACCGTCAACTCGCCCTATGACGACGGCATCTGCCCCAAGTCGTCGTTTGCGCTGGGCTATGCCCGCACCACGGAAAACGTCACGATTTCCGACTGCTACGTCAGCGGCAACTATATCGTCGGCACCGTCATCGACGGCACCTTCAAGCGCGCCACCGACCATACCCAGTCGTTCAAGACCGGGCGCATCAAGTGCGGCACGGAATCGAACGGCGGCTTCAAGAATATCACCGTCACCAACTGCGTCTTCGACGAGTGCCAGGGCCTGGCGCTGGAGACGGTCGACGGCGCCATCCTCGAAGACATCACGATCAGCAACATCGCCATGCGCAACCTGTCGTCGGCGCCCCTGTTCCTGCGCCTGGGCCGGCGGATGCGCGGGCCGGCCGGCACGCCCATCGGCTCGATCAAGCGCGTGATGATCGACAACATCACCTCGTCCGGCTCGACCAAATTGCCCTCGATCATCGCCGGCGTGGAGGGACATCCGGTCGAGGACGTCCATATCACTAACCTCTTCCTGCAACAGGTCGGCGGCGGCGATGCCGCCTCGGCCCAGACCCAGGTGCCGGCCAAGGAGGACGCCTATCCCGAACCCGGCATGTTCGGTCCCCTGCCCGCCACCGGTTTCTTCATGCGCCACGCCCGCAATATCGAAATGAGCCACGTCGAAATCGAAGTCCAGGCCGCCGACGCCCGCCCGGCCTTCTGGATGCAGGACGTCGACGGCTTCGACGGCGCCTTCCTCAAGGTGCCGGCCGGCGCCCCCAATTTCGCGCTTGACGGCGTCACGCATTTCCGGACCTTCGGAAGCCTTGCCGTTCCCGACAAACGAATCGATGCAACCACGACGGTGACCTTCTGATGCGCACGCTCAAGACCAGCCTTCTCGCCGCCGCCCTGATACTTCCGGTTTTCGCGCAGTCTCAGGCTGGCACGGTGGCGCAGGACTTCGCCCATCCACCGGCCGATGCCCGGCCAATGGTGCGCTGGTGGTGGTTCGGTGGCGCGGTCGAGGATGCCGAACTGGCGCGGGAAATCCGCGCCATGAAGGCCGGCGGGTTCGGCGGCTTCGAAATCCAGGCGGTCTACCCCCTGGCCATTGACGGCCAGATCCCGGGCGTCGTCAACAAGCCCTACCTGTCCGACGCCTTCCTGAAAGAGGTCGCCTTCGCCAACCAGACCGGCCGCGCCGAAGGCATGCGCGTCGACCTGACGCTCGGCTCCGGCTGGCCGTTCGGCGGGCCGTGGATCACACCGGACCTGGCGTCCAGCTCGATCAAGCTCAACAAGATCGCCGTGCCGGCCAATGCCACCGGCGCTGACGTGCCGGCCCTGGCACCCGGCCAGCACATCGTCGCTGCCTTTGTCGGCGCCGACATGGACCACGCGCAGCCGGTGGAGGCCGCGCCCGGCCACATCACCCTGGTCCCGGCCGGCGCCGAGCGCACCCTGTTCGTGCTGATGCAGACGCCGACGGGCCAGCAGGTCAAGCGCGCCACGGTCGGCTCCGAAGGCAATGTGCTCGACCACATGAAGGCGTCAGCGGTACAGAAGCACCTCGACACCGTCGGCGAGCCCTTGCTCAAGGCGTTCGGCGACACCCCGCCCTATGCCGTCTTTTCCGACAGCCTGGAAGTGTATGGCGCCGACTGGACCGATGACGTCCTTCCCGAATTTCAGAAGCGCCGCGGCTACGACCTGAAGCCGCACCTGCTGGAGCTGTTCCAGGACACGCCGCAGAGCGCCGCCGTCCGCCACGACTGGGGCGTCACGCTGAACGAACTGGTCGAGGAGCGCTACCTTGCCCCGGTCAACGCCTGGGCCAGGGCGCATCATACGCAGTTCCGCTCGCAGACCTACGGCTCGCCGCCGGTGACGATGTCGTCGAACCGCTTCATCACCCTGCCCGAGGGCGAGAACCCGAACTGGCGCAAGTTCACCACCATGCGCTGGGCGTCTTCGGCCAACCACGCCTACGGCAATACCGTCACCTCGGCCGAAAGCTGGACCTGGCTGCACGGCGGCGCCTTCCGCGCCACGCCGCTCGACATCAAGGCCGAGGCGGACACCCTGATGCTGGAAGGCGTCAACCAGTTCATCGCCCACGGCTGGCCCTATTCGCCGTCCGAAGTGAAGGCGCCCGGCTGGGCCTTCTACGCGGCCGCCGTATTCAACGACCACAATCCGTGGTGGGGCGTCATGCCCGACATCACGGCCTACCTGCAACGCATGAGCTTCCTGATGCGCCAGGGCACGCCCGAAGCCGACGTCGCCGTCTTCCTGCCCGAGGACGACGCCCTGGCCCTGATGAAACCAGGCCAGGCGACGATCAACGGCGTCATGGACCGCTTCGTCACCGACGGCGTGACGACCCAGATCCTAGATGCCGGCTATAATTTCGACTATGTCGACGCCGAATCGCTGAAGGAAAAAGGCGTCGGCCACAAGGTGCTGGTCCTGCCGCACGTCAGCCGCCTGACGCCCGACGCGGCCCGGACCATTGCCGATTTCGCCAAGGCCGGCGGCACGGTCATCGCGGTCGATCGCCTGCCCGACAGTGGCGCAGGCCTGCTGAACGCCGAAGCCGATGCGGCAACCGTCAAGGCCATGTCGGCCCAGCTCTTCTCCAAGGGCGCCATTCCCGAAGCCCAGCTTGGCGCGGCACTGAAAGCCGCGGCCAAGCCCGACCTGACCGGCGCCCCGGCCGGCGTCGGCTTCGTCCATCGTCATCTCACTGAAGGCGACCTCTACTTCGTCGCCAACACCACCAACCAGACCGTGACCATGCCGCTGGCCTTCCGCGCGCAAACCGCTAAAGGGCAATGGTGGGAACCGCGCTCGGGCGAGGCCCACGCCTTTACCTCCGGCACGACCGTGACCCTGCAACCGTATGAATCGCGCGTCTTCGTCTTCGGCGCCGCGGCCAATGCGCCGCTCGTCGGCGACACCAAGACCAAGCCGATGAAGACGGCGCTGGACGGCGGCTGGACCGTCGCCCTGCCCGGCCAGGGCGCCAAACCCGCCAAGCTGCCCAACGACTGGGGCAGCGATCCGGCGACCGAACATCTGTCCGGCACGGCCGTCTATAGCCGCACGCTGAAACTGACCGCCGCCCAGATCAAGGCCGGCCAGGTCGTGCTCGACTTCGGCAAGGGTACGCCGCTCCCGCCGCAGGGCCCGCGCCAGCCCGGCACCTCGGCCTCCCTGACCCCGCCGGTACGCGAAGCCGCTGAAGTCTTCGTCAATGGCAAGCGCGCCGGTTCGGTGTGGGTCGCGCCCTTTACCGTCAGCCTGAAAGGCCTGGTCCACGCCGGCGACAATGCTTTGGAAATCCGTGTGTCGAACACGGCGATCAACGACCTGTCGGGCCGTCCGGTCACGGACTACAGCGCGCTGAACGCCAGGTTCGGCGAGCGCTTCTCCAACCAGGGCATGGTCGGCCTGAAGCCGCTGCCGTCGGGCCTGTTGCAAACCCCGGTGCTGGAGACCGCACAATGAAGGCCCTTCTGCTGGCCGGTGCGGCCCTGTTGCCCGTGACCGCGCATGCCGCCGTCGCCCCCCAGGCACCGCAAGGCATTCACGCGGCCGAAGTCCATGCCGAGACCTTCGGCGCCAAGGGCGACGGCGTGGCCGACGATACCGCTGCCCTGCAAAAGGCCATCGACGCCACGGCGGCCAGACACGGCACGCTGGTGCTCAGGCCCGGCACCTACCTGACCGGTTCACTGTTCCTGAAGTCGGGCATGGCGCTGCGGCTGGACAAGGACGTCCACCTGATCGGCGCCCAGAGCATCGACGCCTATCCCAAGCGGCCGACGCGCATCGCCGGCATCGAGATGAGCTGGCCGTCGGCCCTGATCAATGTCTATCGCCAGAGCGATGTGAAGATCTACGGCGAAGGCACGATCGACGGCAATGGCAAGGTCTATTGGGATCTCTATCGCAACCTGGTCAAGGACTACGTCCCCAAGGGCCTGCGCTGGGCCGCCGACTACGATGCCCAGCGTCCGCGCCTGATCCAGGTGTTCGATTCGAGCCGCGTCGAACTGGGAGGCGGCCTGAACCTGCAACGCTCGGGCTTCTGGACGGTGCAACTGGTCTATTCGCACGACGTCAAGGTGTCGGGCGTGACCATCCGCAACAATATCGACGGTCGCGGTCCGTCGACCGACGGCATCGACATCGACTCGTCGCACGACATCCTGGTCGAGAACGCCGACATCGACGTCAATGACGACGCCCTGTGCCTGAAGGCCGGCCGCGACGCCGACGGCCTGCGCGTCAATCGCCCGACCGAACACGTGCTGATCCGCAACTCGACGATCCGCGCCGGCGCCGCCGGCGTCACCTTCGGCAGTGAAACCTCAGGCACCATCCGTGACGTCGAAGCCTACGGGCTGCACGTCGTCGGCCCGGCCGGCAACGGCGTGCTGATCAAGTCGGCGGCGACGCGCGGCGGCGGCGTGTCGGACGTCTATGTCCACGACATCGTCGTCGACCAGGCCCGCACGGCCATCGCCATCGACCTCAACTGGAACCCGGCCTACAGCTACGCCAAGCTGCCCGACGGCGTCGCCAGCTATCCGGACTACTGGAAGGTTCTGACCACGCCGGTGTCGCACGACCAGGGCCTGCCGCACGTGCGCAATGTCCGCATTGCCAATATCAAGGCGACGACCCAGACGGCGATCAGTATCGACGCCTATCCCGACGCCCCGGCGCAGGACATCGCCATCGACCATGTCGACATCACGGCCGCCAAGGCCGGCGCGATCAGCCACGCCAAGGGCATCCACTTCACCGATACGGCACTGCATATCGCGGACGGCAGCACGGTGAAGGTCGAGGATGCGACGGATGTGACCGGACTGCCGTAGATCAGGCTCAGGCCGAGCGCGCGATGCCCATCTCCAGCCCGCGCAGTTCGGCCAGGCCGCGCAGCCGGCCAATGCCCGAATAGCCCGGATTGGTGACCTTTTTCAGGTCGTCCAGCATCTGATGGCCGTGGTCCGGCCGCATCGGGATACGCTTGCCGAAGCGCACCGACACGCCGCGCAGGGCCTTGACGACCTCGTACATGTCGTAGCTGCCGTCGAGGTGCGCCGACTCGTAGAAATTGCCGGCCTCGTCGCGGCGCGTATTGCGCAGATGCGTGAAATAGATGCGCTCGCCGAAGCGCTCGATCATCTGCGTCAGGTCGTTGTCGGCGCGGATGCTGAACGACCCGGCGCAGAAACACAGGCCGTTCGACGGGTTGGGCACGCGCGCGAACATATCGGCCAGGTCGGCCTCGGTCGACACCACGCGCGGCAGGCCGAAGATCGGGAACGGCGGATCGTCGGGATGGATGACCAGCTTGACGCCGACCTCATCGGCGACCGGGCATACCTGCGACAGGAAGTGCACCAGATTGTCCTTCAATACGGTGGCGTCGACATCGGCATAGCCCTCGATGGCCCTGAGGAAATCGGCGGCGGTGAAGCTTTCCTCGCTGCCCGGCAGGCCGGCGATGATCGTGCGCTCCAGGGTGCGGCGCCCGTCGTCGCTCAGCGCCTCATAGTGCGCACGGGCGCGTTCGATGACTTCAGTGGAATAGTCGGCTTCGGCGCCCGGACGCTTCAGCATGAACAGGTCGAAGGCGGCGACCGCGGCGATTTCGAAGCGCAGGGCACGGGCGCCGTCGGGCAGCTCATAGGCCAGGTCGGTGCGCGTCCAGTCGAGCAGCGGCATGAAGTTGTAGGTCACGACGGTTACGCCGCAGGCGGCCAGGTTGCGCAGGCTCTGCTTGTAGTTTTCGATATGGCGCTCGAAACCGGTGGACCGGGTCTTGATCGGCTCGGACACCGGCAGGCTTTCGACCACGCTCCACGCCATGCCATGGGCCTCGATCGTGCGCTTGCGCGCCTCGATCTCCGCGACCGGCCACACCTCGCCATTGGGAATATGGTGCAACGCCGTGACCACGCCTTCGCAGCCGGCCTGGCGGATGTCGGACAGGCTGACCGGATCCGTGGGGCCGAACCAGCGCATGGTCTGAATCATCAGGTGGTCGCCGGACGCGGTAGACATGGACGCATATCCTATATGAGTGATCGCATTGGCCTTACCTCTGACAGGCCAGACCGTCAACTGGAATCATCTGACCATTTCCATCGCCGGCCATGGAAAATCATCGGTAATTCCCTTTTCTACAAGGGAAAGCGTGCGACTCGGCGGCGGCCCAGGCCAGTATCGTTCGGCTGCACGGGAATTCCGATTTTCGGGACAATCCCAAAGATATAAAGGCCGCTCCGACCGCCACAATGATGTCGCATACCGGAAATGGTCTTGCCGCAAATCCCGGAAATTGAACCCGAATCCCATGAATTTCGACCTAAATGTATGATAATAAACACCTGAAATGCCTTAAGTTTCACATAAAGGGACGCATTCTCTAAAAATTGTGGCGATCGCGTCACACATGTCAGGCCAGTTCCATGAAATTTGCAAAATTGTCATCTCAGTATATGGACCACCGTCACGATTTCGGTTAAGCCGGACCCGTACTCGATAAAGGCGGCGCTGTCAGGCCACTGCAGACGCAGCTCCATAACAATCAGGGAAGAGATATGACGAAAATTTCCACGCCCTCACTGCGCCTTGCCACCGCCACGGTCAGCCTGCTGGCCCTGGCCGTCGCCGCCACGGCCGTCCAGGCGCAGGATGCCGCCGCCCCCGCGGCCAAGAAGGACGACAACACCGTCGTCGTCATCACCGGCTTCCGCCAGGCCTATCAGAACGCGGTCAAGACCAAGCGCGACAGCATCGAAATCACCGACTCGATCTCGTCGGACGGCCTGGGCCGCTTTCCCGACCTGAACGTCGGCGAAGCCATCCAGCGCATTCCGGGCGTCCAGCTCAACCGCGAAGCCGACAGCCGCAACGCCACCATTTCGCTGCGCGGCCTGCCCGGCTCCTTCGCCCGCACCACGCTGAACGGCGTCGCCTTCGCCGACCCGATCCTGTCGACGGCGACCAATACCGCGTCGACGCCACTGGGCGCCTTCAATTCGGACATCTTCTCGTCCATCACCATCGTCAAGTCGCCCGACGCCTCGGACCTGGCCGGCGGCCTGTCGGGCAATATCGACCTG
>FTDB01002855.1_pt1 | contig 24923 bp, 28 predicted proteins | sample 1639741 | NCBI WGS metagenome assembly FTDB01 (sample SAMEA3914869, study PRJEB12502) | metagenome | biome: forest; material: soil | place: USA | collected 2012-03-12 | depth 0.1 m | reverse complement strand
GAAGCCGGCGGGGCCTATTTCGGCGACGAAGGCTGGCAATCGGGCATCTTCGACGTCATCGGCCGCACGATGCACATCAGCCTGAAGTTCACGAACTAAGATCGCGATCTATCGAAGACGGCCTCCCGCAGGTTCCTGCGGGAGGCCGTTGACGCGTTTGGATACCATGTCATTTTGAGCCGACAGGGAGACTCAAAATGACAACAATCGATCGCCGCCAGGTGTGGCGGGGGGCCGCCGCGACGGCCGCTGCCTTGGCGACGCCGGCCGTGGCCGCGCCGCGCACGGACGTGGCGCAGTGGGACATCTTCGAGGTCGCCCTCAAAGGGCCGTCAACCGGCAACCCGTTCCGCGACGTGTCCCTGACGGCGACCTTCAGCCAGGCCGGCCGCGACATCACGGTCACCGGCTTCTACGATGGCGAGGGCGTCTACAAGGTCCGCTTCATGCCGGACGCGCAAGGACTTTGGACCTGGCGTACGCGCAGCACCACGAAAACGCTCGACAGCAGGACCGGCACGCTGCGCTGCGGTCCGCCCGTAGCCGGCGTCCACGGGCCGGTCGGCGTGCGCAACGGCCATCATTTCGGCTATGCCGACGGCACGCCCTTCTTTCCGTTCGGCACCACCAGCTACGCTTGGGTCCACCAGTCCGACGCCTTGCAGCAGCAGACCCTGGCGACCCTGGCGAAAGGGCCGTTCAACAAAATGCGCATGTGCGTCTTTCCGAAGTCGTACGAATACAATCACAACGAACCGGCCCTATATCCGTTCGTCCGCGACGCGGCCGGAAAGAGCGACTTCACCCGCCCGGAGCCGGCCTTCTTCCGCCACCTCGAAGCCCGCGTCGCCGACCTGGGCCGGCTCGGCGTCGAATGCGACCTGATCCTGTTCCATCCCTACGACCGCTGGGGCTACGCCACGATGAGCGCGGCGGACGATGACGCCTATCTGCGCTACGTCCTGGCGCGCCTGTCAGCCTATCGCAACATCTGGTGGTCGATGGCCAATGAGTACGACCTGATGAAGGCCAAGACCACGGCCGACTTCGACCGCCTGCTGCGGATCGCGCAGAAAGACGATCCTTACGGCCGGCTGCGCTCGATCCACTACAGCCGCACGCTTTACGACTATGCCCAGCCGTGGGTGACGCACGCCAGCCTGCAGACGGCCGATTTCGACAAGACGACCGAGCGCCTCGGGGCCTGGAAAACGCCGGTCGTCTATGACGAGGTGCAGTACGAAGGCAATCTCGACCGCCGCTGGGGCAACCTGTCGGGCGAAGAGATGACCTGGCGGTTCTGGCGCGGCGTCATCGCCGGCGGTTACGTCACCCATGGCGAGACCATGCTCGACCCGGCCGACGCTTTCAACGACGCCGGCACGCCCGTCCTGTGGTGGGCGCACGGCGGCGCGCTGAAGGGGACAAGCCCCACGCGCATCGGCTTCCTGCGCCGGCTGGTCGAGGAAACCGCGGCCGCGGGCGGGGCGTTCGCCGGCCTTGAGGCCGATACCGTCAACTACTACCCCAACGCCCATGGCCTAAGCCACGACGGCAAGGCGGTGGCGTCGATCCTCTACTTCACGGACTACCATTCGCCGATCTGGTACGAATTCCCGCTGCCCGAAGGCACCTTTGCCGCCGAGCTGATCGATCCGTGGGCGATGACGCGCACGCCGGTCGACGGCCATTTCACCGGCAAGACCAAGCTGCGCCTCAGCGGCAAGCCCTATCAGGCGGTGCTGTTCAAACGGGTGTAGCGGCCGGCCCGGCGCCGGGCACCGTCAAATTTGTCTGTTGGCGGGGGTGGGAAAGCCGTGTCAGGGTGAGGGGCATCTCACCCAGAGGCTTCTTCATGCTGCGTCGTACCTTCCTGGCCGGTCTGGCCCTGAGCCCCGTTGCCGGCCGCGCCTTCGCGGCGCCCGCGCTGCCGACCGTCAAGACGGCGAAGATCACCCTGCTGTCGACCATGCTGGCCGATGGCGACGAACTGGGCGAGTGGGGCTTCTCCGCGTTGGTCGAGGTCGATGGCCGCACCTTCCTGTTCGACACCGGCACCAATCCCGACCTCGTCCTGACCAATGCCAAGGTGCTCAAGATCGACCTGTCGCCGGTCGAGGACGTCATTCTGTCGCACAATCATTCGGATCACACCGGCGGCCTTCTGACCCTGCGCCGCGAGCTGATGAAGGCCAACCCGAAAGCGATGAGCCGGGCCCACGTCTCGGCCGGCATCTTCACGCCACGCTGGACCAAGGACGGCGCCGACGACAACGGCCTGGCGCCGCTGAAGGCCCCGTATGAAGCCATGGGCGGCCAGTTTGTCGTCCACGACGGCCCGTCGCCCCTGTTGCCGGGCGTGTGGTTCACCGGCCCGGTGCCGCGGCCCCACGACGAGACCAACTGGCAACCCGGCCTGACCATGGACGGTCCGAAGGGCCGCGTGCAGGACAATGTGCCGGAAGACGGCGCGCTGGTCATGCTGAGCCCGCGGGGCAGTATCATCCTGACCGGCTGCGGCCATGCCGGCATCGTCAATATCGCCGACGACGCCCAGGCGATGACCGGCCATGCGCCGGTGCTGGCGGTCGTCGGCGGGCTGCACCTGTTTTCCAAGCCCGACGCCGTCGTCGACTGGACCGGCGCGCAGTTGAAGCAAAAGGGCGTCAAATACCTGCTGGCCGCCCACTGCACCGGCATTGAGGCGACCTATCGCCTGCGCCAGGTGATGGGCCTGACGCGGCAAACGGCGGTGGTCGGCGCGACCGGCGCGTCCTACAGCCTGGCCGGTGGCATCTCGCCGGGCGAGATCGCGGCCTGACACGCCTGCCGGACAGCCCCGTCGCAAAAACCCCTCCCGCTTGCACGGGAGGGGTATTCCGGTTGCGGAACGCCGGTGTGCTCTAGCGGTGCGGCGTCATGTTCGGCGTCGCCGGGGACGGGCTGCTGGCCGACATGCCCATGTCGCCCATGGGCGGCATCGAGGGTGACATCGAACTCGACATCATCGAACTGGCGGCCATGGATGACGAGGACGACATCGCGCCGCCCATCTTCTTGTGCTTCATTTTGGGCGTCTTGGACATGCTGCTGCCCGACATGCTGTCGGAAGACATGGACGACGACATGGACGAAGACATGGACATGCCGCTGCCCATGGCCGACTGGGCCTGGGTGAGGGCGGGAACGGCGGTGGCGCCGGCGGCCAGGAGGACGGCGGCGGCGATCGGAAGAAAGGCGCGCATGATCGGTTTCCTTTGTAGGGTAAGAGACGAAAGGCGGGGGAATGAACGCGGCACGAGGCATGCGGGAAAAGCGCGATGGCGCGGGCATGCATCGGGAATACGTTTTGGCGAGCCTCAGGGTTTCATGGCCGGCATAAAAAAGCGCCGCGCTTTTCGGGGGCAGCCATATCTGCCTGGACGGCCGACCGTCACTTCGGTGCGGCCATCACCACGCCGACCATGATGGCGGCATAGTGCGCCGCCGCACCGGCCAGGACGTGGCCGTGCCAGATCGCCCGGCGAAACTTCAGCCGCTCGACCATGAACAGCAGCGCGCCCACCGAATAGACGACGCCCCCGGCCGCCAGGAGGACAAGCGTCGCCAGCGGCGCCGCCTCGACAAGCGGCTTGATGGCGACCAGCACGATCCAGCCAAGCGCCAGGTACAGGGCAATGGTCACGGCGTCCTTCGCGGCGGGCAGGAACAGCTTGCTTAGTATGCCCAGCCCGGCCAGGCTCCACACCGCGACCGTCATCCCCCAACTCCACGCGCCGTGCAGAAGCTGGGTGGTAAAGGGCGTGTAGCTGGCGGCGATCATCAGGAAGATGCCGACGTGATCGAGCCGGTAGAGGAAGCCCTGCCATTTCGGCCGGGCAAAATTGTAGGCCGTCGAAAAGGCGAACATGGCGATGAAGCCCATCGCATAGACGCTGATCGCCGCGGCGCGCCCGATGAGCCCGTGACTGACCGCCAGGGCCAGGGCGATCCCGCCGCCGGCCACGGCCAGCGCCAGACCCGCCAGGTGAACGACGAGATCGGCCAGCCATGCGGCGCGATGCGGATAATGCGGAAGCGTAGAAATGGGCGCAGGCCTTGTGAACGATACGGCGCCTGCGATCCTAAGCCCGCCCCTTGAAAGGAATCGATGCCGAAAGCCTTTTGCCCGCGGTCAGGCGAACCGCCGCGTCACGCCGCCGTTCTTCAGGACCAGGCTGGTCCCCGGCGTCACCGTCGTCCAGGTCTCGTTGCGGGTGAGGGGCTGCGACGCCAGGACCAGTACGCGGTCGTCGGGCGTCGTTTCCTTGGAAAAGTCGACCTCCAGGTCCTCGTCGATCAGGCTGGCCTGGCCGAACGGCGCGCGGCGTTCGACATAGCACAGCTTGGTCGAGCAACTGGCGTACAGGGTCTGGCCGTCGCTGAGCAGGGCGTTGAAGACCCCCAGCGTGCGCAGATGGGCGAACAGGGTGGCCACCGTCCGCGCCAGCGTGCCTTCGGCCGGGCGGCGCTCGAAGCGTTGCCGCAGTTCGCCCATGATCCAGCAGAAGGCGTGCTCGCTGTCGGTCGTGCCGATCGGCGTCGACTGGTGCAGCGGATAGGTCTTGATGCCCTTCAACTGGCCGTTATGGGCGAATGTCCAGCGCCGCCCCCACAGTTCGCGCGTGAACGGATGGGTGTTTTCCAGCGACACGCGCCCGCGATTGGCCTTGCGGATATGGGCGATGACGACGCAGCTCTTGATCGGATAGTCGCGCACGAAGCGCGCCAGTTCGGATTCCGCGCTGGGCGTGGGGTCGAGCAGGGTGCGGCAGCCCTTGCCCTCGTAGAAGGCGATGCCCCAGCCGTCGGTATGCTTGCCGGTGCGTCCGCCGCGCTGGGCCAGCGCCGCGAAGCTGAAGCGGATATCCGTCGGCACATTGGCGCTCATGGCCAGCAGTTCGCACATGTCAGCGAGTCTCGGTGGTCGGGGCAGAGGTTATGCCGCGTTCGCCGGCCCCGGTCTAGGCCCGCGTGCCCAGCAGGCCGAACATCGCACCCTGCGGATCGCGGGCAACGACGGCCCACATGCCGCCCGGAACCTCCATCGGCGGCAGCTGGATGGCCCCGCCGCCCGCCGTGATGCGCCCGACCGCCGCGTCGATATCGCCGGTGCCGAAGTAGAACAGCCAGGCCTGGCGGGGCAGGGGGTTGTTCATCAGGCCGCCGGTCTGCACCCCGTCGGCGGTGAAGGTCTGGTAGAGGCCCATCGGCCCCATGTCGACGGCCTCGGATTTGGCCCAGCCGAAACGGCCGGCATAGAAGTCGAAAGCCTTCACGGCATCGGTGGCGTGGTATTCGTTCCAGCCGCAATGGCCGTTCACACCCGGCGCATAGGCTTCGCTGCGGCCATCCTTCGGCGCCGGCGTCATGACGTAGATCAGCGCGTCCTGCGGATCGGCGACCAGGGCGATACGGCCGACCTCGGGGATGTCGTTGGCCGGCCAGGCGACCTTACCGCCCGCCGCCTCGAAGGCCTTGATCTCGGCGTCGACGTCGGGGACGCTGACATAGCCGAACCAGGCCGGCGGCATGTCGGCCTGGGGCATCGACATCATGCCGCCGACGCCCTTGTCGCCGGCGTAGATGTGGCGGTAGTCCATGCCCGGTGTCACGCCGGCCTTGATCGACCAGCCGACGACGTCGCTGTAGAAGGCGATCGCCGCGTCGAGATCGGACGTGTTCAGTTCGTACCAGATGAAGTGGCCGGCCATGGTGCGTCTCCCTGTTTGCCGCACCCTAGCCGAATACCGGCGTTCGCGTAAGGCGGCGCGATCACTTCGTCGCAAGCACGCCCGCGGTATCCAGGATATCCATCACCTGGCGCGCCCGGCCTTCGCAGTCGCCGCTCAACAGGTTGGACAGGCAGACGACGCCGATGTGGCTTGCCGGAAAGTGCGCCATATAGGTGTTGGTGTCGAGATCCTCGCCGGCATAGTCGAGATATTTCAGGCCCTTGTAATCGCGCCACACCAGGCCCAGCGCATCGTTGACCTTGTCGTGCCTGAACTTTTCGGTGCGGTACATCAACGCGACGTAGCCCGCGCCGCCGGCCCTGGGGTGATCGAAATTGTCCTGCCATTTCGCCAGGTCGTCGATAGTCGAGAACACGCCCGATCCGCCATAATGCGGCGAGACGCGGTTCAGCCGCACCCACGTCCCGTCGGTGCGCGCCTTGATGCCGACCTTCTTCAGCTCGCCTATGATCTCGGGTGAACGCGGCGCATAGCCGACGGCCCGGTGCGGAATGACCTCGGTCGTATCGTCGTCGACCAGGGTCGCGCCCATATCGAGCGGGGCGAAGAAGCGCGCCCGGAGGAAATCGTGCAGGCTCTGGCCCGAGACTTTTTCGACGATCCGGGCGATCAGCATGAAATTGATGTTGCGATAGGCCCATTGCGTGCCGGGCGCGAAGGCCAGGGGGCGTGACAGGGACGCCTTGATGGCGTCGTCGATGTCGAAATAGGCGTCGGAAAACCACGGCTCGCCGTTCGGCCGCTTGACGTCGGTATAGTCGACCAGGCCGGAGGTCATGTAGACCAGATGCCGGACCTGCAAACCCGGGCCATAGCGCTTCGCCTCGGGGATGTATTTTTCGACCGGATCGGTCAGCCTGACCTTGCCTTCCTGGATCAGCACGGCCAGGGCCGATGCGGTGAACTGCTTCGACAGGGACGCCAGGTGAAAGGCCGTGTCCGGGGTAATGGCCACGCCGTCGTCGAGATTGGCCGCGCCGTAGCCATGGGCATAGAGCACATGGCCGTCGCGTACCACGCCTATGGCATAGCCCGGACCGTCCAGGGCGGCCCGGTCGGCGAAGACCGCGTCGATCTTCGCCTGCACGGCGCCATCCAGGGTCTGCCCAGCAGCGCCCGTCGCCGACAGCAGCATCGCCGCCACGATCACTTGAAGCTTCATCATCGCGCCCCTCATTCCGCGTCGAACCGCTTAAGCACCCAGGCCTTCAGCGCCTCGGTGTCGGAGATGTTGCCGTCATAGGCGACCTGCGGCGTGAACGGTCCGATGCGCGCGGGCAGGGACGGGGCCGCCTTCTGCAGGGTGGAGAACTGGCCCAGGCCCGACGGCAGGTCCTCGGCGCGCACCTCCATATAGTGGGTGGCGGCGTTGGTCGGCTGGCCCAGCTGGATGGCGCCCAGTTCACGGAAACGCTCGACCATCAGCAGGCACGACGAGAAGCACGCAGCGTCGGTGACGATCACCAGCTTGCCCTTGAACGCAGGGTGCGGCGGCACGGCCGGCGCCTTGGCGGCGGCGCAATGGCCGGGCACGCCGGTCAGCGCCTGGTGGTTGGTCAGCGCCGTGGCCACGGCTTCGGCGTCGCCATGCCGGCCGCGCGCATCGCCTTGAGATTGCCGGGCGAGGCGCGCCACACCGATTCGCAGCCCGGCGGGCCGGCGGCGGGCTCGATCGCTTTCAAGGGCGCATCACCCAGCAGGAGCGCCGCCAGGCGGTCGCCATAGGGCGAGCTGCCGCCGCCATTGCCGCGCACGTCGACGACGACCAGAGGTGCCTCGCGCAGCTCGGCCTGCTTGTTCTGCACCGCCTTCAGCACGTCCTCGGCGCGCGCGTCCAGCATCTCCAGCGAGATCCACCACGCCTTGCCGGCCGGGGCCACGCCGAAACCGGCGGCGCCGGCGACGTGCATATGGCTACGCGCGGCGCGCAGTTCGTCCAGCGTGACCGGCCGCCAGTTCAGTGTCTGCTGGACGATCTGCCGGCCGGCCTGGAAACGGCAGGCGGCGGGCGCGGGAACGAAGGGATTGCCGTCGTCGATCATCAGCCAGAACGAGGCGAAGATCTGCTGCGCCTCGACCGACGGATCGGAGATGTGCGTGCCCAGCCGCTTGTAGGCCAGGGTGGCGACCTCCGTGCCGTCGCAGCTGATCAGCCGCGCCCCGTCGGGTGGCCCGTCCGGCGTCACGCCGTCGACGCGCCACGCGCCGATCTGGCGCGACACCAGGAAGCCCGGCCAGCGCAGGCCAGTGGGCGCGGACCTGGCGCTCCAGCGGATATGGTCGTCGCCCAGCCCGGTGGCGAAGGTGCGCAATACCGCCGCCATGCCGTCGGCCGAGGTCACCTGCGGTACCAGTGCATGGGCGCGTTTGGAGCTGGCGTTGAAGCGGGCGATGAAGGCCGGATCGTTCATCGCCAGCGCCATGGCCGGATGATTGTCGCGGATCAGCGTCTCGGCCGCCGTCAGGTCGGCCTCGGTCAGGGCGCGCCAGTCCCCGGCCGGCGCCGGTGACGGTATTTCCTGGGCATGGGCGCCGCCGGCCATAAGCGCCAGCGCGCAGATCCATCCACGAATATGTCGCATGCTACCCCTTTCGCAAACCGTGACGATGCCACGGCCATCGGCTTTTGCAAGACCGCAAACGCGCGTTAACGCCTATGGAAAATTGACGTTCCGCCGGACGCATCCCTGTAGGAAACCGAATTGGCCGCCGGTGTACTGATGGGACGCGTTCAGTAGGGAGGTCGTCCATGGCCCGGCATTCGGCTTGTATTCTGGTTTGCGTTCTGACGGTTGCCGGCGGGCCCGCCCTGGCGCAAGGTCCGCAACCGGTGAACGGCGACCTGATCGGCGCCCCCGCCAGCCAATATACCGTCGTCTCCGGCGACACCCTGGCCACCATCGCGCGGCAGGCGCACATCGGCTATGTCGAGCTGCTGTCGGCCAATCCGGCACTGATCTCGACCACCATCCATCCGGGCGAGACACTGACCCTGCCGACCCAGCGGCTGATGCCGCACCTGCCCGACGGCGACCATCCCGGGATCATCGTCAACCTGGCGGCGCTGCGCCTGTTCCGCGTCGATGCCGGCGGCGACGTGACGACCTTTCCGATCAGCGTCGGCAAGGAGGGCTGGGACACGCCGACGGGCGCCACCCAGATTACCACCAAGCGCAAGGATCCGACCTGGACGATCCCGGCCTCGATCCGCGCCCAGGACCCGAAGCTGCCCGCCGTCGTGCCGGCCGGACCCGACAATCCACTGGGCCAGTTCGCCATGAACCTGGGCTGGCCGGGCTACCTGATCCACGGCACCAACCATCCCTACAGCATCGGCCGTCCGTCAAGCCACGGCTGCATGCGGCTTTACCCGGAAGACATCGAGGCCCTGTTCAACATGTCGTCGGTCGGTGACACCGTCACCGTCATCGATACGCCGATGACGCTGGGCCAGGCGGGCGGCGACCTCTACCTCCAGGTCACGCCGACGCGCGCTCAGGCCAAGGAAATCGCCGGCTTCAGCCAGCCCGAGCCGCTCGATGAAAACGACCCGACCGTGGTGGCGATGAAGTCGCAGCTCAGCGTCCTGGCGGGGCAGGGCGTGCATTCCGACGACACCGCGGTGATCGGGGCCATCTTCCGCCACGACGGCATGCCGGTGGTCATCGCCCATAACCTGCCGTCAGGCCTCCTGGCCCAAAGCCTGCACCCGGCGAAGGTCCAGCTGGCGCAGGCGCCCGCGGCGGTCGCCACATCGCCGGCCGCAAGCCCCTCGCTCGGCGCCATGTTCATGCGCGCGGTGATGACCGTCATCGACGGCGTCTCGTCGCTCATTCACAAATTACAGTCGACCTGATCACGGCCAGTTTATAAGGAAGCGATACGGACGCCGCGACAAAGCCATCATTTTAAGGCATGCTCCTGGGCAGTAACCAGGAGTACCCATGAACAGACGCCAGCTGATCGGCGCCACGTCCGCCGTCCTCGCCATGGCCGCCCTGCCGGCGCTGGCGGACGAAAAATCCTCATCCTCAGGTCTTCTCGCTCAGGCCCGCGACGCCATGGCCCGGCACCGCGACCGCGTGCGCGACACCGACCGCATGGCCATCGTCGACTTCGGCCAGCATTCGTCGAAGCCGCGCTTCCACCTGATCGACCTGAAGGCCGGCACGGTGCAGAGCTTCCTGGTGGCGCACGGCCGCGGCTCGGACCCGGCGCATACCGGCTGGCTGAAAAGCTTCTCCAATGTCGACGGTTCGGCGGCCAGTTCGCAGGGCGCCTACCTGACCGGCGAGGCCTATGAGGGCAAGCACGGCCATTCGCGCCGCCTGACGGGCCTGGACGCCGAAAACTCCAACGCCCTGTCGCGCGGCATCGTCATCCACAGCGCCTGGTACGTCACGCCGGACATGGCGGCGGGCCCCGGCATCGGCCGCAGCGAAGGCTGCTTCGCCCTGTCGGCCAGGGACCACGCCACGGTGATGGATCAACTGGGCGCGGATTGCCTGCTGCTGGCGGTCAAGGCGTAAGCCCGGCGATGTGGCGGTCGCATTCGTCGAAGGCCACCTGCAGGTCCAGTCCCGTCGCCATCGCGGCCTTTTCATAGGCTTCCCGGGCTTCCCGCCAGAAGGCCTGCGCCGTTTCGGGCGACCCATGCCGTGCCTGCCATAAAGCCATGGGCCGGCGGCAATTGGCGACATCGAGGTCCGGCGCGGGCGCTAGCGACCGGTAAAGGTCCCACGCCGCCTGATAGCCCTGCCAGGCCGCGTCGCTCTCGCCCAGTTCTTCGTGCAGGTCGGCGGCGTGGCGCATCGCCGACGCGCGGGCGGCGATGTAGCCGCCGTCGAGTTGCCGTGCGGCTTCGGCGTAAAGCGCCAGAGCCCCGCGGCGATCGCCTTCACGGCGCAGGCGATAGGCCCGGTCGATCAAGGGGTGGCGTCCGGTCGTGCCCATCGCGGTTTCCTTTCAGGCCGGCGGCAAGGCCCGCACGAAAATCTCAGCGAACATCTCCGGCGTCAAGCGCCCGGTGTTCAGGTTCAGCCGCGAGCAATGATAGCTGTTGATCACCCGCAACCCCGCGACCTCGGCCTCGGCGCCATGGCCGCCGGACATGGCCGAGGCCTGGGCTCCCAGCGCCTTCAACAGGTTGCGCCGGGCGACGTCGCCCAGGGTGACGATCGTGCGCAGGCGCGGCATGCCCGCGATCTGGGCCCGAAGGTGCGGGCGGCACATCGCCTGTTCCGCCGGCGTCGGCTGGTTGCCCGGCGGCGCGCACAGCACGGCATTGGTGATCATCACGCCGTGAAGCCGGACATCGTCGCGGCCGTCATCGCTGTAACGGCCCGACGCCAGGCCCGCCTTTATCAAGGTGTCGAACAGCATCCGCCCGGCGGCGTCGCCGGTAAACACACGCCCCGTCCGGTTGGCGCCGGTGCGCCCGGGCGCAAGACCCACGACCAGAAGCCAGGCCTCGGGATCGCCCCAGGCCGGCGCCGGGGCGTTATACCAGTCGGGATAAAGCCTGGCATTGTCGCCGCGATAGGCGACGAGGCGCGGGCACAGCACGCAGTCGATGATCAGTCCTCGACGTGCTGCGACAGCGACAGCACATTGCCGGTGGGGTCCTTGAACCACGCCACCTTGTCGCCATTGGGCGCGGTCCACACGCCGTCGGCCGCCTGGGCGTCGCCGAAGAAGGGATAGTGTTCGAAGGTCACGCCCTTGGCCGTCAACCCCGCAACCTCATGGTCAATATCCGCCACCCGCCAACCGAAGACGGTGAAGCCCGCCGGGACGAATTCCGGCGGCACGGTGACGCGGATCAGCAGGTCGCTCGACCGCAGCACCATGGCGAAGCCGTCATGGGCGACGAATTCCAGCCCCAGCACGCCGACATAAAAGGCTTTGGCGGCCTCGAAGTCCGAGACGGCGATGAAGCCCATCGGTGTGCCGATCATGGGGGAAGCTCCTTAAAGCCTCATGCGCAAAAGTGGCGACCACTTTTGGGATCAACATGAGGTGTCTTCATTAGACTGCGTCTTCGAAATCTTCTTCGGAATTGGGGAACTTCGGCGCGCTGGCGGCGGCGTTGGCGTTGTGGTTCTGGCGCGGACGGCCGATCACGCTGGCCAGGTCGGCCAGGTCGACGAAGGTGTCCGCCTGGCGGCGCAGTTCGTCCGAGGTCATCGGCGGCGACGAGCGCACGGTCGACACCACGGTGACGCGCGAGCCCTTGCGCTGCACGGCCTCGATCAGGCGGCGGAAGTCGCCGTCGCCCGAGAACAGCACCAGATGGTCGGCGTGCTCGGCGATTTCCATCATGTCGCAGGCGATCTCGATATCCATGTCGCCGCGCCAGCGCTTGCGCCCCTGGCTGTCGGTATATTCCTTGGCGGTCTTGGTGATCAGCGCGAATCCGTTGTAGTCCAGCCAGTCGACCAGCGGGCGGATCGGCGAATAGTCGTCGCCCTCGACCAGGGCGGTATAATAATAGGCGCGAATCAGAATCCCACGCTTCTTGAACTCATCGAGCAACTTGCGGTAGTCGATATCGAAGTTCAGGGCCTTGGCGGCGGAATACAGGTTCGCGCCGTCGATAAACAGCGCGATACGGTCCGTGGGATAGAAACTCATATATGCTTTCGCCTGAAATAGTACGGTTGAAATAGGAACTGACGCGATGAGCGCCCAATCGAAAGTCGTGTTTATCGCCTACGGCAGCAATGTGTTACTGGACCAAACTCCGGGAAGGCAAGGTCTACCCCATATAATTGCACAGTTGAAGAGCCACGGCGTCATTGTAAACAATTTTTCACGATTGTGGCTTTCCAGCGCATGGCCGGATCCCACCGATCCGCCTTACCGCAATGCGGTACTGGGTGGCCTCACAAAACACCCGCCGGACGAAGTCCTGACCGTGCTGCATACCCTGGAAGCGGAAGCCGGCCGCGTCCGCGACGGCCGCGCCAACGCCCCGCGTACGCTGGACCTGGACCTGATCGCCCATGGCGACGCGGTGGTCGAGGAAAACGGTCTCATCCTGCCGCATCCGCGGGCCCATGAACGCGCCTTCGTCATGGGGCCGCTGGCCGAGATCGCGCCCGACTGGGTGCATCCTTTACTGCAACGGACGGCGCGCGAACTGTATGCGACCGCGACCATTGGCCGCGATGCTTATCCTTTGGACTAAACGGGCGCCTTGGCCTTGGCCTGGCGCTGGTCGAGGACAGTATAGAGCCCGACGCCGATGATCACCAGGAAGGTGCCGGCGATATCCGCCGCGGTGATCTTTTCCTTGAGCAGCAGCCCACTCAACGCCAGGGTGAAAACCGGGTTGATGAAGCTGATCACCGCATTGGCCTGGGACGAGATCAGGTTCAGGGCGAAATTGGTCAGGTAGCTGGGCAGCACCGTGGCGCCGATCGCCAGGCCCAGCCCCAGCTGCCACAGGGCCGGGCTCATATGGAAGTCGCTCAGCCGGTGGACGAAGGCGAACTGCACGAAGGTCGCGATGGCCGCACCCGTCATGGCGAACGAGGTGAACATCGACGGCCCCATCCGGCGGATCATCGGCCGGGCCAGCAGCAGGTAGAGCGCAAAGGCGAACGACGACACCGTGCACCACAGGGCGCCGACGGCGACGGCCGAGCCGTGGGCGCGCAGGTCGGTGACGAAGACCAGGGCCAGGCCGGCATAGGCGATGGCGAAGGTCCACAGGCCCGAGACGCGCACCGCCTGGCCGAAGAAGGCCGCGCCGAACAGGATGACGAACAGCGGATAGGTGAACAGGATCATCCGCTCGAACTGCGGCGACAGCGTCTCCAGGCTGGCGAAGTCGGTATAGCTGGCCACCCAGTAGCCCAGCACGCCGACGCCCATGGCCTTCAGGTACAGCCACGGGTCGGCGTCGATCGCCGGCAGGGCCGACGGCGTGCCGCGCGCCCGCCACCAGGTCAGCAGGCCGCCGACCACGAAGAACGGCGTCGCCAGGGCCAGGCGCAGGGTCAGCAGGGACGAGGCGTCGGTCTGGTAATGATAGGCCAGCTTGATCCAGATGCCCTTGCTGGCGAAGAGGAAGGCGCCCAGCGCGGCCAGCACGTAGCCGCCCCACTGGCGGAACCAGGGGTGCCGGTACCAGGCGGATATGGCGGGACTTGAGGCTTCGAAAGACATGACGGACCTTGGTGGGAAAGGGGCGCCTTGTGCCTTTGGAGTTCGCGCCCGGTGGAAGAAGCGGGCGCGGGGAAGCGGGATGATGCCGCCTTTACCGGACCCGGAGACGGGTGCGTGCACGCACCGTCGCCATCGACGAAAGTCGATTGCGCATGGTAAGCGACAGTTTGGCGGTGCCGGTGCGGATCATGGGCGCCCTCATAGGCCTGTTTTTGTGAGGCGGCAATCATGAAAATGCATGCGGCGTGGCTCGGCCTGATCGCGCTTGTGGCCGGACCGGCGGCTGCCGGGATGTCCCGCGCCCCGATCCGCGGCCCGGCCTATGTCATCGACGGCGATACCCTCGTCATTCATGGCACCCATGTGCGGCTCTATGGCATCGACGCCTTCGAGCACGACCAGACCTGCGGCACCTTCGCCTGCGGCGCGCAGGCCGAAGGCGTCATGCGGCAATTGACGCGCGGGCAGATCGTCACTTGTGACCCGCAAGACATCGACCACTACGGGCGCATCGTTGCGATCTGCAAGCGGCCGGATGGGCTTGATTTGAATGGAGAAATGGTCCGCCGCGGGCTGGCCGTCGCCTATCGCACCTTCAGCCTGAAATACCTGCCGCTAGAGAAGGCGGCCCAGGTTGCGCGCGCCGGCGCCTGGGGCTTCGGCTTCCAGAGTCCGCTCGACTACCGGCGCGACCATCCCTGGCACTGACTCAGCCGTGCGGGCGGTATAGTCCATCGGCGGGCCGCCGAAGGCCGGCGAGGCCGGATCCCATTCCAGCCGGCGCGTCACCCGCGCCAGGTCCGGCGCGCTGACGACGAAGCGCTCGTCGTAGCGGGCATACAGGGTATCGAAGAAACCGCCCAGCTCGAGCGGACTGTCCGCTTCCGGAAAGCTGTCGAGCAAGCGGTTGCGCCGCGGACCGTGCATTTCGACCAGTCCAAAACCGATGGCCTCGTAGCGGCTGATATCGTCGCGGATACCGCGCCGGCCGACCAGTTCGCGCAGGGCGTTGTGGAAGCGGATGATGCCGGCGACCGGGGCGCCGCCCTCGGTCATGGCGATGTCGTTGGCCCCCAGGATTCGGGCGCCCTCCGACGCATGGGTCTGGGCCGCCGCGTCGTCGAGGGCCATTTCGACAAGACGGTTGGCGCGCAGCAGCACCAGGTAGCCAAGGACAAGGGCCGGGTAGGTGATGTGCAGGTTGGTGCACTCGCCGATGGTCTCTTCCATGCGGTTGGTCAGGTTGCGAAAGGCGCCGGTCACACCCTTGCATGATACGGCCAGCACCGGCCCGATGCCGTCGCGGGTGACGACGACGTCGACATTCTTGGTCTTCAGCCCGCCCAGGATCGTCCGCTCGCCGCCGCGCCCCAGCGTCGGATCGTAATGCAGGACGGGCGGCCGGCCGGCGCGGCGTTCGACGCGAAACGGCGGGCGCGGCACGACGTCGTCGGGGTCGAAGCCGCCCTCGACGACCAGGCGCGACGCCACGTACCAGTGCAGCGGCTTGATATGGCTGGCGCTCTGGGTCTTGCCGGTGAACTCGCCGAACACGGCCAGCGCCTCCGCCTGGTCGATCCAGCGGCAGACCGACGCCTCGGCATCAGTCGGCATAATGCCTCCAGCGCTGCAGCATCCGCACCCCGTCCTCCAGCGCCTCGGCATCGGCCGGCGCCGCATGGGCCGGGAAGACGATGCGCGCCGCTTCCCGCGGCTCCAGCTTGAGCATGCCGCCGCCCAGCGCATGGCCTTCGAGTTCGCAGCTCAGCCGGACGAATGGTGTCCCCCAGGCCGGCAAAAGCTTTTCCGCCAGGGCCGGGTCGTGCAGGCGTACCGAATGGACGCTGTTGGTGCAGGTCACGCCCGCCAGGTTGCGCACCAGGTTGACCGAACGCCCCGACATGTAGCTCAGCATCAGGTCGGGCACCTGGACGTCGGGCACGGCATACCACGGCGTGCGGTTACGGCACTTGTAACCCTGGCTGGCTTCGCGGCCCGCCGCACTTTCCAGGTAGGTGCGCACACTGGCGGGCAGGTCGATGTCGCGCGACAGCCGCAGCAGCAGGACCTTTTCGTCGTCCTTCGTCCACGCGTCGACCGTCGCCCGGGTGATGTGCCGGTCCGGCATGGCGCGGCCGTTGCGCAGGCTGGGGTGCAGGAGCGCCGACGGGATCCTGAGGCGCCGGGCCTCGGACGGCCGCAGGTGGAAGAAATCGTTGTCGCCGCTGATATAGCCGATGCCCACCCGGGCGAAGTCGCCGAGGCGGTGACAGTCCGGCCCGGTGATGGCGGACCTGTAGATGGTGCGGATGGCCTCGGGCAGCAGGAACGGCCGCAGGCGGCGCGACCAGACGGTGCGCCATTCGGTGACATCGACGCGGCACGTCGCCGGCGGCGGTTGCTTGCGCGGCTTGAAGGTGTCGCACACCGTAAGCTCGATGGTGGAGGTCGCCCCGCCATAGCCGTCGGCATAGAGCAGCCAGCAATCCTCGGACAGGGCAGGGAACAGCTTTTCGCGGATGGCCACGATGTGGACCCGGGCGAAATGCCCGACCAGATAATCGAGCAGCGGGGCGGCGTAGGGGGCATGGCCGATTTCGGCCGGCACGACGAAGCCCAAACGGCCGCCGGGCTTCAACAGGGCGGCGGTCGCCACCAGGAACGGCGCCCAGGACGAGGTCAGGCCCGAGAAGACCGCGCCATTGGCCGCGCACAGGTCCAGGGCGCGTTTGCGCACCGCGCCGGCGAAGTTCTGGTAGCGGATGAAGGGCGGGTTGCCGGCGGCGCATTCGAAGCGCTCCGTGGTCTCGGCGGCCCAGGCGAAGAAATCGCCCTTGTGCACCAGGGCCCAGGGCGCGGCGGCGATGGCCGCCTGGGCCGAGGCCGGATTTTGTTCGATGCCGACGGCGTTACGATGCAGGGCCAGGAACTGCCCGTCGCCGCAGGCCGGGTCGATGAGCCGGTCCGTGTCCCGGTGCAGGACCCACGCGCCCAGGGCCCGCGCGACGTCGACGGGCGTAAAGAAAGCCCCCGATCGCTTGCGGCAGACTATCGGCGAATCACTCTTGCTCATCGGGAAACTCTGAACAGCCCTGTCCGCGCCGGTCAACGGCATCCGGATTGGAACATATCAAGAACAAGTGCGATGCGCAACCCGTGACGGGGCGCGGGCGCTTAATTGCCGGCCGCCGGCACCAGCTCGACCTGGTAGATATGCGGCCACAGCTTGCCAGTGACGAACAGCCGCTTGCCCACGGGATCGTAGGCGATGCCGTTGGCCACGGCGTCGCGATCGCCCGACGGATGGGCCTCCTCGGGCAGGGCCGACAGGTCGATGACGCCCGTCACCTGGCCCGACTTCGGATCGATGCGCACGATGTCGCGCGTCATCCACACATTGGCCAGCACGCTGCCGTCGACATATTCCAGTTCGTTGATCTGGGCCAGCGACTGGCCGTTCATCGTCACCATGACCTGGCGCGTCACCGTCAGCTTGTCCGGATCGAGGAATTTCAGCACCGGCGTGCCGTCGCTCATGATCAGGCTCTGGCTGTCGTGCGTCATGCCCCAGCCTTCGCCGGTATAGCTGAAGCTCGACTTCAGCTTCAGGTCGCCCTGGTTCCAGACAAAGCCTTTTTCAGTCTGCCAGGTCAGCGAGACGATCTTGCCCTTCCAGCCAACGATGCCTTCGCCGAAATAGGCGGCGGCGACCTTGGCGCTCATCACCGGCTTGCCGGTGTCGAGATTGACCTTGCGGATGAACGAGGCGCCGTTGCGGCCCGTGCTCTCGTAGAGGAAGCCGCTGTCGTAGAACAGACCCTCGGTGAAGGCCTTCGGGTCGTGCGGGAACGTCTTGACGATGCGCACCGTGTACTGCTGCACGGGGGCCGTCTGGGCCAAGGCCGGCGAGGCGATCGACAAAGCGGCGAGAGCCGGCAACAGGATGGCGATACGCATGACGGCTCCTCGGCGATTTTGCGCGACCTTACCGGGCGGCGCGGCTTACGGCAACGGGATAAAGGGCAGGCTCGAGGGACCGGCATCAACCGCATGCAACCCGCGCAGGCGCGGGTCGGTGACGATCTCCAGTCCGCGCGCATAGGGAACAAAGCCCATCTTGCGGTAGAAGCCGAGCGCGGCGGGGGCGTCGGCCGTGCAGGTATGCAGCCATAGCCGCTTGGTCGCGGGCTTGCCCCAGGCGATGCGCTGGCCTGCGTCCATCAGCCACGAGCCCAGGCCGCGGCCGGTTTCGCCGGGCACCAGGCCGAAATAGCCGACCTCGACATCGCCATCCGGCTGGATCACCAGCTCGAGCAGGCCGACGAAGCGGCCGCCGCGTTCGGCGACGTAGATCTCATCGTGCGGATCGGCCAGGATGGCCTCCAGTTCGGCGACGCTTTTCTGCAGTCGGCCGTACCACAGCCACGGCGTGCCGATCTCGCGGAACAGGGCCAGGTAGTCGATGACGGTGACATCGTGCCAGGCGCGCAGGCACACGCCGTCCGGCGCGGCGATCCCGGCACGGGCCGGCGATTCGAACGTCTGCAGATAGGTGACGACCATGGCCACCTTGCCCGCCGGCAGGCGATAGTCCCCGTCCGGTACGTCGAGGACTGGCTCGGACATGCTACAGGCTGTTGGCGGCGCTGAGGATCGCCTTGACCGAGGCCGTGGCGATGTCGCCGTTGATGCCGACGCCGAACACGCGGCGGTCGTCTTCCGTGCGGCATTCGACATAGGCGACGGCGTGGCTTTCCGTGCCCTTGTTCAGGGCGTGCTCGGTATAGTCGACGACCTCCAAGCCCAGGCCGTACTGCTCGTTCAACGCCTTGACGGCGCTGGAGATCAGCCCGTTGCCGCGTCCGGTCAGCGAGACTTCCTCGCCGTCCTTGACGATGCGCCCGACGAACTGGCGTTCGCCGTCGCGCGAGGCGCCGTTGGAATAGTCGATCAGTTCGTAGGTCTTGGCGCCGGTCAGGTGATAAGCGTCCTGGAAGATCGTCCAGATGTCGTTCGACGACACCTCCTTGGCCGAGGCGTCGGTGACGTCCTGGACCTTGCGCGAGAAGTCGACCTGGAAGCGGCGCGGCAGCTTCAGCCCGTGGTTCTGTTCCAGCACCCAGGCGACGCCGCCCTTGCCGGACTGCGAATTGACGCGGATCACCGCCTCGTAGCTTTCGCCGAGGTCGGCCGGATCGACCGGCAGGTAAGGCATGTCCCAGATGCCGTCATTGCGCTTTTCGTTGGCGGCGAAGCCCTTGCGGATGGCGTCCTGGTGCGAGCCCGAAAAGGCCGTGAAGACCAGTTCGCCGGCATAGGGATGGCGCGGATGAACCGGCAGGTTGGTGCAGTATTCGACCGTGCGCACGACCTCGCGCATGTTCGAGAAATCGAGCTCGGGCGAGATGCCCTGGGTGTACATGTTCAGCGCCAGGGCGACCAGGTCGACATTGCCCGTACGTTCGCCATTGCCGAACAGGCAACCTTCGATGCGGTCGGCGCCGGCCAGCAGGCCCAGCTCGGCCGCGGCGATGCCGGTGCCGCGGTCGTTGTGCGGATGCAGGCTGATAACCACGCTGTCGCGCGCCGACACGTGGCGGCAGAACCATTCGATCTGGTCGGCATAGACGTGCGGACCGGCGACCTCGACGGTTGCCGGCAGGTTGAGGATCAGCGGGTTTTGCGGCGTCGGCTGAAGCACCTTCATGACGGCTTCGCAGACTTCCAGCGCGAATTCCGGCTCGGTGGCGGTGAAGGTCTCGGGGCTGTACTCGAAGCCCCACTGCGTGTCCGGCTGCCTGGCGGCCTCGTCGCGCAGCAGGGTGGCGCCCTTGATGCTGAGGGCGACGACATCGGCCTTTTCCATGTCGAAGACGACGCGGCGGAACAGGGGCGAGGTGGCGTTATACAGGTGGACGATGGCCCGCTTCGCGCCCCGCAGGCTCTCGAAGGTGCGCTTGATCAGGTCTTCACGCGCCTGGGTCAGCACCTGAATCGTCACGTCGTCGGGGATCAGGTTCTCTTCGATCAGCTTGCGCACGAAGTCGAACTCGGTCTGCGACGCCGACGGGAAGCCGACCTCGATCTCCTTGACGCCGACCTTGAGCAGCATCTGGAAGAAGGTCATCTTCTTCTCGACGTCCATCGGATCGGCCAGCGCCTGGTTGCCGTCGCGCAGGTCGGTCGACAGCCAGCGCGGCGCACGGGTGACGGTTTTCGACGGCCACGTCCGGTCGGACATGTCGACACCAAGCGAAAACGGGCGATATTTTACGGAGGGGTCGGGGAGCATCGGCATGGGCAGGGCGTGTAAGGCCCTCATTGCGCCAAGTCAATCCGGGCGCCAAGTCAATCCGCTGCGACTTCACGACTTTACGCAATGGTATGACATATTTAGTCGCTTGACGCGGGGCAGCGGCGGTCGCTTATCGCTTGTCCATGACCCAGCTTTCGATCCGCCCCGTCACGGCCTCCGATTTCGACGCCTGGCTGCCCCTGTGGGACGGCTATAACGCCTTCTATGGCCGCAGTGGCCCGACCGGGCTCGATCCGGCGGTCACCGGCCTGACCTGGCGGCGGTTCCTCGATCCGGCCGAGCCGATCCATGCGCTGCTCGCCGAAGCCGACGGCGTCGTGCTGGGCCTGGCGCATTACCTGTTTCATCGTTCGACCAGCCTGAGCAACGACGTCTGCTATCTGCAGGACCTGTTCACCGCGCCGGAAGCCCGGGGGCAGGGCGTCGGCCGCGCCCTGGTCGACGCCGTCAATGAACGCGCCCGGGCCGCCGGCAGCCCACGTCTCTACTGGCACACCCACGAAGGCAATAGCACGGCGCGGCGTCTCTACGACGCGGTCGCCAGGACCAGCGGCTTCATCGTCTATCGGCAGGACATCCCATGAGCGACCCCGTCAACGCCAATACCCGGCAAATCTACGAATGGAACGGCGCCGCCGGCGACAGCTGGTCGGCGAACCACCTGGCGTTCGAACGCATGCTGACGCCGTTCAGCGACGCCCTGCTCGAGGCGGCGAACATCAGGCGGGGCGAGCGCGTGCTGGAAATCGGCTGCGGCGCCGGCGGCCTGGCCATCTCGATGGCCAAACGCGGCGCGCGGGTGACGGCGGTCGACGTGTCGGAGACCCTGTTCAACCTGGCGCGCTTTCGCGAGATCGAGGCCGGGGTGTCGGTCGACTTCCGCCTGGGCGACGCCAGCCATGCGGCCTTTGCGCCCGATTACGACCTGCTGACCTCGCATCTCGGCGTGATGTTCTTCGACGATCCCGTCGCGGCGTTTGCCAATATGTGCACGGCGCTGAAACCCGACGGACGGCTGGCCATGCTGACCTGGCGCGGCATGGCGGAGAACGACCTGCCGAAGCTGGCCGAAGCGGCGCTGGCGCCCGACCTCGCGGCGCCGATCCGGCCGGCCGGCGCGCCGGGACCGTTTTCCTTCGGCGACCGTGACCGGGTATTCGACATCCTGACGCAGGCCGGTTTCCGCGATATCGCCGTCACGCCCTTCGACGCGGCGATGGTCTTCGGCGAGGGCGAGGATGGCGGGAGCGCGCTCGACGACGCCATGGGCCGGGCCTTTCATATCGGCCCGCTGTCGCGCTGGCTGGAAGGCCAGTCCGAACTGATCGTCAGCGGCGTGTGCCAGCGCCTGCGCAAGCTGCTGTCCTATCATGTGACACCGCGCGGCGTTGAACTGAAAGGCGCGGCCTGGATCATCACGGCGCGGATTTAGTTTTCGAACCACGAACCACACTAAAAGCACGAACTCTCGGATATGGCCGATTTTTGCGCGAAGCGCCTTCATCCGGCGTCTTCGCGAGAAGATTTGACCACGGATAAGGCACGGATGCGCTTCGCGCACACGGATATCCGTGTAGATGGCCGAAGGCCATCATCCGTGTCATCCGTGGCTAAATTTCTTTCTTTTACATAGATAGGCGCTTCGCGCGAAAGTCGGCCAAGCCCCGAAGTTCGTGCTTTTAGTGTGGTTCGTGGTTCAAAAAACACCTCCCCATACGGATCAAAAAGGTTCCTTGACCGAACCTTGTTTTCCCCGCAACCATTCGAAAACGGGGGCCTTATGACCGACACCGCCACGCGCGCACCGAAAAAGGCCGGCTTCTGGGCGATTGCCCTCTACGCCACCTCGATGACCTTCTCCATCCGCTGGCTGGCGACCGGCGCCGCGACCGGTCCCGTCGCCCTGCCGCTGTGGGGCCTGGCGGCCGTCCTGTTCATGGTCCCGCTGCTGGTCGCGACCCTGGAACTGTCGGCGCGCTTTCCGGAAGAGGGCGCCATCTACGCCTGGACGCGCGAGACCCAGGGCAATTTCGCCGGTTTCCTGTGCGGCTGGATCTACTGGGCCAGCAATCTGCCCTATTTCGTCAGCCTGCTGTTTTTCATCGTCAACCTCAGCGGCCAGGCCTTTACCGTCTGGCCGCTCACCGCGCCGCTCGGGACCTTCATGACCCAGCCCCTGGGGTCGCTGGTCTCGTCGTGCGTCCTCCTGCTGGCCGTCACCGCCATGCACGCCCGCGGGTTCGGCGTCGGCAAGTGGCTGCCCATCGCCGGGGCGACGGTGTCGATCTCGCTCCTGCTGTTCATCGTCGGCGCCGGCCTGTTCCTGTCCGGTCACCACGGATCGGCGACCCATTTCGCCACTGCCAGCTACAGGCTGCCGTTCGACGCCAACGGCGCCATCCTGTGGTCGAGCATCGCCTTCGCCTTTGCCGGCGACGAGGGCATCGTGCTGACGCGCGACGAGGCGAAGAACGGCGTGAAGACCATCATCGCCGCCCTGATCGCGCTCGGCATCTTCCAGGTCATGGCCTATGCCGGCGGCACCGCGGCCATGCTGGCCATCGTGCCCCAGGACGTCGCCTCGCGCCTGGGCGGCCTGCCGCAGGCGCTGAACGTCGCCCTGACAAGGCTGCACGCCACGGCGGCGTTTCCGGTGATCCTGCTGGCGACCTCGCTGACCATCCTCGGCGGCATGTCGGCCTGGTTCGGCGCGGCGGCGCGGCTGCCGTTCGCCATCGGCATCGACCGCATGCTGCCCAAGGCCCTGGCCTATCGCGACCCGAAGACCGGCGCGCCGACGGTGTCGTTGTGGATGCAGGCCGCGATGACCCTGCCTTTCATGATCCTGAGCGCCGCCGGCAACAGCGTCGCCGTCGCCTATGACTTCATCGTGTCCATGGGCGTGCTGACCGTCATGATCCCGTATCTGTGGATGTTCGTCGCCTACTGGAAGGTCCAGTCGAAGCCGGCCGCGCGCCTCGACTTCCGCACGCCGGGCGGCCCGAAGGTCGCCCGAGCCATCGCCGCCCTGGGCATCGTCGTTATCGTCAGCACGCTGCTGGGCGCCATGGTGCCCAGCCCCGACGCGACCGACAAACTCGGCACCATCCTCAAGCTGCTCATCGCCTCGGCGGTGATGATCCTGATCGGCGCGGCCATCTACGGCATCAACCACGTCCGCACGCGGAGGGCGTCGAATGGCTGACACGCAGGCCCCCGATACGACGAACCGCCACGCCCCGGTCACGGCGCCCGCCTCCTGGTACACCGATCCCGCCCGCTGGCCCGTCGAGCGCTCGGGCATCTTTACCGCCAACTGGCAATTCCTTTGCCACGACAGCGAATTGGCCATGCCCGGCGCCTATCGCGCCGACGTGCTGGCAGGCTATCCCGTCGTCGCGCTGCGCGACGATAAGGGCGAACTCCGCGCCTTTCACAATGTCTGCCGCCATCGCGCCGGGCCGCTGGTGCGGGACGAGGCGGGGACGTGTCCGGGCGCCCTGGTCTGCCAATATCACGGCTGGCGCTATACGCTGGACGGCCGGCTGCGCGCCGCGCGCGATTTCGGTCCGGCCGACGATTTCGATCCGCGCGATTTCAGCCTGTTCCCGGCCAGGATCGCCACATGGCGTGGCCTGGTCTTCATTGGCATCGGCGACAACCTGCCGGACCTGCATCGGGCCTTGGCGCCGGTCGATGCCCGCCTGGGCCGCGTCGACTGGTCCGGCCTGCGCGTGGCGCTCCGCCGTCACCACGACCTCGACTGCAACTGGAAGACCTATGTCGAGAACTATCTCGAAGGCTACCACGTGCCCGACGTCCATCCCGGGCTCGACGCCGAGATCGTCTCCGAGCAGTACAAGGTCACGCTTGAGGGCCGGGTGGCGCTGCACGAAGCGCCGCCGCGCGACGGCGCCGTCTATGACGGGGTCTGGGCCTGGCTGTGGCCCAACATCGCCGTCAATGTCTATGCCGAGGGCGTGATGATCGAGCGCATGTCGCCGGTGGACCATGCCCGCACGCGGCTCGACTACACCTATCTGACGCCGGGCGGGGCGGCCGTGCCCGAGGCGACGCTGGCCATGTCCGACCAGGTCACCGCCGAGGACAAGTGGATCGCCGAGGCCGTGCAACGCAACCTCGCCGCCGGAATCTACGACACCGGCCGATTGTCGCCCAGGCACGAGATCGCCCTGGCGGCCTTTCAGGCCTGGGTGCGCGAGGGGATGGGGTGAATACGGCACACGCCAAATTGTCTTGTTTTTCGCGGCCGGCCTCCTTATAGAGGGCTCAACTTGTTTTCCGGCTGGGCCCGAACTCCGATTCGCGGCCCCTAAGTCCGTTTCCATCGAGGTCTCTGAATGGCTCGCGTTACCGTCGAAGATTGCGTCGAAAAGATCGATAACCGCTTCAACCTGGTCCTGCTGGCGGCGCATCGCGCCCGCGCCATCTCGTCGGGTGCGTCGATCCTGGTCGATCGCGACAACGACAAGAACCCGGTCGTCTCCCTGCGCGAAATCGCCGACGGCGTCCTGGCGCCCAACGCCCTGACCGAAAGCCTGATCGCGTCGCTGCAACGCGTCGACGAGCGCACCGAGGCCGAGGAAGAAGCCGAAACCCTGGCCCTGCTGGCCGATCCG
>FTDB01000602.1_pt1 | contig 25141 bp, 21 predicted proteins | sample 1639741 | NCBI WGS metagenome assembly FTDB01 (sample SAMEA3914869, study PRJEB12502) | metagenome | biome: forest; material: soil | place: USA | collected 2012-03-12 | depth 0.1 m | reverse complement strand
TCCGAACGTCCAGATCAACGAGATCGCCTCGTCGGTCGCCAACGTCCAGCGCTCCTACGACTCGTCGTTCGAAGCCCTGGTGATCGGCGCCATCCTGGCCGTCATCGTCGTCTTCCTGTTCCTGCGCGACTGGCGGGCGACCTTTGTCTCGGCCATGGCCATGCCGATGTCGCTGCTGCCGACCTTCTTCATCATGCACGCGACGAACCAGTCGTTCAACGTGGTGTCGCTGCTGGCCCTGTCCCTGACCATCGGCATCCTGGTCGACGACGCCATCGTGGAAATCGAGAACATCGTCCGCCACATGCGCGAGGGCAAAAAGGCCTATCCCGCCGCCATCGAGGCCGCCGACGAAATCGGCCTGGCCGTCGTCGCCACTACGGCGACCCTGGTCGCGGTGTTTGCGCCGACCGGTTTCATGCCGGGCATCGTCGGCCAGTTCTTCAAGAGCTTCGCCATCGCCGCCTGCGTCAGCGTCATCTTCTCGCTGATCGTGGCGCGGACCCTGACGCCGCTGATGGGCGCCTACCTGCTGCGCCTCGATCCCAAGCACAAGGACGACGAACCCTTCTGGATGAAGTCGTACCTCAAGCTGCTGAACTTCTGCCTGCGCCACCGCGCGCTGGTGGTGCTGTGTTCGATCGTCTTCTTCGTCGCCTCGATCGCGCTGGAAGTCACCATTCCGTCGGACACCATTCCGCCGTCGGATACCTCGATGTCGGTCCTGACCCTGTCGACCACGCCGGGCACGACGCTCGACGAGACCGACGCGGTCGTCAAGCGCGTCAGCGCCGACCTGCTGAAGCGGCATGAGGTGACCAGCGTCTACGCCTCCGAAAACATGCAGAGCGTGTCGGTGATCGTCAACCTGGTGCCGGTCAAGGACCGCAAGCTGAGTCAGGCGCAGTTCGAACAGGACTTCTCCAAGGCGCTCAAGACCTACCCGGGCATCCAGGCCTCGTTCGGCCAGCAGGGCGGCGGCGGGACCGGCGTGGCCTATATTCTGGTCAGCGACGACGGTGACGCCCTGACGCGCACCGCGGTCGAACTGCAGCAGGAAATGGCCGGCCTGTCGCAACTGTCCAACGTCCGTTCCCAGGACAACCTGACCCAGCCGGAAATCGAGATCACCCCCAAGGCCGACGAGGCCGCGCGCATGGGTGTGTCGACGACGGCGATCTCGTCGGCGGCGCGTGTCGCCACCATGGGCGACATCGACCAGATCCTGGCCAAGTTCAACGATGGCGACCGCCAGGTGCCGATCAGAGTCCTGCTGAAACAGAACGCCCGCTATGACGTCAACAATCTCGATACCTTGATGGTGCCGACGGCGAACGGCACGTCCGTGCCGCTGACCGCCGTCGCCGACGTCTCCTTCGGCGCCGGTCCGATCGCCATCCACCGCCAGGACCGTACGCGCTCGGCGACGATCAATGCCGACCTCAACGGCGTGCCCCAGGGCGTGGCCGACAAGGCCGTGCAGAACCTGCCGATCATGAAGAAGATCAAGGCGGGCCAGGTCCCGGGCGTGCGCACGGCGGTCGATCCGAACAACGAAGACTTCGTCGACATGGGGATGAACTTCGTCATCTCGCTGCTGACCGGCATCATGTTGATGTACGTCGTGCTGGTGCTGCTGTTCGGCAGCTTCATGCGGCCGATCGTCATCATCCTGTCGCTGCCCCTGTGCGCCGGCGGGGCGTTCATCGCCCTGATCCTGTGCCATATGAGCCTGTCGATGCCGTCGTTTATCGGCCTGATCATGCTGGTCGGCATCGCCGCCAAGAACGCCATCCTGCTGGTCGAATACGCCATGGTGTCGCAGAAGAACGGCACGCCACGGCAAGAGGCCCTGCTCCAGGCGGCCCGCAAGCGCGCCCGCCCGATCGTCATGACCACGGTCGCCATGGGCGCCGGCATGTTGCCGGTCACCATCGGCAATGACAGCTTCCGCCAGCCGATGGCGGTGGTGGTCATCGGCGGCCTGATCACCTCGACCCTGCTGTCTCTGCTGTTCGTGCCGGTGGTCTACGTGATCTTCGACCGCTTCGGAAACTGGCTGGGCAAGATCTTCAACATCCGCGCCGAGGGCAAGGATGATGCTGAGGGCCACTCTCACAACGCCGAATAAGCCAATCCCCGGAGGCCACTCCGGGGATTTTGTTTTGGGCAGAGTTTTCCCGCGCCCTTGAAATCGCCATCCCGATGGGCATGTCCTGGATGGGGCGGGCCAAGCGGAGATTCTCGTGCAAACCTCACGCATCCATTCCGGGCTGTGGCGCCAGGCCGAACAGCAGGCCGCCATCGTGCCGCAGATCTATGGCGGCATCGACTTTTCGGCCTTGCCCGAACGCTTCACCGTCGAACCCTCCGGCGACGGCTTCGAAGACTTCAACCACCTGGTCCCCGGCCTGATGAAAGACGATACCCTGGTCGACCTGATGGCGGTCTATACGATGACGGGGGACGCCGTCGCCGACGCCTATGCGGCGCGTATCGCCGACTATGGTTTCGGCCGGCTGGTCCGCATGCTGGAGGTCGCCTGCGACGCCGGCATCGGCGCCGTGCGCGACGCGCCACCGGAACTGGCCGCGCTGATTGTCGCCATGGAACGCACGCCCGGCTGGCTCGACATGGACCTGGTCGACAAGGGGGCGCGCATCGAACGCAACCACTATGTCCACCTGGTGCCGTTCGCTATCCGCGGCGCCTTCCTGGCCACCTTCATGAACAAGTATTCGGCCTTGCCGATGGCCATGACGGGAAACCTGACCGACAGCCTGGCGGCCAGGCGGGTGCAGGACACCGCCACCTTCTTCACCCTGACCGTCATGCCGGGTGCGCTGCGCCGCTACGGCCCGGCCTTCAAGGCGGCGGCCAAGGTGCGGTTGATGCACGCCATGGTCCGGCTCAACGTCATGCGCCAGCCCGGCGCCTGGGACAGCCGTGTCTACGGCGTGCCGATTCCTCAGGTCGACCAGATGCCCGCCGGCCAGATCGGCTCGCTGCTGATCGCCTTCCAGGCCCTGCGCGAAGGGCGCGAGACCTTCACCGCCGACGAACGCGCCCGCATCGAGATTGCCCGCTACCGCTGCTTCCTGCTGGGCCTGCCCGAAGTGCTGCTGGGCGACACGCCCCGCGCCATCGCCCGGCTGATGATGGCGCGCCAGGCGACCCTGCGCGCGGGCTTCGACGACGCCACCTGCGGCGCCCTGGTGCGCGGTACGATGAATACCGAACTCGCCTTCGATCCTTCCCTGCAGGGACGCATCGACCGTGAACTGGAGCGCAGCTTCTCCAAGGCCTTCTTCATCCGCCATTTCCTGCGCGGCGACACGGCGCGCGCCCGAAAAATGGGCGTCACCTATACGCTGAAGGACCGCAAGCTGGCCCTGGTCGCCGCCGCGCGCATCTATTCGCAGCTCAACCTGTTCAAGGCGCTGGCCGACATTCCGGTGGTGCGCGACGTCGCCGACCGGCTGCTGGTCGGCAAGTTGAACGGATTGCTGAAACGTTATGGTCGCGGCGACCCTGCCGACGCGGGCGGCCACATGGCCCGCGGCTAGGCCGCTGGGCTTTATGGAAAAACTACCTCGCGCGTCATCATCCGCATGACGTGATTACCCCCTTCCAGCCTATGGTACCTCGTCAACGGCGTCTCTCCGGGCGACCGTACCGTTTGATTTCAGAGGCTTACCATGAAGAAAATCGCTTTGATCGCCACGGCCATCCTGGCGACGGCCGCCGTTGCGGGCGCAGCCGACGCTTCGCAGGGCTGCGGGCGCAATGCCCATCGCACGGTCCACGGCCACTGCGTGGCCAATGCCGCGCACGTCATCGTCACGCCGCACGGCCTGGCCGTCGGCACCTTCTATCCGGGCCACGGCTATTGGGACGGCCACAGCTACTACCAGCACCGCGAACGCTGGCACGGTGGCTGGCGCTACCGGTAAAAGACATGAGGCGGACCCCACGGTCCGCCTTTTTTATTGGCCGTCCAATGCTGTCTCCAGGAACCGTCGCAGCGCCAGGTTGCCGCTGTCGGTCCGCCAGGCGATGATGTGGTCGATGCCCGGCGCGTCATCAAGCGGCCGGTAGACCACGCCGGGCATGGCCAGCTTCATCATCGAACCCGGCACCAGGCCGACACCCAGATCCTCGGCCACCAGGCTGACGATGGTCTGCTGCAACTGTACCTCCATGGCGATATCGGGACGCACGCCGACGGCGCCACAATAGGCTTCGACCGCCGTGCGCAGGGCGGGCGCGGTCTCGAACGGCACCACGATCAGCGGCACGCCGCGCAGGTCGTCGCGTGTCACGACCGGATGCCTGGCCAGCGGATGATCGGCGGGCAGGGCGGCGCACAGTCGGTCGGAAAACAGCGTACGTGTCTCGATGCCCGGCAAGGGCGCGATCGGGAACAGGATGCCGGCGTCGACACGCCCGGCCGCCACATCCTCGACCAGCCGGTTGGGCAGGGTTTCGCGCAGCCGCAGCTCTATGGCTGGATGGCGGTCGCGGAAACGCCGCGCCAGTTCGGGCACAACCGTGTGCGTGGCGTGCATCATGAAGCCCAGCCGCACTTCGCCCATCTCGCCGCGCGCCGCCAGCCGGGCATTGCGCGTGGCTGTCTCCGCGGCGTCGAGCACAAGGCCGGTATCGCGCCGCAACTGTTCCCCGGCCCGGGTCAGCCGGACCTCGCGCGGGTGACGCTCGAACAAGGCTACGCCCAGGTCGCGCTCCAGCCCGGCAATGGCGCGGCTGAGCGGCGGCTGGGTCAGGTTGAGCCGTTCGGCCGCCCGTCCGAAGTGGCGGGTTTCGGCGACAGCCAGGAAGTACCGGAGTGTACGCAGGTCGATCATACCCAAAAGGTATCATAAGTCACATCAAATGACATTGGTCGGTATGGGCAGGCGTGCGTTATGATCCGGCATTTCCTTGCCGAGGCATACCGTGTTTACGCCCTTGCTCACCATCCTGCCCGTTTTCGCCCTGATCCTGGCCGGGGTCCTGGCCCGGCGCAGCGGTGTGCTCGGGCCGCATGCCACGCGCGAATTGAATCGCTTCGTCGTCTGGCTGGCCCTGCCGTGCCTGCTGTTCGACATCGTCGCGCACGCGCGCTGGGCCGCGTTGTGGCAGCCCGGCTTTATCGCGGCCTTCGCCGGCGGATCGTTCGCCGTATTCGCCCTGATCGTCGTCGTGCGCCTGCGCGGCCGTCCCCTGGCGGACGCGGCGATCGACGGTCTGAACGCCGGCTACGCCAATACCGGCTTCATCGGCTTTCCCCTGGCCGCGGCGGTGTTCGGACCGACGGCCCTGACGCCGACCCTGATCGCCGCCATCCTGACCGTCTGCGTCCTGTTCGGCGTGGCCATCGTCCTGGTCGAGGTGGGGCTGCAGACCGAAGGCCATCCGGCGCATATCGTCGGCAAGGTGCTGCTGTCATTGTGCAAGAACCCGCTGCTGGTCGCGCCGGTCGCGGGCGCCCTGGTGCCGCTGTCCGGCGTGACCCTGCCTGTACCGGCCGAAAGTTTCCTGAAGCTGCTGGGCGGCGCGGCATCGCCCTGCGCCCTGGTGGCGCTGGGCCTGTTCCTAGCGGAGAAACGCGAAGGCGCCGCTATCGCGCCGGCGGGCCAAACAGCCCTGTTGGTGGTCGCCAAGCTAATCCTGCAACCGCTCGTCACATGGTTGCTGGCGACGTTCGTCTGTCACTTGCCAGCCGCCACGACGGCCGTCTGTGTCGTGCTGTCGGCCCTGCCGACCGGTACGGGGCCGTTCATGGTTGCCGAGTTCTATCGCCGGGAAGCCGCCATGACCTCGCGCGTCATCCTGGTCTCGACCCTTCTGGCACTGCTGACCCTGCCGGCGCTGATCGCGATCTTAGGTTAAATCACCCGAACACCAGCCCGCCATCGACGATCAGGTTCTGGCCGGTGACAGAGCGCGCCCACGGGCTGGCGAAGAACAGTATGGCGTCGGCGGCTTCTTCGGGCGTCGTTACCCGGCGCAGCGGCGTCGAGGCGGCGATCAGGTCGAAGATGGCGTCCGGCGTGCCGGCGCTGGCATCCGTGGTGCGCAACAGGCCGCCCGACACCATGTTCACCGTGATACCGTCGGGGCCCAGTTCGGCCGCGCTGGTGCGCGTGAAGGCCAGCAGGGCCGCCTTGGCCGCCGTATAGTCGTGATAAGGCACGACCGGGTTCTGCACCAGGTTGGTGCCGACGGTGACGATGCGGCCGAAGCCCGCCGCCTTCATCGCTGGCCGGACGGCGCGGATGACGTTGAGCGCGCCGCCGACGGCGGTTTCCGTCTGGGCGTGCAGGTGCGACCAGTCGAGCGTGTTCAGCGTCTCGCGCGCATCGCCGTTGAAGCTGTAGTCGTTGAGCGCGTTGTGGACGAGCGTCGTCACCGCGCCGAACTCGATCTCGATGTCGCGGATCATGCGCTCGACCTCGGACGGCTGGCGCACATCGGCCTGGAAGGCGCGCGCGCGATCCCCCAGCCGCGTCGCCAGCGCTTCGGCGGCGTCCTGGCTCTTGCGGTAGTTGATGGCGACCTTGGCGCCTTCGCGGGCGAAGGCCTGCGCGATCGCCGCGCCCAAGCCGCGGCCGGCGCCGGTAACGAGAACGACCTGCTGGTCGAGAGGAAGACTCATTTCTTTAATTCCTGAAACTTAGTCGCTGGCTTCCATGTCCGACGTGCGGTGCGAATGCACGGGCGTGATCTTGATCGCCGTGATCTGGTTGCGTTGACGGCGCATGATCTGGAACTTGCGGTCGTAGAAGATGAAGGTCTGGCCGGGCTCGGGAATCGTCCGCGCCTCATAGATGACCAGGCCGGCGATGGTCACCGCATTCTCGTCGGGCAGGTCCCAGTCCATGGCGCGGTTGAGGTCGCGGATCGACATGTCGCCGTCGACGTGGATCGAGCCGTCGCTCTGGCGGCGGATCGACGTCATGACGGCGTCGTGCTCGTCGTCGATCTCGCCGACGATCTCTTCCAGGATGTCTTCCAGCGTTACCAGCCCCTGCAGGGCGCCGTATTCGTCGACGACCAGGGCGAAGTGCGACTTCTGCTTCAGGAAGGCGGTCAACTGGCTTTTCAGGTTGGTGGTGTCGGGGATGAACCAGGGCTGGCGCATGATAGCGGTGACGTCGACCTTCGACATGTCGCCGCCGGCGTGCGTCACCGCCGCCATCAGGTCGCGCGCGTGCAGCACGCCGATGATGTTTTCCGGATTGTCGCGGTACAGCGGCACGCGCGTATGGCTGAACGACAGTGCCGCGTCGATGACCTCGCTGGTGGTCAACCCGGCGTCGATCATGTCGATCGACTTGCGGTGGACCATGATCTGGCTGACGTCGAGGTCCTGGAGGTCGAGCACGCCGCGGAACATGTTGCGGTCGCGGATTTCGACGGCGCCTTCCTCGTGGTGGTATTCGACGGCGCCGCGGATCTCCTCGTGCGCCGCCAGCACGTCGACCTCCATCGACAGCCTGACGCCGAAGATGCGCAGCACGCCGCGCACGAAGATCTGCACCGCGTCGATGATCGGCCCCAGCAGGAACACCGTCCACGACACCGGCCGCGACATGAAGCGCGCCACGTCGTCGGGCCGCATGATGGCCAGGGTCTTGGGCAGGACCTCGGCGAAGACCAGCACCAGCACCGTCATGATGACGGTCGAGATCGCCGCGCCCCAGGCGCCGGGCAGGGCCTTTTCGATCGATACCGTGGCCACCGCCGACGCGCCGATGTTCAGCACGTTCTGCAGCATCAGGATGGCGCCGATCATCTTTTCCTGATTGGTCAGCAGCCGGTTGACACGCCGCGCCGCCCGGTCGCCGTCGCGTTCCAGCTGGTGCATGCGTCCGCGCGAGGCGGCGGTCAGCGAGGTCTCGCCGGCACTGAACAGCGCCGAGATGGCCAGGATGATCAGCAGGATGGGGATCAGTCCGATCAGTTGGGCCACGAGCATGGGATCAGGCCTTCACGGATGTGTCTTCAGGTGCCGCGGCACCGTCAAGGATGAGGAAATCGAGGATGTCTTCGGCGTCGACCTTCTTGGCGACATAGGCGTGGCCGATGTCGCGGACCAGGACGAAGGTCAGCGTACCGCCCTCGGCCTTCTTGTCGCCGGCCATGTGCGTCAGCAGGTTCTGGGCCGGGAAGGGGGTATTGCGCACCTGGCTCATGCGCGTCGGCAGGCCGGCATGGGCGATGGCCGCGACGGCGCGCTCGGCCTGGGCCTGGTCGCAGTCGCCCTTCAGCGCGCTGTAGCGGAAGGCCTGGGCCATGCCGATGGCCACGGCCTCGCCGTGCTTCAGCGCGTCGCCGAAGCCGATCTCGGCCTCCAGCGCGTGGCCGAAGGTGTGGCCCAGGTTGAGCAGGGCGCGCTGGCCGCCCTCGCGTTCGTCGGCGGCGACGATCTCGGCCTTCATTTCCACGGAACGGGAAACGGCAGTCATCAGCGCAGCGGGTTGCAACGCCAGGACCTCGTGGTCGTGGGTCTCCAACCATTCGAAAAACTTAGAATCGCCAAGCAGGCCGTACTTGATCACCTCGGCATAACCGCAACGCACTTCGCGGGCGGGCAGGGTGGTCAGCACGTCGAGGTCGCACAGCACCAGGCGCGGCTGCCAGAAGGCGCCGATCAGGTTCTTGCCCTTGTCGTGGTCGATCGCCGTCTTGCCGCCGACCGAGCTGTCGACCTGGGCCAGCAGCGTCGTCGGGATCTGGATGAAGTCGACGCCGCGCATATAGACGGCGCAGGCAAAGCCGGTGAGGTCGCCGATGACCCCGCCGCCCAGCGCCAGCACCACGTCCTTGCGGTCGAGCCCGGCGTCGAGCATGGCGTCGAGCAGGACCTTGAGACCGTCATAGGACTTGCTCTCTTCGCCGGCCGGCACGACGATCAGGTCGGTGCGATAGCCCGCGGCGTCGAACCTGGCGCGCAGGGCTTCGCCGTGCAGCGGCGCGACGTGGCTGTCGGTGACGATCAGCACGCGCTGGTTTTTCAGGAAGGGCGCGACCCAGTCGACGGCATTGCTTACCAGGCCCTGGCCGACGATCACTTCGTAAGGCTTGAAGCCGTCACCGGCGACGGGAATGCGGCGGAAGGCGTCGCTCATGTCTCTTTATCCACATAAACTTTCAGGGCGTCGAGCACCAGGTCGACGGTGCGGGCGTGCGAATGATCGCCGGTATCGACGACGACATCGGCCATTTCGAACAACGGATAGCGCGTCTTCATATGGTCTTTCAGCACGTCCATCGGGTTGCGGTCGCGCACCAGCGGCCGGTGCGGCTTGTTGGCGACGCGTCGCGCCAGCACCTTGATGTCGGTGCGTAGCCAGAGCGTGATCGCGCGTTCCTTCAGGCGTTCACGCGTCTTGGGGTGGGTCAGCGCGCCGCCGCCGGTCGCCAGCACACGCGTCTCTCCTTCCAGAAGGCGGGAAATGACCTTCTGCTCGCCGTCGCGAAAGGCCGCCTCGCCGTAGTGCGTAAAGATGTCGGCCACGCTCTGGCCCGCCGCCCGTTCGATCTCTTCGTCGGCATCGACGAAGGGCAGGCCGAAATGTTCGGCGAGGCGCTTGCCGATCGTCGTCTTGCCGACGCCCATCAGGCCGACCAGCGCCAGGGTTCGGGGCAGCACGAATGTCGGCCGCGGCGCAGCTTCCTGCGCCGGTTCGTTCGATTGTGTGCTCATGTCAGCGGTCTCTGATAACCGTCCGCCGGGCGGAGGGGACCTGCGACATGAAGGATTGTTTACGAGTCATAACCAAACTTTACACGATGTTAGGGGGGCTTTGCCAGACTTGATGCCATGTCGGCTCACAAATCAGTCCCTTCGCGCTTCGATCCGGTCCGCCAGTTTCTCCAGATGATGGCGGTCGAGCGCAATGCGGCGCGCACCACGCTGGACGCCTATGCGCGCGACCTGGCTGACCTGGCGGCGGTGCAGGGGCTCTTGCTGGGTCTGGGGGAGGGCGATCTCGCCGCCTATTTTTCGATCCTGTCCGAGCGCGGACTGGCCTCGAGCTCGTTGCTGCGCAAGCGCTCGGCCGTGCGCCAGTTCTATCGTTTCTGCGTCGCCGAGACCCTGCTGGCGGCCGACCCCAGCCGCAAGATCGCCGCGGCGAAGAAGGGGCTGAAACTGCCCAAGATCCTGTCGCGCGACGAGGTCGAGGCGCTGATCGACGCCGCCGAAGCCAAGGATATCAACCAGGCCATCCGGCTGAAATGCCTGATCGAAATGGCCTATGCGTCGGGCATGCGCATTTCCGAACTGGTCGGGCTGCGCCTCGACGCCGTCGTGCGCGATCCGGCTTTTCTGATCATCAAGGGCAAGGGCGGCGCCGAGCGGTTGGTCCCACTCAACCCGTCGGCGCGCACGGCGATCAAGGCCTATCTCGATATCCGCGGCGCCTTTCTGCAGGCCAAGGCGCAGCAGAACCCGTTCCTGTTCGCCTCGCGCGGCGTCGAAGGCCACCTGACCCGCCGTCGTGTCGGCCAGTTGCTCGACGAAGCCGCCGTCAATGCCGGTATCGACCCGGCGCGCGTCAGCCCGCACGTCCTGCGCCATGCCTTCGCCACGCATCTGCTGGAGGGCGGCGCCGACCTGCGCACCGTGCAGACCTTGCTGGGCCACGCCGATATCTCGACCACCCAGATCTACACCCATATCGCCGGCGAACGCCTGCGCGAAGTCGTCGAAAGCCATCATCCATTGGCGCGGCAGGCCGGGGCGCGCCGCAAGGCCGGATAGGCAGCCCCCGGCGCGCCTGCGCCGGATAAGGCGGATTGCGCTCTTATACGGTTGCTGTTAAACGCCACATCCCTTAAATCTGGGAAACACGGCCCTGTTACGGGCAGTCAACGGGCTAGTAGAATAGATGCGTCATTATCTCGAATTCGAGCGGCCGATCGCCGATTTGGAAGCCAAGATCGAGGAACTGTCCGCCCTGGCTGCGAACGGGACCAATCTTGACGAAGAGCTGAAGGCCCTGCGCGACCGTACGCAACGCCTGCGCCGCGAGACCTATTCCCACCTTGAGCCGTGGCAGAAGACCCAGGTGGCGCGCCACCCGGAACGGCCCCACCTCGTCGACTATATCAACGGCCTGATCGAGGACTTTGTCGAGTTGCGCGGCGACCGCAAGTTCGGCGATGACCAGGCGATCGTCGGCGGCCTCGGCCGTTTCCGTGGCCAGGCCGTGGTCGTCATGGGCCACGAAAAGGGCCACGATACCGCGTCGCGCCTCAAGCACAATTTCGGCATGGCCCGCCCGGAAGGCTATCGCAAGGCGGTGCGCCTGATGGACATGGCCGAGCAGTTCGGCCTGCCGGTCCTCTCCTTCGTCGACACGGCCGGCGCCTATCCCGGCATCGGCGCCGAGGAACGCGGCCAGGCCGAGGCCATCGCGCGTTCGACCGAGCGCGGCCTGACCCTTAAGGTGCCGGTCATCGCCACGGTCACGGGCGAGGGCGGCTCCGGCGGGGCCATCGCCATCGCCGCGGCCAACCGCGTGCTGATTCTCGAACACTCGATCTACAGCGTCATTTCGCCGGAAGGCGCCGCCTCGATCCTGTGGAAGGACGGCGGCCGCGCCAAGGATGCCGCCGACCGCATGAAGATCACCGCGCCCGACCTGCTGCAACTCGGCATCGTCGACCGCATCGTCGAGGAGCCGGCCGGCGGCGCCCACGCCGAACGCGAAGCGATGATCGACACGCTGGGCGACGTCCTGGCCGAAGAACTGAAGGCGCTCAGCTTCCTGTCGCCGGACCAACTGGTCGAGGAGCGCGCCAAGCGCTTCTACGACATCGGTCGCAAGGGCCTGATCTGATCCGAATCAAATTCTTATTTTTCCGGCACTTATCCTGATTGTGGCGCTGGGGATCAGTGCCTAGCTTGTCCGCGATTTCATCCTTGCGGGAGCTGTTACCATGCGCCAAACCTCCATCCTGATCCTGTCGGCGATCGCCGTCTTCGCGCCCCTGGCGGCCCACGCCGCCGACGGTCCCTTCATCGGCGCGCGAATCTCGACGCTCGGCGCCGGGTTCGAAGTCGGCACCCGCCTGTCGTCGCATTGGGACGTGCGGCTGCTGGCCAACGGCTTCGACTACAATGCCAACCGGACGGTCGACCAGATCCGTTATGACGGCAAGCTGAAGATGGCGTCGTGGGGCGCCCAGCTCGACTGGCATCCGGTCGCCAACGGGCCGCTCTATCTGACGGCGGGCCTGTACGACAATGGCAACAAGATCAATGCCGTCGCCGATCCGAGCACGACGACGACGATCGGCGGCCTGCCGTTCACGCCGGCCCAGATCGGCACGCTGAACGGTCGCGCCAAGTTCAAGAGCACGGCGCCCTATCTGGGGCTCGGCGGCCGCTGGGGCGCCGGACCGGTCGATTTCACGCTGGAAGCCGGCGCCTATTTCCAGGGCAAGTCCGACGTCACCCTGACCAATAACGGCGCCTTCGCCAACGATCCGACCTTCAAGGCACAGCTGGAAATCGAGCGCCAGGACCTGAAGCGCAATCTCGACGACTTCGCCACCTATCCCGTCGTGGCCCTAGGCGTCGGTTACCACTTCTGATTTCGCGACCTTGTTGACGGCGACCTGATGCGGATAGGGGATATCGATCCCCGCCGCATCGAAGGCCCGCTTGATCTCGACGATCAGGGCGCTGCGCGCGTTCTGGACATTGGCCGGCGTCACCCACATGTGCACACGCAAGGCAATGCCGCTGTCGCCAAAGGCCTGGTAGCCCGCCCAGACCTCGTGCGCGGTCAGGCGCAGCGGTTGCCGGGCCGCGACGGCCTTCACGACTTCCAGCGCGCGGTCGAGATCGCTGTCATAGCCGACCTCGACCTTCAGATCGATCTTCAACGCCCCGTTGGCGGTCAGGTTTTGCACCTCGGCCGCGAACACCTTGGCGTTCGGCACGTAGACTCGGACATTGTCGTAATTGTCGACCTCGGTGGTGAAGACGCCCAGGCGATGCACGCGGCCGCGCACGTCGCCGGTGACCACCGAATCACCGATGCGGTAAGGCTTGGTGAACAGGATCATCAGGCCGGCGGCGACATTGCCCAGCGTGTTCTGCAAGGCCAGGCCGATCGACAGCGAGGCCGCGCCCAGCACGGTGATGAACGACGTCGTCTCAACGCCCAGGCGGTTGAGAAAGACAACCAGGCCCAGCGTCAGCAGCATCCACCGCACCACCTGCGACAGGAATTCCGGCAGGGTGCGGTCGGCTTCGTTCGGCGTGAAGCGGCGCGCCACGCGCTTGGTGGCGTCCGACACCCAGCCCGACACGAACAGGGTGATGATCAGCACGACCAGGGCCGACAGGACCTGGCCCAGGAAGTCGGGATGATTGGAGAAACGCACCCACCAGTCGTGCAGGAAAGGCGTCGGGGATTTGGCGGCGGTGACGTGTTGCAGCATGGCGGCATTAAAAGCGCCCGCGGCGGATTCGCAAGAGCGCTTTTCAATTCGAAAATGATAAGCTATGCGTATTAAATGAAGCTTATCGAACGGGGCGAAGATGCACGCATTCAAATGGCCATCCTGGACGCAGGGCGCCTTTGCCCTGCGGCTGATCGTCGCCGCGCTGGCGGCCTATGGCTTGTCGGAGGTGCTGGGCTATGCCCACGGCTATAGCGCCGTGTTTTCGGCGCTGATCGTCGTGCGCCCGTACCAGCAAGGGGCGTGGCGCGCCGCTTGGCAGCGTTTGCTGGCCACGGCCCTGGGCATCGCCACGGCCTTCGTTTCGGTCTATCTGCACCGTTCCGGGCTGAACGACTACGAATTGCTGGCCATCGCTATCGCGCCGCTCGCTGTACTGGTCGCTTACGATTCCGGTTACCGTACGGCGATGATCTCGGCGCTGCTGATGCTGTCGGCGCCCTTTGCCCACGTGCCGGAACTGAGCATCGCCCTGGACCGGGCCATCGTCGTCGGCCTGGGCGCCGTCGTCGGCATCGCCGTGTCGCTGCTGGTCCTGCCGCAACCGCATCACCAGACCGTTGCCGCGAAAGCTCTGCAGATTATCCGCCTGATGCTGACCAATCTGCGCGACGGTTTCGATCCCGCCCAGGCCGCCCGGCTCGAAAAGAATGACGGCCGGCTGCGCAAATACATGCTGGAGCTGGGGCAGATGGCGCGCGACCATAAACCGCGCAATGCCGATGAGGACGCGTCAAACCGCATCGTCGGTCTGACGCGCCATATGCAGTCGCTCAGTATTCTGGTGCGCGCGGAATGGCGGCGAAAGCCTCTGGAGGATAAGGGGAAAAACGATCGTTATAACTTGATTTCCCAACTGATTTCGATGTTGGAACAATTGGAAAATCAAGCGCGCGGGCGCGGCGGCGATGGGGCACCTGTGGATCTGCGCGGCGATATCGAGGCGCTGGACAACGCGGTCGAGGCGCCTGAAAAATGGTTGCTGTCGTCGCTCTATCGCGACCTGGTGGGGCTTAGCCGGCTGGTTTCGCCCGACGCGACCGGAAAAACCCCTGCAGCATAGTCCGGCTGTCCTCGGCCAGTACGCCCGGCGTGACGTCCGGCCGCCAATGGCACGTCGGCTGGGCGAAGAACTTCGGCCCGTGATCGACGGCGCCGCCCTTGGGGTCGGTGGCGCCGTAGACCAGCCGTTCGATGCGGGCGTGTGAGATTGCTCCGGCGCACATGGCGCAGGGCTCCAGCGTCACATAGAGCCACAATCCGGTCAGTCGATAATTGCCGATTGCCTGTCCGGCGGCGCGCAAAGCCTGGATTTCGGCATGGGCGCAAGGATCGTTAAGGCTAATGGGTGCATTTTGTCCCATGGAAACGATGGTTTTACTTGACGGATCGTAGATTAGGGCGCCAATCGGCACCTCGCCGGACCCGGCCGCTTCCCGCGCCGCGTCCAATGCCCTTCGCATCAGGTCTTCGTCGTCATTATTCATGATCCCCTCAAAGACGGAGCCCACCCGATGCGTCAAGTAAAAAGGCCTAGCCGCCACATTTGAAAGAGTTCCGACGTGACCAAAGACAGTAACGCTGGAAAGCGTAACGCCCCCAAGATGGATGAGAAGATGGAAAACGAAAATGCGACCCCGGATTCGCAGGACGCCGCGCCGAAGGGGCTGAGCGCCGAAGAGCAGGAAATGGCCGACGGCCACCGCTATCAGAGCGATGATTTCCGTGCGGCGCGCGAGGGCGGCAAGTCCGGCGGCGACGGCAAGAAGGCCGGCTTCAAGGACGGCAAGCCCGGTGCCAAGGGCGACAAGAAATCTTTCAAGGACGGTGACAAGAAGTTCAGCAAGGAGCCGGCGAAAACCGAGCGCATCGCCAAGACGCTGGCCCGCGCCGGCCTGGCTTCGCGCCGCGAGGTCGAGCGGCTGATCGGGCTGGGCAAGATCGCCGTCAACGGTCGCATCCTGGAAACCCCGGCGGTCCTGGTGTCGAACACCGACGTCATCACCGTCGAAGGCCAGGTGATCGGCAAGGCCGAGCCGACGCGCCTGTGGCGCTACCACAAGCCCGTCGGCCTGGTGACCACGCATCGCGACCCGCAGGGACGCCCGACCGTTTTCGACAAGTTGCCCGAACCGCTGCCGCGCGTGATCTCCGTCGGCCGCCTCGACCTCAATTCCGAAGGCCTGCTGCTGCTGACCAATGACGGCGAACTGGCGCGCGCGCTGGAACTGCCGTCGACGGGCTGGATGCGCCGCTATCGCGCCCGCGCGCTGGGCCACACCACCCAGGCCCGGCTCGACGCGCTGAAGGACGGCACCACGGTCGAAGGCGTTATTTACGGTCCGATCGAAGCCACGTTGGACAAGGTGCAGGACAAGCCCGACGGCCGCGCCAATGTGTGGATCACGGTCGGCATCACCGAAGGCAAGAACCGCGAAGTCCGCAAGGTGCTGGAATCGATCGGGCTGAAGGTCAACCGCCTGATCCGCCTGGCCTACGGTCCGTTCCAGCTCGGCAATCTCGAACCCGGCGACGTCGAGGAGGTCGGTCCGCGCGTCATCCGCGAACTGCTCTCCGACATGATCGATCCGCGCAACCTGCCGCCCGAAGGCGCCTCGCAGACCCAGGATAAGCCCCGCGCCGGCTCGCGTTTTTCGCGCGACAAGACGATGGGCGATGCGCAACGTCCGACCGAGCGCCGCGGCAGCGCCAATCGCTTCGGAGCGGGCGCCGACCAGGGCGACCGGCCGCGCCCGAAGCGCACCTTCAGCGAGAAGGCCAATTACAAGGACCGTGATTTCGACGAGCGTCCGCGCTTCGAAGGCGATGGCGTCGCGCGTGACCGCCGCCCCGAAGGCGAGGCCCCGCGCCGCGATTACGAGCGCAAGCCGTTTGGCACGGGCGACCGCCCCAAGCCGCGTTTCGACCGCAGCGCCTCGGGCGAAGGCGGCGAGCGCAAGCCGTTCAAGCCGCGTGAGGGCGGCAGTGACGACCGTCCGCGCAAGAGCTTCGGCGACAAGCCGTCGGGCGACCGGCCTTCGTACGGCAAGCCGCGCTTCGATCGTGCCGCCGGTGAAGGCGGCGGTGAACGCAAGACCTATGGCAAGCCGCGTTTCGACCGCAGCGCTTCGGGTGAGGGCGGTGGCGAGCGCAAGCCGTTCAAGCCGCGCGAGGGTGGCAGTGACGAGCGTCCGCGCAAGAGCTTCGGCGACAAGCCGTCGGGCGACCGGCCTTCGTACGGCAAGCCGCGCTTCGATCGCGCCGCCGGTGAAGGCGGTGGTGAACGCAAGACCTATGGCAAGCCGCGTTTCGACCGCAGCGCCTCGGGTGAGGGCGGTGGCGAGCGCAAGCCGTTCAAGGGCGGCGGTGAGGATCGCCCGCGCAAGAGCTTCGGCGATAAGCCGTCGAACGACCGGCCGCGCTTCGAGCGGTCCGAAGGTGGCAACGACCGTCCGCGCAAGAGCTTTGGCGACAAACCTGCGTATGGCAAGCCGTCCGGCGCCCGTCCGGCGGGCGGCGGTAAGCCGTCGTTCGGCGGCAGGCCCTCGGGCGGCCGACCGGCCGGCCGGCCTTCAGGCGGTAAGCCGCCGCGCGATCGGGGCTGATCATGCGCATCGTCGGCGGAGATTTCCGCGGGCGTGCGCTGGCAACGCCCGACGGCCGTACCACGCGCCCGACTTCGGATCGGGCGCGTGAGGCCATTTTCAATGTGTTGAACCATGCCGAATGGGCGCCCAACCTGTCGGGCGCCCGGGTTATGGACATCTTCGCCGGCTCCGGCGCGCTGGGCTTCGAAGCCCTGTCGCGCGGCGCCGCCTTCTGCCTGTTCGTCGAGACTGACGACGACGCGCGCGGCGCCATTCGTGAAAATGTCGAGACCTTCGGCCTGTTCGGCATCACCCGCGTGCACCGCCGCGACGCCACGCAATTGGGGGTGAGGCCGGGCAGCGCCGGCGAGGCCTTCGATCTTGTGTTTCTCGACCCGCCTTACCACAAGGGCTTGGGGGAACGCGCGCTCGACTGTCTCATTCAAGGAAACTGGCTGACCGAAAACGCCACAATCGTCTTCGAACGGGGCGCTGATGAGGGGGATTTTGCCACAGATGTGTGGGAAATAGTCAACACCAAAACCTACGGCGCCGCTCAGGTTTTGTTCCTTAAACAAAAAATTTACATTAAATAAGCTTTTGAATTTTCACTGAAAAATGCGCCTCCCGACCCCGGGAGTGGTAAAATTAACGCATTCACGGAAAATATGTATTGACGGGTTCCGCGTCTTATCCACAATATGTCCTTAACAAGGCGTAAAAATCAACGAGGCATAAGAATTGCTGTCGTCTTGGGCGTGGAACTTTGTAAAATTAGGGGTCAAAGTGATGGAACATCAAGCGATAAAAGTCCGTTCGGCCAAGCGCGCCGACGCGATGAAGCCACTTCTGCTCGCCGTGCTGAGCGTGCAGGCCTGGGGCGTTGTCATGGGCGTTGGGCTCATCATTCTCAATCTGACGCATTGATGTTTGTCCGCCTGTTGGCCGTTGGCCTGCAGGTTTTTTCATGCCCGATCCAAAGCGTGCACCGCTGGGGATAAGAGGCAATACCGGAAAACGCGGATGACACGCCCGTCATCCGCGAACGGTTTTAAGGGGGGCGTCAAGGCCCCCGATATCCGGAAGATAAGCGGATAGGACTGTGGGCCCGCGAACCTATCGGCGGCCGAACAATTTCTCGATATCCTTGAGCTTCAACTCGACATAGGTCGGCCGGCCGTGATTGCATTGGCCGGAATGCGGCGTGGCTTCCATCTGCCGCAGCAGGGCGTTCATCTCCGACGCCGAGAGCCGGCGGCCCGACCGCACGCTGTGGCGGCAGGCATGATCGCCGCAGATCTCGGCCATCCGCTCCTTCAGCGCCAGCAACTCATTATGATCAGTCAGATCGTCGACCAAGTCGCGCACCAGGCCCTGGATGTCGCAATCGCCCATCAGCGCCGGAATGTCGCGCACCAGTACACTGGTCGGGCCGAAGGCTTCGAGACCCAGGCCCATGCCCATCAGGTCGCCGGCCCGCGCCATCAGACGCGTGACCTCCTCGCGCTCCAGGTCGACGATCTCCGGGATCAGCAGGCTCTGGCTGACGACCTGGCCCTCGGCCATCGCCACCTTCATCTGCTCGTAGACCAGCCGTTCGTGGGCCGCGTGCTGGTCGACGATAACCAGGCCATCAGCGGTTTGCGCGATGATATAGGTTTCATGGATCTGCGCACGCGCCGCCCCGAGCGGGAAGGCATCCGACTCGACGGCCGCCGGAACCGCCTCTTCGATCGGCCATGGCGGGGCAGGGGCTTCTTCAAAGCCTTGCGAGGCCTCAGGTTTAACTTCCGTTAAAACGTCTTCGACGCGGGCAGTCGGCGTAAAGGTCGGTGTAAAACGTTCGGCAAAACCGGCATTCGGTTCCAGACCGAGGTGCGGGCGAACGGCGGCGATCTGCCATGGCGACGGCCGGTTCAGGCCCAGGACCGGCTGGACTGGTTCGGTCCGCAGGGACTCGGTACGGAATCCGCTCAGGGTCTGCTGCGCCACCGTGGTCGAGGCGCGGTGGCCTGCCGAAGCCAGGGCGTGCTTCAGCGCGCCGATGATCAGCCCGCGCACCAGGTTCGGATCGCGGAAACGCACCTCGGTCTTGGCGGGGTGGACGTTGACGTCAAGATCCTGCGGATCGATCTCGACGAACAGGGCCGCCAGCGGATGGCGATCGCGCGCCAGGAAATCGGCATAGGCGGCGCGCAGCGCGCCGGCCAGCAACTTGTCGCGCACCGGTCGGTTGTTGACGAACAGGTATTGGTGCATGGCGTTGCCGCGCGAAAAGGTCGGCAGGCCGGCATAGCCGCTGAGCCGCACGCCTTCGCGCGCCTGGTCGATCAGCAGGGCGTTTTCCGCGAAATCGCTGCCGAGAATGGCGCCCAGCCGCTTCAGCCGGCCTTCGAATCCGGTGGCTTCGCGATAGAGGCGCAGTGTACGCTTGCCGTCCAGTTCCAGCGAAAAGCCGACGTCTTCGTGCGCCATGGCCTGGCGCTTGACCTCCTCGGCGATGGCCAGGTTCTCGGACCGCTCCGATTTCATGAATTTCAGCCGCGCCGGCGTGGCATAGAACAGGTCGCGCAGTTCGACGCGCGTGCCGTATTCCCCCGCAAAGGCCGCCGGCTTCAGGGCCGAGACGGCGCCGCCGTCGACTTCGATGCACTGGGCCTTATCACCGCCGCGCGGGCGCGAGGTCAGGGACAGCCGCGCCACCGAGCCCATGGAGGGCAAGGCTTCGCCGCGGAAGCCCAGGGTCTGGATATGCAGCAGGTCCCAAGTGCCGTCGGGCTGCGGCTTCAGCTTGGAGGTGGCGTGGCGTTCGATGGCCAGTTGCAGGTCGTCGGCGTCCATGCCGCGGCCATTGTCCTCGATGACGATGCGCGACAGCCCGCCTAGTTCGGCGCGGATATCGATCTGGGTCGCGCCGGCGTCGATGGCGTTTTCGACCAGTTCCTTGATCGCGGAGGCGGGGCGTTCGACGACCTCGCCGGCGGCAATGCGGTTGACGGTATCCTGGGGGAGGCGCTCGATAATCGACATCCGACCAGTTTAGCCGGAGTCGACAGTTCTGTCACATGACGTTCGGACACGTTTTTTGACACGAACCCCACGAACGAAGTCGAAAAGCACGAACTCTAAGACGACTACGGCCCGCGCGAAGCGCCTTGAAAAGGTAGGCGCTGCGCGGGAGAACGACAATCCGGAAGTTCGTGCTTTTCGACTTCGTTTGTGGGGTTCGTGTTAAATTTTCCCGGCGTCTGAGCGCATGCGGTGTCAGGGCTTCTTGAACACCAATGCCATGCGGTCGGTATGGCCGCGGATGGCGGGATCGAACACCTTCAGCGAATGGTCGTCGGCCGGGTTGGCCAGGGCGTTGCTGTCGGTCACCAGCGTAAAGCCGGCCGCCTTGAAGTCGCTCAGCACCCGCGCCTTGTCAATGCGGTGCAGGGTGTTGGTGTCGCTGATGCCGCTGCCGGCTGGCGCGGTATGGTCGATGACCACGACCAGTCCACCGGACTTCAACGTCGCCAGCAGGTTCTTGTCCATCTTCACCCCGTCGGCGCCGGGCTCATTATAGGTGTCGTGATAGATGGTGCCGATGAAGACGACGTCGTAGGGCTTGGCCGGCACCGGCACCTTGTCGAAATCGCTGGTCACCAGGTGGACGTTCGGTCGCGCCGCCGCCAGGGCATTGCGCGCATCCTGGGCCGGCTGGCTCGACACCCACTTGGCGGGGTTCTGCGAATCGACGTCGCCGCCGCACACCGCGGCCGACAGAAGCCACGTCGAATAGCCGCCACCGGCGCCGAGATCGAGCACGTGATCGCCGGGCTTGGCATATTGCAGCAGGAAGCGGTTTTCGCTGTCGCGCACCGGGTCGCTGGTCTTGACCTTGTCGGGGCGATCGGGCTTGGCCAGGGCGGCGGCCAGGCGCGTATCGACGGACGCATTGGCGGCGCATTCGGATTGTGCCAGGGCGGGCGCGGCAAACGCCAGGGTTAGAAGGGCGGAACTCAGCAAAACGGGGGTACGCAGGCTCATGGTCGCTTCCTCCAAAGCAAAAAGGCGTACCTGAGGTACGCCTTTTCCACATTTCGGCAAATGAACTTTTCTTAATGCCGCTCAAGCGCCGCGGGGCTCGCGCAAACATGCGCGGCGGCCCGTCGGCCTTACCGATGCCCAAGGGCATCGGCGTTTTTATTACAGGCCCGGCAGCTTGAACTTCGGATCCTGCTTTTGCTGGATGATAATCTGGCCGTTGCCGGTCAGCGCCTTCAGGCGCTCCTGCTCTTCCTTGGCGTCGACCGGCGCGGGCGTATTGCCCAGGGCGGTGTTGGTCGAGGCTTCGGTCGGCGCGGCCTTCTTGTGCCAGAACATGACCTTGTCGGAGAAGGACTCTTCCTTGTAGGCCAGGTCGCCGAATTCGTCGTCGACGACGTAGCGCGCCAGAGGATCGGCCTTGTCGCCGCCGGCCTTGGCGACCAGCAGCTTTTCGCCGTCCGAACGGTTGATGGCGTCGCGCTCACCCAGCAGGGCCTGACGCGCCGCGCTTTCGGGCTGCAGTTCCTGCGGGCGCGGCTGGCCAGGCGCGGGCGGACGCAGCGCGTAATCCGGCGGCACGACGAGCGGCGCCTTGGTGACCACGCGGAATTCGTCGGGCACGACCTTGTTGAGACCCAGCGCGTTCCGCGTGGATTCGCAACCCGAAAGGGCCACGCCCGCCACACCGATCACACACAAGGCGATTTGAACCGACTTCATTTTCTGCTCCGTTAGTCCCCGCCCAGAAAACGTTAAACGCCCCGGGAGGGGAAGTGATACTTGGTTTGGCCGTGTCTGCCAAGCCCCCGGCCGTGCGGCCGTTAACCCTTTGCTTCGGCGGCCCCGCCGTCGTGGCGAATCAGATGCCACGCCAGCAACGCCACGCCTATACAGATGGCGCTGTCGGCGACATTGAACACCCAGGGAAACCACAGCCCCGAAAAGTCCAGGAAATCGACCACCGACCCGAAGCGGATGCGATCGAGCCCGTTACCGATCGCCCCGCCGGCGATCATGGTCAGCGCCACCCCGACCAGAACGTGCCGCGCCCGCGTCGCCGCCAGCATCAGCACACATCCCGCCAGCCCCTGAAACAGCGTCAGCAGCCACCGCGTCCATTCGCCGGCCGGCAGCAGACTGAAGCTCATGCTCAGGTTCCGCACCATGGTGATGGAAAAGAAGGGCAAAATCTTGACCTGTCCGTACAGTGGCAGACGCAATCCGTACACAACCCATGCTTTCGACGCCTGATCGGCGATCAGCACGAGCAGTGTGACCCAAAGGCACATCAGGCCGAGCCGCGTCGCCTTGTCCTCAAGATAAGGTTTGAGGAAGTCCGGAGTCTCGAAAAGCTTGGACATCTCAGGCATGCGTCGCATCCCACTTGGCTACGGCTTCGGCGTCCCGCAGGCTCAGGTCCGGGTAGCGCGGATCGCTGCCGACCTCGGGCAGGATACGCCACGACCGCTGGCACTTGCGGCCCTTGGCCACGGCGAATTCGACCGCCACGGTGTTGATGCCCTCCAGGCGGAAGGCGTTGTGCGGCGCGGCTTCGTAGCTCAGCGACGCCTGTGAGGTGCGGAAGACCTCGGCGGCGTCGATGCCTTCGAACGCTTCCAGCAGGCCATTGTCCGACAGGTGCACGACGGGCGCGGCTTCCAGCGCCGAGCCGATGACCTTGTCGCGGCGCTTTTCTTCCAGCGCCGCCGTGACCACGCCCAGCACGGTCTCGATCTTGCGCCAGCGATCGGCCTCGGCCGAGTTGGTCCAGCGGTCCGGCACGGCATCCATCACGCGATAAAGGTTGGCCTCGCTGCCCGGATTACGGCTGGCCCAGGCCTCTTCCATGGTGAAGGTCATGATCGGCCCCAGCCACAGGGTCAGGCGCTCGAACAACACATTCAGCACCGTGCGGCAGGCGCGGCGGCGCAGGCTGTCGGGGCTGTCGCAGTACAGGCTGTCCTTGCGGATGTCGAAATACAGCGCCGACAGGGTCTGCGAGCAGAAGTCGGCGACCGGGCGGATGACGTCGGCAAAATCATAGCGCGCATACGCATCGCGCACGCCCTGGTCCAGGCGATGGACCTCGTGCAGGATATAGCGTTCCAGCGACGGCAGGTCGTTATAGTCGACCGCTTCGGACGCATCGTAGCCTTTCAGCGCGCCCAGCAGGTAACGCACGGAATTGCGCAGCTTGCGATAGGCGTCGACGGTCGTCTGGATGATCTGCTTGCCAATGCGCAGGTCCTCGGAATAGTCCGACAGCGCCACCCACAGGCGCAGGATCTCGACGCCGGATTCCTTGGCGATGTCCTGCGGGGCGACGACATTGCCCTTGGACTTCGACATCTTCTCGCCCTGTTCGTCGAGGACGAAGCCGTGGGTCAGCACGGCGTCGAACGGGGCGCGACCGCGCGTGCCGCAGCCTTCCAGCAGCGACGACTGGAACCAGCCGCGGTGCTGGTCCGAGCCTTCGAGATAGAGATCGGCCGGCCATTTCGAGTCATTGCGGCCTTCGATGGTAAAGGCGTGGGTCGAGCCCGAGTCGAACCAGACGTCGAGGATGTCGGTGACTTTCTCGTAGTCGGCGGGATTATAGTTTCCGCCCAGGAAGTCCTCGTCGGCGCGGGTGAACCAGGCGTCGGCGCCCTCGGCGGCGATGCGTTCGATGATGCGCTGGTTGACGGCTTCATCCATCAGCGGCTGGCCCGTCGCCTTGTCGACATACATGGCCAGCGGCGTGCCCCAGTTGCGCTGGCGCGAGATCAGCCAGTCGGGGCGCGTCTCGACCATCGACTGAATGCGATTGCGTCCGCCGGCCGGGAAGAATTCGGTGCGGCTGATGGCGGCCAGCGCCTTGTCGCGCAGCGTGTCGCCCTTGGTCGCATCGCCATCCATACGGATGAACCATTGCGGCGTGTTTCTGAAGATGACCGGAGCCTTCGACCGCCACGAGTGCGGGTACGAGTGCTCGACGCGGCCACGCGCCAGAAGATTGCCGGCCTCGATCAGCTTTTCCATGACCGCGCCGTTGGCCGGGCCGAACTTGCCGGCCTTCTTGCCCTCGATTTCCAGCACCTGCAGCCCGGCGAAGAGCGGCACGTGCGGGTAGTAGGCGCCGTCGGGATCGACGGTGTCGGGGATCGAATCGAGCGAATAGCCATGCTTCAGCCACACCAGGTAGTCGTCGGCGCCGTGGCCGGGGGCGGTGTGCACGAAGCCGGTACCGGCATCGTCGGTGACGTGGTCGCCGGCCAGCATCGGCACGTCGAAGGCGTAACCGGCATCGATCTCGGCCAGCGGATGGGCCAGGACGAGATTGCCCAGCACTTCCGGCGGCAGGTCGATGGCCTTCTCCCAGGCGGTGGCGTTGGCCGCGGTCAGGACCGCTTCGGCCAGCTTGTCGGCGACGATCAGCCGATCGCCGGCCATGGCCCACGGCGCGAAGCCGAGGTCGGCCTCGGTCTTCATCGCGGTGATCTCATAGACCGAATAGCTGATCTTCGGATTGAAGCTGACGGCGCGGTTGGCGGGGATGGTCCACGGTGTGGTCGTCCAGATGACGACCGACGCGCCCTTGAGGTATTCGTATTCCGCCTGCGCCTTGTCCCAGTCGCCCGGCTTGACCGGGAACTTGACCCAGATGGTCGGCGAGACGTGGTCGTGATACTCGACCTCGGCGTCGGCCAGGGCGGTGCGCTCGACCGGCGACCACATGACCGGCTTGGAGCCGCGGTAAAGCTGACCCGACATCAGGAACTTGTGGAACTCCGCCGTGACCTTGGCCTCGGTGGTGAAGTCCATGGTGGCATAGCGCTTGTCCCAGTCGCCGAGTACGGCCAGGCGCTTGAATTCCTCGCGCTGGATGTCGATCCATTGGGTGGCGTATTCGCGGCAGGCCTTGCGGAACTCGGCGGCAGGCACCTCGTCCTTCTTGCGGCCCTTGGCGCGGAACGCTTCCTCGATCTTCCATTCGATCGGCAGGCCGTGGCAGTCCCAGCCCGGCACGTAGTCGACGTCGTAGCCCATCAGGAATT
>FTDB01000760.1_pt1 | contig 25856 bp, 26 predicted proteins | sample 1639741 | NCBI WGS metagenome assembly FTDB01 (sample SAMEA3914869, study PRJEB12502) | metagenome | biome: forest; material: soil | place: USA | collected 2012-03-12 | depth 0.1 m | reverse complement strand
ACTCGAACCAGCACGCCTCTCGGCAATAGATTTTGAGTCTACCGCGTCTACCATTTCGCCACTGGGGCACAGGGCGGAGCGGACCTGTTAGAGGCTTTTGCCCCCGTGTGCAAGAGGGCGCTCGACGCCTCAGGCCAGCATGTTGCGTTTGTGCGCCGGCAGCTGCTTCTTGCGCTTGCCGGACGGTGGCGGCGCAGACGGTGGAGACGGCGGCGGTTCCGGCGGGCCATCGGGATCCGGCGCCGGCTTGGGCATGACGATGGGCTTGGCCGCCTTGATCGGCTTGGCCTTTTCCTTTTTTGCCTTGTCGCGGCGGGTATCGGGAATTTCGTCCCACAGAGACTGATGCTTCTGCTTTTCCGTCCGGGCCTTTTCCGCCTTTTCGCCCCTTGCCGGCGTTTGCATGCCCGGCCGCGCCAGGGGCGCGACGGGCAAGGGCGCGGGCGTCGTGACCAGTTCGCGCTGCGCCGCCACCAGCAAGGCCAGGACTTCCGGCTTGTTGCTCCAGAAGGCGTTCAGCTTCTGCAGGGCTTTCCATACCTCAAGCGTATGCTCGTCGGTCGGCCGCTGCACCTTGACCTTGGCCGGCCCCGACGCGGCGGGTTTGGGCTTTTCGCCCTTCAACGCCTTGGCCAGTTCGCCCAGGGGCTTGCCGACACGGCCCTCCAGCGCGATCACCGCGCCCAACCGGGCCTCCAGCACATCGGCGACTTCGCGGCCGCGATCGAGGATCGAAGATCCCGGCGCCCGCAGGGCGTCGTCGAGATAGAACTTCACACTGTCGTAAATAGCCTTCGCCGAGCATTCGCAATCCATGCGGACCTGGCGTTCGGCGCGATGACGCGCCAGGTACATCACCGCGGCGATGACGCCGACGATGATACCGATGATCACGGCGCCGCCCAACAGGTAGAACGGGTCCATGTGAAAGGCAGGTCCCCCCAGCGGCGGGGTGGGATCGTCGCCGAACTCGTCACCGAAGTCGCTGTTGAGCAGGATCATGTCGAAGAGGATCACCGGATCTGCCCTCTTCTGGGATCGTTGGGCGGCAGCCGGTCATATGGCGGCTCCCAGACCGGCGACGACATCAGCTGCGTCTGGGCGGCATGGAAGGCGGCGACGACGGCAGCCTTGTTCTTCCAGGCGTTGAACAGACGCTGCACCGCCGTCCACAAGGCGGCGCTGCGTTCCTCGCTGCTCATCATCTCGGGACCGGCCGCCGCGTCGACCTTGACTTCAGCGGGCGTGGCCGCCGCGACGGGGCCGGCCGCGACCGCTTCGGCACCCGCGCCCCCGCCAACCGCGATATTGATGACGGTGCCGCCGGCAACCACACTGGGCCCGGTAAGCGGCTTGATCGGCGCATCGTCCTCACGCACGCCTTCCAGCGCCTTGGTCAGCGGACCGACGACCTTGTTCAGTTCCTGGCTGAGCCTGAGACTGGCCGAAAACTGCGAATCGATCGCCGCCCTGGCGTCTTCGGCCAGCTTGAGCTGGTTGATCTGGTTGGCGCGGGCGGCGTCGGCCATGGCCTTGGCGACGCGGTCGACCCGCTGCTGCACGGCGTCGCGCGGCCGGCGCGCGGCGCGGAAATTCGCATTGCCGTAGATCGCCGACAGGATCCAGATCGAGACGATGACCAGCACGATCAGAATGCCGGTCTCGAAGAAGAAATGATGATGTATGGGGTCGGGCCCGAAATCGCTGGGCGGCGGGACGGCGTCGTACGAATCCTGAATGAACACCGAACCCTCCCTCACGCGCCGCGCATCCCCGTACGCGCCGCATCATGCTAACCATGAACGTTAACAGATTGCCAGCACGCAGACCAGTGCACGGACGGATTTTACAGGTTTTTTAGCAGGGCATGTGGCTGCACCGCCGCTCGGCACGGCTGGCCGCCCGTCGATCCCGTGCCTTATTTCCGTGTGTTGCCGGCCTGGATCTTGACCGCGGCGTCCTCGGCGCGGCGCAGGAATACCTTGAACTGATCCACCTCTTCCGGCGAGAAGCCAGCCAGGATCAGCTTTTCGTACTCCACCGCCGCCGGTGCGATGTCGGCGAACAGACGTTCGCCTTCCGCGGTCAGAATCAGGTGGTGCGACCGGCCGTCGTGCTCGTGCGGCGCGCGGGTGATCAGCCGCCGCTTGGCCAGCCCCTGGGCGGCCCGCGACACGGTGACCTTGTCCATGCCGGCACGCTTGACCAGGGCCTGCTGCGTCGACGGACCGTCCTCGCGCAGAATGGCGATCAACCGCCACTCCGGAATTTTCAGGCCGTATAGGTTGTCGTAAAGCGTCGAAATCAAAGTGGAAACAGCGTTCGATGACACGGCCAGACGGTATGGCACGTAGTCGTCAAGCGTAAGCGAACTGGTCGGCATGGTGTGTATGTCCCTTCCCCGGCGCCAGGCGCGATCAAGTTTATGCCTTTTGTTTCGCGCCGACTCGTTTTCGCGCTGAGCCATGCCTCAAGGCCCGGACGATTGCAAATGAGGAATAGTTAAGAATGGCGCAAATTATGCTAATGAAACTAAGGTTTTACGCTAAATTCCCGGCGGTTTTTTCCGCCCACGGAGCAAATGCCGCAAAGCCCCCGCATCCGCCGCGGGAATAGGGGCAGGATATTGCGCCTGCAAGGCTCGAAAGTGCAAAAATTTTTCGCCTGCGCGCATACGCCCCGCGACAAGCGGGCGAACTCCTGCTAAGCCCTGAATATGCTCAGACCCTTGTATAACTGGATGATGAAGCAGGCTGCCAAGCCGCATGCCGAGATCATTCTGGCCGTCATCTCCTTTACCGAAGCCTCGTGCTTCCCCCTGCCGCCCGACATCATGCTGGCGCCGATGGTGCTCAAGCGCCCGGAGCGCGCCTGGCGTTACGCCCTGGTCTGCGCAGCGGCGTCGGTTCTCGGCGGCTGCCTCGGCTATTACATCGGCTATGCACTGGAACCGATCGGCCTGGCGATCCTGAAGTTCTTCGGCCACAGCGAAGGCATCGAGGCCTATCGCCAATGGTTCGGGAAATGGGGCGTCCTCGTCATCCTGGGCCAGGGCATCACGCCTATCCCTTACAAGCTGACGACCATCGCCACCGGTCTGGCGCATTTTCCGGTGTGGCAGTTCATGCTGGCCTCCTGCGTCACCCGCACTGCGCGCTTCATGCTGGTTGCCGCGCTGTGCAAGCGTTTCGGCCCCGAAATCCTGGCCGTGGTCGAGAAGCGCCTGATGCTGGTCGGCTCTGTTGTTCTCGGACTCGTCGTGCTAGGATTCGTCCTGCTCAAACTGCTCGGCCACCATCACTAGGCCCCATTGACTCGGTTTCTGGGCGCAAGGTTACAGGGTTTGTCATGACGAAAGCGAACAAGGCCGGAAGAAAGGTCTTTCTTCTGTTCGGCCGCTGGTGGAGCATCTCGGCGCTGATCCTGTCCCTGGCGATGCTGGGCACCGCCTGGTCGTTTCAGCTCTTCGGCCATCTGGCGCCCTGCCATCTCTGCCTGAAGCAGCGCGACATCTACTGGATCGCCGTCGGCGTGTCGCTGGTCGCCAGCGTGTGGGCGCTGTTCACCGGTGCCAAGGGACCGCCGCGCGTCTTTTCCTTCGTCCTGTTCGCCGTCTTCGCTACCGGCGCCGCCCTGGCGGTCTTCCACGCCGGCGCCGAATGGCATTTCTGGCGCGGGCCGGAAAGCTGCACGGCATCGAAGTCCGAGATCAGCCTGGACCAGATGGCGGCCTTCCTGGGCGGCGTGACATCGACCGCGCCGCGCTGCGACATCGCCGCCTGGACGCTGTTCGGTATTTCCATGGCCGGCTACAACGCGATCGCCTCGACCTGCCTGTCCCTGCTCAGCCTGGTCGCCAGCCTGCGTCCGCGGCCGCGCCGCCGCATTCCCTACATCCCTCGCCCGGTCGAAGCCGCATGAGCCCCTCGCCTACGCCGCCCCGCCCCGGTTTCGGCGCGTCCCGGGCGCGCCGCGCCGAAATGCTGCGCGTCGATCACGCCGGCGAACTGGCCGCCGTGCACATTTATCGCGCCCAGCAGGCGGTGTTCAAAGGCACACGCCACGACGCGCTGAGCCAGGATTTCGCCCGGATGGAGGGTGAGGAACAGACTCATCTCGACGCCTTCGAAGCGCTGATGCGCGAGAACGGTGTACGCCCGACGATCATGACGCCGATCTGGCGTCTGGCGGCCCTGGGCCTGGGCGCCGGCACGGCCCTGCTTGGCGACAAGGCGGCCCATGCCTGCACCGAAGCCGTCGAAAGCGTCATCGAGGAACACTATGCCGAACAGGTTCGCGAGGTCGAACCGTCCGACCCGCAACTGGCGGCGCGCCTGGCGCAGTTCCGCGACGAGGAAATCGGCCACCACGATCACGCCGTCGACAGCGGCGCCCGTGAAGCCCCGGCCTATCCGTTATTGTCCGCCTTGATCAAGACCGGCTGTCGCATAGCCATCAAAATCAGCGAGAAAATCTGAGGATCCCCGCCACGATGAGCGAAAAGAAATCCAAGAAATCCTTTTCGCTCATGTCGTTCTGGAAGCTGCTCGGCCCCGGCCTGGTCACCGGGGCGTCGGACGACGATCCTTCGGGCATCGCCACCTATAGCCAGGCCGGCGCACAATACGGCTTCAGCACGCTGTGGACGGCGCTGATCACCTTTCCCCTGATGGCGTCCGTTCAGGAAATGTGCGCCCGTATCGGTTTCGTCACGTCCCAGGGCCTGACCGGCATCCTCAAGACCAATTACCCGGCGCCGATCCTGTGGCTGATGGTGCTGTTCAGCTTCCCGGCGATCGTGCTGAATATCGGCGCCGACATCGCCGGCATGGGCGCCGTCGCCAACCTGATCTTCCCCCAGGTGCCGGCGATCGCCTTCAGCGTGGTGTTCACCGGCCTGTTGCTGCTGGCGATCATCTGGCTGCCTTACAGCAAGTTCGCCTCGGTGCTGAAATGGCTGTGCGCCATCCTGCTGGTCTATCTGGTCGTGCCGTTCCTGGCCAGGACCGACTGGGCGTCCGTGGCCCAGCATACGTTCATCCCGCACATCGAACTCAATCGCGACTTCATCGGCGTGCTGGTCGCCATTCTGGGCACCACGATCTCGCCCTATCTGTTCTTCTGGCAGACGACGATGGAGGTCGAGGAGAACAAGCACGCCAAGAGCGTCGTGGTCGATAAGCGCCACATCAAGGATATCGGCTTCGACGTCGACATCGGCATGTTCTTTTCCAACATCGTGATGTTCTTCATCATCCTGACCGCCGGCGCCGTCCTCTTCCCGGCCGGCATCCACCAGATCGACACGGTCGAAGAAGCCGCCAAGGCGCTGCAGCCCCTGGCCGGTCCCGCCGCCTATTACCTGTTCGCCATCGGCATCGTCGGCACCGGCTTCCTGGCCATTCCCGTCCTGTCGGGATCGCTGTCCTACATCGTCTCGGAAGCCTTCGGCTGGCCGGAAGGCCTCGACAAGAAGTTTCACGAGGCGCGGCCCTTCTACGCCGTGATCATCGTCTCGCTGCTGGTCGGGCTGGCCATCAACTATGTCGGCATTTCGCCGATCCAGGCCCTGATCTGGTCGGCCATCCTCTACGGCGTCACCTCGCCCGTCATCATCGCCATCGTGCTGCACATCTCCAACAACAAGAAGGTGATGGGCAAGTACACCAACGGCGTCTGGTCGAACGTGCTGGGCGGCCTGGCCTGGGTGCTTATGACGGTATCGGCCGGGTTTCTGATCTATTATCAGTTCGTGTCCTGAGGCCATACACGAGCGCGATCAGCCCTGTGACGCCAGTCAGCAGGCCGAACAGAAGCATGGCGAACGGCGTGCGATGCCAGGACGGATCGTCGAGGATATTGGTGATCACACCCCATGACAGCCAGCCGACATAGATCCACGACAGGATGATCGTCAGCGCCTTGCCGCCGATGCGATGCACCACCGACATCAGCAGCGCCGCATAGGACACGGTCAGCACCATGTCGTAATCGAGCAGCCGCGGCGTCATCAGCGGCACCAGCCCCATGCCCAGCGCCAGCCGCTCGTCGGGTTCAAGCTGCCCCCACTGGGCGATGGCCATGGCAGCCAGCAACATGACGATCATGAAGCCAGCGGCCAGTTCGACATTGAGATGCGACGGACCGGGCACATGGAAAACGAAGTTGGTCAGTTCGAACCAGCCCATGCCGACCTGGCGCGCCATGGTCACGGAGTGCAGCGTCTTCTGCCACGCCTTGCCATAGGTGCCGTCGGTCAGCACCATCAGGTAGGCGACGCCGACACCGACGACCGCGCGCCACAGGAAGGAAAAGATCCGCTTCCACAGCACCTGGTCGTCCAGCATGAAGATGACGAAATAGGCCAGGAAGGTCGGCTTGACGCAGCCGCAGGCCAGAACCACGATCGTGAACGGCCACCGCGTCCTCGGGAAAAACAGCAGGCTGGCCAGGACCATGGCGTGCATGACCAGGCCGACATTGGCGCAGACGAAGGTCATCGGCGTCAGGGCGGCGAAGGCCAGGAGGCGATAACGGATGTCGATGCGTGGAAAGCGTTTGACCAGGGCAAACCACAGCAGGAACAGCGTCGCCGGCACCAGCAGCACCCAGACGAACAATTGACGCGCGCCCTGGATACCCAGCGCCTTGATGAACGGGATGAACAGGCGCGCGATCTGCGGCGCGTAGACATAGGCCGCGGGCCGGTTGCCGCCGCAGGCGTGCGGATGGATGGCATAGGGCGAATGCCCGCCGGCCAGGGTCTTGGCGCCGCACAGCACGGCGTCGATATCCATCAGCATCCAGTGATGCCGGGTAATCATGACATAGAGGCCGTCGACCACCGGCCAGGCGCAGAACAGGGCAAATACCACCAGGAGGATCGGGTTGCGCGTCAGCCAGCGCAGAACGGAGAGCGCGTCCATCGGCCGTCAGTAGCCGTCGAAATCATGACTCTGGCGCAACTGCTCGAGGATCTGCTCGCGCGCCTCGTCGTCGATATGACCGAGATCGAGCCGGGCGTCGCCGGCATCGGTCAGGCGCACCTTCACCGCTTCGCCGAGATAGGTGAAATGGATGATCCTGGGCCCGAAGAGACGCTCGCGCTTCAGCTCAAGCTTGACGCCGAGATTGCTCTCCAGCACGCGCTGCAACGGCTGCAGGTCGATACGCGTCCGCCCCCTGGGGCGTGGAAAATGAACCACGCCGAAGGCACGCTTATCCATCACGAAACGCACGGGTGACGACATTCTATCGACCAGCCTGAAACCAGCTCCCCCACGGAAACCCTACCGATGCCCAACGCCTCACGGCTCCAGCAGGGTGTCCCAATAAAGATAGTCTATCCAACTTTCATGGAGATAGTTAGGGGGAAAACGCCGGCCCAGGTCCTGCAATTGATACATTGTCGGACGGTGTGGGTTTTTTGCCGGTAGCATTTTCGCCTGAATGGGGGTTTTTCCCCCTTTGCGCAGATTACACGGGGCGCAGGCGGTCAGGATATTGGTCCAGGTCGACTTGCCGCCCTGGCTGACCGGAACGACGTGATCGAAGGTCAGGTCGTGCCTGGCGCCACAATATTGACAGGAAAACCGGTCGCGCAGGAAAACATTGTAGCGAGTAAAGGCCGGCGGGCGGTTCTGGTCGATATAGGTCTTCAGCGACACCACGCTGGGCAGCCGCATCTTCAGTGACGGCGAATGGATCTCGATGTCGTAGGTCGAGACAACGTCGACGCGATCCTCGAAGACCGCCTTGACCACTTCCTGCCACGGCTTGGTCGACAGGGGGTAATAGGACAAAGGTCGGAAATCGGCATTGAGCACCAAGGCGCGCCAATCCGAAGGCGGGTTTTTCAGGACTTGCATGCGCACCCCCGCGAAGACGGCTGCATCACTGTGTAATCGCAGGCTTTGAAGACGAGGCTCCTTCGCTCAGGACGTTATCCACAGCCCACTCTGAACCCGATTCCATCGAAAGGAAACAGGGAATTTTTTAAGAAGGTCCGATTTCGCCAAGGCCGGCCGCGCTTGGCCCGGCGCGGCTTCGGAGGTTATAGAGGGGCATGTCCTTTCGTACCCGCTTCGCCCCCTCGCCCACCGGCTACCTTCACCTCGGCCATGCTTTCAGCGCGCTCACCGCGTTCGAAGCCGCGCAGGCGCGAGGCGGCGAATTCATCCTGCGTATCGAGGATATAGACCACACCCGCTCGCGGCCGGCGTTCGAAGCTGCGATCTACGAAGACCTGGCGCGGCTGGGCCTGACCTGGCCGGCGCCCGTGCTGCGCCAGAGCGAGCACCTGGCCGATTATCAGTCGGCCCTCGATCGCCTGCGCGACATGGGCGTGGTCTATGCCGACGCCCGCACGCGCAAGGGCCAGGCCGAAGCGGCGATGGGCGCCCCGCAGGAAGGCGACGTGACGGGAGATGCGCCCGCGCCTCCGGCGTGGCGGCTATCACTGGAGGCGGGCAGGCGCGTCCTTGGCCCGCGCTACGAGACCTTGCATTTCATCGAAGACGGCCGGGGCGAACAAAGGGCGATGCCGGAAATCAACGGCGACGTCGTGCTGGGCCGCAAGGACATCGGCGTCGCCTATCACCTCTGCGTCGTCATCGACGACGCCCGCCAGGGCATAGACCACGTCATCCGCGGCCACGACCTGTTCGATGCCACGCATACCCAGGTGCTGCTACAGACCCTGCTCGACCTGCCGCGGCCGACCTATCGCCACCATGCCCTGCTGCTCGACGACCAGGGCCGCCGCCTGGCCAAGCGCAAGGGCTCGAAGGCCCTGCGCGACTATTTCGCGGAAGGCCTGAACGCCGCGGACGTCCGGGCGATGATCGCCACGATCCCGAAACAATAAAAAACGCGGATCCGATGGATCCGCGTTTTCATAAGGTCAGAACGTCAAAGCCGATCAGATCAGCTTGATGTCGACAGCGGCGGTCTTGCCGCGCTCGTTCTGCAGTTCGTACGACACCTTCTGGCCGTCGGCCAGGCCTTGCAGGCCCGCGCGCTGTACGGCGGAGATGTGAACGAAAACGTCATTGCCGCCTTCCGAGGGCTGGATGAAACCAAAACCCTTGGTGCTGTTGAACCACTTGACCGTACCTTCAGCCATGATGCTCTCCTTGATCCGAGCTGTTATCGAGGCGCGAGGGCGAACCATTGATATGGCATCCCACGCAAAACAATCGTGCGTCTCGGTAGCAGGCGGTGGGGCTGGGAAACCTGTCGAAGTCCCCCAAACCCGTTAGCATAGGCAGCCAGAGTAACGGATTGTGTGCATATTAAGCCAGCGCATCGGCTTTTGGTCAAACGAAAACCCGCCCGCGAGGCGAATCCCCGCCTTATTTTCCTTGCGTTTTGGCCAAAATGTCCCACTTTTCGCCTCCCAGTGCGCTTTTCGCGTCGTAAATTCAGCCGGGAATTCCCATGCGATCATCGCTTCTGCGCCTGTGGCTGCTGCGCCGGATCCTGTCCTTCCCGCCGGCCCTGATCCGTTTTTTCGCCGGCGGCGGCGTGGTGTACCAGGGCGGCCAGACGCTTGACCCGCAGATTCAGTTCCTGTGGCGAACCTGGTTTGCGCCGGCCGAATCGAATGGCCGCATGCCGCTGACGATGGCCGACAAGAGCCTGGACCGGGCGCGCGAGGAATGGGGCGATATCGCCGCCTTTCTCGGAACGCCGGCAGCGAACCGCGTGCGTGTGGAGATCGTCGGCGAGCCGGGCTCATCGACGGCCGACGTTCCCGTTGGCGGCCTGCTGATCAAACCCCACGATATCGCCGCCGACGCCCCGGTGCTGGTCTTCTTCCCCCAGGGCGGCGGCGTGCTTGGCGGGGCGGACCTGTCGCGCACCTTCTGCAGCCTGTTCGCCGCCGAAGCGCGCTGCCCCGTCTTCATCCCGGCCCTGCGCCTGGCGCCGGAAGCCCGCTTCCCGGCGGCGCTCGACGACGCCCGAATGGCGCTGGACTGGAGCCTGGGCAACGCCTTCCGGCTGGGCTCGAAATCGGGAGCGGTCGCGATCGGCGGCGCGCTGACCGGCGCGGCCCTGGCAGCGCGGTTGTGCCTCGACCTCGATCCCGCCGCGACGCTGCCGATGGCCCAACTGCTGATCACCCCCCTGGTCGACCTCTCGGACACCGCGATCATTCATTCCCCCCACGCCAATCTCTGGCCGTTGTCGGCCGCCGATATCGGCCTGATGATCTCCTACTATGCCGGCGCGAGCGTGGACCTGGCCGACCCGCGCATATCGCCGGCGCGCGCACCGATGCCGGGCGACCAGCCGCGCACCTTCGTCGTCTCGGGCGGCCTCGATCCCCTGGCCGGCCAGGGAGAGGCCTTCGCCCGCCGCCAGCTCGATGCCGGCACGCCGACCGTCTATCGTCGCTACGACACCCTGCCGCTGGGCTTCGACCTGTTCGCCGGCACGGTCGACGTCGCTCAGGCGGCGACGGTGGATATTGCCCGCACCTGGGTCGCCCTCCTGCGCGCCGACAGCCCCGCCGGAAAATCGGATCTGCGCGACGTCGCATGACAACGACGCATATTGCCGCTTTACATTCGCGATGTTAGGCATGCCGAGTCCGGGGACAAAACCAAAGGAACTGTCATGAAGCGTCTCATGTCTTCAGCGGTGCTGTGTGCCATTGCCGGTACGCTGATCACCTCCGTCCCCGCTTTCGCCGGCCCGCATGGCGGCTGGCAAGATCACTCCGATTGGCGCAAGGGCGGCCGTATGGCCCACAATGACTGGGATCATGGCCAACGCGTCGACTATCGCCAGCATCACCTGCGCAAGCCGCCGCGCGGCTACGAATGGCGCGATGTCGGCGGCCGTTATGTGCTCGCGGCCGTAGCCACCGGCGTGATCGCCGATATCGTCCTCAACGGACACTGATTACCAGGTCATCGTTTTGGCTGCGGCGCTGCTCCCCCGGGTGGCGCCGCTTTCATATGCGCGTTTTATCACGCAGGCGGCAAGCCCAACCGCATCCCTACAAACCTGACCACAATGTTCATCGCGGGTTCACACGCGAAGGGTTAATTTGTGTCACGGGTGAAAGATTTGGGGGCTGAGAGTAGAAAAGGACTCTTGCCATGAAACGCTTGCTGACCACCGCCGCCGCGCTCGTTATCGCCGGCACATTCGCCATGGGGACCGCCGCCTCGGCTCAATCCTTTGGCTATCGTCATCACCACGACGGTTATTACGACCGTGGCGACTATCGTCACGGCGACTATCGCCCGACCGCCTACCGCGGCTGGCACGACCGGTCCGACTGGCGCCGCGGTGGCTATGTCGCCCGCAACGACTGGGACCGCGGTTACCGGGTCGAATACGGCCGCTACCACCTGAGCCGCCCGCCCTACGGCTATGAATGGCGCCGCGTCGGCGACAACTATGTCCTGGCCGCAATCGCCACCGGCCTGATCGCCGACATCGTGACGGGCTACTAAGAAAAGTGACGGGTTACTAAGAAAAACGGCGCCCCGCGAGGGGCGCCGCTCGTGTCTCCAGTGCCTTAGCGCTTCAAGGCCTTGACCGCCGCCGCCTCTTCCAGGCCGAACGCCTGCAGCGCGGTCAGGGTGATGCCCGCCGCATCGAGCCCGGCCTCGGCATACATCGCCGCCATGCCGTCCTGGTCCTGGAAACGGTCCGGCAGGGTCAGCGTGCGGATCTTAAGGCCGTGATCCAGGGCGCCCTGGGCGGCCAGATAATGCAGCACGAAGGCGCCGAAACCGCCTTCCGCGCCCTCTTCCACCGTGATCAGGCATTCGTGGTGGCGCGCCAGTTGCAGCACCAGATAGCGGTCGATCGGCTTGGCGAACCGCGCATCGGCGACCGTCGTCGACAGGCCGCGTGCCGCCAGCATGTCCGCCGCCTTGAGCGCATCCGCCAGGCGCGAACCCAGCGACAGGATGGCCACCTTGGCGCCCTCGCGCACGATACGGCCCTTGCCGACAGCCAGGGGCTCGGCCCAGTCCGGGATATTGACGCCGACGCCCTCGCCGCGCGGATAGCGGAACGCCGAAGGCCCGGCGTCGTAGTCGCGTGCCGTGGCGATCATCGCCGCAAGTTCGGCCTCGTCCGACGCGGCCATGATCATCATGTTGGGCAGCGCGCCGAGATAGCCGATATCGAAGGCCCCCGCGTGGGTGGCGCCGTCGGCTCCAACAAGCCCGGCACGGTCGATGGCGAAGCGCACCGGCAGGTTCTGCAAGGCGACGTCGTGCGCCACCTGGTCGTAGCCGCGCTGCAGGAAGGTCGAATAGATGGTGCAGAACGGCTTCATGCCGTCAGCCGCCAGCCCGGCGGCAAAGGTCACGGCGTGCTGTTCGGCAATGCCGACGTCATAGCAGCGATCCGGGAAGACCTCGGCGAAACGGTCGAGCCCCGTCCCCGACGGCATGGCGGCCGTAATCGCGACGATCGTCGGATCGCGATGCGCCTGCTTGATCAGTTCGGCCGAAAAGACGTCGGTATAGGACGGCGCATTGCCCTTGGGCTTCGACTGCTCGCCAGTAATGACGTCGAACTTGGCGACCCCATGATATTTGTCGGCGGCGCTTTCGGCCGGGGCATAGCCCTTGCCTTTTTGTGTCACGACGTGAACCAGCACCGGCCGGTCGTTGATGTCGCGCACACGCTTCAGCACCGCCATCAGGTGCTCCATGTTGTGGCCGTCGATCGGCCCGACATAGTAGAAGCCCAGCTCTTCGAAGAAGGTGCCGCCAGTGACGTAGGTCCGCGAGAATTCCTCGCCCTTGCGCACCATTTCGAACAACGGCCGCGGCAGACGCTCCGCCACCTGGCGCCCGAAGCGGCGAACGGCCTGATAGGCGCCGCCCGAGACCAGGTTGGCCAGATAGGCGCTCATGCCGCCCACGGGCGGGGCGATCGACATGTCGTTGTCGTTGAGGATGACCGTCAGGTTGCGCGTCGCCTCGCAGGCATTGTTCATCGCCTCATAGGCCATGCCCGCCGACATCGAACCGTCGCCGATGACGGCGATGACCTTGTTGGTCTCGCCCTTCTGGTCGCGCGCCGCGCAGAAACCCAGCGCCGCGCTGATCGAGGTCGCGGCGTGCGCCGCGCCGAAGGGATCGTAAGGGCTTTCGGAACGCTTGGTGAAGCCGCTCAGGCCGCCGCCCTGGCGCAGGGTGCGGATACGATCGCGGCGCCCGGTCAGGATCTTGTGCGGATAACATTGGTGGCCGACGTCCCAGATCAGGATGTCGCGCGGCGTATCGAAGACGTGGTGCAGCGCCACGGTCAGTTCGACGACACCCAGCGCCGAGCCGAGATGGCCACCGGTCTTGGACACGACGTCGATCGTTTCGGCGCGCACCTCGTCGACCAGGGTCTTCAGCTGCGCCGGCGCCAGGTCGTGGATCGCGTCCGCATGGAAAGCCTGCGGCTGGTTGCCGTCCACCTTCTGGATGGTGTCGAGAACGGGAGTTTCAGGAGGCATACTACAACGCAACCGGTTGCTGGCGGAACGAGAAGAGCGGGTCAGTTGCGCCGATTAAGAACAAAATCAACACTGTCGCGCAAGTATCGCGCCTTTCCGCCGAAAATATCAAGCCGGGATTTTGCCTGTTCGCCCAGGATTCTGACGCGCGCCTTGGCTTCGTCGACGCCCAGTAGGGTGACGAAATTGGTCTTGCCCCGGGCCTCGTCCTTGCCGCCGGCCGCCTTGCCCAGGTCTTCCGGGTCGCCCTCGACGTCGAGCACGTCGTCGGCAATCTGATAGGCCAGGCCCAGATCCTGGGCGAAGTGCATCATGGCCAGACCTTCCTTGTCCGGCGCGTCAGCGATAATCATCGGAATTTCAAAGGCATAGACAATCAGCGCGCCGGTCTTCAGCCGCTGCATCCGCGCCACGCCGCCCAAATCGTCGTGCACGCCGATCAGGTCGATCATCTGGCCGCCGGCCATGCCCTGGGCGCCCGACGCCTGGGCCAGCAGACGAATCAGCTCGCAGCGCACCTGCGCGTCCTCGTGGGTGTCCTCGTGCGCGAGGATCTCAAAGGCGATGGTCTGCAGGGCATCGCCGGCCAGGACCGCGGTCGCTTCATCGTAGGCGCGGTGAACCGTCAGCCGTCCGCGGCGCAGATCGTCGTCGTCCATGCACGGCAGGTCATCGTGGACCAGGCTGTAGGCATGGATGCATTCGAGCGCGCAGGCGGCGCGCAGGGTGGCGTTTTCGTCGGCGTCGAACAGGCGCGCCGTCTCCAGCGCGAAGAACGGCCGCAGGCGCTTGCCGGGCCCCAGCGCGGCATAACGCATGGCCTCGGTCAGGCGGGCCTCAGCCCCCTCCCCGCGCGGCAGCAGCTCGTCCAGAGCCATGGTGACTAGGTCGGCGGTTTCGGCCAGGCGCTGCGCCAGGGGCGGCAGGTCGGAATTGGCGGCGATGGGAGTCTGCACTATTCGAAGCTCGCCGGGGCCAGAGCTTCGACGGTGCCGGTCTTCGACAGCGAGATCTTTTCGACCTGCAGGCGGGCGGCTTCGAGGCGGGCTTCGCACAGGGCCTTGAGTTCGGCGCCGCGTTGATACAGGTCCAGCGACTTTTCCAGCGGCGCCTGACCCGATTCGAGTTCCGCCACGATTTTCTCGAGCTGCCGTAGCGCGTCCTCGAAAGTCAGTTCGGTGTTTTCCGCCATGGCCAATCCTCAATTCCGTCTGTATTTACGCCCGAGTCTTGCCCCGCCCCAAACTCTTGCCTCTTAACGCGTATCGCCTGCACCCCCAGTATTTGAACCCCTGCTCGAGGGTCTTTATAAAGCCCATTTTCTTGAGTTCAAGGCTGATCATCAGGTTGAAATAACCGTGAGCGAGCACAAGAACGTCACCGCCTTCGCGCGCCTTGTCCACCAGGAAGACGGCAGCGGATTTCGCCCGCGCCTGGGCTTCGCTGCGGGTTTCGCCGCCTTCGCGCGTATTGGTGTACCACCACCACATGCGCGCCACGAAGCCCCAGCCGGACGAGTTCGGCGAAAACTTGACGAAGGATGGCAGGTGCGGCGGCGGCAGCGGCGCCTCGATCAGCATCTCCAGTTGTTCGAAGGGACGTTCGCCGCACACGGCTTGGGCCGTCTCGACCGAGCGCCGCAGCGTCGACGAATATATGTAGCGGGCGTCGCGGGCAAAGGTATCGAGCACGTGCGGCGGCGTCTGGCCTTCCAGCAGGCCGGCCAGTTCGTACTGCGCCCACCAGTCGCGATAGCCCTTCCAGTCCAGCCTGACCCGCCGCGACAACGCCGGCTCGCCGTGGCGAACCAGGGTTATGGCGCCCATTTCTGGCGCCGCGCCGCGATCCTTGCTGCTGTCTTGCACCCGGCCCCCGTATCGGCGACTCCTCCCCTCGGGATTCGCACTGGTCCATTCCGGCGGCTTTGGTAACGTTCCTTAACGGGGGAGACAAGTCTTTTATGGTTCGCCGCGCCGCGGCGCAGCCTAGTCGGCGCGCTGCAATTCCAAATGCACGACGTTAGTGCGTGCCGTACGGAAGCCCGCCTCGCAATAGGCCAGGTAGAACAGCCACAGCTTGCGGAACTGCGCGTCGAAGCCCTTGATTCGGCCTTCCTTCCACGCTTCCTCGAAACGCAGCCCCCATTGCTTCAGGGTCTCGGCATAGTCCTGGCCGAAACGGAAATTGGACATCAGCTTCAGCCCCGCCGCCTGCGTCTGCTCGACCAGCTTCGAGGCCGAGGGCAGCATGCCACCCGGGAAGATGTACTTCTGGATGAAGTCCGACCGCGTGCGATAGTCCTCGAAGAACTCGTCGGCGATGGTGATGATCTGCAGGCCGGCCTTGCCACCCTTTTTCAGCACGTCGTGCAGCTTGGTGAAATAGGCGCCCCAGTACTGCTCGCCGACCGCCTCGAACATCTCGATCGACACCACCGAATCGAACTGGCCCTGGATGTCGCGATAGTCCATCAGCTTGATATCGACCCGGTCGCTCAGCCCCAGGCGCTGCATGCGCTCGACCGCGTAGTCGTGCTGGGCCTGCGAAATCGTCACGCCGGTAACGCGGGCGCCGACGGTTTCGGCGGCGTATTGCGCGAACCCGCCCCAGCCGCAGCCGACCTCCAGCACGTGCTGATCCGGCTTGAGATCGACCAGCTGCGCCAGCTTGGCGTATTTGGCGTTCTGCGCCGCGCCCAGATCCTTGTGCTCGCGGAAGCGTTCGCCGGTGAACAGGGCCGACGAATAGGTCATGCTCTGGTCCAGCCACTGGTCGTAGAAGCTGTTGCCGAGATCGTAGTGGGCAAAGATGTTGCGCTTGCTGCCTTCGCGGGTGTTCTTGTTCAGGCCGTGCAGCCAGTTATTGACCGTCTGCATGATCCTGGAGCCGGTGAACAACTGGCCCAGACGGTCGATATTCAGGCTGAGCACCGTCAGCAGGGTCGCCAGGTCCGGTGTATCCCACTCGTTCTCGCGAAAGCCGTCGCAGAAACCGATGTCGCCGTTCGACAACACGCGCTTCATGAAGTTGAAGTCGTTGACCTTCAGCGTGGCGGTCGGGCCGTCTTCCTTGCCGGTCAGTTTGAGATGCCGCCCGTCCGGGAAGATCACGTCCATATGGCCGCGCAACCAGTTGTCGCGCAGCATTTCGACGCCCTTGCGGATATGAAACGGAATATCCTTCAGGTCTATGGCAGACCCGGAAATCGGTGTCGGCATTGCGCCGGCTTCTGAAGACATGAACCCTCGCCCCTGGTTTGCGACTGGCCTTGTTCACTCATACGCTGGGCTGCGTCCGCTGGATCGGACACGGGCCTATCTTTCGAATATGGCGCAGATTTATAAGAAAACAAGCATCCTCGAGTTCAAACGCCGCGCCCTCAGGTCGCCGCACGCCACGCCTTCCAGCGCCGGGTCAGCCGCCGGGCGACGACCTTGGCCTTGGGACGATAAAAAGGTCGCGCCTCGCCAAGTAGCTGCGCCTGCAACGCCTTGCGCAGACGGGCGATTTCGTCGAGTTGCGGCGCGTCGGCCAGGCGTTCGGCCAGCACGGCCAGGTCGTGATCGTGGCCCAACGTCGCGGCCTGGGCCTTCAGCGTCTTGCTCCATAGCGCCACGCGCTTCGGCCAGATGTCCTTCAGGGCGTCGAGTTGGTAGCGCAGATACTTGGCCTGCTTGCGCCACTCGTGCAGCGCTTCGGTCTCCTGGGGCTCGCGAGCGGCGCGATAGGCCGTGCGCGCCCGTTTCCAGATGCGGCGAAAGGTGCGTTCCGGATGGCCATGGCCGAGGTCGAGCGCCTCAAGCCGGCGGTGCGCCTGGAACAGCACATCGCGCACCTGCATCATCACCTCGGAGAACGGCATCTCGGCCTCGGCGCTCCCGGCGTCCGTGTGCAACAGGCTTTTCAGCCGCGCGACCTCGGCCTCGGCAAAGGCCGGCGAGCCCGACCGGCGCAGACTATCCAGGGTCTCGATCAGCACCTCGTCGTCGCGGCGGCGGCGCAGCAGCCGGCCAAGATCGCGGACGGCGGCGTTTTCCCGGCGGTAAGCCTCCGTGCCCATGGCGTCGCGCAATAGCCGCAGCCAGGCGCGGATGCGTTTGCCGGACACCCGCACGTCATGCACCGCGTGCGCTGCGCGCGGCGGATAACACATGTCGTCCATCTCACGCAGGATGAGCTGGCGAACGCTTTCGGACAAGGGATTGTGGCCTATATGCGCTTTCATGGGACGCAATATAGGCCACGCTTTTTCCGTTCGCGATAGAGGCGCGCCTACCTTTTGACGGTGATCGCCGCGCCGCTATAGGCCACTTCCTTGTCGAAGCGGTCGAGCCCGTCCATGGTCGAGAGGCCCGGTGTGACAAACCTCACCCGGAAGGTGCGGTTGGCGACCATGCCCTTGTAGCTGCCGCTGCGCGCGCCGATGGTCAGCGTCCCCGTCCGGTCTTCATAGCTGAGCGGAATGCGCGTGAATTCGCCGCGCGCATAGCCGTTGCTTACGCCATCGTCCTCGTAGAGGCTGAAGGTACCGTTGGCGCCGGTATAGACGACGAGGGTCAGCGGCGCGTCCGGGTGTTCGTCGACATATTGCGTCACCGGCCCGGTCGGCACGATCGAGCCCGCGCGCACGAACAGCGGGATCTGCGTCGCCGGCGCCGACACCGGCAGGGTCTGTCCCCCGGCCTGCTTCGCGCCGGTGTAAAAATCGTACCAGTCGGCGCCCGCCGGCAGGTAGACGCCGCGCGACGTCGCCTTGTACGTCGTCACCGGCGCCACCAGGATGGCGTGGCCGAACAGGTACTCGTCCTTGATGTCCTTGACCCTGGCGTCGTGCTCGAAGTCCATGACCAGACCGCGCATGATGGTGCCGTCATTGAAGTATGTGTCCGAGGCCGTGGCATAGATATAGGGCATGAGGCGATAACGCAGCCGGTCGTAGCCGACCATGGCGTCGCGCATCGCCGAGCCGTCCGGCGAGATATTGTAGATCTCGCGTTTGACCACTTCGCCGTGCGAACGGAACAGCGGCGAAAACGCGCCGAACTCGAACCAGCGCAGGTTCAACTCCTGCCATTCGGCGAGGTCCTCCGGCTTCACGCCGGTGCCCAGCTTCTGGTTCTCCTGGGCCCCGCCGGCCAGGTCCGTGCTCTGGTAACGCGTCTCCTGGGCGTAGCCGCCGATATCGTGCGTCCAGTTGGGAATACCCGACATCGAGAAGCTGACACCCGCCGAAATCTGGTCATAGAGATTGTTCCATTCGCCGGCGGTGTCGCCGGACCACACGGCCGCGGCGTTGCGCTGGATGCCGGCAAAGCCCGAGCGCGTCAGGATGAACTGGCGCTTGTCCGGCTGGTCGCGCTTGAGGCCGTCGTACATGGCTTCGGTGTTCATCAGGGCGTACGGATTGTGCACAAGGGCGCCCGGCCCCATCTGGGTCGGTGTGATCAGCTTGGCGAAATCGGCCGGCCGCTCGTTGGAATGGACGTCGGGCTCGGTATTGTCCATCCACCACGCGTCGAAGCCCAGCGGGATCAGCTTGGCCTTGAGCTGGCGGTAATAGATGTCGCGGGCATCTTGGTTGTAGGGCGAATAGTGGCTGTTGAGATAGCCCGGTCCCACCCAGTCCTTCGTGCCGTTCTTGACGTTCTGTTCGAACATATAGCCTTTGGCGTCGAGCTCCTTGTAATTGTCGGTATTGGCGTAGAACTTGCCCCAGATCGAGATCATGATGTGGGCGTGTTCGGCATGCACCGTGTCGACCATGCCCTTCGGATCTGGGAAGCGCGCCTTGTCGAAATCGTGGCTGCCCCACTGGTCTTCCGGCCAGTAGAACCAGTCCTGGACGATATTATCCAGCGGCCAGCCGCGCTTGCGGTACTCGGCGACGACGCCCAGAAGCTGGTCCTGCGTCTCGTAGCGCTGGCGCGACTGCCAGAAGCCGTAGGCCCATTTCGGCATCAGCGGCGCCGCGCCCGTCAGGTGGCGATAACCGGAGATGACGCCGTCCAGACTGTCCGAGGCGATGAAATAGTAGTTGAGCCCCGTGCCCACCTCCGACGACAGGGTCAGCGAGTGGCGCTCGGCCACCGGCAGCGGATTGTTGTGGGTGACGGCGATCATGCCGCCCGACGGCTTCCATTCGAGATGGAACGGCACCGGCTTGCCCTTGGCGAAGGTGACTTCGAAATTGTGGTACCAGGGGTTCCAGCCCTGACGCCACACGCTCATCACCTTTTGGCCGTCGACCGTCAGGTCGGCATAGTCCGAGGCGTAGAGCTGCATCTTGTGCACGCCGGCGACGTCGGAGGTCATGGTGCCGTCCCACACCACCCTGACATCGCCGGTGGTCGGCACGTCCTTCGGCCAGTTATCGGCGAGGTCCTTCAGGTATTGGTAGTCGATGTCGGCTTCGCTGCGCGTCAGCACCAGCTTGCCGTCGACATAGTATTTCGCCGTAAGCCCCGGCTTGCCATCCGCGCCGGTCAGTTTCAGGTCGCGGTTGAAGTGGCCATAGGGCTTGGGATCGCCCCAGCGGGTGATCGAATCGTTGTCCCACAGCACGCCGTAATTGCGGTCGGACATGACGAAGGGCACGGCGACGTCCATATTGTGCTGCGACAGCAGCAGATCTTCGCCGTTGAGGTTCATCTGGGCGTTCTGGTGCTGGCCCAGGCCGTAGAAGGCCTCGGCCGTGCCCGGATTGAAGCGCGCCCGGGTGGCGACGTAAGACTTGCCCTCGACGGTCACCGGTGTGACCTGCGCCTCGGTCTCGTCGAGCACCGGCTGGCCCGCCGCGTTGAAGAAGGTGATGAGGCCGGACTTCAGGTCGACCGAAGCCCTGGCCTTGCCGGCATCCAGCGTCACCTGCCCCTTGCCGGTCTTGACGGTAAAGCCACCGGCGGGCTTGGCGACCGTCATCAGCGACGGCACCTGCTCGCGCTTCGGGTCGTCGACCGCCAGCACGTGGATGATCGAGGGCGACATCACCTCCAGCCGCACCGCCTTGGCCGTGCCGGTGTCGGGATGGACAACGATGCCGGTCGCCGTCTTTTCGAACGTGCCGGCCCAAGCAAGACTGGAAAAGGCCGGCGTCGCACACAGGACGACCGCCAGGGCCAGAAGGGATACCGATCTCATCACCCCGGTCTTCATTGCATGCCCTCCCGGTTGTTCTTGATATAGCTGCCCAGCGTGACCTTCAGGATCACCGGCGCACCGGTGAAGTTCAGGCCGTAATCGGTCTCGTCGCCATTCCACATACGCTCGAACACCCAGTTGCCCGTGGCGTCGAAATGGCCTTCCTCGACGCGGTCTTCCTGATAGGCGCGGTTGGGCTCGCCGCCCTTGTAATCGAAGGCGACGCGCGCATTGATCCCGGCGACGATGTATTGCGTGTCCGACAGCCGGGCGATGGCGACGCCGCCCGACGGCACGTCGGAACCGGCCGGGAAGCCCGCCTTGTGGTCCTTGTCCCATTCAGGTTCGCCGAACTGCCACTGGCGATAGCTGACGGTGGCCTTGAATTGGCCGAGGTCGATGGTCTGCGAGGAATGGTCGTCGGGTTCGGATACGCCCCACACCTGGCCCTCGTAGCTCAGCCGGGCCCAGGTCCGCGCCATGCCGCCGAACAGCGCATAGACCGTGCCGAACGGCTTGACCTTGTCCGCCCCCCAGTCCTTCTCGCCCAGCGGATAGTTGGAATAGCCGGTATAGTCGAAGCCGAACGGGTCGAAGCCGATCGCCTGCTGGCCCAGGGCCGAGAAGATGTAGCGGGCATAAAGCGCGTTGTTGCCGCTTTCGGCGACCATCAGGGCATTGTCCGGCCGGTGGTACAGTTTCAGCGTCGCCTCATAACTGTTCGAGGCCGGCGAATAGAGATCCGGCGCCTCGACATCGACGTGCGGCGCCGCCACCTTGTAGATGTCGATGACGTCGTAGCTGGGCCCGCCCGAGGCGAAGCTGCCGGCCTCTTGCTTGGGGTTCAGCGGGTCCTTCAGCGCGTCGTTGACATAGACCGGCAGCGGATAGACCGCCTTGCCCGCTGCGACGATGTCGTCGATGTACGACGCCATCGACCAGGCGTGGAAATATTCGTCGGCATCGTCGCCGAACACCTCGTGCCAGTTGCCCGACGACTTGAGCACCCGACTGCCTATTTTGGCAATGAGCGCCTGCGGCACCGGCTGGTTCATCAGCGCGTCGGCCTTCGGCGAATAGTCGCGCGCCGAGCCATAGACGCCGACCTCGTTCTCGCACTGCATCAGGATGACGGTGTGCTGTACCCCGTCGACCGCCTTGATGTGCTTCAGCAGTTCGACATAGGCACGCTTGTCGGCTTCGCGCGTCGCATCGTAGTGCGGCGACAAGGCGTAGGATTCGCTTCCGTCTTTCTTGAACAGTCTCGGGAAACGTTTGTTGTCGAGCTTGACCCACGACGGCGTGTAATTGGGCCCGGTATTCTTCCACGTGCCGAACCACAGGATGTCGAGCCGCACATTGTGCGCCCGCGCCTGCCTGATCAGTTCGTCGACCCAGGAAAAGTCGAAATGGCCCTCGACCGGCTCGACCTGCTGCCACGCCACGGGCATGACCAGGGTGTTGGCGTGCATGTCGGCGATGGCCGGCCACACCTTGGGCAGGGCTGCGGGATAGTTGCTGGAATTGTTGGCCTGGCCGGCCAGCATCAGGAAGGGCGCGCCGTCGACCATGAAGGCGGCCTTGCCGGCCTTGTACACGATCTGCGGCATGGCGGTCGCCGGGGCTTCACGATGCGCCGCCTGGGCACCGCTTGCCACCAGGCAAGACGCCAGCAACAGCCCCACACAGCTTGAGCGCTTATGGAAAATCATGCGGATCGCCTCCCTTGGCTTCAACCCTGGACAGCCTGCGTCGTGCGGCCCTGTCTCTTTCTGTCCTATTGTCGTATAATATGACAGCGCTATCAAGCAAGCTGGGAAATCGCGACATTCATGAAATATGTTTTGACACGACCGATTTTTCTGTAAGGTCCTTCCCACGCGGCGCAGCACGGGTACGCCGCTGAAAAATATAACAAGAAAGCCGATTTATGCGATCGAAACTAGGCGTCAGTCTGGCCTACGGCCTGCTCACCACTCTGGGGCAGTCGATCGTCACCGGGGAGTTCGAGCGCACGGGCTTTCCGACCGAAGCCGAACTGTGCGTCCGCTACGGCGCTTCGCGCACCGTCATGCGCGAAGCCGTCAAGATGCTGTCGGCCAAGGGCCTGCTGTCGTCCCGCCAACGCCAGGGGACGCGCGTCGAGCCGGTCGACAACTGGAACCTGCTCGATCCGGACGTGCTGCGCTGGCTGATGGAGCGGCCGTTCTCCAACAAGATCTTCCTGGAATTCGCCCAGATGCGCCTGGCCATCGAACCGACCGCCGCGGCGCTGGCCGCCGAGGTCCAGGACAAGGCCGCCATCGCCGCCATCCGCGAAGGCCTGAACGGCATGGTCGCCCACGGCGGCGATCCGGAAAAGAGCCTGCAGGCGGATATCGACTTCCACGTCGCCATCCTGAAAGCCTCGGGCAATCCGTTCTTCTGGCGCCTCAAGCCGTTGATCAACAACGCGTTGCAGATGTCGATCCAGTTGACCAACCAGATCGCCGGCCACACCGCCTCGATCACGGCCCACGAAGCCATCGTCGTGGCTATCGAAGCCGGCGACGCCGCGGCGGCGAAGAAGGCATCCGAAGCGGTCCTGATCGAATCGCTGACCCTGATCGAAAAGGCGGCCCAGGCGGCGGTGTAAGCTTCAGCGCGCCGGCTTCCACGCCGCGAACGATGTCACCTGACCAGGCTTGTCCCGGATTACGCGCTGCGGGCCATCCCTCACCAGGGCCTCGGCGTCCGGCGCGTTGCTGGGATTCATCGACCAGGATTCGCGGCGTTCGTTGTCGAAGACAAAGCCTTCCCGATCGTCGAAGCGGAAAGTGACGAAGTCGGTCCAATGCTGACCGCAGGCCACACCGTTCTCAACCGTAAAATACGCCCCCTTGACCGCAATCGTGGCGTCGCTGTCGAGGAAAGGATCGCACTGTCCGCCCGCATCGGCTCGCAGGACGGCGTGATCGTTGCGACCGATCAGGACGAACCGGTTACCCAGGCGCTCGAAGATCAGCAACGGCCGCGCCGGAGCGTCACCCGATCGCTGGCGCTGCGTGTCCTCGTCGGCCCGGCCAAGGGCCACGACCTGGAAGTGTCGCCCGTCCCTTCCAGCAACGAGCGGCACGCTGGCCAACGCGCCATAGCCCGGCGGCAACTGTCTGATGATATTGGCGGGCACTTGCGGGACCGCAGCACCAGCCGTGGTCGCCACGAGGGCGAGAAAAGGGATGAACAGCTTTATCGACACGACGGCCCTCCGCACTTTACGTGACAGCTCGATAGCTGAGCCTGCACCAACCGTCGAGCCTCGGTTACACGGCCGGCGTCACCCGCACCATTACCACGCCATGCGACGGCACATCCGCCGCGTAAGAGGCTTTGACGCCCTTGCTGACCGCCTTGGACCACAGGTCGCGGACCTCGGCCTTTTCGCCCGCCGCCATGTTCAGCGTCGACCAGTCGACCGACATCCTGTGCGCCGCGCCCGAGCGATTGAACAGGATCACCGCCCGGTCGCCGCCCTTCAGCGGCCGCACCCAGACCTCGTAGTCGCCGTCCTTGACGGCGCGATGGCCCTCGACGCCCAGCGTATCCTGGTCGACGGCTATGACGTCGGCATTGGTCAGGATGTCGTGCGTTTCCGGCGTCATGGCGGACAGGTCATTACCGGCGATCAGCGGCGCCGCCAGCATGGCCCACAGCGAAAAGTGCGCACGGTATTCCGTCGCCGTCATGCCGCCATTGCCGACTTCCAGCATGTCCGGATCGTTCCAATGCCCCGGCCCGGCGAAGCTTTCGAGCCCCACCTGCTGATCGAGGATTTCCAGCATGCCGTGCTCCCACGCCTTGCTCTTTTCGTTCTTGGCCCAGGCGTCGCTGATGTCGCCCGTGGTGCGCCACAAATGGCCGACATCGGCCGCCCACAGCCACGGCTTGGCCGTGCCCCATTCGCACATCGAAAAGACGATATCGCGCCCCGAATCGCGTAGCGCCATGGCCATGACGGTATAGTCGGCTTGGGCATTGTCCGTGCCGGTGTCGCACCAATCGTACTTCAGGTAGTCGACGCCCCAGCGGGCATAGGACTTGGCGTCCTGATATTCGTGGCCGCGCGAGCCCGGATGGTGTCCGCAGGTGTTCAGTCCGGCGTCGGAATAGATGCCGAACTTCAACCCCTTCGCATGGATGTAGTCGGCAAGAGCCTTGATGCCGGAGGGAAAGCGTTCGGCATCGGCGACGATATTGCCGTTCTCGTCGCGGCTCTTCTGCCAGCAATCATCGATGATGACGTACTGATAGCCGGCGGCCTTCATGCCGGACGCGGCCATGGCATCGGCAGCACTGCGGATCTTGGCTTCGTTGATGTCGCAGCCGAAGTGGTTCCAGGAATTCCATCCCATGGGCGGAGTCTGCGCCACGGCGGGCTTGGGTTTCTGGAACGTCATCGTCCCCGCCCCGTCGGCCAGAGCGGGGGTCGCCAGCAAGGTGCCGGCCATCAGGCTGAGCGGGAGCAGCGCTCCCATGATCCCGTGTCGCATTCGTCTCTCCCTGGCGCCGTCCTGCCGCGGCGTTCGCGTGGGAGTAGAAGCCACAATTTCCCGCCTGGCAAGCCCGGCGCGAACGTTAAATAAAGCAATTTTCGTTATTCTCGGCACGACTTGCCCCGGCCGCGCCTATGTGAGCGCCATTTCACATTTTTTCGGAAATTGCGCGAGGGCAGTTGCCGTTTGCATTGCAAACTACTAGGGTCGCGCGGCACGGACAAAGCATAAGGTCCGGCTTTTTTTGCATTCCGGTCAGCCATTTTTTGGGGGTATATTTTGTCGCATAAACGCGTCCGCAAGGCGGTCTTGCCCGTCGCGGGTCTGGGAACCCGCGTTCTTCCCGGCACCAAGGTCGTCGCCAAGGAACTGCTCAACGTCGTCGATCGTCCGATCCTGTCCTACGTCGTCGCCGAAGCGCGCGCCGCCGGCATCGAACACTTCGTCTTCGTCACCGGCCGCGGCAAGGGGGCGATCGAGGACTATTTCGATCACCATGTCGAACTGGAAGCCCAGCTTCTGGCCAAGAAGAAAACCGCCATCCTCGACGAACTGCTGGCCGAACTGCCCAAGGCCGGCGAGATGAGCTTCGTGCGCCAGATGCAGCCGCATGGCCTGGGCCACGCCGTCTGGTGCGCCCGCGACATCATCGGCGACGAACCGTTCGCCGTCATCCTGCCCGACATGGTCATGGACGCCGAGGT
>FTDB01000708.1_pt1 | contig 25883 bp, 28 predicted proteins | sample 1639741 | NCBI WGS metagenome assembly FTDB01 (sample SAMEA3914869, study PRJEB12502) | metagenome | biome: forest; material: soil | place: USA | collected 2012-03-12 | depth 0.1 m | reverse complement strand
GTGTGAACGAGGCGGAAAATATTGTCGAGCGTCTTGCGGTCGTTCGGATTGGCTTCGAACTTGACCAGTTCGCTGTCGACGACCTCGAGGCTTTCAGCCGTCTCGGTCAGGAATTCGGCGATCAAATCGTCCACGGTTATACCCCGTCCCATACTAAGATTTCTGCCTCGGTGCCTGGGCGCACTGAGGACTATAGCGGGGGATATTGCCGGGGTTAGGTTAAGAGAGCGTTCGCAAAAGATTACCGAAAGCTGAATCTTGTCATTTCGGCACAATTTGGCGCGGAATTCGTGCAATCGGTTGCAATGAAAGATTTTCCAGATCGCTAAACAGAAAGCCCCGGCGCCGTTACCGGGGCCGGGGCTTTTTTGTGCTCAAACGCCGCAAGGCTCGCGCCATAGGGCGCGGCGGCCGGTCGGCCTTGCCGGTGCTGCGCACCGGGGCGTTCAATTTATATCGAAACTTAGAGCGGCATGCGGATGTTGAACGTCAGATGCTCGGGCTCGGCGGTGAAGTCGAGCGTGCCGCCGGCTTCCTGGACGACGCTCCACAGCCAGTGCGGCTGGATCCACTGGCCTTGCAGGCCGTCGCTGAGCGGCTTGCCCGACAGGCCTTCGATGGCTTCGGGTTTCAGGCGGGCGCGCGGGCCCTTCGAGCTGGCGGTAAAATAGATGGCTTCGTCGTCGCGATGGCTTTCGATGTGCGCCTTGCCGCCGGTCGGCAGCGAATTGCCGGCGATCAGGCCCAGATTGACCAGGGCGCGCGCCGCCGGCTTGGGGAACAGGGTCTCGGGCGCGATGTCGAAGTCGAGCTCGGCGCGCATGGTGCCGAACATGTCGGCCAGAATCTTGTTCAGTTCCCGGCCGGCGAAGGCCTCCGACGTCGTCGCCGCGCCGAAGGCCACCCGCGCGAAATAGACCAGGGTCACCATCTTCTTGGCCGAGGCGGCGATCAGGTTGAGCGCCTCCTGCTTCATGTCCTGGGCCGAGGGGTCTTCCAGCAGGTCGAGGCCCGACATGATGGCGCCGGCCGGCGAGATGAAGTCGTGGCACAGCTTGGCCACGAGCTGCGTCGCCAGTTCATGGCCGGACGGGCTGGCGGCCCTGGCCGGCGCGGTTTCCAGCGCCGTTTCGGGCACAACCGGTTCGGCCGGCGCGTCGGCGCTGGGGGTCAGAACGGCGGGAGACAAATCATCCATCATGGCCGGGGCGCTTTCAGTTTAGATTTCCTCACAGCAAATGTGAGGTGATTTGGCTTAAACAGAAAGTTAAGACACGATAATATATCTTAATATGTGCTTAACGCGGATTTGAGAAAACGCCACGCGGCTCGCTCAAGCCTCAGTTCAGTATGCGTAAGCCCCTCAATATCCTCGACAAAGTTAAGGAGCCCGTCATGGCCTCATCCGACGATCACAAACCCGCGCAGATCCTGAATTCGGCCGCCACCGCCAAGCTGTCGCGCAAGGGCAGGGGCAAGGTGTTTGATTCGATCCTCGACACCATGGGGGATACGCCCCTGGTCCGGCTGCCGCGCCTGTCCGAGGCGCTGGGCGCCAAGGCCACGGTGCTGGCCAAGCTCGAATTCTTCAACCCGCTGTCGTCGGTCAAGGACCGCATCGGCATCGCCATGGTCGAGGCGCTGGAGGAAAGCGGCGCGCTGAAGCCCGGCGGCACGATCATCGAGCCGACCTCGGGCAATACCGGCATCGCGCTGGCCTTCGTCGCCGCCGCCAAGGGCTACAAGTGCATCCTGGTCATGCCGGAATCAATGTCGCTGGAACGCCGCAAGATGCTGGTTCTGCTGGGCGCCAAGCTTGAGCTGACCCCGGCCGAGAAGGGTATGCGCGGCGCCGTCAACCGCGCCCAGGAGCTGCTGGCCGAAACGCCGAACGCCGTCATCCCGCAGCAGTTCGAAAACGGCGCCAACCCGCTGATCCACCGCATCTCGACCGCCGAGGAAATCTGGAACGATACCGATGGCGCCGTCGACGCCGTCGTCTCAGGTGTCGGCACCGGCGGTTCGATCAGCGGCATCGGCGAGGTGCTGAAGGCCCGCAAGCCGTCGGTCGAGATGATCGCCATCGAGCCCGAGGCTTCGCCCATCCTGTCGGGCGGCGAGCCCGGCCCGCACAAGATCCAGGGCATCGGCGCGGGCTTCATTCCGGGTATCCTCGACCGCGCCGTGATCGACAAGGTCGAGACGGTGTCGAACGACGCGGCCTTCGCCATGGCGCGCAAGGCCGCCCAGGTCGAAGGCCTGCCGGTCGGCATTTCCTCGGGCGCGGCGCTGGAAGTCGCCTTCCGCCTGGGCGTGAGGGACGAATATGCCGGCAAGACGATCGTGGCGATCATCCCGTCGTTCGCGGAACGGTATCTGTCGACGGCTTTGTTTGATGGGTTGTAGGTAAGCAAGAAGCTCGGTTTCCCTTCGCTACAGCTTCGGGGAACGGGTTTCGAATGCGGCATGCCGTCCAAAGCTTAGCGGCGTTTGGCCGGTCCGCGCGAATAAGTCGGGAGGCATGATTATACCTCATGCCTCCCCGTTTAAACGCATTACGCCGAACGCCAATGATCAGGGTTACCCTTGTTGGTGTTGCGAACGCGGGCAACGAGCGGGTGGTGGCCTAAGTTCTTGGCGGCTGTTATGGCCTCTTCTTGTGTATTGTAGGGGCCAGCTGCCTTCGTACCATCCGCAAATTCTATTTGGTAATGACTGATCGGACCTTCGCCGTGCGGTTTGGGCTCAATATACACGTTTGACATTTGTTTTCCTCCTGTTTGTCAATCATGGATAGTATGCGGCAGGTGGGGTTCTCCAAGCAAGCGATTATTATACAGGCAAGGCCACCGTGGTGATCATCCCGTCGTTCGCGGAAAGGTATCCTTTGATGGCCTTGTTCGACAGTTTGTAAGTAAGCAAGAAACCCCTCCACCACGAGCCATTCTTACCGTAACCACCGCCCGTAGCGTAGCGAAGGGTGGTGGTGGGGTTTCTTACTTTGAGGGGCACAAAGATGACCGACGCCTGGTTTCATAAACGCGAGCCGCACGAAGGCGTCGGCTATGGCATCAAGAATGCCAAGGGCCTGATCGCGACGATCGTGTTCATCCTGCTGGAGGCGGTCGTGGTCATCGCCGGAGCTTACGCCCCGGCCGTGCTGCATACGCCGCCTTTGGCGACGCTGCTGGCCGCCATGGGCGTCACCCTGGTCTTGATCGTGGCGTTTGTCGCCTTCGTTATCGCCCGCAGCGACGCGCGTTAAACAAATGATTAACGCCTGAGGGCGACAATGGCCGGATGCTCCACCCCGCCGCGCCCGATGCCATGTCCGAGTCCGAAGAGGCCGCCGGCCTGTCCGCGCCCGCGGCCGATCCGGCCTTCACGGCGACCGGCCCCGTCGAGCCCGAAGCCCCGAAGTTCCGCGCCCGCCACGTCCTGATGCGCCGCCTGGCCGACGTGGTGTGCCTGCCCGAATCGCGCATCAACGCCTTCGAACGCGCCGTCACCGCCGACCTGCTGGTCGAGATGCTGCGCGAGGCCGAACCCGCCGACCGCGTCCGCGTCGCCCGCCGGCTCAGCATCCTGGCCGAGGTGCCCAATTCGCTGGTGCGGCTGCTGATCGTCGACGAGATCGACGTCGCCCGCCCGCTGATCGAGGAGTGCGAGGCGCTGTCCGACGCCGACCTGCTCTATTGCGCCCGGCACGGCCGTTCGGCGCACCGCGTCGTCCTGGCGGCGCGCAAGGGCCTGCCCTCGATCCTGTCGGAAGAACTGGTCGACGGCATCGACATTCCGGTGATCGAGGCCCTGCTGCGCAATCTCAGGGCGGTGATCTCCCAGCCGGCGCTGGAAAGTGCAGTCGCGCTCAGCCAGACCCATGCCAACCTGATCCCGCTGATTCTGCGCCGGCCGGAGTTGCGCCCGTCCTCGGCCTATGTCCTGTTCTGGTGGGCCGACGCCGACACCCGCCGCACCATTCTCAGCCGCTTCGGCGTCAATCGCGAAATCATGCAGGACATGGCGTCGGACGTCTTCGCCATGGCCGCAGCGGAGAACTGGCAGGACCCGACCTCGCGCAAGGCGCTGCAATTCATCGAGCGGCGCCAGCGCAATCGCGCGGCCATCGAGAAGAGCCCCTATGCCAGCCTGGAAGCCGCCATCGCCGACGCCGCCGAGCGCGGCATGACGCGCAAGATGGCCGAGGAGATCAGCTACATGTCGGGGCTGAAGCCGTCGACGGGCGCCAAGCTGCTGCGCGACGCGGGCGGCGAGGGGCTGGCCGTGCTGTGCAAGGCGACGGGCATGTCGAAGAAGGCGCTGCGCGCCCTGTGGCGGGCGCTGCGCCGGCCGCTGCGCGACGCCGACGGCAAGGTCCATCCCGATCTCGCCAATGTGCTGATCGCCTACGACATGCTGGCGGTCGACCGGGCGCAGACCGTGCTGCGGTACTGGAACTGGTCGCTGTCCTCGGCCCTGACCCACGTCATGCTGCGCGCCCTGTCGCGCGGCGAGGAGATGGATATGGACGGGCTCAGCGTGCCGCAGCGCGCCGCCATGCTGGCCTTCTCGGCGGACCTCAAATCGAACTGATCCGGCGTGCCTTCCCGCGAATAGTCTTACAAAATTCAAGCGTCGCGTGCACACCTTCATCATCTGATAAAGTAATTCGCCCGCACATCTTGTTCGTGGCGTTTTTTTTCATGTTTGCGCTTGAATAGGGTTGCGGCTTAGCTTAGGTAAAGCCGGAACTGTTTAAAGGATAGTTTTAATGGAAAACAAGACCGATACCTTGGACATGACGGCGGACATCGTTTCTGCCTTCGTCGGCAATAATTCCGTGCCCGCCAGTGAGCTCCCGTCTCTGATCCAGAGCGTATATCAGGCGCTGAACAATATTTCTTCGGGCGAAGAAACCAAGGTCGAGGCCCCCAAGGAGCCCGCCGTTTCTGTCAAGAAGTCGATCTCGGCCGACTATATTGTCTGCCTCGAGGACGGCCGCAAGTTCAAGTCTTTGAAGCGGCACCTGCGTACCAAGTACGGCATGAGCCCGGAAGAGTATCGCGCCAAGTGGAACCTGCCGAAGGACTATCCGATGGTCGCCCCCGCCTACGCCAAGGCCCGTTCGGACCTGGCCAAGCAGATGGGCCTGGGCCAGGGTGGCCGCCAGGTCGCGCGCAAGACCCGCGCCAAGGCGTAAGCCTTCGCCGGATCCGATGAGATTAAAGGCTCCGATGCTGGCATCGGGGCCTTTTTCTATGCTTGAAGCTATTGATTTGCGTTGTTTTAAACGACTGAGTTGACGCCTCATGTTCATCCCAAAAAGCGGCAATCCACTTTTGGGCATGAGGCTATAGTAGGCAAATTTTTCCTGTGATCTATTTGACTCTATAATAGCTCGTTAACCCTTTTTTGCTTGCCAGGGAGTCGCCTGTTAAGAGAAGGTGAAAATGGACGATTCGTCAGACAAATGTTCGTCGTCCGTTCTCTTTGACCCCGCACCTTATTACTGATGGCTGGATTAGCGTCCGAAATGCTGGCTGGTTTGCGCGCCCATGAGGAAGTTTTCCGGTATTGGAGAGCGCAGCGCCGCGGTGGGCGTTTGCCGGCCCGGCGCGACATCGATCCGCTGGCCATGAAGAAGAACCTGCCGCTGGTCAGCCTGATCGACGTCACCAATCCTCATCCGGTCAACGACCCCGAAGCCTTTCGCCAGCGCCTGGCGGGCACGGAGCTGTATGCGGCCTATGGCGAAGAGATCACCGGGCGCACCATCGGCGACATTTACATGCCCGAGCCGGCCCTGTACTGGGCGCAGGAGCTGTCGCTGGTCGTCGAGACGCGCAAGCCTAATGTCGGCCTGCATTCCCTGGCCTGGCGCGGCAGCAAGGACCTGGCCCTGTTCTGGATCCGCCTGCCGCTGTCGTCGGACGGCGTGCATGTCGACATGATCCTGGGCCACGATATCATCATCGGCAAGACCGCGGTCGAAAGCGGCATCAAGGCCGCTTAGGTCCGCGCAGCGGCCGCTACGGGCCAAAGAAATCCCAAAGCATCTACATACTTGCCTCGGTCATCGGCTGGCCTACGCCATCAGGACTTGCCAGCAATCTGGTTGACCAATCGCATATCACCGCAGACAGAGCATTGGCCGTGGCCGCGGTGGATCGTGCCGTCTTCCGCCAACGGCCTGTTTACGTGGTTCACCGTGTCGAATTCGTAACCCAAGACAAGCTCAATGCATTTGTCGCAGATTGGCTTCGTCGGGACGGCTAGTAGCCGTGTGACCAACGACCGGACTTCGCTTCTTGGCATAATTCCCTCATTTCCTTGTGTCGAATGGTCACATAGGACAGGAGGACCCGCGCAGGCGGGGCAACGCGACGGTCTGGATTGAGCTCAGGCCTCGCATGACGGTTGGCACCCCTTGCAAAGAATCAGTATCCACAGATGAAGAGGATAAGAGGGGATTTTAGACCTGTCGGCCAACATGGCGGGCTTCGCGAGCGCATCACATCCCGATGCTTTCAGATCAATTCTGAAATCCCCTCTTATCCTCTTCATCTGTGGATATAAACCTTCCTTGCAATGAAGGCCATCAGGGTGAAGTCAAACCGCCTTCTTCAGCCGCTCGACCATCGACATCAGCCCGTTGGTGCGCTGGGACGAGAGGGCTTCGTTCAGGCCCAGCCGGTCCAGCAGTTCGCGCACCGAGAATTCGCGGATATCGTCGACGGGCAGGCCGTTCAGCAGCCGCACGAGGACCGCGATCAGGCCCTTGACGATGAAGGCGTCGGACTCGCCGCGGAACTGCAATGCGCCGTCGACGGAATCGATCACCAGCCACACCTGCGAGGCGCAGCCCAGCACGCGCGTGGCGTCGGTGCGTTCCTCGGGCTTCAGCGGCGGCAGGTCCTTGCCCAGGTCGATGATGTAGCGGTAGCGCTCTTCCCAGTCGTCGAACAGGTCGAACTCATCGGTCAGGTCGGTCAGGCGGGTCTGGTATTCGGGCGACATGGCGCCGCATATACGGGCGTAAGCCGCCGATTTCAATGAATGGATTACACCCGTGGCAGGTAGACGCTGGCGCGCAGGCTTTCGCCGCGGCGCGACACGACCTCGAAACGGCCGCCCATGGCCTGGGCGTTGAGGCGGACGATCGCCCAGCCGAGGCCGGCGCCTTCGCGCGACCGCGTCAGGCTGTCGCAGCCCTGCTCGAAAGGCTGCATCAGGCGGGCGAGGTCGGCCGGATCGGGGGCGTCGCCGCGGTTGAAGACGCTGATCTCGATCTGGGCGCCAGCGGGGCGGGCATCGACCTCGACGGCGTCGCCGGGCGCGGTGAAGTCGATGGCGTTGTTAAGCAGGTGGTCGAGGCAGGCCGCCAGGCCGCGCGGATCGTAGAGCGCGTGCATGCGGTCGTCGAAGGTGCGGATGTCGATGGCGACGCCGCGCGCCCGGGCGGTGGCGCGATGCTTGGCCACCGCATCGTCCAGGGCGGGCAGAACGGCTTCCGGCGCCGGTTCGTAGCCGTGGCTGCCGCCTTCAAGGCGCATGATCTCGATGAAGCTGTTGAACAGGGCCAGCAGCTTGGCGCCGCTGTCGTGGATGATGCCGGCGTATTCGACATAGGCCGGCGCGCCCAGGGGGCCGTAGAGTTCCGACCGCATCAGTTCAGCGAAGCCGATGATGCTGTTGAGCGGGGTGCGCAGCTCGTGGCTGACCATGCGCAGGAAGGCGCGGCGTCCGATGTCGTCGCCGCCCGCCAGACCGCCGGTCAGCGGATCGAGCGCCCAGGTCGCGGCTTCGGCCGGGGCGGCGGGCGTCGGATCGGAAAACGGCTGGGCTTGGGCCATAAGGACGCTGGGCAGGAGGGCGCGGGCAGATTGCCGTTGCAACCTAAACGATCTGGCTTAAATCATGATTAAGTGCGCTCAAGCGCCGCGCAGGCTCCTCGCATGGGCTCGGGCGGGCGGTCGCCCTTGCCGAAAGCTTGCGCTTTCGGAAATGAATACGCCTAAGCGTCGCGCGGCATGCCACCCATAGCTTTAGCGAAAGGCATGCATTCTGGCGTCACGCGGGCGTCGTGCGCGGGCTCGCTCCTGCCGCATGCTGACAACTGTCGCAGGTTGAATTAAACGCTTGCACCCTGTTGCCGAAGGCCGCCGGAAATGGCCTTATTGCGGCGGGGCGTGGCGAAACAGGGTTAATTCTCGCTTAAGGCGGGCAAGACCTCGTCACCCGGGCCAATCCCGCTAAAATCCCAGAGTTTGATTATCAGAGTTTGATTATCAGAGTTTGATTATCAGAGTTTGATGACCCGAGTTTGGTTGAAGGACAAGACGACGCGTGCCGCTTAAAGCCTATCTCAGCTCCCAGGCTCCGGAAGGCGCCGCCGGCGACCGGCTGTTGCCGGTGGCCTGGCATCTCGGCTGGGCGGCGTTCGCCCTGGTGGCGCTGATCGGCTTCCTGCTGCTGCCGGCCTCGCTGCTGATTCTGGGGGCGCTGGTGGCCATCGCCGTCCCCGGCGCCCTGGCGGTCCTTCTGCTGTCGCGCGACGAAAGCCCCGTGCGCATCGGCCTGTTGTGGGCGTGGAGCGCCTGCGTCGCCCTGGCCGTCTCCGCGACCGGCGGCATCGCCGGACCGGCGGCGGCGTGGTGCGCCCTGCCGATCCTGGCCGCCGTGGTGCTCAACGAACGCCGGCTGATCTCGCTGGGCGCGGCGCAATCGGTCGGCGTTGCCCTGCTGGCGACCTTCATCTCCCTGTCCAGCGCGGTCAAGATGCCGGACGAGCAGGAAAGTTTCTGGCTGTCGACCGCCGCCGTGCTGTCGACCGTCTGCGGCCTGGGCATCGCCCTGCTGCCCGCCCTGCGCCAGCGCGTCGAGCGCGCCGCCGACAGCGAAGAGGCGCGCACGCGCCTGCTCAACCTCTTGACCGAACAGCCGTCGCTGATCCTGAGCTTCGACGAGGCCGGCAAGGCGGTCGCCGCCTATGGCGAGGCGCCGGCCGGTCTCGACGTCAACCTCTTGCTGCACGTCGGCCTGGTGGCGGCGGCGCACCTGCCCGAACGGCCGGCGGTCGAGGCGGCGCTGGAAGCCGCCTTCGCCAACGGTCGCGCCGATATCGGCTTCATCCCGCACGGCGCGCTCGATCACTATGTCCACCTCAGCCTGCGCCGCGGCGCCGACGGCCACGTCCACGGCGTGCTGTTCGACGCGTCGCTGCAGCACGCCCGCGAGGACGAGCTGTCGACCGGCCGCGCCGAGGCCGAGGCCAACAGCGCCGGCAAGACCCAGTTCCTGGCCTCGATGAGCCACGAGCTGCGCACGCCGCTCAATGCGGTCATCGGCTTCTCCGACATCATGCGCCAGCAGCTGTTCGGCCCGCTGCCGGAACGCTACGCCGAATATTCGCAGCTGATCTGGGAATCCGGCCAGCACGTCCTGGACATGATCAACGACGTGCTCGACATGTCGAAGATCGAGGCCCAGAAATACGACCTGGCGCTTGAGGAATTCGACATGCGCGAGCCGGTGTCGGGGGCGCTGCGCCTGATGCGCGGCCAGGCCCACGACAAGCGGGTCGAGATCAAAAGCCGCCTGCCCGTCGGGCCGCTGGAGATCACCGCCGACAAGCGCGCCATAAAACAGATCGCCCTGAACCTGTTGTCGAACGCCATCAAGTTCACGCCGAACGGCGGGACGGTGACGCTGGACCTGCGCGAGGATGGCGAGGCGGCGGAGCTGGTCATCACCGACACCGGCATCGGCATCGCGCCGGACGATCTGGGGCGGCTGGGCCGGCCCTACGAACAGGCGGGGGCGTCGGACCAGAAGGCGATGGGGACGGGGCTTGGGCTGTCGATCGTCAAGGCGATGGCGGCGCTGCATAACGGCACCATGACGCTCGACTCGACGCTGGGCGAGGGCACGACAGTGACGGTGCGCCTGCCGCTGCGGCAGGGCTTCCCGGTGGCCGAGGTCGGCCAGTCGGGGGTGGAGACGCCCCGGGCGTCGTCGGGGGAGCCGCTCAGCCTGTCGGCCAGCCAGATCTTCGCCGACCTGCCGCTGGACTTCATTCATCATGACGGACCGGGGCTCGGCGGCGCTGGCGATTTCGTCATCCGCCCGCCGAAGAGTTAGATTTTTATCCGATTTTACGATACTATGCCGTCATGGAAAGAGATCTCGTCCTCACCAGGCTGCGCGCGCACCAGGCCGATCTTGAGCGTTTAGGTGTCGGCCACCTCTATCTTTTCGGTTCGGTCGCGCGCGATGAAGCCGGCGTGGACAGCGACGTGGATATGTTCTTCGACTACGCCGATCCGGCTTTCAGCCTTATCGAGCTTGTCGACGTCCAGGCCTATCTGCATCAGGCCTTGGGCCGGCCGGCGGATGTTATGACGCGCGCCAGCCTGCACCCAGTGCTGCGCGCCGGTATCGAACAATCGGCTTTACAGGTCTTTTAGTGGTTCGAACACTCCAGGCACGGCTCGTCGACATCCGCGACGCGGCTCGCGGTATTCGCGAGACCTTGGCGAATACGGATCTCGAGACTTTTCTGACCTCGTGGGTATTGCAGCGTGCCGCTGAGCGCGGACTGGAAATCATTTCAGAAGCCAGCCGTGCCTTGCCTGCCGAAATGAAAGCGCAGACGCTTGATGTGCCGTGGGCGCAAATCGCAGCGATCGGTAATATTCTTCGTCACGAATATCAGCGCGTCGAGCCACGCATCGTTTGGAATATTACGTACGAGCACTAGCCGCAGCTCGAAGCCGCGGTGAATGCGCTTCTTGACGGGTTGGCCTAGGCGCCGCCGTGCGTATAGGGCGAGGGGAGGCTGATATAGGCCATGCCGGGGATGAAGTCGCCGACTTCGAAGCGGGCATAGCGCGGGCCGTCGTCGCCGTCGAATTCGACCACCACGTCCTCGCGCGGATCGAGCCGCGCCATGGCCATGACCGCCGCCTTGGGGAAGTCGAAGCGCTGGGCCGCGACCGGCGCCTGGGCGCCGACATAGCGGCCGCCCAGCGCGAAGCCGGCGAAATTGACCTTCACGGCGGGCTTCATCAGGGTCGAGACGTCGGTCTCGTTATAGGCCGGGAAGCTGAACGTGCTGAAATCGCCGAAGCCGAGCGGCCTCTGCCGGGTCGGCTCGTAGGCGGCGGGACCGATCACCCCGGCCGTCCACACGTCGGGATTGCGCACCAGCAGGCGCGCGGCGTAGGGCCGGGCGCCGTCGGCGAAGCGGGCGGTGACGCTCAGGGCGTTCTGCGCCAGCGTGCCGTAGAGGCCGAAGGCGAAGTCGGCCTGAGCCGAATTGCGGTACTGCACCAGCCGCCATTGCGCCGTGTCCTGGTCGGTGCGCACGCCGCTCCACGCGGCGCGGCTGCCCGGCAGGTCCAGGCGCATCTGCACCTGGTAGGTGCGAAAGGCGTTCTGGGCGGTGTTCATTTCCGAGGTGACCTGCGGCGCGTCGCAGGCGACGGCGGCCGCGGCGACGCGGGCATTGTCGAGGACGGGGGCCAGGGCGGTCATGTCGCGGCCGGCGCGCAGGGCGGCGTTGCGCGCCTGGACGTAGCCGGCCTTCAGCGCCGTGGCCGCCGGGCCCGACAGGAGGTGGCAGCGGTCATTGACCTGGACGAAGAAATAGCGGCGCTCGATCTGCGAACTCAGCGCATCATCCTGCGCCATGGCGGGCGCCGACAGAGTCGCCGCTGCCGCCAGGATTGCCAATATCGTCTTCGCGCCCGAGCCTGTTATCATTGGCGCAGTGTAGCGCGACGTGCTTTAAACGGCGTTGAGGAAGACGGTTAAGCTCATGTTACTGTCCACGGACATCTGGGTCGGCGCGCTGATCCGCCGCGTCGAGCTGGCGGGCAGCTTCGTCTATGTCGCGCGCAAGGGCGATCCGCGCGCCGGCGCCGTCATTCTGAAAGTGCTGAATCTGCGCAGCTACGAGACGCGGGTCTACCGGCCGGAATCGGACGAGGTGTGGCGGCGCGTGGCGATGGCGGATGACGGTTATATAGAGCGCCAGGTGCGCTACGATCCCGACCTGTGGGTCGTCGAAATCGAGGATGTCGAAGGCAGGACTTTCTTAACCGAGAAAGTTGAGGGGGATTAAACCCTGTTCCTCAACCGAAAGGCAAAGGCTTTGCGCTAAGTTGGATGTCTGACGCCTCATGTTTCTCCCAAAAGCGCGATCGATGTTTCGCACGCCTTTGGGGCATGAGGCTTGGAGCCACCGCGTAAAGGAGTCGCCTTGTATTTCTTGTTGAACGATGTTGTTCTGGAAGTTGAATCTTCTCACATGATGCATCCGCTGGACGCCGAACGCTTTTCGTCCCTGAGCATCGACTACATCGCGCAGCTGGGCAAGGAAATGTTCGCCGAGGACGCCATGGCGCACCGGTCCAATCCGGAGCGGGCGCGGCGCCTCTGCTATCTGATCCACCTGAAGATGCCCAGGATCAACGCGGCGCAGTTCTATGTCACGGGCACGGATGGCGATCCGTCCGCGGTCGAGACCGACTTCCAGTCCATTCACGAAATGGCCCTGGGTGCGATGATGCAGCAGCAATCGGCCGGCATGCTGGACGCGCGCAAGGTCGACGCGGCGGTGTGGCACCGCATGGCGGCGTAGTCACCACACCCTTATCCTTTTCTCCGGCGGCAGGTAGAGCCGGTCGCCCGGCCTGACCGCGAAGGCGTCGTACCAGGCGTCGAGATTGCGCACGGCGTCGCTGCGGTATTCCGGCGTCAGGTGCGGATCCGCCGCCATCTGCTGGCGCCCGGCGTCCTCCGTCTGCGCCTTGCGCCAGCGGCGCGCGAAGGCCAGGAAGAAGCGCTGGTCGCCGCTCAGCCCGTCGATGACGGCGTCGGGATGGCCGTTCAGCGCCAGGTGATAGGCGTCGTAGGCGACGCGCAGGCCGACCAGGTCGGCCGTGCTTTCGCGCAGCACCCGCCGGCCGTCGACGCACAGGTCGGGCGCCAGGCACTCGGCGTCCATCTGGGCGGCCAGAGGCGCCGTCAGGGCGGCGTAGCGCGCCTCATCGTCGGCGCTCCACCAAGGTTTCAGATTGCCGCGGTCGTCGTAGATATTGCCCAGGCCGTCGAAGCTGTGGCTGACCTCGTGCGCCAGGCCGGCGCCGGCGGAGCCGTAATTGCCGGCCATGTCACCGGAGGGGTCGAAATAGGGCGGTTGCAGCAGGCCCGCCGAGAACTGCATCGCGTTGGGGCTGAAGTTGAGGATGGCGCCGACGCCTTGCGGCAGCAGTGCCCATTCCGCCGGATCGACCGGCCGGTTGAGCTTGGCCAGGTCCTGACGCCAGGCGAAGGCCTCGGCCCGGCGGCGGTTGCCGAAGGCGTCGCCACGCACGATGGTGAGCGGCGCATAGTCCGTCCATTGGTCGGGATAGCCGACGCCGATTTGCAGGGCGTCGATCTTGGCCAGGGCCTCGGCGCGCACGGCCGGCGACATCCAGGATGCGGCGTCGATATGGGCGCGGAAGGCCGTGCGGATATGGGCGACCATGTCTTCGCCCGCTCGTTTCGCCGACGGCGGAAACCAGCGCGCGACATAGAGGCGGCCGATGCCCTCGCCCAGGGCGTCGGTGGTGGTGGCGATCGCCCATGGCGCGCGGTCGGTGACGGGCGATGCGGCGAAGGCGCGCGGCAGGACGGCGGCGTAGTGGTCGATGAGGTGGAAGGCGAGGTAGTCTTTCCACGTCTCCAGCGGCTGCGTGGCGGCCAGGGCCGAGCCGCCGGTCACCGCGCCGGGCTGCCAGACGACGAAGGTGGCCTGATGGTTGAGGCCTGCGGCGCGGAAAAAGGCGTCCCAGTCGAGACCGGGTGCCTGGGCGGCGAAGTCGCTGCGAGTCCAGGTATGGTCGGTCTTGAAGACGTCGTCGGTATCGGCGCGCGAGGCGTGGGTGCGGGCGATGTCGCTTTCCAGCGCCAGCACGCGTCTGGCGCGGGCCTCGGCATCGGCGAAGCCGGCGGCCTTCAGTACGGCGGTGATGCGGGTACGGTAGGCGTCGCGCGCCGCGCTGTTGGCCGGGTCGAGATAGGCGTCGCGATCGTAAAGGCCCAATCCGCCCTGGACGATGTGCGGCACGTAATGATCGGGATCGTGGAAGCCCTGGTGCACCCAGACGCCGAACAGGCCGTCGACGTGGCTGTCGCTACCGTCGTCGCGGGACAGGTGCGCGCCCAGCCAGGCGGCCAGGCCCCGGCGGTCGTGGATAGCGGCGAGGCGGGCCAGGTCCGGGGCAAGGGGCGTCAGGCCGCGCGCTTCGATGGCGTCCGCGTCGAGCAGGCTGGCATAGTAGTCGCCGATCTTTTTCGCGAGATCTGATGCCGGGTGGCGGGCGGCGTCCTCGACCAGGGCGCGGACGCGGCGGGCGTTTTCCGCCGCCAGCATCGGTGTGGTGCCGTAGCTCGACTGGCCGGGCGGGATCTCGACCGTCCGGAGCCACGGGCCGTTGGCGTAGCGGTAGAAGTCGTCGCCGGGCCGGACCGTGGCGTCGATGTCCGCCGGCCCGGCCAGGGCCGGCGCCGCGGCGAGCAGGGCGAGAGCGGTCAGGACGCGCAGGGTTGGCATGCGAAGGTCTCCAGTGAATGGATCAGGGCTTCGGTCGTGACGACGCGGCCGAATTCGGTGTTCAGGGTCGTCAGGTGCGCCAGGTGGATCAGGTCGGCGTCGACGGCCCGGCCGTCGGGCGCGACCTGGCCGAAACAGGCGCAGGCGTCGCCGACGACCGTCGTGGCGAAGTCGAGATTGGCGGCCATGCGCGCGGTCGTCGACACGCACTGGTCCGTCGTCAGGCCGAACAGGGTGACGGCGGTGACGCCCAGGGCGCGCAGGTCGCTTTCCAGCGTCGTGCCGATGAAGGCGCTGTTGACCGTCTTGGCGATGGACAGGTCGCCGGCCTGCGGCATGAAGCCCGGCCTGGGCGCATTGCCGGGCTGGCCGGGGCGCAGGGGCGAGGCGGGTTCGCGCGAATCGTGGCGCACCATGACGACCGGCCGCCTCGCGTGGCGCCAGGCCCGCAGCAGCCTCAGGCCGTTGGCCTCGGCGGCGGGATTGTTGCGCCGGCCCCAGCGGGGATCGTCGAAGCCGCACTGCATGTCGATGACCAGAAGGGCTTCCATAGGGTTCGCCTTGACAGTTCTTTCCGTGCTGCGGATTGTAGGCGGCGGAAAGACCGGTCCGCCATGAACAAGACGGCGGCGCGACCGGCGAAACGATCGAAAAACCATGATGGACAGACATATCGGCGGTGGCGGCGCGAAAGCGGCCCTGGATGCCATCGACGAAAAACTGGTCGCCCTGCTGCGCGCCAATGCGCGCCTGACGCTGACGGCGCTGTCGCAGGCGGTCGGGCTGTCGCGGACCGCGGTGCAGGCCCGCATCGCCCGGCTGGAACGCGACCGGGTGATCGTCGCCTATCGCGCCGTGCTGGGCGAGGCGCACGCCGACGAAGGCGGACTGGGCGCCGTCCTGTCGCTGACCTTCAGCCAGAGGCCGTGCCATCCGGTGGTCGCCAGGTTCCGCCACTGGCCGGAGATCACGCACTATTATTCGGTGACCGGGCCGATCGATGCCTATGTCGTGGTGCGGGTGAAGACGCCGCAGGCCCTGGCGGACCTGGTCGACCGTTTCTCGGGGCTGGCTGGCGTCGGCACCGTATCGTCGGCGGTCATGCTGAAATGACGGCGAAATTCGCCTCCCGGCGTATCGAAGCTGACGTGAAACTGATATTTGTAATGTTATACAGTCATAACATTTTGTTTTATAAGAAATTTTTCTGAAAATTGGTGGCCTGCGCTGGTTTGGCGCGGCAAAACCGTCTAAGGAAGACGACCGGTCTTTTTTGCAGCGCACCCATGGCCCACGATCCCGAACACAAGCACGATCATGCCGCCCATGGTCATTCGCATGATCACGATCATGGGCACGATCACAGCCATGATCACGATCACAAGCATGACCATGCGCACAACCATGGGCACGGGCATGGGCATCACCATCACGGCCATCATCATGGCCACGGTCACGTCCACGCGCCGGCCGATTTCGGCTGGCGCTTCCTGGTCGCCGCGGCGCTGAACGGCGTCTTCATCGTCGCCGAGGTCATTTTCGGCTTCCGCGCCAATTCGCTGGCCCTGCTGGCCGACGCCGGCCACAACTTCTCCGACGCGATCGGCCTGGTCATGGCGTGGGCGGCGTGGTGGCTGGGCAAGAAGGGCCCGGCGCCCAGCTTCACCTATGGCTATCGCGGCGCCTCGATCATGGCGGCCCTGCTCAATTCGCTGCTGCTGCTGGTCGCCATCGGCGGCGTGGTGTGGGAAGCGGTGCAGCGCCTGGTGCAGCCCGAAATGGCCCAGGGCATGATCGTCATGTGGGTGGCGGCGGGCGGCATTCTCGTCAACGGCTTTACGGCGTGGCTGTTCACCCAGGGGCAGTCGGACCTGAACATCCGCGCCGCCTTCCTGCACCTGCTGAGCGACGCGGTGGTGTCGGCGGCGGTCGTCATCGCCGGCTTCATCATGATGCAGACGGGGTGGGTGTGGCTCGATCCGGTGCTGGGCCTGATCGTCTCGGGGGTCATCGTCTGGGGCAGCTGGGGCCTGCTGAGCGACGCGGTCAAGCTGTCGCTGCAGGGCGTGCCGCCGGGCGTCGATTTCGACGGGGTCAAGGCCTATCTGGCGGCCTTGCCCGGCGTGGCCGATGTCCACGACCTGCACATCTGGGGCATGTCGACGACCGAGACGGCGCTGACCACGCACCTGATGATGCCGGCCGGCCATCCGGGCGACGCCTTCTTGCAGGACCTGACCAGGACACTGAAGGCCAGGCACGGCATCATCCACGCCACGGTGCAGATCGAAATGGGCGACGCCCATGTCTGCGCGCTGAAGCCGGACACGGTTATTTAGGGCCTCGTTCCCAAAAAAGCCGGGGCTATCGTAACCATCCGGATGAGGTCCGGTTTGCGGAGCGTATCTTGCCCCCACCACCGCATCTAGCCGGCGAAAACGCCGGCGTCGTGCGGTCCCGGCACCGGCCGCCCGGCCTCCCCACTCGCATCAGGATGGTCGGACCTTCAGCGCCGCTCGTGGGGAGGTATGAGAAAAAGAGTGGCTTTGTTTCGCGCACCCCGGCGGCGCACCCGTTTTGGGTTGGGAATGGGGCGTGCTTACTCAAACCTTAACCGGCGGCCCCGCCTTTGCAATTGCTCGTCCGAGCCCGGACAAAGCGTATCGTCCTGATACGCTTCCGTTCCCGGGAGGGACGAGCGACACATGTTTGAATTCGGGCGTGAGCTGAGACGCATCTTCCGCAACCAGGGCCGGGTCGATACCGATCCGTCGCTGTACGAACTGCTGAACCTCAAGCTGCTGATCACCCAGGGCCGGGCCCTGGACATCGAAGGCGGCCGCGTCTCGACCAAGTACCGTTTCGGCCCCTATATCGAAGCCGCCCAGGTGTGGCGCGAATATGCCCGCCGCACCGGCGATCCGGCCGCCGTGCGCCGCGCCGCCAATGCCGCCGAAAACGCCGGCAAGGAAGCCAGGACCCAGGTCGAAGGCGCCCAGGCCGTCCTGGAGCAGGCCCTGACCTGCATCCTGGGCGTCGACCTGTTCGAGACCTGGGAACTGCTGGCCTCGGCGGAGAAGCTGCTGGCCGAGGGCCGCATCGCCGCGGCCGACGACGAGGCGCTGCGCATCCGCTACAACCGCGCCGAAGCCATGCTGGCGGCGCGCCTGGCCGTGCGCCAGGGCATCGCCGAGGACCTGGAACCGGCCCTGCTGGCCATGTCGCACATCGACCGCGCCATCGAACGCGCCGACCAGCAGGTGCGCAAGACCCACGCGGCGCGCGAAAAGATCGATGCCGCCCAGGCGCGCTTCGAGCGCGGCGACCTGCTGATGCTGGTCGGGCTCGACCGGTCGGACGCCTCGCTGATGAGCGCGGTGATCAAGGACTTCGACGCCCTGCGCGCGCGCCTCGACGCCGCCTACGAACCGGTGACCCACGCCCGTGTGGTGCTGCGCATCGCCCAGGCCTATATCTGGAAGGGCCAGATCGAGGGCCGTCCGGAAGTCATTTCCGAAGGCATCGCGCTGCTGACCAAGGACGACGAGCCGGTCGACTACGAACACTCGCCGCTCGACTGGGTCGAGCACCGCCACGCCCTGGCCATGGGGTTGCAGGCCCTGGCCGAGCTGACGATGAACCAGGAAATCTACGACAAGGCCATGGCGGTCTACGACCAGGCGCTGAAGCGCCCGTTGCAGAAGCCGCTGCGCCTGCGCGCCCAGATCGTCAACAACCGCGCCGCCTGCCTGGCGCGCCACGCCGAGCTGAAGGGCGACCTGAAGGCGCTCGACAAGGCCGAGCTGACCTTCAAGGACGAACTGCGCGGCGTGCGCGCCGGCGAGGACCCGGTGTCGTGGGCTATCCTGCAGACCAATCTGGCGCGGCTTTACGTGGCGCGCGGCGACATTACCGGCTTCATGATGGAGCGCGCCGAGGCCGCCTACGCGCTGGAAGCGGCGTACGACATCTTCGTCGAGCACGGCATGAAGTCGCTGGGGCGGTCGGCGATGGAATATCTCGACCGGGTGCGCGAGCATTGACAGAAAGGCGCCATCTGCCATAATTCGAAATTATGGCAGATGGCACACACTTGTCTGGCCTGCGGGCCAATTTGACGGTTGCGGCGAACGGCCGTGTCGTTATTCCGGCGGATATCCGCGCCGCCTTGGGCGTAAAGGATGGCGGCAAGCTGATCGCCCGTATCGAAGACGGACGTCTGGTACTTGAGACCGTTCACACGGCCTTGGCCAAGGTTCAGGCCATGGTCCGGCAATATGTGCCGGAAGGCGTAAGCCTGGTCGACGAGCTCATTGCCGAGCGGCGTGCCGAAGCCCAACGTGAGTAAGTACGTTCTTGATAGCTCCGCACTCCTGGCGGCCATGAATAGTGAGCCGGGCGCCGATCTGGTCGATGCCGTACTGGATGATGCGTGTCTGTCGAGCGTCAATCTTGTGGAAGTCGTCAGCCGTCTTTGCGAACGCGGCCTGTCGCCTGCCCAGGCGCGTCACGTGGTGGAAAGCCTCGATATCGAGATTGTTCCCCTGGACTTCGAGCAGGCCATGACGGCGGGGATTTTGCGTTTTGCGACCCGTGATTTCGGTCTGTCCCTGGGCGACCGGGCGTGCCTGGCGCTGGGGCAGGCGCGGGGGTTGCCCGTCCTGACGGCTGATCGTGCCTGGGGTGCGCTGCCGGGGTTCGATATCACGCTCATTCGCTGAGCACCGTGCAACATCTTCGTCGAGCAGGGCATGACGGCGCTGGGCCAATCGGCCATGGACTCTCGACCGCGCGAGCATTGCGTTTTAGGAAGTAAGAATCCCCACCACCACCGGCCATTCAGGGCTTGGCTTCTGTTGTTCTGGCCGGCGGTCCCCCTCCCCAGCAAAGCTGGGGAGGCATGATAAGAGACGTCCTTTTCTCGTGCCTCCCCAGCTTTGCTGGGGAGGGGGGGCTTACTTAAGCAAAACCTTGCCGTTGGTTGGACCATGGCCTAACATGGTCTGACCAATCATAAGGGAGGGGCGCATGACCCTGGGATGGACTCGCCGCGGCGTGCTGGGCGCAAGCATGGCCGCGTCCGTGTGGCCGATGACCGGCGCTCGCGCGCAGACCCTGTCGCTGTCGACCGTTCCCATAGCCCCTTTCGTCGTTGCCCGGACCGTGGCCGGCCGGGTGCGCGGCGGCACGGCGCGGGGCGCGCTCGGCTTCAAGGGCATCCCCTATGCCGGCAGCGTCTCCGGCGCCCACCGCTTCAAGGCGCCGCCGCCCGTCGTGCCGTGGCGTGGCGTGCGCGATGCCCTGCGGCTGGGACCGCCGACCCTGCAGACGCCGGGCTCGACCTATGGCGAGAACGAGCCGGCTTATAGCGAGGACTGCCTGGCCCTCAATGTGTGGACGCCGGCGCTCGACGGCAAGAAACGGCCGGTCCTGGTCTATCTGCACGGCGGCGGCTATTCGACCGGTTCGGCTGGATCGACCGCCCAGGACGGCGGCCGTATGGCGGCGGTGCATGACGTCGTCGTGGTCGCGCCCAACCATCGGCTGGGCCTGCTGGGCTTCCTGTGGCTGGGCGACGCGCTGGGTGGCGACTATGCCTCGTCCGGCAACCAGGGCATGCTCGATATCGTCGCCGCGCTGAAGTGGGTGCGCGACAATATCGCCGGCTTCGGCGGCGATCCGGGCAATGTCACGGTCTTCGGCGAGTCCGGCGGCGGCGGCAAGGTCGGCACGCTGCTGGGCATGCCCGAGGCCAAGGGCCTGTTCCACAAGGCCGGCATCCAGAGCGGGGCGCAGCTGAAGCGCATGCCGCGCGCCGTGGCGGCGGAGACGACGAAACGCCTGCTGCACGCGCTGGACCTAAGCGACGCGCGCAAGCTGATCGATGTGCCCGCCCAGACCCTGCTGGACCTGCAATGGCAGGGCGAGAAAGGGCAGGGGCCGCTGGCGCAGGCGACCCCGGGCTACACGGAAGCGCCGCAGAGCCGCGAAAGCTTCGGCGAGGACCGCGTTGCCGGGCGGTTCGCCCCGGTGATCGACGGCCTCTACCTGCCGGCCGATCCGGTCGATCCGGTGGTGACGCCCCTGGTGGCCGATATCCCCCTGATGATCGCCAACAACAAGGACGAGGCGCGTTTCTTCTTCATGGGCCAGCCGGAGATGTTCGCTCTCGACGAGGCCGGGCTGAGGGCGCAGGTGTTGCCCGTCGCCGGGGCGCGGACGGACGAGCTGATCGCGCTTTATCGCCGTCTGCGGCCCGGCGCGTCACCGTCGGACCTGTTCATCGCCATGGCGACCGCGGCCACCATGGGCAACGAGACCGCGACCCTGGCCGACCGCAAGGCGGCGCAGCCGGCGCCGGTCTACCGGTATCGCTGGGACTATAATTCCAACCGGCCGATCGCCGGTACCTCTCAAACGCTCGGCTCCGGCCACGCCACCGATATCGGTCCGACCTTTTATAACTGGGATCAAAAGGGCCTGCACGGCGATGGTCCGGGCGTCGAAAAGGCGTCCGCGCACTTAAGCGCCCTGTGGGCCAGCTTCGCCCGTACCGGCAGGCCGCAGGCGCCCGGCGTGCCCGACTGGCCGCGCTACGACACGGCGACGCGGCCGGTCATGCTGATCGATGTTGACTGCACGCTGGCCACCGATCCGGACGGCGAGGCGCGCGCTGTGTGGCAAGGCCTGTCCGCCACATGAAGGCGATCAGGTAAATGATATGAAATAATAGAGAGTTAGCCGTATTTTTACTGTGACGGCCTACCATGACCCCTGAAACCCGTATCGCCGTTCGCCCAGCCCCGGGGGAGCGCGGCCCGTTCCAGGATCAAAGACCCATGTTGTACCGGCGTTGTCTCCATTCCGGCCTGGCCCTGTCCGCCTTGCGCCTGCGTCTGTCGGCCCACGCCTTCCGCAAGTCGCCGGGCGCGGTGGGGGGGCTGGTCGAGCGCGCGCTGGGGCACGGTATCAACGCCTTCCAGATCGACAGCGGCGACGCGGTCTTCGTCGCCCAGGTCGCCCAGGCGCTGAAGATGGTCGACCGCAACATCCTGTTCGTTTCCCTGACGGCGCGCGACGACCATGGCGTCGCCTATGACGGTGCGCTGCGCACCCAGGCGCTGAAGCAGCGCCTGTCGGAGGCCCTGCGCCTGCGTGGCCTGCAACGCCTGGACATGGTGACCTTCCAGGCGGCCGAATACCGCGCCCTGACGCCCGAGGACCACGCCTTCCTGCGCCGCCTGATCGAGGCGCGCATGGTCGGCCAGATCGGCGTGCACGTCGAGCCCGGCGATTTCCCGCACACGCTCGACGTCGGCCAGCCGACCGCCATCCTGACCGATTTCGACGTCACCGCTACCAAGGTGCGCCGCCGCCTGATCGAAAACGCCAGCCGCATGAACCTGTCGGTGTTCGCGCAGAACTATTATCCGGCGCGCCTGATCGAGGGGCGTACGGATTCGATCCGCTCGCACCTGCAGGACGTGCACGAGGGGATAAGCCCGCGCGGTTCGGACAAGTATTCCTTCCTGACCAACGAGATCGGCTGGACGGCCGAGGAGATCTGCCTGGGCTATACCCTGGCGCACCCGCTGGTGATCAGCGCCGGCGTCTTCGCGCGCAGCCCCGAGCACCTCGACCGCCTGGCGGCCGTGGTCGGCAAGACCCTGCCGCGCGCCCTGCACGCCCATATCGAACTGGGCACGTTCGAGGACGCGGCGTAGGGTGTGACCGGCCGCACGGCCGGTGGGTAATTGCCCCCACCACCGCATCTAGCGCTTCGCGCGTCGTGCGGTCCCCCTCCCCATTCACATCAGGATGTTCCGGCCTTCCGTGCCGCTCATGGGGAGGTATGAAGTTTTGCGTCCCCTTTTCATACCTCCCCGTGAACGCATGCCGATCTAGTCTTCACACAGGTCGTAGGCCTGGCTGATCAGGACGTCGGTGATCTTGCCGGCGTCGCGGTTGGCCGTGGCGGCGTCCAGGTGCAGGGTCTGCGCATAATAGCCGGCCAGGATGGTGCGCGCCTTGGCCATGCCCGCGGCGTTGCGCGCGCGGAAGGTTTTTTCCGGCTTGTCCGGCGCATTGGCCTTGAACGTCGCCCATTGCTCGGGGTGGTGCAGCAGGGCGGCGATGCGCATGCGCTGGAAGTCGCGGGCGCCGGCATTGCGGATGGTGCCGCCGCAGTCGGGGGCGTTCTGCATCGCCGTCACCACGAAGGTGGTGAAGCCGTCCGTCCCGCCCGGCGTCATGACGTCGCAGTCGGAGGACGGCAGGAAATTGTCCTTGTTGGAGCCATACATCGGCCCGAGCGCGCCCAGCAGGCCCGGCCGCTTGAGGAAGACGGCGCACGGCCAGGTGACGGCGTGCTCGGCCTCGCTGACGCTGAGGTCGACGAAATGGCCGAAGGCTTCGTCGGACTTGACGGCCTCGGCCGGGGTGGCGGGGCCGCCGCCGCCGGTGATTTCCGACTTCTGGTCGGCGGTGTAGGCGGCGAAGACCGGCGTAATGGTCTGGGCGACCCGGGCGGCGCGCGCCTTGGGATCGTCGATGGTGCCATAGAGATAGATCGCTTCGTAGATCGGCGCGTCGGCCGGGGTCAGCCGCCTGATCTCGGCCATGGCGGCGTCGTGTGCGGTGAACAGGGCGGCGGCGGCCAGGTCGCCGAGGCGTGAATTATAGCTGTCGATCAGGCAGTCGCGCTGGGTCTTGTAGGTCGGCTTGAAGGCAGTGGCGGCGCAGGTCTTGTTGCGGCCGGCCAGCCAGGCACGCTGGTCGACCAGTTGCTGCGATGGGCCGGTGCCGAAGACGTCGCTGCGCACGGCGGCGTAAAGCGCGGTCAGGCGCCGGTCGTCGGCCGACAGGGTGGCGTCCTGGCAGACCGTGGCGTCGATGTCCTTGGCGCCGGCGCAGCTGAAGCTGGGGCCCTGGGCCGCGGGCGTCTGGGCATGCGCCGCGGGCGCGGATGCGGACATCAACAGAAACGCCAACGCATACAGCCACTTCGTCATCGCTATCGATCCTTATCGTGTCGGCCAGTTATCTTGTAGGCTTGCCGCCCGCTTTCCACGACGGCGTGAAATCGCTGTTGGCCAGCCACCGCGCCGGTTCGATCAGCGACTGGATCGCCTGGGTCATGAACGGCAGGTTGAGGTTGGCGTAGGTGTCCTGGGGCGTATGGTAGGTCGGCACGACCGCCCAGCCCGACAGGGTATGGGCTACCACGCCGCTGACCGCCAGGGAATAGTTGTCCGAACGCTCGAAGAAATGCTGGTCCGGATAGGGGTCGGCCGCGACCAGGCCGCCGTGCGCCTTCAGCGCCTCGCCGAGGTCGGAGCGTTCGAAACCGGTCATCATCAAGGTGTTGGCCGGCAGCTTGGGGTCCTGGGCGCCGATCATCTCGAATTCGAGATTGGCGACGATCGAGGTCAGGGGCACGGGCGGATGGGCGGCGAAATATTGCGAGCCCCAGCCGCCGAGTTCCTCGGAGCCATAGCAGACGAAGATGATCGAGCGCTTCGGCTGGCCGGAGGCCGACAGGGCGTGGGCGATTTCCAGCACGGCGGTGGTGCCCGACGCGTCGTCATTGGCGCCGTGCATGATGGCGCCGTCGGGGCGCGGCGGGAAGTGGTCGAGGTGGGCGGTGTACAGTACCGCGCCGGCCTTGGGGTCGGAGCCCTGGATGAAGCCCACGGCATTGGTCGTCACCATCTTGTCCTGCACGACCTCGGGCAGGTTGATGGCGACCGGCGAGCCGGCCTTCAGCGCGTCGAAGGCGGCGGCGCCCAGCACGATGACGGTGGCGCCGGGCTTCTTCGGCGCGCCCTGGTCCTCCAGATAGGTCGGCAGGCGCGTGCCCTTGTTCAGCCGGCCCCACAACTCCTTCGTCTGGTCGCTTTCGCGCAGGATCAGCAGCTTGACGCCCTTCTGGCCGGCGGCGCGCATCCAGTTCTGCGCCAGGGTCTTGCCGAGGTCGGGGACGGCGACGACGTCGCCGGCGATCGCCTGCGGATCGTTCGATGCGATCTGCACGGTGCCCGAGACCGCGACGCCGGGCGAGGTGAAGACGTGCAGGCCGTCGGCATCCGTCACGGTCTTGCCGTCGACGGTGGCGGTCGGCGTGCCGTTGAAGCGCAGCTTGACGATGGTGGCGGTCTGCAGATAGCCGGTCATGCCGGGCGCGGTTTTCAGGCCGAAGCCCTGGAATTGCGAGGCGACGTAGGCGGCGGCGATGGCTTCGTCGCGCGTGGCGCTGCCGCGGCCGTTTAGCGCGTCGGACGCCAGGAAGGCTTCGTGGGCGGCGACCCATTCGGGCTTGACCGTCCAGGGCGTCTCGGCCTGGGCCTGGGCGGAGACGAACGCGAGGGCCGCGACGGCGGCGCTGAAGAGGAATCTGGTCACGAAGGTTTCCGCCCGAAAGGTTGCAATGCCAACTTGTGTAGGCGGGAAGATGCGGACCCGTCAAGCGGGCTGACCTTTACGAAACGCTTGCAGGGCCGCCGGCAAAAACATCGCCGATCCTGCAAGGGAAGGCCTAGACTTGGGCCATCGTCCTTTGGAAAGAGGGTCCGGTCATGAAGTCCATGATCCCGCTGGCGGCGGTTGCCGCCACCTTCGCCGTGCTGGCCGCCGCGCCGGTGCTGTCGCACGCGCAACAGGATGCGTCGTCCGCTTCGTCTTCGTCGTCGCGCCAGGGCTCCGGTACGATCGGCGCCAGCGACGGCGCGTCGTCATCGGCGGTGGCCGCGTCATCGTCGTCCAGCCCCGACTGCCCGGCGAATCCGGCGACGATGCCCGCCAAGCCGAAACGCGACCCGACGGCGCGCACCACCTCGTCGTGCTTCAACCCGTATGTTCAGGCGCCGGGGACGAGCGCGTCGTCGAGCAGCAGTGTGCCGAGATAAAAAGCTATGAATTGCAATATCCTCTCCCCGTTTCACGGGGAGAGGATTAAACGCTACCGGCTCAATTCATGCCGCTCTGGAAGTTTCAGGAAGCGCTCATATCTCCGAACGCTTCAGCGTTCGGCAAGGGCGACCGCCCGCCGCGCACGTTTGCGCGTAAGCCTGCGCGGCACTTGAGCGCCAAACAAAAAAGCGGAATGCCAAAACGCCGCTACGCGGCGTGCTGGCCTTCCGCGCGGCGCAGGCGCCAGAAGCGGATGGTGCGCAGGGCGGTGTCCTGGGGCAGGTCCTGGTACAGGCGGCCGTATTCGGCGGCCTTGCCCATGGCGTTGTCCTGTTCGCCCAGCATGATCATGGCGCAGGTCAGGAACAGGGCC
>FTDB01000817.1_pt1 | contig 26150 bp, 27 predicted proteins | sample 1639741 | NCBI WGS metagenome assembly FTDB01 (sample SAMEA3914869, study PRJEB12502) | metagenome | biome: forest; material: soil | place: USA | collected 2012-03-12 | depth 0.1 m | reverse complement strand
CGCGCCGTCGCCGAACCGATCGTCAAGGACGTCAAGAAGATCGTGGGGTTGTGGTGATGCGCAAAGCTTTGGTCTTGGTCCCTGTGCTTCTGGCGCTGGCCGGCTGCAACGTCAATGTCGGCGGCGCATCGAGCGTCACCACCGTGGTCGACCACGCGGACAGCGCCACGGGTACGCATCTGCGCCTGGTCATGACCGCCTATTCGGTGCGCGCCGCTTTGGGCCAGGCGCCCAACACCGCCGCCTATGTCACGATCAGGAATGAAGGCAATGCGCCTGACCGGCTGGTGTCGGCGGCGTGCGACTGCTCGGCCGCCGCCCACCTGCACACCATGGTGATGCAAGGCGGCCAGATGATCATGGATGAGCCCAAGGATGGCTTCCCGATCGCACCGGGCCAATCGGTCGTCTTCGCCCCCGGCGGCAATCACATCATGCTGTCGGACCTCAAGACGCGGCCCCAGGCTGGCGGCGTCCAGACCGTGACCCTGACGTTCGAAAAGGCCGGTTCGGTGCCGGTCGCCATGCCGGTCAGCGACGCTCCGCAGACCAAGTGACCCCTCCGTCATTTTTGCTAAGGCAAAAATGCCACCTCCCCATTTGAAGGCAAATAGGGAGGAGAAGCCGGTACGCCTTGAGTCTCTGCCATGAAGGCCAGCATGGCCTCCATCGAGGTGCGCATCGCGTCCGGATCGTAGGTCATGATGCCGCCCTTGTTTGTGTCCTCGTCGAAGGCGTGGCTGGCATCGAGGCTGAGCGTATCGACCGCGACGCCCGCCTTTTTCAGCTTGTCGAAAATCTTGACCGAGTGGCCGTAGGGCGTCAGGTGGTCGCGCCTGGCCAGCACGGCGAAGGTTCTGGGCTGGCGCACCCACGGCTGGAAATTGGTCCGCGCCGGAAAGTTGATATAGGGATAGACCAGGAACACACCCTTGACCCTGTCGGCCAGACTGGCGTCGGGGTCGGCCAGTTTCGCTTCGCCGGAGCGTTTCAGCGGTTCCGTCATCAGGTCCATGATCGACCAGCCGCCGTGGCTGAAGCCCACCAGGACGATAGTGTCCATATCGGTGCGGCCTTCCGATTTCAGCCCCCACAAGGTCGCCAGCACGTCGCCGGACCGTTCGTAGCCCTGCATCACCACGCCGGTGCAGATCCTCGAGGTGGCGAAATTGCGATCCCAGCCGCGCGGCGCGAAGCTGTCGACGACATAGGCGCGCACGCCGGTCAGGGCCGCCGCCTGGGCATAGACCGAGACGTGGGGACGCAGCCCGCCACAGCCATGGAAAAGGACAACAGCCGGACGAACGACATCGTCATCCGGCCCGAAGACAGTGATCGAGGGCTTCAGCAGGGCGTAGCGTTGCGCGAGCGCATCCATAGATTTGAACATTGTTCAAATTGGTTCGTCAGTCAAGCGTTTCTTTCAGGAAGCGGCCGAAGGCGGACCGGGTGGCGGCATGGGCGCCGGCGTCGTAATGCATCAGCGGGCCGAAATGCATGCCGTCTTCATCAAAGCAGTGAGTAGCGTCCAGCGTCAGGGTTTCCATCGGCACACCTTCGTCGCGCAGGTGACCCAGCACGCCCACCGCATGGTGGTGCGGTGTCAGGAAGTCGCGGTCAGCCAGCACGGCCAGGGTCTTCGGACGGGTGACCCAGGCATGGGTGGAGCTCAGGGCCGGCACATTGATATAGGGGTAAACCAGAAAAGCACCGCGCACGCCGGCAAGGATGGCCGGATCCGGATCGGCCAGGCGCGCCTCGCCTTCGCGTTCCAGCTTCTGCGCCATCAGGTCCATGATCGACCAGCCGCCATGGCTCCAGCCGGCCAGCACCAGCCGGCCGGCATCGACGTCCGGCCGTTGCGACAAACCCCAAACAGCGGCCAGGACATCGCCCGAGCGCTCATAGCCATGCAGGGCCAGGCCGGAGCAGACAAGGGAAATAGCGGCCGTGTAATCCCAGCCGCGCGGTGCGAAACTGTCGACGACGAAGGCGCGCAGGCCAAGTTCGGCCGCCTGCCGCGCATAGGCGTGGATATGGTCGCGCACACCATTGCAGGCATGGAACAGCAGCACCGCCGGGCGTCTGGCGTCGTCCTCAGGGCCGTACTCCGTAACGAAAGGCGCCAGCCGGTCGAATCTTTGCGAAAGTGTATCGAGCAAGCACGGAGCCCTCTTGACGGAATTGGTAACTGACACAATATCAATTACGAATTGCCGCCGTGTAGCCCTGATGAATCAGAAAACGCCGGTGATTGCCAGTTTATTCGACGAGGGAGTTGACTATGTCCACCAACCGCCAATCCGACCACCCCATTCACCCGCAATTCCTCGAACGCTGGTCGCCACGCGCCTTTACCGACACCGCCGTGACGGAAGCCGAGGTCCTGACCGTTCTCGAAGCCGCGCGCTGGGCGCCGTCGGCCTCGAACCTGCAGCCATGGCGCTTCATCTATGCCTTGAAAGGCACGCCGGAATTCGATGCCTTTGTCGAAGCTCTGGTGCCGTTCAACCAGGCGTGGGCGAAGAACGCCGGCGCGCTGATCTTCGCCACCTCGGTCAGGACGTTCGACGGTGAACGCCCGGCCGCCTGGCACAGCTTCGATACGGGTGCCGCAACCGCGTACCTGGCGCTTCAGGCGCATCATCTCGGCCTCGCCGCCCACGGCATGGGTGGCTTCAATGCCGACAAGGCGGCCGACATCCTGGGCCTGCCGGCCACGCTGAAGGTCGAGGCCGCCATTGCGCTCGGCCATCCCGGCGCGGCCGAAAGCTTGCCGGACGGCTATCGCGAACGCGAAGTGCCGTCGACACGCCAGCCACTAAGCGAGATGGCGTTCAAGGGCCGATATCCGGCCAAACAGGCCGAAGCGGCCTGATGTAAGACCTGAAGCGAAACGCCAGGGCCACAAAGCCCTGGCGTTTTTTGTTGTGTGGTTGAGAAGCAAGAAACCCCACCACCACGCCCATGAAGAATGGGCGTGGTCCCCCTCCCCGACAAGCGGGGAGGAATACCCGCGTCAATGGCGAAAGACGCGCGTGCCGGTGAAAACCATCGCCAGGCCTGCCTCGTCGGCGGCGGCGATCACGGCGGCATCGCCCATGGAGCCGCCCGGCTGGATCACCGCCGTGGCGCCGGCCGCCGCCGCTTCGATCAGGCCGTCGGGGAACGGGAAGAAGGCTTCCGAGGCGCAGGCCGAACCCTTGGCGAGGGAATCACTCAGGCCCAGTTTCTCGGCCGCTTCCTTGGCGCGTACGGCCGCGATGCGCGCCGAATCGCGCCGGTTCATCTGGCCGGCGCCGATGCCGGCGGTGCGGCCGTCTTTCGCATAGACGATGGCATTCGACTTGACGTGCTTGGCCACCGTGAAGGCGAACAGCATGTCCTCGATCTCGGTCGGCGTCGGCTGGCGCTTCGTCACGACCTTGAGGTCGGCGGCGGTGACGCGGGCCGTGTCGCGCGACTGGACCAGCATGCCGCCGGCCACCGAGCGGAAAACCTGGCCGCCGGCCAGCGGATCGGGTAGCGCGCCCGTCACCAGCAGGCGCAGGTTCTTCTTGGCGGCGAAGACGGCGGCGACATCGTCATCGACCTCTGGGGCCACGACCACTTCGGTGAAGATCTCGACGATCTTTTCCGCCGTGGCCCGGTCGAGGCGGCGGTTGAGCGCCACGATGCCGCCAAAAGCCGAGACATCGTCGCATTCCAGGGCGCGCCTGTAGGCTGTCAGCAGATCGTCGCCGACCGCCACGCCGCAGGGATTGGCGTGCTTGACGATGACGCAGGCCGGCTCGGAAAATTCCGCCACCAGTTCGATGGCGGCGTCGGTATCGGCGACATTGTTGTAGCTCAGTTCCTTGCCCTGCAACTGTTTCGCGGTGGCGACGCCCGGGCGGCCCTCACCGGTCTTGTAGAAAGCTGCTGACTGGTGCGGGTTTTCGCCGTAGCGCATGGTTTGCAGGCGGGCGCCGGCGATGGTCTTGCGCTCGGGGTAAGCGTCGCCAAGCTGGCCGGCGAACCAGGTCGACACCGCCGAATCGTAGGCCGCCGTGCGCGCGAAGGCCCGCGCCGCCAGGGATTTGCGCAATGCCAGGGTGGTGTGGCCATCGGCAAGGATGGCGGCCAGCACTTCATCCATGGCCTGCTTGTCGACGCAGATGCTGACATAGGGATGGTTCTTGGCCGACGACCGGATCATGGCCGGGCCGCCGATATCGATATTTTCGATGGCCGCTTCGAAGGCGCCGCCGGACTCGACCGTCTTTTCAAACGGGTAAAGGTCGATCCAGACAATGTCGATCGGTTGGATGTCGTGGTCCTTCAGTGCCTGGGCGTGCTCGGGCGCGTCGCGATAGGCCAGCAGGGCGCCATGGACCTTGGGATGCAGGGTCTTGACGCGGCCGTCCATCATTTCGGGGAAGCCGGTGACCTCGGAGACATCGGTGACGGGCATGCCGGCCGCCGCGATCGCCGCCTTGGTGCCGCCGGTCGACAGGATCGTCACGCCGGCCTTATGCAGGGCCTGCGCCGCTTCGACGAGGCCCGTCTTGTCGGACAGGGAAATCAGGGCGCGCTTCGGCGTGACGGCGTCAGGGGCGGGCGGGAAATCGGGCGCGGCGGGCATGGCGAATCCATATGTTCGGGGAAGATGCCGCGCGTTTACACGAGCGCTTCTTAAAATGCAAAGACCCCGCCGCGTGGGGAGCGGCGGGGCCTTCTCGGGCTAACCGGCTGGTGAGGGAGTTTACCGGTAGCCGTAGCCATAGCGGGTCGGCTGATACTGGGTGTAGCGGACCTGCTCGTAGCGGTGCGTGCGCGAGTTATAGACCGAGCGATAACCGGCATCGTAGCCGTAGCCGTAGGTTTCGCGGGCCTGGGCTTCGATCTTGTTGCAGGTCGACTTGCCGTGGTCCTTGCCAAGCTTGTTGCCGATGACGCCGCCCAGGACCGCACCACCGACCGTACCCAGGCCGCGTTCGTTCTTGGCGACCTTGTTGCCGATGACGCCGCCGATCAGGGCGCCGAGGATCAGGCCGGTCTTGGCGTCGCTCGACTTTTCCGCCTGGCAGACATAGGACTGCGGCGCGGCCGAAGCAATGGAGGGGGCCACCATGCCGCCCAGGATCATGCTGGCGGCGGCGGTAGCAGCTATAGAGGTTTTGATCAGGTTGGTCATGACGTTAAGTCCTTCAAATCCTGGCGGGGCGGGAAATCCGTCTCGCCGTTGATGAGGACAGTTATAAGCCTTCGAACCTGAACGAAATCCGCGACGCCACGTTCATAATCGTTCAGGAAAACCATGTGTTTTGAAGCGCTTGGACATCGCTGTCATGGCGCAAAACAAAGGCCCCGCTGGTTAGGCGGGGCCGATGAATGAACATCCGTTCAGGTAAAATTATTCCCGGACATAACGGTAAACGACCGTCTCGGTATGCCCGTTGTGGCGATAATAGTGGGTCTCGGTGCGATAGGCGACGCGGCTCAGGCAGCTTTTCTTGCCCTGGCTGTGGCCCATCTTGCTGCCGATGGCGGCCCCCGCCAGCGCCCCCAGTATGGTGCCGGTCGTCTTGCTGCCGTGACCGGCCAGGTTGCTGCCGACCACGCCGCCAGCAACGGCGCCGACGGCGGTGCCGACGTGTTCATCGTGCTTCTGCTCATACTTGCAGACATAATGGGTGTAGCCGGCCGAGGCAATCTGCGGGGCGGCAAGAGCCAGGACGAGGCCCGCGCCTGCGGCACCGAGCGCGACCTTCTTGAGGACATGGGTCATGACGGAACTCCTTCGTGCAATGCGCTCTTGTTGGCGCGGAATGCCGGGAGGTTAAGCCGCGACGCATAAAATATCGGTAGGATTGGACCCCTGGGGATATAGCAATTGCGCAGGGTTTCAGCTTTCGGCCGGCGACAGCTTCCAGCGCACGCGCGTCGGCGAATCGAGCCGCGCCACCCCGCGCAGGGCGATGACGGTCGATTTGCGCGCCGCGCCTTTTTCGAACACCGTGCCGTTTTCCAGCACGACTTCCCTGGCATCATGGCGCAGCCACCAGCCGCGCCCGCCCGGTCCACGCAGCAGCACGCTTTTCTTGTCGCGCGCCAGCGAGGCCTGAACTTCGGGATGGAGCAGGAAACGGATGGCGAAGGGCGACGCCGCCGGCAATTGCGCCTTGGTCTTGATGTCGAGCGGGGTCAGCCGCTCCTCGCCGCGCAGTTCGTCGCGGTGGGCGTCGACATAAAGGCGGCGCTCGTGCTTGAGGCCAAACCGCGTCTTCCAGCCCTCGTGCTCCATTTCCAGCAGGGTGCCGGAATCCTCGGCCTCGACACGGCGCGAACGCACCTTGTAGCGCTGGCCTTCGAGGCCGAAATTGAGCAGTTCGCTCCAGCGGCCCTGTTCCGGGACGAGAATGGATGTCTCGCTGATCGACAAGGTATTGCCGGCGCCGATGACGCGGAACGCCTGGCGATCGGATTGCGCCGGCGACCAACCCGGCGATACGATCAGCTTGTCGCGCCCGCCCGAGACCTCGAAAGCCATCGGATAATCGCAGGCGGCATAGCCGAAATCGCCGGTGCGCGCCTCGCCGCTGTCGACGAAGACGCTCAAGGACCGGCCGAGCAGGCGATGAAAGCGGCCATGTTCCAGCACGACCGGCAAGGCCGGCTGGGCGCGGCCTTCGTCATGCACCAGGGCCGGCATGACCTGGTCTTCCAGCAGCGATTCCGCGCCCTGGAACGCCACAAGGCTGCCGTCCGGATGTGACAGGGCGCGCACGAAACGTGTCAGGCGATCGACATGGGTGGCGATATAGTCCGGCACCGCCATGCCGCGCTGGCTGAGACCGTCCTCGATCAGCAACAGGTCGTAGAGCAGGTCGAGCGCCTGTTCCGGACTGCGCGACACCGGCGTCCCGTCGGGCAGCAGGCTACGTTTCAACACCTTGGGCAACAGTCTCAGGCCGGTCTTGCGGAAACCATCGCCGACGCGCCCCGACAGCACGCAGCCCAGAAGCGTCAACGCCACGGCTTTTTGCGCCTGGTAGGCCTCGTTCTGGTTGAGGCGCAGCAGGTGGCGCCCCTGTTCGGCCAGGGATTGGGCGAAGATGACAATCTCGTCGGGCGAAGCCTGCGCCGCCAGCCTTCGCGCCGCCAGCGACAGGTTGATCAGGCGACGCGGCAGGACCTCCTCGCTCCAGGTGAACGGCGTCCAGCTGCGAAAGGCGCGCTGCCACATCAGGAACAGGCGCACGGCTTCGCGCGCGCCTTCGTCGCCCTGGGTCAGCAATGGCGCCAGCCAGGTGAAGCGGTGCAGTTCGACGGCGAAGGCGCGTGTCGGCGACGGCCGGTTCCACGGGTCGCCGCTGCCCTGCACGCTCATGCGCGCGCCTGCCATGGCGAAGCGTCCGGACAGGATGGCCTTGCCCAGCAGGGCATTGGCCGGGCGGGCATCGTGCGGCGCCGCCAGGAAGCCGTCGGGCGTGCGGCCCTTCAGCGTGAAGCGGTAACCGGGCATGCCGAAGATTTCAGCGCCGATCTGTTTGCGCAGGATGGCGCCCACGACCTTGAGCCACGGCGTACCGGCGCCGGCGGGATCGTTCAGGGGGCTGGACGATTCGTAGGCCTGCAACGCTTACAGTCCCTTCAAGCTCTTGATATTGCCGGCATAAGCCTCGGGCCCGCCCTTGAACACGGCCGTCCCCGCCACTAGCGCCGTGGCGCCCGCATCGACGCAAGCCCTGGCATTCTGGGCGTTCACCCCGCCGTCGACCTGCAGGATGGCGGGATGACTGTCGGCATCGAGGCGCTTGCGCACCGCTTCGATCTTGCGCAGGGCGCCGTCGATAAAGCCCTGCCCGCCGAACCCGGGATTGACGCTCATGATGAGGACGAGGTCGATATCGTCCATGACCCAGTCGAGCACGGACAGCGGCGTCGCCGGATTGAGCACGACGCCGGCCCTGGCGCCCAGAGCGCGGATTTGCCTCAGGGTGCGGTGCAGGTGCGCGCCGGCCTCGGGATGGACGCTCATGATGTCGGCGCCGGCATTGCGGTAGGCTTCCAGGAAAGGATCGACCGGCGAAATCATCAGGTGGACGTCGAAGGTCAGCTTTGTGTGCGGCCGCAACGCCTTGACGACGTCGGGGCCGATGGTAATGTTGGGAACGAAATGACCGTCCATGACATCGACATGGATCCAGTCGGCGCCGGCGGCGTCGAGACCGCGCACCTCCTCGCCCAGCTTGGCGAAATCGGAAGCCAGAATCGACGGACAGATGAGCGGGGTGGTGGTCATGGAATCTTTTCCCTGGCGCCTGTAATGCGGGGTCGGGCCTGTTTGGTCAACCGGTTTGGCGCACGAGATGTGCAATAAAGAAGCCGTCCTGGCCACCCGGACGCTGGTGGGGCAACAGGCGCAGCCAGCCTTCGGGTTTGAGGCTTTCGGGGGGCACGCCAAGGTGTTGTAAAAGCGCGAATCCGGGCGTTTTGACGGCGAAGGCCGGATGGCGGCGCAAGAAGGCCAGAACTTGCGTTTCGCCCTCCTCGCGCTCCAGCGAACAGACGCAATAGATGAGGCTGCCGCCGGCTTTGGTCTTGGCCGCCGCCTGGTCGAGCAGGCGGTGCTGGACATCGGCCAGCTTGGCGATATCGGACGGTTGCGTCGCCCACAACACGTCGGGCTGGCGGCGGAAGGTGCCGGTCGAGGAGCACGGCGCATCGAGCAGGACAATGTCGAAGGCGCGCGGATCGTCGAAGCCTTCGGCGTCGGTGACGTGCATTTCAGCGGCGTAACCGGTGCGGGCCAGGTTTTCCTCGACGCGCTTGAGGCGGTTCCTGGAACGATCGAGCGCCACCACCGATGCGCCTTTGGCCAACATCTGCAGAGTCTTGCCGCCCGGCGCCGCGCACATGTCGATGGCCACCTTGCCCGTCAGATCGCCAAGCAGGCCAACGGCGACTGCGGCAGACGCGTCCTGCACCCACCATACGCCTTCGTCATAGCCGGCCCATTCGGCGATATTGCCCCTGAGAGCGCTGCGCAGGCTTAGTCCGCCTTGCGCCTGGCCTTCGAGCGCGTCCCGCCATTGTTCCAGGTCGGCCACGGTCTTGAAACTGAGGTCGGTGGCCGGCTCCTCGGTCAGCATCAGGGCAATGCCGCCGGCGTCATAGTCGCCATAGGCCGCCTTCCAGCGCTGATAAAGCCAGTCGGGCGCCAGGCGTGATGCGACCGGCATCATCATGCCGCCGTCACGGATCACGCCGCGCAGGATGGCGTTGATCAGGCCTTTGAACGGCCGTGTATCGGAGCGGCGCTCGGCCAGCTTGACGGTGGTGGAAACGGCGGCGAAATCGGGCACCGACATGAAGCCGATCTGGGCCAGGCCGATACGCAGAAGGGCGCAGACGGCGTCCGACGGCGTCTTCTTGGTCATCTGTTCGATGATGTGATCGAGCTGGCCCAGGCGGCGCAGGACCAGCAGGGCCAGGGCGCGGGCGAAGCCGCGTTCGCTTTCGCTTAAAGCGAGAAAATCACCGCGCGTCACGGCCTCGTCGAAGCCGCTGCGCTTTTCCAGCGCCGCATCGATCAGGCCGAGCGCGGCGAGGCGGGCATTCATGCCGATGTCACCGTCATCGGAGGTATCGGTGACCGGATCGGGATGACGGACCGGCGCCTTGGCCGCGATCTTCTGCGCCATGCCTTTGGATGGCGGGCGCTTGACAAGTTTGCGCTGGAAGGAAGGTTTGCCCGCGGGCGGTCGGATGGGTGCCATGGAAAGATGCTTTGCAAAAGGGTGGCTGCTCATAGGCGCAAAGTCCTTGTTTCGCAACGGCCTTCCGCTTACATTCGCGTTATGACCGACAAGCCTGCCGATCTGGGCGATCTTACGCCGAAGAAAGTCCTGACGCCGGCGGCTGAACGCGCCCTGGCTGAGGCCGCCGAACGCCGCGCCCTGGCCGAAGCGCAGGCGGCGAAAGCCACCGAAGACGGCGGTCCGTCCGGCCCCGAACCCACGCGCTACGGCGACTGGGAACGCAAAGGCATCGCCGTCGATTTTTAAGTGTTATGAATGGCGGCCAGGATCGACTGCACCGCCGCCCTGGGGTCGGGAGCGCGGGTGATCGGGCGGCCGACCACCACGTGCGAGGCGCCGTTGAGGAAAGCCTGCTGCGGCGTGGCGATACGCTGCTGATCGTTGATATCGGCGCCTTCGGGCCGCACACCCGGCGTCACGATCAGGAAACCTTCCGGCACGCGCGCCCGGATCATGGCCGCTTCGTGCGGGCTTGAGACAACGCCATCGAGGTCGCATTCCACCGCCTGGTCGACCCGGCGCTTGACCAGGTCACTGAGTTCCAAAGCATAGCCCATGTCGTCGAGGTCGCCTTGCGCCAGAGAGGTCAGGACGGTGACGCCGAGGATTTTCGTCGCCGTGTCGCCGCGCCCCTGAAGCGCCGCCTTCATCACCTGCGGCTCGGCGTGGACGGTGAGCAGGTCGCAGGCCGATGCGGAGGCCGCCCGGGCGGCGCCTTCGACCTGGGCGCCGATGTCGTGCAGCTTCCAGTCCTGGAAGACGTGCTTGCCGGCTGCCGCCAGTTCGTGCGCCAGGTCCAGCCCGCCCTGGGCCAGCAGGGTCAGGCCGACCTTGTAGAAGCTGACCGAGGATCCCAGTTCGCTCACCAGCTGGCGTGCCAGGGCCAGGTCAGGTTCGTCGAGCGCCACGATTAGGCGCGTGTCGGCGGGCAGGGTCATGGCCTGTGACTTTCGGGTTGCGTTGGGGGTGTCAGGGCCGTAGCTGATTTGCTAAAGCTAAGCAAGCGAATCAAGGAGCCCGCGCAATGTTCGACGGCATGGACTGGAGCAAGCTGCTCGGCTTCTACATCAATTTCTTCATCACCTTGTTCGCGCTGATCGACCCGATCGGCAATGTGCCGATCTATGCCGCCGCCACGCAATCGCAGACCAAGACATCACAGAACTGGCTCAGCATCTATATCTCGATCTTCACGGCCCTGATCCTGACCCTGTTCTTCTTCGCCGGGCTCAATATACTGAAGTTCTTCGGTATTTCGATGGATGCCTTCCGCATCGCCGGCGGCCTGCTGCTGTTCCTGATGGGGCTGGACATGGCGCGCGGCGATTTCATCGAATCGTTCAGCCAGCACGGCGACGGCAAGGCCGGCGGCTCGCCCGGGGACGTCGAGCCCCTCGGCCATCGCGCCTCGGCCAAGAAGAGCTTCGAAAAGCTGGTCGTGCCGTTCGCCTTTCCGCTGATGGTGGGGCCGGGCACGATCTCGACCGTCATCATCCAGGCGGGCGTGGCCGGCGATTTCGGCGTCACCGGCTATGCCGTCGGCGTGGCCGCCATCGTCACCACCGCCGTGGCGATCCTGATCACCCTGCTGTTTTCCACCACGATTTCGCGCATTTTCGGCCGTGTCGGCATGGTGGTGGTGATCCGCGTGCTGGGACTGATCCTGTGCGCCCTGTCGGTGCAGATCATCATCTCGGCGGTCAGCGAGATCACGCACAACCTGATCCTGCCGAGCGCGGCGCATCCGTATGCGGAACATCACAAATAATAGCTAGCCCTGAGCCGTTCAGGCGCGGCGAAACGGAGTTCGGCGAAGCCAAAATGCCTGACTTTCGAGCACGCGACGCGAGCGTACTTAAGTACGTGAGCTAGCGCGCGGAGAAAGGCGGGCATTTGCAGCCCGCATCAACGGCTCAGCGATGAATTTTCCTCAACTGGCCGGACACGAGCTCCATCACCCAGTCGTCGGGCAAAACCTTGAGAAGTGCGGCCACCGCTTTATTCGGCGCGCCCGGCACGCAGCCGGCGCGATTGGCTTCGACGGCGACGAAGCCCTCGCGCGCCACCTCGTCGGCGCCCATCCACAACCATTCGGGAATGGCGGCCGACAGCTTCGACCGGGTGCCGATGACATCGTGGAACTCGGAATAGGTCCAGCCCGGACACAGCGCCGTCACATGCACGCCGTGGTCGCGCACCTCCAGGTGCAGGCTTTGCGAGAAGCGCGTCAGGTAGGTCTTGATGGGGCCGTAGAGCGTGTCGCCCGGCGAGGCCGGCAGGTAACCGGCCAAGGAGGCGACATTGATGATGCGGCCGAACTTCTGCTCGATCATGCCGGGCATGAAGCGGTGGATCAGTTCGGTCGGCGCGATCATCATCACCTGCATGAAGGCACGGTGTGCTTCCAGCGAATTGGCGATGAAGCCGCCCGGCTGGCCGTAGCCGGCATTGTTGACCAGGCCGTCGACGCCGCGGCCCAGTTCCAGTATGCCTTTCTGCAGGTTTTCCGGTGCGGCCGGATCGGAAAGATCGGCCGGCAGGGCATAGGCTTCGACGCCGAAGCGCAGGCGGATTTCCTCGACCAGCTTGTCGAGCCGGTCCTGGCGCCGCGCCGTCATCGCCACGTCCCAGCCATGGGCGGCGTAGGTGCGGGCAAAACTCAGGCCGATGCCCGAGGACGCTCCGGTGATGAGGACAAGGCGGCGGGCCAAGACGAATCCCTGGTGAAATCAAGTGCGCGGATCGAAACACGACGCTTGTTGAAAATGCAAGGGCAAAGCGCCGATTATGATGGCCGCAGCCGCCCGATCCGACTATGATCGGCGGATGTTAAAACTGCTGCAATCCGTCCACCCCATCGTTTTCCTGCTGGTCGCCACCACGCTGGAGGTCAGCGGCGACGCCATTGTGCGCATGTCGATCTACAACCACGCCGGCTGGGCACGCGCCGGATTGATGCTGGCGGGCGCGGCATTGTTGTTTGGCTACGGCTTTTCGCTCAATCTGGCGCCCGTCGAATTCGGCCGCGTGGTCGGGCTTTACATCGCGACGCTGTTCGTGGTCTGGCAGGCGATCAATTTCATCGCCTTCCGGACGATGCCCACGCCGCCGATCCTGGCCGGCGGAGCTCTGGTCGTCGCCGGAGGACTGGTCATCACTTTCTGGAAAACGGCCTGATTCCGAGGCCGAAGCAAGCCATGGGGCGTTTGAGCTACAAAAATTAAGCGGCTTCCACCGGCAGGACGGCGGCGTGCTTGAGCAGGTCGGCGACCGTCACCGTCGACAGGGCCGTCGAAGCGGCGGCATTGGCGATCTGCATGGCCTCGCTGACCGCCTTCGGTATGGCCTGGCTGACCGGGCAGCCCTCGGCGCCCAGCGGCGCCGAACCCAGGTGGGCACAGCCGTTGACCGCGCGCAACACTTCGTCGAGCTTGATCGCCTCGGGCCGCTTCAGCAGCCACGCCCCGCCGGCAACGCCTGAACAGGTCGCCAGCAGGCCGGCCTTGGCCAGTTGCGTCGTCATGCGGCGGATCACCACCGGGTTGGTCGGGATCGAAGCCGCCAGCACCGACGAGGATACGGCCTGATCGCGGGTATAGGCGCCCTTGTGCGCGAGATAGGCCAGGGTATGGGCGGCGACGGGGAATCTTTGGCTGTCGGACATGGTGGGCGGATACTACGCTGGTTTGAGGCGGCTTCCTAGGGCAAACCCCTCAGAGGCAATTCAATGAGGATTGAATGTGTCTATAAATAGGCGTAAGAGCGCCCCATTCAAGCATGAGCCGCCGGCGGACCCGGGACTTGGCAAGCGAGGGATTTCGGCAAGACGTCCAGTGTCAGCCGCCCTCAGGAGAGTATGAATGACTGGGGAAACCCCTGCTGAGACCCTGGCCTCCCCGCCGGTCTCGGAAAACGCCGGCGCTTCGGCGGATCATGTAAGCGCGCAAATCATGTCAGCCTCGACACAGCACAAGCCCGCCGACACGGATTCGGTGGCGGTGCACGGCCACGGCACCGAAGGTTTCTGGGCGCTGGCCATCGGCTCGATCGGCGTCGTCTTCGGCGATATCGGCACGTCGCCGCTGTACGCCATGAAGGAGGCCCTGATCTACGCCCGCCAGCACGGTGTTTCGCCGGAGCTTCAGATCACCGGCCTGATTTCGCTCGTCTTCTGGGCCCTGATCATGATCGTGACCGTGAAATACGTCATCTTCCTGATGCGGGCGGACAACAAGGGCGAAGGCGGCACGCTGGCCCTGATGGCCCTGGCGCAAAAGGCCCTGGGCAAATATTCGCCGACGGTGTTTTTCCTCGGCATCTGCGGCGCGGCGCTGTTTTACGGCGACGGCATCATCACGCCGGCCGTTTCGGTGCTGGGCGCGGTCGAAGGCCTCAAGGACGCACCGGGCATCGGCCATTCGATGTCCTACCTGATCGTGCCGATCTCGGCCGTCATCCTGCTGGCCCTGTTCATGGTCCAGTCGAAGGGCACGGCCAATGTGGCGCGCTTCTTCGGGCCGATCACGGTCATCTGGTTCCTGACCCTGGGCGCGCTCGGCCTGTTCCATATTTCCGACCAGCCCCACATCCTGGTGGCCCTGATGCCGCAATATGCCGTCGAACTGGTAATCAAGCTCGGCAGCGTCGGCATCTTCGCCGCCTTCCTGGTGCTGGGTTCGATCTTCCTGGCCGTCACGGGCGCCGAGGCCCTGTACGCCGACATGGGCCATTTCGGCAAGAAGCCGATCCAGCGTTCATGGATCTTCTTCGTCCTGCCGTGCCTGACGCTCAACTATCTCGGCCAGGGCGCCATGCTGCTGCACAATCCGGCGGCGCGCGACAATCCGTTCTGGGAAATGGTGCCCGATTTCGCCTATTGGCCGACCTTCGTCCTGGCCACCATGGCCACCGTCATCGCCAGCCAGGCCGTCATCACCGGCGCGTTCTCGATCACCCAGCAGGCGGTGCAACTGGGCCTCCTGCCGCGCATCGACATCAAGCGCACCTCAGAGACCCAGGCCGGCCAGATTTTCGTGCCGCAGATCAACACCATGCTGATGATCGGGGTGCTGGTCCTGCTGGTGGTCTTCCGCTCGACCGACCGGCTGACCTCGATGTACGGCATCGCCGTCACCGGCGCCATGATGGTCGATACCCTGCTGGCCTATGTCTTCCTGCGCCATGTCTGGAAGTGGCGGCGCAGCGCGGCCTGGGCCCTGATCGGACCGTTGGGCGCGCTCGATATCGTTTTCTTCGGCTCCAACCTGCTGAAGATTCCGCAAGGCGCCTGGTTGCCGCTGATGCTGGCCGGATCGCTGATCCTGATCATGCTGACCTGGGCCACGGGCTCACGCACACTCACCGAAAAGGCGCGCAAGGATTCGATCGCCCTGGTCGACCTGGTCGACATGCTGAAGAAGCGTCCGCCGCACCGCGTCGCCGGCACCGCCATCTTCCTGACCTCCGACGCCGATTCGGCGCCGGTGGCGCTGATGCACAATCTCAAGCACAACAAGGTGCTGCACGAGAAAAACATCATCCTGACGGTCAAGACGGTGGGCTCGCCGCGCGTGCCCGAAGGCGACCGCGTTTCCATCGAAGTCATCAACGAGGACTTCAAGAAGGTGACCCTGCACTACGGCTTCATGGAGAGCCCGAACCTGCCGCGCGCGCTCGGCCTGTGCCGCAAGCTGGGCCTCAAGTTCGACATCATGGCGACGTCGTTCTTCCTCGGCAAACGCAATGTCGTGCCGTCGGCCAATTCCGGCATGCCGCTATGGCAGGACAAGCTGTTCATTTTCCTGATGAAGAACGCCGCCAACCCGACCGAGTTCTTCCATATTCCGCCCGGCCGGGTGGTGGAGCTGGGAACGCAGGTTACAGTCTAAGCCTCATGACCAAAAGTGGCGCGAAACGTCGATCGCACTTTTTGGACAAACATGAGGCGTCAAAAAAGAAGGCCGTCGGGAAACCGGCGGCTTTTTGCCATATTGTCACTTGCATCGGGTGGCCATTGACCCTAAAGCGCGCGTGCATTTTTAACCGAAGGTTCCGCGCGCATGTCCTCCCTCGCCGACAAGCCTGTCCGTAAAGTCGTCCTCGCCTATTCCGGCGGTCTCGACACCTCGATCATCCTGAAGTGGCTGCAAACGGAATATGGCGCCGAAGTCGTGACCTTCACGGCCGACCTGGGCCAGGGCGGCGAGATCGAGCCGGCGCGCGCCAAGGCCCTGGCCGCCGGCGTCAAGGCGGAGAACATCTTCATCGAGGACGTGCGCGAGGAGTTCGTGCGCGACTACGTCTTCCCGATGTTCCGCGCCAATACGGTGTATGAAGGCCAGTACCTGCTCGGCACCTCGATCGCCCGTCCGCTGATCGCCAAGAAACAGATCGAGATCGCCCGTCAGGTCGGCGCCGACGCGGTCAGCCACGGCGCCACCGGCAAGGGTAATGACCAGGTGCGTTTCGAGCTTGGCTATTATGGTCTGGAGCCGGATATCCGTGTCATCGCGCCGTGGCGCGAATGGGATTTCAAGAGCCGCGAGGCCCTGCTCGACTTCGCCGAGAAGCACCAGATCCAGATCGCCAAGGACAAGCGCGGCGACGCGCCGTTTTCTGTCGACGCCAACCTTTTGCACTCGTCTTCCGAGGGCAAGGTGCTGGAAGATCCGGCCGTCGAGGCGCCGGAGTTCGTCTATCAGCGCACCATTTCGCCGGAGGCCGCGCCCGATAAGCCGACGGTATTTACCATCGACTTTGAAAAGGGCGATCCGGTCGCCATCGACGGCGAGGCCCTGTCGCCGGCAGCCCTGCTGACCAGGCTGAACCAGTTGGGCCACGACAACGGCATCGGCCGGCTCGACCTGGTCGAGAATCGCTTCGTCGGCATGAAGTCGCGCGGTGTGTATGAAACGCCGGGCGGCACGATCCTGCTGGCGGCGCACCGCGGCATCGAATCGATCACGCTCGACCGCGGCGCCATGCACCTGAAGGACGAGCTGATGCCGAAATATGCGTCGCTCATCTATAACGGCTTCTGGTTCTCGCCCGAGCGCCAGATGCTGCAGGCGGCGATTGACTGGTCGCAGGACAAGGTCACGGGTCGCGTCACGGTCAAGCTTTACAAGGGCAATGTCACGATCACCGGCCGCGAGAGCAAGTATTCTCTCTACGACCAGGACCTGGTCACGTTCGAAGAGGGCAAGGTTGCCTACGATCACCGCGATGCGGCAGGCTTTATCAAGCTGAATGCTTTGCGGCTGCGAGTCGCTGCAAAGCGAGACCGGCGCGGATAACACTTAACTGTTTTTTGTGTCCCTACCGTCCGGTTCTGCAGCAACACCCTTAAACTTGCCTTCAGATTGTTTCACTTCCATGAAATGGCCTGTGCGTTCGTCACGCTTTTGGTAAAGGCCGTCTGGCCTTTGAAATTGTGTGCGCGCCGTAACGGCGCCTCGACGAAAATCATTTCCGGTGTTCTTGGCCATAGCAGCCTCCTTTGTTAGAACACCTCAAGAACATCACGATTCGCGAATGGAGTCGAATCCACGCCATGGCGCTGCTTGTCGATCCTTCACGGTACTATGCGTTCCTTATTGCCATGTTCTTTATGGCGATCTCGCCGGGTCCGGCCAACCTGTTCTTCATCCGCACCGGACTGGCCGGCCGAGCCTCGCGCGTCTTTGCCGGCGTCATCGGCACCAATTCGGCCACCCTGGTCTGGTTCATCGCCAGCGCGTTCGGCCTGCAAGTCCTGATGGGCACCTTCCCCTGGTGTTCCACATCCTCGCCGTCGGCGGCGGGGTCTATGTCGGCTGGCTCGGCTTTTCGACCTTCCGCGCCGCTTTGAAGCTCGAAAACGAGACCCTCGACGTCCGCTTCACGGCTCCGGTCGAGGTCAACAGCTTGTGGGTGACCTTGCGCGACGGTTTCATGGTCCAGATGCTCAATCCCAAGGTCCTGCTGTTCTTTTCCGCCGTCCTGCCGCCGTTCCTCGACCTCCACCGGCCTGCGGCGACCCAGATGCCGGTTTTCGCCGCCACCGCCATCGGCATGGACGTGGTCTCGATGACCGGCTACGGCCTGGCCGCCGTCCATCTGGCCGGCCTTTTGCGCGACCCGCACAACAAGCAGAAATTCGACCTTGGCGCCGGTTCAGCCCTGATGTTGATCAGCGCCCTGATCCTTGTCCATGCCGTCGGCGACTTATTAATGCCGCATTGACGGCGCACGGTTTCCGGTGGTTAATAGCGTAAAATCGTTCGTGTTTTGGGGAGTGTAAGATGATCAAGAACCTGACCCTGGCCGTCATGGCCGCCGCCGCCCTCACCCTTTCGGCCTGCGCCACTCCCACACCCTACGGCCCCGCCCTGACCACGTCCGGTTACAATCCCGGCTATTCGGACATGAAGCTCGAGGACGGCCGTTATCGCATCACCTTTGCCGGCAACGACCTGACCAAGCGCGAGACGGTCGAAAACTACCTGCTGTACCGCGCCGCCGAACTGACCCTCGATTCCGGCTATGACTGGTTCGAGATCGTCAACCGCGGCACCGACGAAAAGACTCGCACGGTCAGCGATCCCATCATGGACAACTTCTCCTGGCGCTTCTATCGCGGCAGCCGCTGGGGCGCCTGGGGCTTCGGCTGGGACGACATGGACCGCGAGTCGATCCAGTACACGCGTTATGAAGCCACTGCCGAGATCGTGATGCACAAGGGCGACAAGGCGGATGCCGCCAATGCCTACGACGCACGCTCGGTCAAGGCGAATCTGGACAGCTCGATCGTTCGTCCCGAGACGCGTAGTCCGGCGACGCACTAAACCTCATTTCTTCGGGCGGATGACCTTCGGCATCTTGAGGCGGCGGCGGTTGACGTGGCCGCCGTCGTGCGCCACCACCTTGCCGTCGTGCGTCGGCTTCTCGCCCTTGAAGTAGAACTTCTGCCACGCTTCCTTGATGGCGTCCGGGTCGCGACGGACCAGGCTTTCGTTGAACTCGTTGCGCATCTTGGCCCAGGTCGCGTATTGCTGCTTCAGTTCCGGATCGGTATCGAGGCCCTTGATCACCGGCTGGATGTCGTCCTGCGCCTTGTTCTGCACCACCTTGAAGAAGCAGAACGGCTCGCCCTTCTTGAAGCTGACCATACCCGGCCGCGTCATCAGCCAGTTCATGGTGAAGGGGAACGGCAGCCAGTCGGTCTCGACCAGCCCGGTCAGCGGCTGGATGCCGTCCTTGACGTGGTTCGGCGCACCCTGGGCCCATACGGCATAACCCGGCGGGGTTCGGAACATGTAACCGGTATGGAAGGTCAGCACGCCGTGGGTGAAGTGCGACGCGACGAGATGTTCCAGGTTGTAGGTCGGATCGGCGTCGCAGGTTACGACCAGGTCCTGTTTCAGCGGGCCACCATTCCAGATGACGGTAAAATCGACCGGACACAGGATTTCCCAGCCCGTGGTGTTGGCCATGACCAGGGGCAGACAGCGATAGGGAAAGCGCGCCTGGAAACTGTCCATCCATTCGCGATCCGGCCGCCCGGGCACGATTTCGGGCGGATAGGTGGTCATGACAAAACACTCGAGTTCCATCGTCGCATATTTCCCTGTAAAACCCGGCCCATGAGCGCACTTATGACACCGGAAAACCTGCTGCAAGCCTTAGCCGATTTGGGCCTGAAAACAAGCACCCTGCACCACGAAGCCGTCTTCCGCGTCGGCGAAGGCGAGGATATCAAGGCGGCACTTCCCGGCGCCCACACCAAGAACCTGTTCCTCAAGGACGACAAGGGGCAATTGTGGTTGATCTCGGCCGAACAGACGACGGGGATCAATCTCAAGACCCTGCCGAAGGTCATGGGTTCGGGCCGGCTCAGTTTCGGCTCGCCGGAAAGGCTTTACGAGGCCCTGGGCGTCACACCTGGTTCGGTGACGGCCCTGGCCCTGGTCAACGATCCCGATCACAAGGTCAGGTTCATCCTCGACAAGCGCCTTCACGACGCGGGCATCGTCAATTTTCACCCGCTGACCAATACCGCCACCACCTCGCTCAGCCAGGCGGATTTCCGCACTTTCATAGCCAGCCTGGGCCGCAACTTGATGGTGATCGATTTCGCCGCCCTGGCGGATTGACTCTTTATCGCCTCAAGCCCATTTGACAGCCGGATATGGCAACGAGGCGCACCATGGCTACCACGACGACCGCAGACCCCAACATCATCGACGGCTCCGAACAGACCTTCATGGACGACGTCATCGAAGCCTCGATGACCCAGCCGGTGATCGTCGATTTCTGGGCGACGTGGTGCGGGCCGTGCCGCCAGCTGACGCCGGCGCTGGAAAAGGTGGTCAAGGAAGCCAAGGGCAAGGTCAGGCTGGTCAAGATCGACGTCGACCAGAACCAGGCCATCGCCGCCCAGTTGCGCATCCAGTCGATCCCCACCGTCTACGCCTTTTCGGGCGGACGGCCGGTCGACGGCTTCATGGGCGCCAAATCGGAAACCGAAGTCCGCGCCTTTGTCGAAAAACTCGGCATCAGCGACGCCGGCCCCACGATCGAGGAAACCCTGGCCCTGGCGGCGCAGTCGGCGGCCGACGGCGATATCACCAGCGCCATGGAAGCCTACAGCTTCGTCCTGGAAAAGGACATGGAAAATCCGAAGGCCATCGCCGGCATGGCGCGTCTGTACCTGAAAGCGCAGCAGCCCGAGCAGGCCAAGGCGATGCTCGACATGGCCATAGACAGCAAGGACGCCGATATCCTGGGCCTGCGCGCTGCGCTGGAACTGGCCGAAGGCGCGCCGACGGACATCGCGGGCCTGCGCGCGAAACTGGCCGCCAATCCGCGCGACTTCGACGCCATGTACGATCTGGGCCGTGCTTTGGCTGGCCAGGGCGAGACAGCCGAGGCGATCAACCAGCTGCTCGAAATCGTCAAGTACGAGCCGGAATGGAACGGCAAGGCGGCGCAGAATTACCTGTTCAAGATTTTCACTGCCGTCGGCAACGGTTCGGACCTCGCCAAGGCCGGCCGCCGCCGCCTGTCTTCGATGTTGTTCTCATGACCGAAGCGCAAAAGCCCGAGACTCCGAAGCCTGAACTCGAAATCGATCCGCGCCTGCTGGAAGCCCTGGTTTGTCCGGTCAGCCGGCGGCCGCTGACCTATGACAAGGCGGCGCAGGAGCTGATTTCGCCGACCGTCGGCCTGGCCTTCCCGATCCGCTCGGGCGTGCCGATCATGCTGGTCGACCAGGCGCGCACGTTCGAGCCGGCTAAAAGCTGAGCGTCGTCACACGCGCTCCAAGCGGCACGGTTTTTCCCTGCCAGACGAAGCTGCCGGGCAGGTTCGCCGGTTTGCGGACGGTGGCCTTGAGGTGACCGCCGGAAACCGCATAATCGACCGTCACCGGCCCGGACGGCGTCTGCGCCACGGCATGCAGTTTTTTCAGATTGCCGAGGTGCGGTTCAATTCTTAGCGATGCATATCCGGTTGTCGCCGGTTCGACTCCGGCGACGATGGCCAGCAGGTCGGCGGTCGGGTGACCGCTCCAGGCGTGCGTATCGGAACGCGCTTCCAGCCTTGCCTCGGGCCAGGTCGAGAAATGCAGCGGCAACAGATCGCGCCAGGTTTGCAGCAGGCCGATATAGTCATCGCCCATGCCGGTTTGTTCGAACGCCCGCACCAGATACCAGGAAAAATAATAGCTGACCGGAATGATGCCGTCCGGCGCATCGATGCCGTGGCCGGTGGTGATGCGTTTGAGAATGCCGGGCGCATCGGCGGGCGCGGCCACGTCTTCCAGTACCGCCAGGGCATTGGCATGCTGCGAAAAGACTGTCTTCGAAGGATCGTCGGCGTAGAGACCGCGTTGCGAATCCCAGCACAGCGCCTGCACGCCGGCCTTTATCTTCGCCGCCGTCGCGGCGTCATCCGCTCCTTGCGCCGGATCTCCCGCCGCCGTTTCGAGGTCCGCCGCCTGTTGCAACGCCCCGAGATAGGTCAGCGAGGTCAGGCACGATTCGTTGTTGGCATCAAAACTTGGGAAGGCGTCGCGATCCTTGCCGACCCAATCGACGAAACTCCAGGTCGGAGTCTTGCCGAGCAGTCCGTCATCGTGCAGGTAAGCCCGGAACCATGCCAGCACCTGACGGGCGCGCGGCAGGTTGCGCGCGATGACCTCCGTATCGGGCTCATGCATCCAGTAATCGTGCATCTGGCCGATCCACAGCAGCGAGAAGGTGGCGATCGGGTTATGACCCCGGCTGGGATAGGCGCCTTCGGTCAGGCCGCCTTCGGTATTCGACCAACCATAGGCGTCGATGGCATTGACCGCCAGGCGATCGTCGCCGGAAACCGCATAGGAGATCAGCATCTGCAGGCGCGTATCGCCGACATATTGCAGCTGCTCCCAATAGGCCGAGTCCATGTAGGTCTCGTGGGCGTCGATCCGGGCCGTACGCCAGCCGATCTGCCAGATTTGGTTGAGCTGGGCATCGTCGGACATGAACTGGCCGACCTTCTGGAACGGATAACCCGTCTCGTAGGTGTCAAAGCCTTGCAGGCTCAGGGGCTGGTCGCCGGTGGCGACATCGATCTGCACGAAGCGCCAGGTTCGCCAGTAGAGCGGCGCGAACGTCCGCGCCTGGCCGTCAGCGATAAAGGTATCGGTCACGCCCTTGATGTCGCCGAAGGGATCGTCGCGCACGCCGCGCTTTTGCCCCCAGATATAGGGCGCCTCGGTATAGGTCAGCTTGATGACCGCGCCCTTGCCGCCAGCCACGCGCAAGGCGGGATAGGCCGACACCATGGCGGGGCGCTGGATCACCCATTGCACATGGCTGTGCGCCGCGATCCGCATCGGCAGGGCGCCGCCACGCACCACCTTGCCGCTGTCGGTCTTGATATAGCTCTGCGCCGGCAAGGGATCGGCCAGGGTTTCGCGACCGGGCACCACCACCGCGTCCTGCCAGGCTGAGGTATCGCCGGTCTGCCAGTTCCAGTCGGCCCTGGCGCCATCGATGGTTTCGGGCGCGCCGGCGACGTAATAGCCGAGCCAACCGTGCGGATTGATCTGCGCCGAGCCCGATCCCGGCACATGGCCCCCATCGATATGTACCCGCCAATTCGTGCCGGTATCGAGCCCGCCGCCCTGCAGCCAGAAGCCGGTGCCGGCCGTCTGCTGCGCCATCGGGCCGGTCTGGGTATTGAGATCGTCCGTACCCGGAATGACGAAATTCCACACCACGGCGGCGATATGGTTTTGGCCGGCCTTGAGGTACGGTCCGATATCGATGCGTTCCCTGCGCCAATGCGCCAGATCGCTGGTCGACGGGCCCGCCCCGGCGCGGCGGCCGTTAATGTAAAGCAGGAAACGATTGTCGGCGCTGACCTCGACCCACAGATGCTTCGGCACGACGGCAAGGCTGATATCGCGACGAAAGTGCAGCACGGTCTGCGATGGTGCATTCGGGGCGGAAATCCAGTCGGCCGCCAGGGCGGGCGCCGCCAATCCGAGCCAAAGCAGGACCAGCGGCCACAGCTTCATACCAGCTCGCCCTTCAGCAGCTTTGGCAGTTCGCCGGTGGCGGCGCCGGCGTCTTCCATGACGAACCGGCGCAAGGCGCCCACGCGATTGAACAGGCCCATGCCGACGTCGCGCACGGCGCGCACAAGCGGATGGCCGTTGGAAAACAGCCGCACGAAACCGTCCATCACCACCGATGTCGTGACATTGTCGAAGCGCCGCCAGCGTGCATAGCGTTCCAGCACCAGGTCCGAGCCGATATCCTCGCCCAGCCGCGCCGCCTCGATCAAGACCTGGGCCAGGGCGGCCACGTCCTTGAGACCAAGGTTCAAGCCCTGGCCGGCGATCGGATGGATACCATGGGCGCTGTCGCCGAGCAGGGCCAGCCGGCCCTTGTGCATCTCTTCGGCCAGGCCGAGCCCGAGCGGGTAGATGAACTTCGGTCCGACAAGCGCGACCTCGCCGAGGAACTCGCCGAAGCGGGCCTGAAGATGATCGAAGAACAAGGCGTCGTCGGCCTGCATCAGCGCCCTGGCGACGGCGGGCTTTTCACCCCAGACGATGCAGGCGCGGTTGTCGTTGAGCGGCAGGATGGCGAACGGGCCCGACGGCAGGAAATGTTCATAGGCGACGTGATTATGAGGACGCTCCATCCGGACGGTGGCCACCACCGCGCTCTGGTCGTAATCCCAGTTGATATAGCCGATACCGGCCTTCTGGCGCAGCGAGGAATAGCGGCCTTCGGCGGAGATGACCAGCGACGTGCGCAGGGTTTCGCCCGTATCGAGGTCGACCTCCGCGAACAGGCCGTCCTCGCGCGTCGCGATCACGGCGGCCGGTACGATCAGGCGAATGTCGCGGCTCAGAACCGCGTCATGCAGCGCCTTGCGCACCTTGCGGTTTTCGACCATGTAGCCGAGCGGTTCGTTGCCGCTGCGATCGGAAATCTCATTCGCGGCGAAATGCAGGAAAAACGGCAGGGGCCTGGGCGACGCAGCGCCAGGCCAATGGCCGTCGGTGACGAAGATTTCGTCCATGCGGCAGGCATCGGGTTCCAGAACGTCGCCGACACCCAGGGCTTTCCACTGGCGGAAGCAGGCATAGGCGATGGCGGACGCCCGGCCATCGAAAGACGTATCCAGCTGCTCGGCGAACGGCTGTCTTTCGACCAGGGCGACATCGAGCCCGCCCGCTTCCAGGGCCAGGGCCAGGGTCAGTCCGGCCATGCCGCCGCCGACAATGATGACATCGCACGTCTTGTTCATGGCGGCATCATACGCGCAGCCGGCGGAATCTCAATGCGCATCCTGACGCAGCCGGACGGTACAAAAAAGTGCGCTGGCAGCCAACATCGTAAACAGGTTTTAACCATCTGCGTGGCAAGGCTTGAGACCGATCCCAGTCCACCGCGCAGAACCGCTCATGACCAGCCTGACCCTCACCGTTTGGAACGCCTTCGATTCGCGTACGCGCCTGATCTGGCGCTCGACGCCGGTCGCGCGTATGCGCGGCGCCTTCACCGCCCTGATCGGCGCCGCCGGATTGGCGTCATTCGCCACCTATAACCCCGACGATCCCAGCCTGGATACGGCCACCCACGCGACCGTACATAACCTGCTCGGCGGCTTCGGGGCCATCCTGGCCGATATCGGCATGCAGTCGATAGGCTTTGCCGCCTGGCCGGCAGCTGCCCTGATGATCTGGTTTGGCACCTTGCGCGTCTTTCATCCCGATCCCGACCAGAATCGCCGGCAGTTGCGCTTCCAGGCCCTGTGGGCGCTGGTCTTTATTCTGGCGCTGGCCGCTACCGTGGCGCCGCTCATGACCAGCGACGATTCTGTCACGGCCCAAAGCGTCGGCGGCTTCTGGGGTTCGGGCCTGAGCAACCTGTTGAAATCCCTGTTCGATTTCATGAAGCTGCCGGCGACCGCCGTTTTCGCCAGCCTCGTCTGGGCCGCCGTCGCCCTGTTCGGGTTCAACCAGACCCTGAAGTTGAAATTGGCCGACTACATGAAGCTTCTGTCCATGCTGGGCGGTGGTTTCGGCCATCTCGGCCTTGACCGGATGGTGACCGGCTTGAACCGCTCCGCGCAAGTCAAGGTACGAACACCCAGGGCCCCCAAGGTGAAGGCTTTCGTCGACGAAGGTGCTTTCGACGCGTTTGAGGATGAGGACGAAGATTTACCGGTACCGCAAGTCGCCATGCGCGCGCCGGCTGTCGAAGAACCACGCGTCATGGACATCAAGCCACCCAAGCCTTCCGGACGCATCGAAGCCGAAAAGCAGCCGGTGTTCGACTTCCTGCGTCCGGGTAATTTCCGCCTGCCCGAACTCAGCATCCTGGCCAAGCCGAAGCCGCGCAGCCACATGGTCGACGAAGACAGCCTGCGCCAGAATGCCCGCATGCTGGAAAGCGTGCTGGCCGAATTCGGCGTCCGCGGCGTCATCGACCAGATCCGGCCCGGCCCGGTGGTGACCCTTTATGAGCTGGCACCCGCCGCCGGCGTCAAGGGTGCGCGCGTCGTCGCCCTGGCCGACGATATCGCCCGCAACATGTCGGCGCGGTCGTGCCGCGTTTCGATCGTGCAGGGACGCAACGCCATCGGCATCGAACTGCCCAACGCCTTGCGCGACACGGTCTACCTGCGCGACCTGCTGGCGTCGAAGGACTACGAGAGCGTCAGCCAGACCCTGCCCATGGCGCTGGGCGAAACCATCGGCGGCGAGCCCTACATCGTCGACCTGGCCAAGATGCCGCACCTGCTGATCGCCGGCACCACCGGCTCGGGCAAGTCGGTCGGCGTCAACGCCATGATCCT
>FTDB01001743.1_pt1 | contig 26242 bp, 22 predicted proteins | sample 1639741 | NCBI WGS metagenome assembly FTDB01 (sample SAMEA3914869, study PRJEB12502) | metagenome | biome: forest; material: soil | place: USA | collected 2012-03-12 | depth 0.1 m | reverse complement strand
GCCGTGCCCGAAGCGCCGGCGTCGCGGCCGCCATGCAGCATCATCATTCCGACGCGCGATCGCGCCGACCTCCTGGCGGCGTGTCTTGGCGGTCTCTTCGAGCACACGGCGTGGCCGCACGAGGTAATCGTCGTCGACAACGGCTCGGTCGAGCCCGAGACCTTTGCCTTGTTCGAAACCTACGCCGCCAAGGGATTGAAGGTCGTGCGCGCCGACATGCCCTTCAACTTCTCGATCCTGTGCAATCTGGGGGCGGACGCCGCGGCGCACGACTATCTGCTTTTCCTGAACAATGACGTGGTGCTGCACCGCTCCGACTGGCTTGAGCGTATGATGGCGTTTGCCGTCCTGCCGGAAAGCGGGGCGGTCGGGGCGCGGCTGCTTTACGGCGACGGCCGGCTGCAGCACGGCGGGATCGTCTTGGGCCTGACCCAGATTTGCGGGCATCCGTGGCGTGGCTTGCCGCGCGCCGCTCAGGATCGGGAGCCGCGACTGCGCAGGAGCTCGCTGCGCTGTGCGGTGACCGCGGCGTGCCTGTGCGTCTCGCGGCGGAAATTCGAAGCCGTCGGCGGCTTCGATGTCGAGCGTTTTCCGGTGACGTTGAACGATGTCGACCTGTGCCTGAAGCTGCAGGCGGCGGGCGGCTTCAATATTTATTGCGCTGCAGCGGAAGCCTATCATCTGGAAGGGGAAAGCCGCGGGGCGGATGAGGACGCGGTCAAGGTCGCGCGCCGGGCGAAAGAGTTGTTTGCCTTTTCGAATAAATGGGAAGTTTCCGATTCCTGGTTGCCGCCGTCGTTGTCGCGTGCCGGTGAACAATGCGCGCCGCGATGAGAATATTTTTTGCGTGTGCAAAAAATCACAACCGCAAATCGTGCCTGCCAAATCCTTTCGGGCGTTAATGAAATACGTGCTGCACGTTCGCCCTGGGGGGTAGTGATATCGTTGTCAGCTCGCCAATTTTGCGTTTTCAAACTTGACGGTGAGCGCTGGGCCAGCCTAAACGACAAACGAAACCTTTACATGGTCCCTGTCATGGGGGCGGGACCAGACTTCTGAGGACAAGTTATGAATAGCTTAGAACGCCGCATGGTGGATATTTTGAAGCGTGGCCGCGACGAGTTCGGTGTCGTGGCTATCAAGGCGGAGTTCGAGGCTGAAGGTACCCGTCCGGATGAATATCTGCGTTTGCTGGAAATGACCCGTCGCGCCGGCCTCGATGTCGCGCTGAAGATCGGCGGCTGTGAAGCGGTTTCGGACCTGCTCTCCAGTAAGTTGTATGGCGTTAACTATATTATCGCGCCGATGGTCGAAACGAAGTACGCCCTGACCAAGTTCATCGAAGCCAAGGACAAGGTCTATAACGCCGACGAAGCGCAGGACACGGACTTCCTGTTCAACCTCGAGACCGAGACGACCCTGCAGAATTTCCCCGAAATGATCGAAGCCGCCAAGGGCGGCGTCGACGGCGTGGTGTTCGGTCGCGTCGACTTCACCCTGTCGCGCGGTATGGCGCGGACGGCGGTGAACGAGCGTTCGATCAGCGATGCGGTGCTCAGCGTGGCGCAGCAGTGCAAGGACCACGATCTCGAGCTGGTCGTCGGTGGTTCGGTTTCGGTCGACGCCATCGACATGCTCAAGGAATTCCGTGCGGTTCGCCTCGACCGCTTCGAGACGCGCAAGGTGATCTTCGACGGGGAAGCCGCCAACGCCGCCAACATCCGGGACGGTATCCTCAACGCCGTCGACTTCGAACTGTGCTGGCTGAAGAACAAGCGCGACTACTATCAGGCTGCCGGTGCGGAAGACCTGAAGCGTATTACCATGCTTGAGGCCCGCGCCTAGGTTCTCGGCAGCGTTTGGAGTGACCTGATCGATGCGCGTTTGTGACTATATCTGTAGCCGGTTGGCCGATTTCGGTATTCGTGACGTTTTCCTGGTGACGGGCGGTGGGGCGATGTTCCTCAACGATGCCATCGGCCGGGAAAGCCGCTTTCGCATGGTTCCCATGCACCATGAGCAGGCGGCGGCCATCGCGGCGGAAGGATATGGACGCTACAAGGGTTTTCCGGCGCTGCTGAACGTCACGACCGGTCCGGGGGGCATTAACGCGATCAACGGCGTGTTCGGGGCCTACACCGACTCCGTGCCGATGGTCGTGGTCTCCGGCCAGGTCAAGCGTGAGACGATGATGTCGTCGTACGACCTGCCCCTGCGTCAGTTGGGCGACCAGGAAGTCGACATCATCGCCATGGTCAAGGGCGTCACCAAGTATTCGACCGTCCTGCGCGAGCCGAAAGACGTCCGCAAGGTGATCGAGCGCGCCTTCTATCTGTCGAATACCGGCCGGCCCGGTCCGGTTTGGGTGGACGTGCCGATCGATGTCCAGGCCGCGGTGATCAATCCCGACGAGCTCGAAGCGTTCGATCCGGCGACCGATGCCGTCGCCATGGCCGACCGGGCTTCGCGTCTGCCGTCACAGGACCTGGCGGCGTCGGTCGCCAGCATCATCAAGGGCCTGAAGGCCGCCAAACGTCCGGTCGTTTTCGGCGGTGGTGGCATCCGGGCGTCCGGCCAGTACGACGCCTTCCTTCGGGTCATCGAGAAGATCGGCGCGCCGACGGTGGCGGGGTGGAACACCCACGACATGCTGCCCAATGAGCACCCGCTCTATGCCGGCCGTCCAGGCTCGGTGGGCGATCGTCCCGGTAATTTCACCGTTCAGAATGCCGACTTCCTGCTGGTTCTTGGGTCCCGTCTCAATATCCGCCAGATCAGCTACAACTGGCAATGTTTCGCCCGCGACGCCTACAAGGTCATGGTCGACGTCGATCCGGCGGAGCTGGCCAAGCCGACCCTGTCGATCGACCTGCCGATCTGCGCCGACCTGTGCGATTTCCTGCCGGAACTTGAGCGGCAGCTGGCGGACTACACGCCCGTGCCGGCCCATGCGGACTATGTCGCCTGGACCCGTGAGCGGGTGGAGGCCTATCCTGTGCTCCTGCCGGAGTACAAGGAAAAGGATTCGCCGATCAATCCGTACTGCTTCGTCGACGAACTGTTCGATCAGTTGCGCGAAGGGGACGCCATTGTTTCCGGCGACGGGACGGCCTGCGTCGTCACCTTCCAGGGGGCCGTGCTGAAGGCCGGCCAGCGCATGTTCACCAATTCAGGCAATGCGTCGATGGGGTACGACCTGCCGGCGGCCATCGGGGCCTATTTCGCCGGCGCGGCGGAAGAAACCGGCCGTGTGGTTTGCTTGGCCGGCGACGGCAGCGTGATGATGAACGTGCAGGAACTGGCGACGCTTGCCGGCCGTAATCTGCCGATCAAGCTGTTCATCATCAATAACGACGGATACCATTCGATTCGTCAGACGCAGCAGAATCACTTTGCCGGCAATATTGTCGGATGTGGCCCGGATTCGGGGCTGTATTTCCCGAACTTCCTTAACCTGGCAAAGGGTTTCGGGCTGAACGGCAGCCGTTGCGACAGTCTGGCGGCGCTGCCGGACGTCATAAAGACGGTGCTCGAAAGTGATGGTCCTCATGTTTGCGAAATCATGATAGACAAGGCGCAGCAGTTCGCGCCGAAAGTTTCATCACGACGCCTCGAAGATGGGCGCATGGTGTCCGCGCCGTTGGAAGATCTGGCTCCGTTCCTGTCTCGGGGGGAATTGAAGGAAAACATGCAGATTCCTCTGATGGAATATTGAGTTTTTAGGGGACTATCTTGGCCAAAGCCGTCATTTTCGATCTCGATGGTACGCTGATCGACAGCGCGATCACGATTCTGGGTATCATCAACAAGATTCGCGACGAGCGGGGATATCCGTCTATCTCCATGTCGGGCCTGCGCCCACACCTCAGCAAGGGCGGCCGTAAACTGGTCTCCGAATCTCTCGATGAGGCGCATGAGGACGCCGAAGGCGATCTTCAGCTCTTCCGCCAATACTATGCGACGGCGGCCCAGGGAGAGGACATTGTCTTCGAGAATGTAAAGGTGCTGCTGTCGACCCTGAAGGAGATGGGGTTCCGTCTGGGTATCTGCACCAACAAGCCGTCTCATCTGTGCCACCAGGCCCTGTTGCAGACCGGTCTCGACGCCTATTTCGACTCGGTGGTCACGGCCGGTGAGGCCTTGCCGTCGAAGCCGGATCCCGCGGCCTATCACAAGTGCTGCGTCGAACTGGAAGTGCAGTCCCACGACACGATCCTGGTCGGGGACAGCGAAGTCGATCGCGACACGGCCCTGGCGGCCGACGCGCAGTTCATCCTGGTCACCTACGGCTATCCGATCGGCGCTATCGAAACGATCGAGGCGGCGGCGAAGTGCGACTGTCCGGATGACATCCTGCACAGTGTCATGCGCGTGTCGCTCCCGGCCTTCGCTACGGCGGCGGTGGAGCCTGGCGTGGCGCTCGAACTGAATCTCGGAGAATAAGCTGCTATGACGTCGTTTTCGCCCAAGGTGGTTATTCTGGCCGGCGGCAAGGGCACGCGAATCGCCGAAGAGACGGCCGTGCGTCCCAAGCCGCTGGTGGAGATCGGTGGACGGCCTGTTCTTTGGCATATCATGAAGTCCTACAGCCACTTCGGGCTGAATCACTTCGTCATTTGCTGCGGCTATCTCGGTCAGAAGATCAAAGAATACTTCATCAACTACGCCTACCATAATTCGGACATCACGATCCGGCCCGACGGCGAGATCGTCGTGCACCAGAGATATGCCGAAGACTGGACGGTCACCCTGGTCGATACCGGCCAGGAGACGATGACCGGCGGCCGCGTCAAGCGCGTCGGGCAGTTCGTCAAGGACGATCCCTATTTCTGCATGACCTATGGCGACGGCGTGTCGGACGTCGACATCGGCGCCCTGCTTGAGTTCCACAAGGGGCATGGCGCCGACGCCACCGTCACCGCGGTGACGCCTCTGGCGCGGTTCGGGGCTCTGGAAATCGTCGACGACAAGGTGACGCACTTCATCGAAAAGCCGCAGAACGAAGGCGGCCTGATCAATGGTGGCTACTTCGTCCTGTCGCCCAAGGTTCTGGCCCTGATCGAAGGTGACGAGACGGTCTTCGAGAAGCGTCCGCTGGAAGCGCTGGCGGAATCGAACAACCTGCGCGCCTTCAAGCACTTCGGCTTCTGGCAGCCGATGGATACCATGCGGGACAAGCTGCACCTTGAAGAGTTGTGGGAGCAGGGTGCGCCCTGGAAGCGCTGGTGAGTGCGCGGCCAAGCCGTGATTTCTGGGCGGCGCAACGGGTTTTTCTGACGGGACACACGGGTTTCAAGGGCGCCTGGGCGTCGATGTGGCTGCAGCATATGGGTGCGACCGTTCGCGGTTACGCCCTGGCGCCATCGACCGAGCCGGCCCTGTTCGAGGCGGCGGGCCTGGCCGGTATGGACAGCCGGATCGCCAATATCTGCGACGCGGCGGCATTGAATGCCGCCATCGCCGATTTTCAGCCGACCGTGCTGATTCACATGGCGGCGCAGCCCCTGGTGCGGCTGTCGTATGATGAGCCGATCGAGACCTTCCATACCAATGTGGTCGGCTCGGCCAATGTCCTGGAAGCCGCGCGGCATACGCCGAGCCTGCGCGCGGTGGTCAGCATCACGACCGACAAGTGCTACGAGAACCTGGAACAGATCTGGCCGTATCGCGAGATCGACCGCCTGGGCGGGCGCGATCCCTATTCGGCCAGCAAGGCGTGCGCCGAACTGGTGGCGGCGTGCTATCACTGGTCCTATTTCAGCAAGTCCGCGACCTGCGGTACGGCGACCGTGCGCGCCGGCAACGTCATCGGCGGCGGCGACTGGTCGAAGGATCGGCTGATCCCCGACATGGCGCAGGCTTTTGCCGCCGGCCGGCCCGGCCTGATTCGCCGCCCGAACGGGGTTCGGCCGTGGCAGCACGTGCTGGAGCCGATCGCGGGTTATCTGCTGGCGGCCGAACATGTCTATGGCAAGACGCAGGCGGTGCCGCAGGCGTGGAATTTCGGCCCCGATGCCGAGGGCAATGTCACGGTCGGCGAAGTCGTATCGCTGTTTCGCGAAGCCTGGGGCGGCAGCGCCCAGGTCGAGATCCGGCCGGATCCGAACGCGCCCCACGAAGCCACCCTGCTGGCGCTCGATTCGACCAAGGCCAAGACCGAACTCGGTTGGTCGCCCCGTTTTTCATTACCGGAATCCTTGCGCATGACCGCGGACTGGTATCGCGCCTTCTACGAAGGTCGCGATGTCAGGGCGCTCAGCCTGGCGCAAATCGATTCCTATACCCAATAGCTCACGGATATCCGATGTCAGACACCAAAGCCGAGCGCCTGGCGGCGCTGCGAACCCAGATCATGGCCCTGGCCGACGAATATTCCGAACTGGCCTATCCGCCCCTGGCCTTTTCGTCGGAAAAACCGTCAGTGCCCGTGTCCGGCAAGGTCGTCGGTGCGCCGGAGCTGCGCAATCTGATCGATTCTTCGCTCGATCTGTGGCTGACGACCGGCCGTTTCAACGACGAGTTCGAAAAGAAGCTGGGCGAATTCATCGGCACGCGCTTCTGCCTGACGGTCAATTCGGGCTCCTCGGCCAACCTGACCGCGACCTCGGCCCTGTGCTCGCCGATGCTGGGCGACAAGGCGCTGAAGCCGGGCGACGAAGTGATCACCTGCGCCACGGGCTTCCCGACCACGGTCAATCCGTCGCTGCAGAACGGCCTGGTGCCGGTGTTCTGCGACGTCGACCTGCCGACCTACAATATCCGCCCCGACCTGATCGAGGCGGCGGTCACCGACAAGACCCGCGCCATTATCGTTGCCCACACCCTGGGCAATCCGTTCGACCTGTCCGAAGTGATGCGCGTCGCCGAAAAGCACAACCTCTATGTCGTCGAAGACTGCTGCGACGCGCTGGGTGCGAAGTACAACGGCCAGAACGTCGGCACCTTCGGTCACGTCGGCACCGTCAGCTTCTATCCGGCCCACCATATCACCATGGGCGAGGGCGGGGCCGTCTGGACCAATCGCGGCGACCTCAAGCGTCTGCTGGAATCGGTCCGCGACTGGGGCCGCGACTGCTATTGCGCGCCTGGCAAGGACGACACCTGCGGCAAGCGCTTCAAGTGGAAGCTGGGCGATCTGCCGCGCGGCTACGACCACAAATATACCTATTCCAATATCGGCTATAACCTGAAGATTTCCGACATGCAGGCCGCCGTCGGACTGGCGCAGTTCGATCGGCTGGAAGGCTTCATCACCGATCGCAACCGCAATTTCGCCTATCTCAGCGAAGTGCTGGCGCCGCTGCAGGACCGTATCCTGTTGCCCAAGGCCACGCCCAATTCGGAGCCGTCCTGGTTCGGCTATCCGATTACGGTTCTGGCCGACAAGGAAGGGTATCGCGACGATCTGGTGCAGTATCTCAACGCCAATGGCGTGGCGACGCGCCTTCTGTTCGGCGGTAACCTGATCCGCCAGCCCTATATGAAGGGCCGCAACTGGCGCGTGCATGGCGACCTGACCAACAGCGACAAGGTCATGACGTCGACCTTCTGGATCGGTCTCTATCCGGGCCTGACCGAAGCGCACCTCGACCATAGCTGCGCCATGATCAAGGCCTTCCTCGACGCCAACCCGGCATAAGCTATGGTTGCCGTGTCGGAGCGCCTGCGGAACTGGGCTCTGTCTCCGGACAGCCGGGTAGCCGTCACCGGCGCCACCGGCTGGATCGGCACCGCGCTGGCGCACGTCTGCAGCGACCTGGGCCTGACCCAGGCGTCGGGACGGCTGCGTCTGTTCGGTTCGCAGCCGCGTATCTTCGAAAGCGCCGGCCGCGATTTTACGATCGAACCGCTCGATGGCGCCGCGGCGCTGGGCGACGGAGACTGGCTTGTCTTCCACCTGGCCTTTCTCGGCAAGGAGCGGACACAGGATCTGGCGCCCGATGATTTCAGCCGGATCAACGACGCCGTGCTGGCCCAGGCCCAGGCCCTGATCGCCAGCGCCGCGCGTGCGCGTCTGGTGTTCTCGTCGTCCGGCGCGGTCTACCGCCCGGATCGCAGCCTGGTCGGCGCCGACGGCAACCCCTATGGCTACATGAAGGTGCAGCACGAGGCGCGAATCCGCCAATGGGCGGTGGACCGCACCCTGCCGCTGGTGACGGCGCGCATCTTCAATATCGGCGGGCCGTACATCAACAAACAGGCGCTCTACGCCCTGTCCGATTTCATCGACCAGGCCCGGCGCACGGGAAGTATACGGATCGGCGCAGCCAAGCCGGTCTTCCGCTCGTTCGTCCACGTCGAGGAACTGTGCCACGTCCTGTTCGAGAGCGTGCTCGATCCCGCGCTCGATTTTGTCTGTTACGACACGGCTGGCCGCGAGATCGTGGAAATTGCCGATTTGGCGCGAGCGGTTGGACGTGCTCTGGATATAGATGTGACGATCGAGCGGCCATCTATTGTCGTAGGTGCCGCTTCGGACTGGTATGTCGGTGACGGTAAACGATATCAAAGTACGTTGGCATCGATGGAATTGGCCGCGACAGATCTCAATGAAATTGTCGCGGCCACCGCAGCCTTTATGTCGCTGCCCTCCGATTGATTCGCCGTCAGAGTCCTTTTAGCTTGGTTAGAACCCAGCGGATGGGTGCCGTCGCACGCCACATGGTTGATGTTCGAATCGCCTGATAGGAGGTTTCGGCGGCGATGGCACGGTTCTTCCATTCTTGGAGACTCGCGCCCGCCGGTGGGGCAGACGTGGCCATCGCACCTGCGGCCTCACGGAAATAGACAGGTACTGGCAAGGCGCCTGTGTGCTCCCAAACCTCCTTGCAGCTTTGCAATTTCGCGCGAACATCGGTGACGATACGTTCAAAGCTGGGGGCGCGCAGGATGAACGGTTCGCAAACGTCAGAATCTATATATCGCAAAGCAAGATAAAGCAGGCTCCGCTTTTCAAAGTGAACGGCATAATATTCATTTGCGATCTTGTATATCTCGTAGGGACCTACGGTTTTAACGAGGAACTCGGATGCAATAAACTCCGCCGCGCTTGTTTCACGGAGGCGGTCCAGTCTGTCCCAGCTATCCGGAAAGACAGGAAGATTGGCGATCAATTTTTCAAAAATATCTATCGCTTCAAAAGAAAACTCTCTGAGGAACGGAGACTCAGTTGAGATGAAGTTTGTAATTTCGTAAAATTCTTCCGGCTTTACGTGGTTTCTAAGATCGGTAGTGCCGCCCATAATTTTAAGCTGGTTCCGTAATTTGTCGGCAACCACATGCACAGGGCGGAAGAAGAAAAATTCATTTGTATCAATCATATTCCCGATATATTTTTCAGGAATTATCTTTTGGTCGCTCAGGTATTTTATAAGCTTTATAAATCCGAGTGTCCAAAAATACTCATTAAAAACATCTATATTTTTAGCCGCTTTAACCCAATGATCGTCGTCTCTATGGGTCACTTTGTAATATATTAACGCCGTATTGGCGACGCAGAAAATCTTGTCATGGAATGCTTCCAGGTACGCGGCGACGTGAGAGTAGATTTTTGACGTCTTCTCTACCAGCCCGGGCAGGTCGTAGTCCTTGATCATGCTTGTGCGCATGATCTGACCCGACATCCCGGCAATAACATACCAGAATCCCCATCTTTGAACAAAATTGACCATATCAGTGACCAAAATATCTTCGGTCATCATGAAATTATTATTTCTTCGGACCGACATATATTCAGAAACCGTTGGGCAATTAAACTGAATAAAATCAAAGGACGAAGATTTAATAAGACTATAGGCCTGAGGAAAGGCTTGAAGGTTAATGATATCATCGACACCCAGGGTCCAAACATATTCGCCCTTGCAGGCGTCAAATGCACGGAATACGTTTTCCTCAGCTGAATGGACGTGCGAATTGAACTCCGCTACGGTCAGAGTGTCTATTTTACCCAAATAAGATTTGGCAATCTCAAGAGTATTGTCGGTCGATAAGTTATTGGCGACAACGACTTCTATATCTTTATAGCTGTAAATTTGAATCAAATCCGTGATCTGATCGAGTAGAGACCCAATATATATTTCCCCGTTATAAACAGGTATCAATATGGAAAGGCTAAAATTTTCTGCCTTTTTTGTGTAGCCATTGTTGTGGGCTACATATTCTTTTTGTTGCATAAGGCTGTTTTTTTGCATTTCGGCTCTCAATTTTTTTTCAGAATATTATGCCGTATTTGCGGGTGCAAGCCCTTTAGGGAAGCCTACGGTATAATGTGTCGTTGCCGACATGCACGAGGTGCTTGGCGTGCCACAGAAGGTTGAATCGCTGGGGGAGGGAGTGGCTTTTGGGTTGTGAATTAATGCGTGGGCCATAGGGCAGCCTGCTGCGGGAGCTTTTGGGCGATTAACCAGTGATTCGACTTGCGGGCGAGGGGCGCGCCGGCGGCCGTTGTATTGCGTGGGGAAAACCTGGCGGCGCCGAGTTCGTGCCGGCGGTGTTTTTTACCCGCCGTGCCGCAACCCTTGGGGGAAGAATTTATTATCAAAATTCAACTCTGAATTCGCCAACAAGCCCTTGAACTGTGAGCGAGGGGGATGGTAAGACCGGCGCGTTCAAACGGTTAGGCAGATATATGAGTTATTCCCGACGATCTTGGCGTGAACTCTGGACCGGACTTACGTCGGCGCATATTTGGCTTAAACTGGCTTGGGTCGACATCGTTTCTCGTTATCGGCGGACCCTGCTGGGGCCGTTTTGGTTGGTGTTATCACACGCCGCCACGATCGTTGGCCTGAGTCTGCTATACTCGCATATTCTGCACCAGGACACCCGAACCTATCTTCTTTATATTACCTGCGGTTTGACGATATGGACGCTCATCGTCATTCCCTTCGCGGACGGCCCGAACATACTCGTCAGGTCGCAAAACCTCATCTTGGCCTATGATTTGCCGATATCGCTCCATATCATGCGGGCCGTGTGCGGATATCTGATCACCTTCCTGCACAATATGGTGGTGTTCATTTGCGTCCTTCCGTTCACCGATGCGCATTTCAACGCGAATTCCTTGCTCTTCCTGCCGGCACTGGCCGTTATCATGGTGGCTGTGACTGGCGTGTCGATGATCGTCAGTGTCTTGGGGGCAAGATATCGCGATTTGGGGCCGGCGCTGATCGTCGTTACGTCCATTGCCTTCCTGCTTACGCCCATTTTCTGGAATAAGGCGCAAGCCCTGGGGATTAACTGGATCACGGCCATTAACCCGTTCTTCCACTTCGTCGAAATCGCGCGCGCGGCCATGCTGGGCCAGCCGCCCAATCTGACGAGTTGGGCGGCCGCTATCGCTATCGCAGCCTTTACCTTTGTCGCCGGTGCGGTGACCGTTGTGGGTAGCCGTTCTAATATTGCTTATTGGGTGTAGTCATGGCGAGCATGGATTTTCGCGGCGTCGAAGTACACTATCCCATTTTCACATCGGGTTCCCAGAAGTCGCTTCTCGCGAATGTGGCTCATCGGGCGTCGTTCGGCGCATTGGCGCGGGCCGCCAATGATGCGATTTACGTCTCTGCGCTGAAGGGTATCGACCTTTCATTGAAGGATGGCGATCGCCTGGGCATCATTGGCCGAAACGGATCGGGCAAGACGACCTTTCTGAAGGTCGCAGCGAATCTTGTCTGGCCGCAAAAAGGCCTTGTCGAAAGCCAGGGCGTGATTCGCAATGTTATCGCCTTGGGAGCGGGTCTCGACGGCGATATGACGGGCTTCCAGAATATTCGTAATATCTGCCTTTTATTTGGTCTGTCGAAAGTACAAACGGATCAGATTGCAGCAGTTATCGAAGCCTTTTCGGAACTCGGGGAATTCCTTAATATTCCAATCCGAACCTACTCGTCAGGTATGATCGTGCGACTTAGCTTTGGCCTTGCCACAAGCCTGCCGAGCGACATTCTTGTGGTCGATGAGGTCTTGTCGGCTGGCGACGTGCATTTTATCGAAAGGGCACGGGCTCGTATCGAGAGTCTGCTGGACAAGTCGAAGATCACGGTTTTCGCCACCCATAGCCGTGATATTTTGATGACGTTCTGCAACCGAGCCATCTGGATCGACCGCGGCGTGATTGCTTTCTCCGGTTCCCCGCAAGAAACGTGGGATCGTTACATGGCGTCGGAATCCTGAGACGGTTGACGCACTCGCCGGTGGTTGTATGGATCAGTCGTGCTACTATGTTTACGCCCCGCGATACGTGGCGACGTCGGCCGGGATTCGTGGTCTATACGAATTGGTCCGCCTTCTGCGATCGGTAGGTGAAGCGGCCTGGATCGTTACCCAGCTTGGTCAGACCCAGGATCAACTGCCTGATAGTTTGGCCGACCTGATTCTCGACTACGAGCTTTGCTTGGCGCACCGCGCAGAAGGCCGTGAGGTCATTGTCGTTTACTCGGAGACAGTGGCCGGCAACCCCTTGAATGCTCAGGCCATAGTCCGGTATGTCATGAATGTGCCGGGATTGCTAGGCGGTCCCAAAACCTACGCCAAGGATGAGTGCGTATACGCGTTTTCCGAAACGCTGGCGGAGGCCATTGGCAAGCCGGACTGGTCACTGTTTATTCCGCTGGTGGATGAGACTCACTTCGTTCCGGCCCCTGGTGTTGTCCGCAACATTAGCTGTGTGTACGCATCGAAATACAGGCAGGTTCATAAGAGCGTCCCCAAGGAGGCGCCGGCGGGGGCGATTGAAATTTCCAGAGATTTGGAGGGGTCGCCAAATCGCAGCGAATTGCTCGGTTTGCTGCAGCGAGCGCGCCGCCTGTATTTGTATGAAAATAGTGCTATTGCGATCGAAGCGGCCTTATGCGGCTGTCTCGTGATCTTTGTCGAAAACCCTTATCTGCAATTTTCAATCGGCGCTAAGGATCATGGCAATGCCGGCATGGCATGGGGTACGGATCCAAGAGAGATTACGCGAGCCGAAAAGAGTCTGCCGGAGTTTCGGGCGGACTATATCAAATGCCGCGCCGCGCTTTTGAGCCGGCTGGGGCTTTTCGTTGACCGCACGAAAGCCTATCGCCGAACGAAACCACATTTCGGGATGGACCCATCCGTACTCAAGCCGCCGTCCTATGAACAACTTGCGGGTGAGGCGACGCATCGCTACGTGGCGTCTGCCGGGCTGCTTAAGCTTGTTCCCAAGGCGCTTGACGTTTTCAAGCGGCGTGGGCCTTTGACTACCGCCCGGATTGTTTTTTCGCTGCTCATCCATCAGCCGCCAAGAGCCTGATCAGCTTGCGGCAGCCTGCTTTTTGCTTTCGCAGACCTCAAGACAGAGGTGCCCATACCTGAAAGTATCGTCGATCGATACCGCCTTGCGCAACAGAGGCTCAGCCTTGTCATATTTTCCGGCGACAAAAAACCGTCGGGCCAGGGCGTGATAATAGCGGGACGTAGATCGCCTATTGGCCATGTAGGCCGCCCGTAAATCTTCGAAGTTTTCGTTTTCCGTGACGATACGATCGGCAATCGTTTGCCATTGGCGAAGTTCGTTCAACGTCGCCATGATTTCGTGATCGCCAAACGGAAACTCCAGCCGACGAACATTTCCGAAATCCTTTAACGCATCAACATGATGGCGATCTTCCCATAGGTACGGATCGGAAACAATGTAGACGCGCGCGTTACGGCTTAAGCCAATGCGAGCATCCTTGCGTATCGGCGGCAGGCCGCTCCAAAGGCCATGCCATCGACCGTCGAAATCTTGAGGCTGATCCAGCAGAACCTGGGGACATACCGACAGGATGGCCTTGGGTTGCAGGAAAGCCGAATAGGCCAAAGCACCGAAGCCACCCATCGATGATCCGAAAAGATAACGGTTCTGTTGTGACGTTCGGTGCAGGATGGCTTGCAATACCGGCCAGATGTACGGCGACTGGTACCAATGATCACGTTTGGCGATGATATGGACGAGATCGCATTCTCTGGGCTTCAGGAAAAATTCGCCTACGCCGTAGCGAGCTCCGGCATAAGAAAACGTAATCCATACTTCGTTGCGATTGTTTCCAGGGCGATCCAGAACTTGGAAATCATCATTTTCATACAACATGGATGCCCGGAATAATTCAGAAAGTTACCTTATCAAGATTTAACATCGTCGCGTTATTTCGTAAAACCATTTTTTAGCTTGCTCAGACTCTGCGACCGAAGCGTGTATTTTTTATCAATCATAACTGCGTTTGGTGGGATTTCACTGGCATTTGTATACCCAAATCGTCGATAGTTAAACCACTCGCCGGAACGCCCGCGAGTCACGTTCCTTCATCTGAGAGATTGTCGATCTATGCCCCTAGATACGAGCAAACTTTTTCTTTTCAACAGTGGACTACCGGAGGCTGGGCAGTCGTCACTGGACTTCTCGCATTTGCTTGGTCCTTGGCAGTCCAATTTTCGCGGCCGCAATAACGGAAACGGGTATATCACCCATGCTATGCTGCGCGGCCTTTTTGGCAAGGCACTACGTCTCGATCATGTCGCCAATGGCTGGACGGCGGATTTGAGCGATGAATTCATTGAGCGCATCAACCAAAACTACAGCCACCTCATATTCATTATGCAGGATTTTATCCGAGAATCCTTCGCCACACAGGCGTTCGGAAAACTTGCCGATTTCCTGGAAAAGATAACCATCCCGGTTGTCCCGATCAGTCTGGGCGCGAACGCCTTTTCGGAGGACGCTCAGCTTCATCAGAAGCTTTCGCCAGATCAGATTCGCTTTCTGAAGGTTGTGTCGGAGAAATCGAAGTTCGTCGGTGTGCGGGGAGCGTATACGGCCGAGGTGCTGAAGCATCTTGGCATCACCAATGTCACGATCACGGGGTGTCCAAGCTTTTTCGAGAACGGCGCAGCCCTTCCGTTGGTGCGTCGGGATTTCGACAGCACTCGGGTGATAACCACGGGTACATTTTTTCACCGCGGCCTGAGTCAGGCGCCGCATATTCTTCAAGACGAGATGTTTTTCATCAACGCCTTGTATCTGGCACACGGAAGCGGCGAAGTGCGTCTTGACGACAGCCCGGAAGCGGCGCCCTACGACCCGGGAAATCTCGACTCGACTTTCAGTCTTTACGAGCGGGCCATGAGCGGAAGGTTGCGCTTCTTCAGTAGCTTCGATGTTTGGCGCCGGTATTATCTGTCCGAACCGTGGTCTCTCACCGTGGGGTCCCGCCTGCATTCTGCGATCCAGTCGTGGAATTCGGGAGTGCCTGCGATTGTAACCAATTTCGACGCGCGTGCTCGGGAGACCTGCGAGACCCACGGCATGCCGTATATGCCGTCGCTAAACGCCGACTCGGATATCCAAGCCGCATTTGAAGCCATGAATGTCGATCTGGTGGCGGCCACCTATCCGAAAGGTCGCAAAACCTACCTCGATTACATGGCGGCACACGGCATTGCGCCAAGTGACGATGACGCAAGCGGCGAAATTTTCACATACCCGGAATACGAACATCAGCAAGGCGAGGCTTCGCGTGATATCCTGCGTCGAGGTTATTATGAGACTTGGGATTACACACACAATTGGCTGAGAAACCGCGAGGTTTTGCAAGAGGCTTTAAATGAATCGGTTAACACTCAGGTTACCTTATCTACGACCATTTCTTCGCTAAATGAGCATTGTGCGGAGTTGAGCCAGGACGTTGAAGCCGCGCGACGCGAGCGTGATATTCAGCTCGAAATCAATAACAACCTCAATACCGTGGTTGCCGGTCTGACGCAAAAGGACGATGCAAGCGCTGGTCGTTTCGAGTCTGTCTCGAGCCGCCTTGACGATCTGCGCGAGTTCAGCGGCATATCGTTCATAAATTTCTCCGAACGGCTCGCAACGCTTGAAGCCGGCTTCTATAATCGCGCCGAGTACGAAAAGACGGGGGAAAAAATTACAGCCTTGACGGTCGCCATGAACAACATAGTGGCTATGGCGCATCACAAGGGGTTGATTGCCAATCGTATCGAGTTCGATGGTGGTATGTCGATTGAAACGATCAAGGCGTCGGGCCACCAGGTTATGGATGCCCTGAAAACGCGGCGGCTGTGGTGATTGCCAATTCGTGACCGCGTCTAACCTCGTTTAACCTGAAGCCGTGCAGGGACAGGAGCGGAATGCGTTTGTACCTGAACGCACTCCGCTCCTGTTGTTTTTATACTGAAAGTCGTTGTTCACGTGTGTCTGAGGCTTCAGCCCCTAAGGCATTTTCTCAGATAGACGCCATAGTCGCTTTTTCCAAGCTTCTGGGCGAGCACTTCGAGTTCCGCGTCGTTGATGAAGCCCTTGCGCCAGGCGATTTCCTCGGGGCAGGCGATCTTGAAGCCCTGACGCTTTTCGAGGACGCGCACGAATTCCGCGGCGTCAAGCAGGCTGTCAGGCGTGCCGGTATCGAGCCAGGCATAGCCGCGGCCGATCGGCTGAATCGTCAGTTCGCCCCGCTCGAGATAGGCCCGGTTGACGTCGGTGATTTCGTATTCGCCACGCGCCGAGGGCTTCAGGTTCGCGGCGATATCGACGACCTGGTGGTCGTAGAAGTAGAGGCCGGTGATCGCCCAGTTCGAGCGAGGCTTCAGCGGCTTTTCCTCGACGGACAGCGCCTTCATATGTTCGTCGAATTCGACGACGCCGTAACGTTCGGGATCGGAGACCTGATAGGCGAAGACGCAGGCGCCTTGCTTGATGGTCGCCGCGCCCTCAAGGAACGAGGACAGGTTGGAGCCGTGATAGATATTGTCGCCCAGGATCAGGCAGGACGGCTGGTCGCCCACGAAGTCGGCGCCGATCATATAGGCCTGCGCCAGGCCATCCGGGCTTGGCTGCGCGGCGTATTCGAGCGAAATGCCCCATTGCTCGCCGGTGCCCAGCAGTTTTTGGAACATCGGCAGGTCGTGCGGGGTCGAGATGATCAGGATCTCACGAATGCCGGCCATCATCAGCGTCGTCAGCGGATAATAGATCATCGGCTTGTCGTAGACCGGCATCATCTGCTTCGACACCGCGATGGTCATCGGATGCAGCCGCGTGCCGCTGCCACCGGCCAGGATAATACCCTTCATTATTGCACGCCCCCAGGTTTGCCGATCAATTGGTCGAGGCAGGCGTCCAGTGAGACCTGCCACGGATCGAGCCGTAAATCATATGTGTTAAAAAGCTTTTCCCCGCTCAGCCGCGAATTGGCCGGCCGTTTGGCCGGCGTCGGATAGGCGGATGTCGGGATGTCGTTGACCTTGACCGCGTTGCGTCCGCGCGCCATGGCGCCGGTGAAGATGGCTCCGGCGAAACCGGCCCAGGTGGTTTCGCCCTGGCCGGTCAGATGGAAGACGCCGCGCAGCGCCGGATCGCGGTCGGCGGTGACGCGCTGCGCCACGGCCAGCAGGGCCCGGGCGATTTCGGGCGCGTAGGTCGGGCAGCCATATTGATCGGCCACGACGTTGATCTCGTCGCGGGTTTCGCCAAGCCGCAGCATGGTCTTGACGAAGTTGTTGCCGAACGGCGAATAGACCCAGGCCGTGCGCAGGATGACGTGATTGCCCGTCGCCTGGGCGATGGCCTGTTCACCGGCCAGCTTGGTCTGGCCGTAGACGCTGACCGGTCCCGGGAGATCCGTCTCGACATAGATACCGGCCTTGTCGCCGGCGAAGACGTAGTCGGTCGAGAGATGGAGCAGGGGAATGTCGAGCGCCGCCGCCAGCCGCGCCAGTTCGCCCGGGCCGCCGGCATTGATGGCCTGGGCCAGGTCCTGCTCGGTTTCCGCCTTGTCGACCGCGGTATAGGCGGCCGACGAGATGATGATGTCCGGCCGGGCCGCGCGGACGGGGGCTTCCAGAGTTTCAGGACGCGACAGGTCGATCTCGGGCAGGCCGAGCCGCACGACCTCGATGCCGGGTGTGGCGTCGCCCAGTTGTTGCAGGGACGTGTCGACCTGACCTTCCTTGCCGGTAACGAGAATGCGCATGGCCTAGACCTTCAGCACGCCCAGGCGTTCGCCGGAATAGACCTCGCCGCGCAGGGGACGCCACCAGGCTTCGTTGGCCAGGTACCATTCGACCGTCTTGCGGATGCCGGTATCGAAGTTTTCGCGCGCCTTCCAGCCCAGCTCGGCTTCCAGCTTGGTGGCGTCGATGGCGTAGCGGTGATCGTGGCCGGGACGGTCCGTGACGAAGGTGATCAGGCGGTCGTGCGGCGCGCCCTGCGGATGAAGTTCGTCCATGATGGCGCAGATGCGGCGCACCACGTCGATATTCTTGCGCTCGTTGCGGCCGCCGACATTGTAGGTTTCGCCGAGGCGGCCCCTGGAACAGATGAGGTGCAGGGCGCGGGCGTGATCCTCGACATAGAGCCAGTCGCGAATGTTCGAACCGTCGCCATAGACCGGCAGGGCCTTGCCTTCCAGCGCATTGAGGATGTTGAGCGGGATCAGCTTCTCGGGGAAGTGATAGGGGCCGTAATTGTTGGAGCAGTTCGACACCACGACCGGCAGGCCGTAGGTGCGGTGCCAGGCCTTGGCCAGGTGGTCCGAAGCCGCCTTCGACGCCGAATAGGGTGAGGACGGATCGTAGGGCGTCGTTTCCTCGAACAGGCCGGTCTCGCCGAGCGAACCGTAGACCTCGTCCGTCGAGACGTGCAGGAAGCGGAAATTGGCCTTGGCGTCGCCGCTCAGACCGTTCCAGTAGTGGCGCGCCGCTTCCAGCAGGGTGAAGGTGCCGATGACATTGGTCTGGACGAATTCGCCGGCCCCGGTGATCGACCGGTCGACATGGCTTTCCGCGGCCAGGTGCATGATATGGTCGGGCTTGAAGCCTTCGATCGCCTCGACGACGGCCTGGCGGTCGCAGATGTCGGCCTTGACGAAGCTATAGCCCTTTTGCCCTTCGATCGGCGCTAGGCTTTCCAGGTTGCCGGCATAAGTCAGCTTGTCGAGATTGAGCACCTCGTGACCTTCTTCACCGACCAAATATCTTACGACCGCCGAGCCGATGAAGCCGGCTCCGCCAGTGACCAGAATTCTCATAAAAATAGCCCCAGGGAAAATATCTAAAAAACAGACGCAGACTAATCGGTTTAACGCAAACTGGAAAGGGATGGCTGCACCTTGTCCTTGTCGGACAGCATAGCCGTTGTCAGATCGATGGGCCACACGATGCCGATGTCCGGATCGTCGAAGGCAATCCCGGCGTCATGATCGCGCGAATAGGGGTTGGTGACCTTGTAGAAAACTTCGGTGTCCGGCTCCAGGGTGCAGAAGCCATGGGCGAATCCTTCGGGAATCCACAGCTGCTCACCCTGTTCCGCCGTCAGGGTTTCGCCGATCCACTGACCGAAGGTCGGCGAGGCCGGGCGGATGTCGACGGCCACGTCGAAGATCGATCCCTTCAGGCAGCGCACCAGCTTGCCCTGGCCGAACGGCGCGCGCTGATAATGCAGCCCGCGAACCGTGCCGACCTGGCGCGACAGGGACTGGTTGTCCTGAACGAAGGTGACGTCTTCGATATTTTCGCGGAACCAGGCGTCCTTGAACGCCTCCATGAAGAAGCCCCGGTCATCGCCCAGGATCTTGGGCTGGATAAGAGCGGGGCCAATCATATCGAAGCGCTTGAATTGCATAGGACATCCACGAGCAAACCTAAGGGCATTAAGCCCATAAGGTCGCAGGCGTCAACCGTTGCGCGTTTGCGAAGCGTAATCCGATAAAAGGGATGCCGCCTTATCGGCTAAATCTCGTATTCCGGCGCGCCGTTGAGATAGCCGCGGTCGAACAGGAAGCGCACGATGCGTTCGGCCAGATGTTCCGGCGTGGTGTCGGTCGTGTCGACACGGATATCGGGCGTCTCAGGGTCTTCGTACGGTGCGTCGATACCGGTGAAATTCTTGATCTCGCCGGCGCGGGCGCGGGCATAGAGGCCCTTGACGTCACGCGCCTCGGCCACGGCCAACGGCGTGGCGACGTGGATCTCGACGAACTCGCCGTCCGCCAGCAGATCGCGCGCCAGCTGCCGTTCCGAGCGGTAGGGCGAGATAAACGAGACCAGCGTGATCAGGCCGGCGTCGACCATCAGCTTGGACACCTCGGCGACGCGGCGGATGTTCTCGACGCGGTCGGCGGCGGTGAAGCCCAGGTCCTTGTTCAGCCCGTGACGGACATTGTCGCCGTCGAGCAGGTAGGTGTGGTGGCCGAGGCTGAGCAGCTTCTTTTCGACCAGGTTGGCGATGGTCGACTTGCCGGCGCCGGACAGGCCGGTGAACCACAGCACGGCGGGCTTTTGATTCTTGGCGGCGGCGCGCGAGGCCTTGGAGACGTCGAGCGCCTGCCAGTGGACGTTGGTGGCGCTGCGCAGGCCGCGATCGATCATGCCGGCGCCCAGCGTCAGGTTGCTGACGCGGTCGATGACGATGAAGGCGCCGGTCTCGTGGTTGTCGCCATACGGATCGAAGGCCAGTGGTTCCTGGGTGTCGATGCTGACGACGGCGACTTCGTTGAGCGAAAGCGTCTTGGCCGCCAGTTCCTGGAAGGAGTTGACGTCGATCTTGTGCTGGATGGCGGTGACCGTGGCCGACACCGTACGCGCCCCGGCCTTGATCAGGTAGGACCGGCCCGGCAGCAGTTCGGTCTCGCTCATCCAGATCAGGTGGGCCTGGAACTGGTCGGCGACCTCGGGGCGGGCCTGCGGGTCGGACAGCACGTCGCCGCGCGAAATGTCGATCTCGTCTTCCAGCGTCAGCGTCACGGCCTGGCCGGCGATGGCCACCGGCAGGTCGCCGTCGTGGGTGACGATCGCCTTGACGCGCGAGGTCTGGCCGGACTTGGCGACCAGGACGCTGTCGCCCGGCCTGACCGAGCCCGAGGCGACGGTGCCGGAGAAGCCGCGGAAATTGAGGTCGGGGCGGTTGACCCACTGCACCGGCAGGCGGAACGGCCGCGCCGTCAGGTCGGTCGTGACGTCGACGGCTTCCAGGTGCTCGACCAGGGTCGGGCCGTCGTACCACGGCATGTGCGGGCTTTTTTCCAGCACGTTGTCGCCGTAGCGCGCCGACAGCGGAATGGCCTGCAGCGTCTCGAAGCCGAAGCTCTGCGCGAAGGCCTGGTATTCGGTGACGATGCGGTCGAACACGGCCTGGCTGTAGTCCATCAGGTCGATCTTGTTGACCGCCAGAACGACGTGCTTGATGCCCAGCAGCGAGACGATGAACGAGTGGCGGCGCGTCTGGGTCAGGATGCCCTTGCGCGCGTCGATCAGGATGACGGCCAGGTCGGAATTCGAGGCACCGGTGGCCATGTTGCGCGTATATTGCTCGTGGCCAGGCGTGTCGGCGACGATGAACTTGCGCTTGTCGGTCGTGAAGAAGCGGTAGGCGACGTCGATGGTAATGCCTTGCTCGCGCTCAGCCTGCAGCCCATCGACCAGCAGGGCCAGGTCGATATCGTCGCCGACCGTGCCGAACTTCTTGGAATCCTTTTCGATGCCGGCCAGCTGGTCTTCGAAGATCAGCTTGGTGTCGTACAGCAGGCGGCCGATCAGGGTCGACTTGCCGTCGTCGACGCTGCCGCACGTCAGGAAGCGCAGCAGGGACTTCTTTTCATGGCTGGCCAGGTAGTCGACCAGGGCCTGGGTGTCGAGGCGCGTCTCGGTAATCGCGTTCATCAGAAATAACCTTCGCGCTTCTTCTTTTCCATCGACCCCTGTTCGTCGTGGTCGATCAGCCGGCCCGAGCGTTCGGACGTCCGCGCCGTCAGCATTTCGGCGACGATGTCCTCAAGCGTGTCGGCTTCGGACTCGACCGCGGCCGTCAGCGGGTAGCAGCCCAGCGTGCGGAAGCGCACCGACTTCATCTGCGGCACTTCGCCGGGTTGCAGCGGCAGGCGCTCGTCGTCGACCATGATCAGCTGGCCGCCGCGTTCGACCACGGGGCGCTTGGCGGCGAAGTAGAGCGGCACGATGGGGATGTTCTCCATCAGGATGTACTGCCAGATGTCGAGCTCGGTCCAGTTGGAGATCGGGAAGACACGGATCGATTCGCCCGGCTTGACGCGGGTATTGTACAGGTTCCACAGCTCCGGCCGCTGGGTCTTGGGATCCCAGCCGTGGTTGGCGGTGCGGAAGGAGAAGATGCGCTCCTTGGCGCGCGACTTTTCCTCGTCGCGGCGGGCGCCGCCGAAGGCCGCGTCGAAGCCGCCGGCCGTCAGGGCCTGCTTTAAGGCATCGGTCTTCATGATGTTGGTATAGACGTTCGAGCCGTGGTCGAACGGATTGATATTGTCGCGCAGGCCGTCCGGATTGGTGTGGCGGATCAGGTCGAGGCCCAGGTCCTTTACCGTGTTGTCGCGAAACGCGATCATCTCACGGAACTTCCACGTGGTATCGACGTGCAGCAGCGGAAACGGCGGCTTCGATGGATAAAACGCCTTCATCGCCAGGTGCAGCATCACCGACGAGTCCTTGCCGATCGAATAGAGCATGACCGGATTTTTGAACTCGGCTGCGACTTCACGCATGATGAAGATCGCTTCGGCTTCAAGCCGTTTCAGGTGGGTCAGGGAGTCGAAAGCCACGTACACAAGCCTTTGTTGTCGTGCAGGGTATGTAACTATCGGCCCGAAACGCCGCAAACGACAAAGTCTAAACTCTGGCGTAAGCGAAGATGCATGGGTAGGATCAGGCCATGAAGATACTGATTACCGGACGCAACGGTCAGGTGGCGCAATGCCTGGCCCACGTCAACGACGGCCACGCGCTGGTTTTTCTGGCACGGCCGCAGATCGATATGCGCGGGCCGGACAGCCTGCGCGCGCCAGTCCTGAACGCGCGGCCGGACCTCATCCTGTCGTGCGCCGCCCTGACCAGTGTCGATGCCTGCGAGGCCGATCCCGACGCGGCCTTCGCCATCAATGCCGAGGCGCCGGGCGTGCTGGCCGAGGTGGCGGCGGAACTCGATATTCCATTGATCCACCTGTCGACCGACTATGTCTTCGGCGGGCGCCAGGCCGTGCCGTACCGCGAGATCGATACCCCCGATCCGATCAATGTCTATGGCCGGTCCAAGGTGGCGGGCGAGCAGGCCGTGGCGCGGACACGCCGGCACGCCGTGGTCCGCACCACCTGGGTCTACTCGCCCTTCGGCGGATTCCTCAAGGCGGCGCTGACCCAGGCGGCGGAGACGGGCGAGGCGCGGGTGGTGTCGGACCAGGTCGCCTGTCCGACCTCGGGGCTCGACCTGGCGCGCGGCCTTCTGGCCATGGCCGGGCGCATGACGACCGACGACGATGCGCGGCTGTACGGTGTCTTTCACGGCGGCGGGGCGACGGTGGCGCGGCGCAGCGAGGTCATCCGTGCGGCGCTCCCGAAGGCGCGGATCGTCGAGATGAAAAGCGCCGACTTCTTCAACGGCGCGCCGCGGCCGCTCTATTCGGCGCTCGACAGTTCGAAGTTGACGGCAGTGTTCGGCGTCCGTCTGCGTGGCTGGTCGGAAGCCCTGCCGGAGGCCGTTCAGTCGTAACCGAACGCCACGAAGTGCGGATTGTCGAAGCCGGTTCCGGTTTTTCCGTAGGATAGGGTCTCGCCATCGAGCGTCTCGACGCGGCCGCCCGCGGCGCGCAGCACGGCATCGCCGGCCGCCGTATCCCACTGCATGGTCCGCCCCAGGCGGGGATAGATGTCGGCCGAACCTTCGGCGACCAGGCAGAACTTCAGTGACGACCCGGCGGCGCGGAAGGTATTGATATGAAAGGCCTTGAGATAGTCTTCGGTTTCGCCGCCGCCGTGCGAGCGGCTGCCGACCGCGGTCAGGCCCTCGGCCGGGGCCAGGCGCGTGCGGATTGGCGTCGACGGACCCATGACGCCGTCGGTGACCTCGGCGACATAGGCGCCTTCGCCGCGCGCGCCCCAATAGAGCCGGCCCAGCGCCGGCGCATAGACGGCGCCGCGGATCGGTTCGCCGTTTTCGATCAGGGCGATGTTGACGGTAAATTCGCCGTTTCTGGAAATGAACTCCTTGGTGCCGTCCAGCGGGTCGACCGGGAAGAAGCGGCCGCCGGTCTCGGGGATGCGCCCGGCGGCGGCTTCCTCCTCGGCGACGACGGGAATATCGGGGGCGATGTGCGCCAGGCCTTCCAGGATGATGCGCTCGGCGGCGCCGTCGGCCTCGGTGACGGGCGACTGGTCGGCCTTGCCGGCGACGGCGAAGTCGGTGGCGTAGATGCGCAGGATTTCGGCGCCCGCCTTGATCATGATCGGATTGAAGTCCATGGCCGTGCTCCGCTTTATCAGTCCGGATCGCTTAGGACGCGGCGCGTAAGGACGCAAGCCGGTTTCCGCCGCGCCTTGCCAAATCTGGTTTTTCACGCAACTATCGCGCCCGCTGGTTGGGAGGGTCGATCCATGCGCAAGGAAATCCTGTGTCTGCTGTCCGTCGTCTTGGCGGTGTCGTCGCCCGCCATGGCCGCGCCCAGGGCGAAGGTCGTGGCCAAGCCTGACCTGGCGGCCAAGGCCCTGAGCGGCGAAACGAGCATTGCCGACCTGGAGGCGGCGATGAAGGCCGGGACGCTGACCTCCGAAGCGCTGACCCGCGCGGCGCTGGCGCGCATCACGGCGCTGGACGGCAGGCTGCACGCGGTCATCGCCGTCAATCCCGATGCGCTGGCGCAGGCGAAAGCCGCGGACGCGGCGCGCAAGGCCGGCAAGGACCTGGGGCCGATGATGGGCATCCCCGTCCTGGTCAAGGATAATATCGAGACACTGGATCCGGTGGCGACGACGGCGGGTTCGCTGGCGCTGAAGAACAATATCACCCATCGCGACGCGCCGGTCATCGCCCGGCTGCGCGCCGGCGGCGCCGTCATCCTGGCCAAGGCCAACCTGTCGGAATGGGCCAATATCCGCTCCAGCCACGCCATGAGCGGCTGGTCGGCGATGGGGGGGCTGGTCGCCAACCCGTATGAACTGGACCGCACGGCCTGCGGGTCGTCGAGCGGTACGGGCGCAGGAATCGCGGCCGACTATGCCGTCATCGGTATCGGTACCGAAACCGACGGCTCGGTGACCTGTCCGTCGTCGATGCAGGGCCTGGCCGGGCTGAAGCCGACGGTCGGCCTGGTGTCGCGCACCCATATCGTGCCGATCTCGCATTCGCAGGACACGGCCGGACCGATGGGCCATTCGGTCCCCGACATCGCCGCCCTGCTGAGCGTCATGGCGGGCTCCGATCCGGCGGATAGCGCCACGGCCGAGGCCGACGCCCACAAGACCGATTACACCCAGGGCCTCGGCAAGGATGCGCTGAAAGGCGTGCGCATCGGCGTGCTGCGCGACGAGATCGGCAACGAGCCGAAAACCGCCGCCGTCTTCGAAGCCGCGCTGCAGAAGCTGAAGGACGCCGGCGCGGTCCTGGTCGATATCAAGGATTCAAGCCTTGCCAAGGCGGGCGACAACGAAGGTGCTGTGCTGAACTACGAACTGAAGGCCGATCTCAACGCCTATCTGGCGACGACCCCGGCGACGGTGAAGACGCGAACCCTGGCCGATCTTATCGCCTTCGACAACGCCAACGCGGCGAAGGAAATGCCCTTCTTCAAGCAGGAGCTGTTCGAGGAGGCACAGAAGACGAGCGGCCTCGGCGATCCGGCCTATGTGGCGGCATCCGCCAACAAGGCCGCGGCGGCGGCGCGCATCGACGGGCTGCTGAAGGACAATACGGTCACGATCCTCGTGGCGCCGACCTATGCGCCGGCCTGGCTGAGCGATCCGGTCTATGGCGACATCTATAACGGCCCGTCGGCGACGCAGCTGCCGGCGGTCGCGGGCTATCCGCACCTGACCGTGCCGATGGGCCAGGTCCAGGGCCTGCCGGTCGGCATCAGCTTTATCGGCACCAAGTGGTCGGAAGCGGCGCTGCTCAAGGCGGGCTATGCCTTCGAACAGGCGGCGCATGCGCGCAAGCAACCCGTGATCAAATAGCCGCAAACATGTGCGACCCTACCTAGCACTCCACCACGTTGACGGCGAGGCCGCCCAGGCTGGTTTCCTTGTACTTGACGCGCATGTCCTCACCGGTCTGGCGCATGGTTTCGATGACCGCGTCCAGGCTGACGATGTGCTCGCCATTGCCGTTCAGCGCCAGGTAGGTGGCGTTGATCGCCTTGATGGCGCCCATGGTGTTGCGTTCGATGCACGGCACCTGGACCAGGCCGCCGATCGGGTCGCAGGTCAGGCCGAGATT
>FTDB01000607.1_pt1 | contig 26420 bp, 28 predicted proteins | sample 1639741 | NCBI WGS metagenome assembly FTDB01 (sample SAMEA3914869, study PRJEB12502) | metagenome | biome: forest; material: soil | place: USA | collected 2012-03-12 | depth 0.1 m | reverse complement strand
CTCAAGCTCAAGGGGCTGGAGGACGCCACCACCGACCAGCTGGTGGTGGTGACGGTCGACAGCCTGCAGGACCAGGACATCGAGACCTACGGCTATCAGCTCGGCCGTCACTGGGGCATCGGCCAGAACGGCACCGAAAAGGCTTCAAATGGCCAGACCTACAAGGACAACGGCATCCTGCTGATCGTCGCGCCCAACGAACACAAGGTGCGCATCGAGGTCGGCTACGGGCTGGAAGGCGTGATGACCGACGCCATGTCCGGCCTGATCATCCGCCACGACATCACGCCGCAGTTCAAGGCCGGCGACTATGACAAGGGCGTCGAGGACGGCGTCGACGCCATCATCCAGCAGTTGTCGATCGACCGCGGCGTGGCGATCCAGAAGGCGCAGGCCGCCGCGCAGGACCAGGACGACGCATCGTCCTCCGGCCACTTCCCCATCGGCTTCATCATCCTGATCATCATCTTCGTGCTGCTGTTCTCGCGCGGCTGGCTGCCGTGGCTGATCCTCGGCCAGGTGCTGGGTGGCGGAGGTCGCGGCGGCTGGGGTGGAGGCGGCGGCTTCGGCGGTGGCGGAGGCGGCGGTGGATTTTCCGGCGGCGGCGGTTCGTTCGGCGGCGGCGGGGCATCAGGAGGCTGGTAATGGCAAAGCTCAACATCGATCACAGCCGCATCAACGCCGCCATCGCCCGCGCCGAGATGAACACCTCGGGCGAAATCACCTGCGTCATCAAGGCCAAGGCGTTCGACTACGCCGAAACGCCGCTGGCCTGGGCGGCGGCCGTGGCGTTTATCCTGCCGCTGGTGCTGTTCGCGGTGGGCCTGATCCCGCATGAGTGGATGGCGCCGCTGCTGGCCAAGTTCGGCGGCTGGTACGCGCCGGGCGTCAGCGGCGATTTCACGGTGCCCGAGGCGATCATCTCCTACGCCCTGCTGCAACTGGTGCTGTTCGCCGCCGTCTACGCCCTGATCGCCTTCACGCCGCTGCGCCTGGCCTTGACGCCGAAAGCGATCAAGCATCGCCGCGCCCACGAAAAGGCGCAGGAGCAGTTCTATGCCCGCGGCCTGCACCTGACCGAAGGCCATACCGGCGTGATGATCTTCTGCGCCCTGGAAGAACGCTTCGTCGAGGTCATCGCCGACGAAGGCATCTACGGCAAGGTCGACAAGGATTTCTGGAACACGACGGTGGCCGCCCTGGTGACGCATATCAGGTCGGGCGACCTGACCATGGGCTTCGAGCAGTCGATCGAGGCGTGCGGCACGGCGCTTTCCGGCCACTTCCCGCCCGGCGCCAGCAACCCCAACGAACTGCCCGACGTGCTGATCGAGATTTAGGCAAGCCCCCTTTCCGGCGGGCAGATAATTCCGTTGAGTCGTTCGCCATCTCGACATAACAAGGCGCCATGACCGATCTTGCCACCGCGCCGTATCGCATCGATTTCGCCAGCTATAACGCCTTCGTCGGCGCGTGGCTGAAGCGCACCTATTTCACGCGCCGCAACTTGCCACGCTTTCTCCTGTTTGCGGTGCTGATCGCCGCCACCAGCTTCTGGAATTCCAGGGGATATGCAGACACGATTGGCATGGTGATCCTGGCCCTGATTTCGATCCTTGGCGGCTTGGCGCTGTCGGCCATTGTCACCTATGCGATAGCGCCCGCCCTCATCTGGTTGTGGCAAGCGATCGTCTATTTTACCGCCCCCCTGCCGAAGCGCCTGCAAAGTGCGCGCCTGAACGAAAGCGGCGTTGAAAAAGCCGTCGGCGACGAACGGCACCTCACCGGCTGGAACGGCATCCATGATGTTGTTGAGGTAAAAAAAGCCATCCTGCTCTTTACCAATCGCAACTGCGCCATGATCGTGCCAAGGTCGGCTTTCGCCACGCCAAGGGCCGCCACGGTCTTTTTCGAGATGGCGGAAACGCTCAGCATACGCGCAAAGAGGCAGGTCACGTCGACGGAAAATATCTGAATTCCGGCCTTGATTGCGCCTTTGTGCTCATGTATCAGCACGATAACACATGAACACGATACACTGATGGCGACCACATCCGAGGACATCGATGACCTGACCCGCGCCCTGCTGACCCTGCAGGGGCCGGCGGAGGTGCGCGCCTTTCTCGACGACCTGTGCACGCCGTCGGAAATCCGCGCCTTCGCCGAGCGTTTCAAGGTGGCGCGGCTGCTTGACGAAGGGCAGCTCAGCTATCGCGATATCGCGCTGAAGACCGGCGCCTCGACCACCACCGTCACCCGTGTCGCCCGTTTCCTGCGTGAGATGCCGCACCAGGGCTACCGGCGGGTGCTGGACAGGATGAAAGAAGATCTTAAGGCCCCTCAAGCGCCGGGCGCGGGCTGACGCCCGCTTGGCTCGCGCCATTCGGCGCGGCGCGCAGTCGCGCTTGCCAAGGCATAAATGCCTTGGAATTTTATATTTGATCTGAAAGTCCTGAGTTTATGACCGAACCCCGCCTCCGTATCGCCGTACAGAAATCCGGCCGCCTCGCCGACCGTTCGCTGGAGCTGATTTCCGGCGCCGGCCTGCGCGTCATGAAGGGCGCCAACGAACTGCTGTACCGCGTCGAGAACCAGCCGATCGACCTGCTGCGCGTACGCGACGACGATATCCCGACCTTCGTCGCCGACGGCGTCGCCGAACTGGGCATCGTCGGCTACAACGTGCTGGCCGAGCATTTTCCCGCCAATTCTTCAAACGGCATCGACCTGGAAGCGATGATCGTGATGCGGCTGGGCTTCGGCGGCTGCACGCTGAAGATCGCCGTGCCCAACGATGTCGATTACACCGGCCCGCAATGGCTTTCCGGCAAGCGCATCGCCACCTCCTACCCCAACGTCCTGTCGGCCTGGCTGAAAGCGCACGACATCTCGGCCGAGATCGTCGAGATGCGCGGCGCCGTCGAGGTGGCTCCGCGTATGAAGATCGCCGCCGCCATCTGCGACCTGGTCTCGACCGGCGCCACGCTCGAAGCCAACGGCATGAAGGCCACCGACCTGGTGCTGAAGTCGGAAGCCGTGCTGATCAAGGCGCCGCATGCCCCGCCGTCCGAACTGGAACATATCTTCGACATGGTCATCCGCCGTTTCGACGGCGTCACCGCCAGCACAGGCGCGAAATACGTCATGCTCAACGCGCCGAAAGCCCATCTCGACGAGATCACCCGGCTGATCCCGGGCGCCGATTCGCCGACCATCATGCAACTGGCCGGGCGCGACGACATGGTCGGCGTCCACGCCGTCTGCCAGGAAAACGTCTTCTGGGAAACGCTCGACAAGCTTAAACACGCCGGCGCCTCGGCGATCCTGGTGCTGCCGATCGAGAAGATGATGAAGTAGGATTTTTAAGCAAGATACCCCACCACCCCGCGCATGAAGGATGCGCGCGGTCCCCCTCCCCACCAAAGGCGGGGAGGTACCAAGAGAGAGCCTTCTTGTACCTCTTCAGCTTTGCTGGGGAGGGGGACCGTCCGGCGAGCGCAACGTCAGTGAAGCGAAGGCGGATGGTGGAGGGTTTCTTGCTTGCTTTTGGTGACATATGAAAACCTTTGTCTGGAAAGACCTGAACTCGGCGGAGCGCAAATCCGCCCTCGCCCGGCCGGAAAACCGCCGCGATCCGGCGGTGCTGGAACGCGTCCGCGCCATTTTCGACGATATCGAGGCGCGCGGCGTCGGCGGCTTGCGCGACTGGGCGATCAGGCTCGACGGCCACCTGCCCGACCGTATCGAACTCGACGCCAAAACGGTCGATGCCGCCCGCGCCCGTTTGAGCCATGACGACCTCGCCGCCATGGAACTGGCGGTCGAGAACGTGCGCGCCTTCCAGGCCGCCGAATTGCCCGGCGACGGGCCGGTGATCGCGCCCAGGCCCGGCCTCAGCCTGCAGCGCGTCTATCGCCCCATCACCACCGCCGGCCTCTATGCGCCCGGCGGCACGGCGCCGCTGTTTTCGACCCTGATCATGACCGCCATGCCCGCCCTGGTCGCCGGCGTGCCTAACCGCGTCTGCATCACGCCGCCGGCGAAGGACGGCTCCATCCACCCGATGATGATCGCGGCGGGCCAGGCCTCGGGCCTCGACGCCGTATGGCGCGTCGGCGGGGCGCACGGCATCGCCGCCCTGGCGCTGGGCGTTCTCGAAGGCATACCCCCCGCCGACAAGATTTACGGCCCCGGCAACAAATACGTCGCCGAGGCCAAGCGCTACGCCACCGAACGCGTCTCGGGCCTGGCCATCGACATGCCGGCGGGGCCGTCGGAACTGCTGGCCATCGCCGACGACAGCGCCGATGTGAAACTGGTCGCCGCCGACCTGCTGTCCCAGGCCGAGCACGACGCCGACGCGCAGGTTTTGCTGGTGGCGTTGTCGGAAGATATCGCCGCGCGCATCGCCGCCGAGGTGATGCTTCAGGTCAAGCGCCTGCCGCGCGCTGTCATCGCCAGGGCGTCGCTCGACCAGGCGCGCGTCTTCATCGTTTCCGGAATCGAGGAAGCGGCGCAGGTGTCGAACCTTTACGGCCCCGAGCACCTGGCGATCCAGGTCGAAGACGCCGACGCGCTGATCTCCATGCTGACGGCGGCGGGAACCATTTTTGCCGGGCGCTATGCCGCCGAAACCTTCGGCGACTATGCGGCGGGGCCGAGCCACGTCCTGCCCACCGACGGCGCCGCCAGGGCGTGGGACGGCATCACCGTACGCTCGTTCCTGACCTCGTTCGTGGTGCAGAAGGCGACGCGTGAAGGGGCGGCGGCCATCGCGCCGGCGGCGGCCCGGCTGGCGCGGCTGGAGGGGCTGGAAGCCCATGCCCTGGCCGCCGATTTCCGGCTGGAGGTTTGAGATGAAGGCAGCAAGTCGCCCCACCACCACCGCGCTGAAGAAACGCGGCGGCCTCCCTCCCCACCGCTGCGCGGCAGGGAGGTATAAGAAGCGCTTCTTTTATGCCTCCCCGAACGCGAAGCGTTTGGGGAGGGGGACCGCACGAGCGAACCATCGCGAAGCGATGGCGAGTGAGATGTGGTGGTGGGGCGACTTGCTTTCGAGCAGAAAGGCCACCCATGTTTAACTCCCCCTTCTCGTCCTTGAGCGGACAGGGCGCCGGCCTCGAATCCCTGCCGCCGTCGCTGGAACCCCTGCGCGAACGCATGGCCGATTTTTACGGCGTCGAGGCCCACCAGCTGATGGTCACCCGCGGCGCTTCGCACGGGCTCGAAATCCTGATGCGCCGCCTGCGCGTGCACGGCCACGAATTCGTCTGGGCCGGCGCCGATCACTATCTCGAAAGCTTAAGCGCGGTCTATAATCTCGCCCTCCGCGCTCCGCCCGAAAGCGGCCCGCTGATGAAGGGCGGCGGCTTCTACCTGATCCACAATCCGTCGCAGAAGGACGGCAAGGCGTGGGACCTGGTCAGGGCGCGCACCCTGGCCGTCGAGATATTCCCGACCTTGCTGGTGATCGACGAAAGCTATTGCGATGCCTGCGACGGCAGCCTGGCCGGATTGGCCGTCGCCGAGCCCAACGTGGTGGTGCTGAAAAGCCTGAGCTACCTGTTCGGCATGGCCGGCGCCCGTACCGGCGCCCTGATCGCCAACACCAAGACGCTTCAGGGCATGCTGAAATATTGCGAACCTCACCCCTTGGCCACACCATCGGTGCGCGCCGCCGAGGCCGCCTTGTCGCCGTCGCGGTCACTGGCCTTGCAGGCGCGCATCGACATGATCCGCGCCGAACAATCGCGGCTTAAGGAAGCGTTAAAGACTTCCGCACTTCTGGAATCGTTCGACCTCAACGACGGTCCGTTCCTGCTGCTGCGGCCGAAGAACCTGCTGCAGGTGCAGACGGCCTTGAAGCGCGTCGGCCTGGGCGCGCAGGTGACGCCGACCGGCCTGCTGTTGGCCCTGGGCGACATCGCCGCCAACAACCGGCTCCTCAAGGCGCTCGACATCGCCGTGCCGGGCAAGGCTCCGCGCGTCGGCGAGATTCTGCGCGACACGAAAGAAACGCGCATCTCGGTGCTGGTCAATCTCGACCAGCCACGCCCGGTAAAGGTCCACACCGGCATCGGCTTCTTCGATCACATGCTTGACCAGGTGGCGACGCACGGCGGCTTTTCGCTGCAACTGGCCTGTGAGGGTGACCTCGAGATCGACGGCCACCATACGGTCGAGGACTGCATGCTGGCCTTCGGTTCGGCACTGAAACAGGCGCTGGGCGACCGCGTCGGCATGGCGCGCTTCGGCTTCGTCCTGCCGATGGACGAGACCGAGGCCAGGGTCAGCGTCGATCTCGGCGGCCGTCCGTTCTGCGTCTTCAAGGGCGAATTCCAGTCGACGCACATCGGCGACTACCAGACCGAGATGACGGCCCACGCCTTTCGTTCGCTGTCGGAGACACTGGGGGCCTCGATCCATGTCGAGGTCAGCGGCGGCAACGACCACCACAAGACCGAGGCCTGTTTCAAGGCACTGGGCCGGGCGCTGCGCCAGGCGACGCGCATCGAAGGCGACGCCCTGCCCTCGACCAAGGGAATGCTGGCATGACCAGGTTCAATGCTCTTTTTCCTTCCCCGTTTACGGGGAAGGGGGACCGCGAAGCGGTGGAAGGGGGAAACCCCACCGTCCGCTTCCCCCTTCCGTCGTCGCTTCGCGCCGACACCTTCCCCGTAAACGGGGAAGGAAAAGGTGGGGCGTTGCAGCTATGATTGTCGTTATCGAACTTGGATGCGCCAATACGGCGTCGGTGCTGTTCGCGCTGGAGCGGCTGGGCGCGGAGGCGCGGCTGACCTCGGACGCAGCGGAGATCCGCGCTGCCGGCAAGGTCGTCCTGCCGGGCGTAGGCCACGCCGGTTTCGCCATGGCCCGCATCCACGAGCTCGGCCTCTATGATGTCATTCGCGGCCTCGAAACACCCTTGCTGGGAGTTTGCCTGGGCCAACAGCTGTTGTTCGAAGGCTCCGACGAAGGCGATGTCGCTTGCCTCGGCCTGATCCCCGGCCGGGTGACGAAGATGGCGGCCGAAGACAAGATGGTCGTGCCGCATATGGGCTGGAACCAGCTTGAAGTGACGCGCGCCGATCCGCTGACCGAGGGCGTCAGGGACGGCGAGTTTGCCTATTTCGTCCATAGCTTCGTCTGTCCGGTCAATGACCATACCCTGGCGACCTGCACCTACGGCCAGCCGTTCGCCGCCATGGTGGGCAAGGGCAATGTCCGGGGCTGCCAGTTCCATCCCGAGCGCTCGTCGACCGTAGGCGCGCGGATTTTGGAAAGTTTCCTGAAATTATGAAACGAGCTGTTACCGCCAGGTTCGCGTCTCTTCCCCCTCGCCCCGTTTACGGGGAGAGGGGCTTGCCAAATCCAAACTTCGCAGACAGAAGCCCCTCAGCCGGCCCTTTGGGCCACCCTCTCCCCGTAAACGGGGCGAGGGGAAAGACGAACTCATGATCCTCTATCCCGCCATCGACCTGATCAACGGCGAGTGCGTGCGGCTGGCGCAAGGCCGTTTCGACGCCGTCACCCGCTATGACAGCGATCCGTTCAAGCGGCTTTCGCTGTTCAACGACGAACACGCCCAGTGGATTCACGTCGTCGATCTGGATGGTGCGAAATTTGGGGCGCCAAGACAGCATGAATTGATCGGCCGGCTGGCCGCCGCGTCGAAGGCCAGAATCCAGACCGGTGGCGGCGTGCGCTCGCGTGAGCATGTCTCTACCCTGCTCGATGCCGGCGTGGCGGCGGTTGTCGTCGGTTCGGCGGCGGTGAAAACGCCCGATGACGTGCGTGGCTGGCTTTCGCATTTCGGCAAGGATCGCATCACCCTGGCGCTCGATGTCCTGCCGACCGCCGACGGCGGTTTCGACGCCGCCCTGCATGGCTGGGTCGAGGGCTCGGGCATCTCGCTGTGGGACGTGCTCGACTATTATCCTGCCAATACCGCCCACCGTATCCTGGTAACGGATGTTTCCCGCGACGGCATGTTGCAGGGGCCGAACATGGCCCTGATGCGCGCGTTGCGGCAGAAGCGGCCGGATCTCGAAATCCAGGCCTCGGGCGGCGTGCGTTCGATCGAGGACCTGTACGATCTGAAGGCGCTCGGCGTCCACGGCGCCATCGTCGGCAAGGCGATCTACGAGGGTCTCATTGACCTGAAGGCAGCCCTCAATGTTGGCTAGACGCATCATCCCCTGTCTCGACGTCAAGGACGGCAAGGTCGTCAAGGGCGTGCAGTTTCTCGGCCACGAGGTGCTGGGCGACGCGGTCGACCTGGCGTTGCGTTATCGCGACGAAGGCGCCGACGAACTGGTGCTTTATGACATTACGGCTTCGTCGGAAGGCCGCACCGTCGATTACAACTGGGTGCGCGATATTGCCCGCGCCCTCGACATCCCGTTCTGCGTCGCCGGCGGCATCCGCTCGGCCGAGCAGGCGGTCAAGTGCCTGAACAGCGGCGCCGACAAGATCTCGGTCAATTCGCCAGCGCTCGAACGCCCCGACCTGATCAACGAACTGGCCGACATGGCCGGGTCGCAATGCGTGGTGGTGGGCATCGACAGCCGCGAACAAGAGGGCGACTACATCGTCCACCAATATTCCGGCGATCCGGACAAGATGCGCACCGTCGGACGCCGGACGCTCGACTGGGTGGTCGAGGCGAAGGATCGCGGCGCCGGCGAGATCGTGCTCAACTGCATGAACCAGGACGGCGTGCGCAAGGGCTATGACCTGAAACAGCTGCGCCTGGTGCGCGACCTGGTCGATATTCCGCTGGTGGCGTCGGGCGGCGCCGGCGCGGCCTCGCACTTCGCCGATGTCTTCGAACAGTGCGATGTCTCGGGCGCCCTGGCCGCCAGCGTCTTTCACAAGAAAATCATTGCCATCCCCGACCTGAAGCGCGACCTTCAAAACGCCGGAATTGCAATGCGGATTTAAGCCTTAAGAGGCCCCCTCCGTCGCGGGCAAGCCGCGACACCTCCCCCGCTAAAGCAGGGGAGGAGACATAAACCCAAGCCCCTCTTCTCCCGCCCCGTTTACGGGGAGGGGGGACCGCGAAGCGGTGGGAGGGGGAAAGTCACAGGCGCCCATGCCCGAAACCCATACCCTGCCCGATCCGCTCAAGGTTGCCGACATCGCCCGGCTCGACTTCGCCAAGGATGGCGGTCTCATCCCCGCCATCGTCCAGCACGCCGACACGCTGCAGGTGCTGATGCTGGGCTACATGAACGCCGAGGCGCTTGAAGCCACGCTGAAGGGCGGCCGCGTCACCTTCTTCTCGCGCTCGAAGCAACGCCTGTGGACCAAGGGCGAAACGTCCGGCGACTGGCTCGAACTCGACCGCGTGCTGGCCGATTGCGACGAGGACGCCCTGCTGGTGCTGGCGCGGCCGCAGGGTCCGACCTGCCACACCAAGACGACCTCGTGCTTCGGCATGGAGACGGCCCCCGGCATCGGTTTCCTGCCTTACCTGGCCGAGATCGTCACCGAACGCGCCAAGGCCGCCCCGGCTGACAGCTACACCGCCCGCCTGATGCAGAAGGGTGTCGCCAAGATCGCCCAGAAGGTTGGCGAGGAAGGTCTGGAAACGGCCCTGGCCGGCCGTTGCGGCGACGACGACGAGCTGCATAACGAGGCCGCCGACCTGCTGTACCACCTCACCGTCCTGCTGATGGCGCGCGGCACGAAGATCGAGGCCGTGCTCGATATTCTGCGCGAGCGACATGTTTCACCCTGAACCTTTACAAGTTTTCGTGTTTATGGTTAAAGCCGCGGAACAAAGGGGGCACGCGTGAGCGTCACACTGTTATTGCGGCCAAAGGACCTGATGTCGCCCAAGGGGCGGATCGGACGCGTCACCTATGTGCTGGATTTGATCCTGTTCAACGCGCTGTTTTTCGGCGTCGATTTCGGCGCGGCCTACAGCGCCCAGACCCTCGATCCGGATATCCTCGATCGCTTCGGCTGGCTTTATGCCGTCGTCGCCGTCGTGGCCCTGCTGCTGATCTACATCCTCTTCTGCATCCACGCCAAGCGCCTGCACGATATCGGCCTGACCGGCTTCATCTGCCTGGTGATGTTTCTGCCGCCGCTGCTGACCCTGTTCCTCAGCCTCGACGGCACGTCATTCGACCTGCCGGTAACGCTGGTGCGTGTCCTCGATATCGCCGCGAAGGCGGCTTACGGGCTGTCGTTCCTGCTGCAGATCGCGCTGCTCTTCCTGCCGGGCCGGCACGACGAGAACGCTTACGGCATAAGCCCGAAGGCGGCCTAGAACAGGATACGTTTGTCGCGTAACTTATCCGAAAAGCAGCACCCACTTTATCGGATTGCACTCCAGGTTTACAGGTCTGGCAAGGCGTGCTTAGCTCCCGGCCGTAAGAGGGGGCTTCATGATAAACCTGGGCTGGAACACCACGGGCCGGATCGGCCTGGCGGATTATAACAAGGCGCGCTGGCGGCATTTCGCCTTCTGCCTGATACCGGTTGCGCTTTATATCGGCGCGGGAGCCGGCGCATAGCAGCTGCCGCTATGGGCGCCGGTGACACTGGTCAGCATCGCCACGGTTCTGTTTTTATATTATCGCTACCGCTTCCTGCAGGTGATGGTGCGGCGGATGCACGACCGCAACATGTCCGGCAAGCTGCTGATCCTCAGCCCTCTCCTCCTTTTCCTGTTTGTCGTCATCGGCTTCGGTTTCATCGTCACGGCGGCGGTCGGCGACGCCGGAGCACCGGCATGGCTGAGCAGTCGCGGCGGCTTCATCAGCCTGGCGGTCGCCGTTCCATTTTTCCTGTTCAATCTTTTCCTGCGTTTCCAGTTGAGCCAGGCCGGAACCCCGGGACCGAACCTTTACGGTCCGCCGCCGGGTGGCGGGCAGGCACGGGTTTTCTAACCCTCCTGCATCGCCTTGCCGATCTGCTTGCGGATGGCCGTGCGCTGGTCGGGCGTCAGGTCGCCCAGGATGCCGCGCTTGTCGGCCGGCAGGTGCGCCGCCCGGTCGCTGCCGAAGACGAAGTGGTCGAACATCGCCTGCCATGCCGCCGCCTGGCCGTCGGGCAGGTCGCGGATATTGAGCATGGCCAGCAACAGGGCGTGCATGGCCTGGCCCATCTCCGGCCCGGCCGGGTTCCACCAGTAATTGACCTGGACATTGAGATCGTCGGTGGAGACGACGTGGTGCCACCACATATAGGGCATGTAGAGCACGTCGCCGGGTTCGAGGTCGGCCACCGTCGCCGCTTCCAGGGCATCGGCGAAGCGCGGATGGGCGTCAAGGTCGGGCCTGGCGAAATGGACCATGCTGGTCGGCACGCCGGAGACCGTGGTTTCGACCGGTCCCATGTAAAGATTGGCCGCCTGCCCGGGCGGAAAGATGACGAAGCGCTTCGCACCGCCGATCATGCAGGCGAGGTTGTCGTAAAGGTCGAAATGAATCTGCGTTTCGGAGGCATTGCCGATCCAGATGCGCGGTTCTGCCGCGATGCCCGGCAGGGCATTGCCGGCCTTCAGCTTCGGCATGTAATCCTTCAGCGGCGCCGACTGGATATAGATGTGCTCGTGCGTTCCCTTTCCGTGCAAGGCGCGCAGCCGGTCGAGCGTCGCGGACAAGGGCACGGAAGCGCGCTGGAAATTGAAGCCGTCCGCCGCCTCGCCGTAGAAGAAGCGGCCGTCGCCCTGCCCTTGCCGGAAGGTTTCAGCCGGCCGGCCATTGTCGCAGGTCTTAAGATAATCGATCAGCGCGTCCGGTCCGGCCTTGCCCGCCTTCACCACCGGCCAGGCGGCCACCGCGCCTTTGAAAACCACCGGCCGCGATAACCCGCGCACAGCCTGGGCCAGGTCTTCCGCGCGCACGCCGGTCCGGCTTTCGACAGGGGGAAACGCGTGCATGGCAAAAGGTCCGCAACTGGTTATGCCCAGGTTCTAGCCCAAAGCCCGCGCGTTCACAACGAGTTGCGGCCGGCATGGTTTACAGATAGCCCCGCAGGCATTAAGCTTGTCGTCCAAGATCACTCCAATGGGGGACCTATGATCACCCAGGCCCTGAGCATACAGGGGCGGCTTTCGCCCCGGGGTTTCGACAAGGCGCTGCGGCGCTGGCTGCCGCTGTGCTACCTGTGCGTCATCGCCGTCTCGCTGACCGAGCCGCGCATCATGACCATTCCCATCGACACGTTCCACTGGCACTATTACCTGCGCGTCGCCGTGCTGTTCCTGGCGGCGCTGACCTGCCTGAAGATGGATATCTTCGTCGTCCGCCGCCTGCACGATTCCGACCGCAGCGGCTGGTGGTGCACGCCGGTTGTGGTTGCCCAGGCCATGGGCCTCGTCCTGCTGGCCATGGTCACCGGCCTGCGCGCCGACGACCCCAACTGGATTCACGACAATCCGGTGCGCGCCTTCCTGCCGCTGTGGGGCATCCCCTATGCCCTGCTGGCCCTGGCCCTGCTGTTCCTGCCGGCGGCCGCGCTCTACCGCCAGATGGAATGTCCGGGCACGGCGGGCGAGAACCGTTTCGGACCCCGCCCCGGCTGCTGAACATGTGGAACGCCGGCGGCCGCATCGGTAGGGACGCATTCCTGCGCGCCAACGGCTTTTTCGCCTGGGTGATCGCGGCGGTCGTCATCGCCCTGGTCGTGACCACGGCCATGACCAAGCTGGGCAGCGCCATCCTGACCGCCGGGCTGCTCCTCGCCATCCTTGGCGGACTTGGCCTGGCCGGCCGCTGTCACCTCGAACTGGTCGTGCGCCGCCTGCATGATCTCGGCGTCACCGGTTGGCTCAGCCTGCCGCTGGCCATCGGCTGGCTGTGGATCGTGGCCGCCGCCTTTGCCGCCCTGGCCGACACGCTGATCCCGGGAAGCGCGCTCGGCCCATGGGTGCCGGCGCCCCAGACCTGGCTGCGCGGCCGCTTCACGACGCCTCACGCCGGCGACCTCGCCATTTTCGCCGTCGCCGGTTATTATGCCGTGCTGATGGGCGCGTTGTTGATGCTGGACGGCTCCCCCGCCGCCAACCGCTACGGCGCACCCCGGCCGAAACCGGAGCCCGTTTCATGATCCGTCTCGCCTGGAATGCCAATGGCCGCCTCGGCCGGCGCGCCTACAAAAGCGCCACCGGCGGCCTGAGCCTGGCCGGCTTCGCCATCCTGGTCGGCGGCGCCATCCTGCTGCTCAACCTGACGCGGCACAATATCTACCTGTCGATCGCGGCGGTCGTCGCCATCCTGGCGATCCTGACCTACCTGCAATACCGCTATGCCCAGCTGTCGATACGTCGCCTGCACGACCGCGGCCTGCCGGCATGGCTGTTCTGGCCGGTCGGCCTCAGCGGACTTGTCGTCCTGGCCGGCGGCTATGTCCTGATCCAGGCCATGTACCAGGGCGGCATCTTCACCTTCATGTACAGCCTGATGGGGCTGATGGAGCCGATCGTGCGGCTGGTGTTCTACAAGGGCATCGGTGTTTCCGCGGCCCTGGTCCTGCTCGTCTACAACCTGTTCATCGGCTGGAACCTCAATGCCGACGGCACGCCGGGCGATAACGCCTATGGCCCCGATCCGCTGGAAGGATAGACGGCCGTATGGGCCATGGGCCGTGACTCATTTGCCGCGCTCCCGACATATTTGAAGTCTTCCCGCCGCAATCGCGGCCGGTTTCGTTTGCAACCGCAGGCGACTTGAGGCATATTCCCCGCGACTCTGACCTTGGGTAAGGTTCACGGTCATTCGCGACGGGAAAACCTCGATGTCCTCGCTATCCGATATGATGAGCAGCGCGATCGCCATGATGATGTCGGCGGCGTTCGTTCATTTCGGCGTCACCGGCGGCACCCCGCCCACGCACAAGGACACGACCCCACCGGCCGCCCACAGCACGCAGGCCTCGGACGCCGCCGCGTCTCCCGCCACCGTCGACGACGCGCCGCCGGTGCCCAGCGACGACGATCGCTTCACCAGCAGCACCTCGGCGTCGTCCGCCCAGCGCATCAATCGCCTGCATCACAGCCTGCAATAGGGCGGGCAAATCGTTCCGCCAACGTCGCGTTTCGCGATGCGATTCGGGGTGCGATTTGGCGTGCGAATCCGCCAACAAATCCTTTGCTAAAAAAGCCCATTGCGGTTAGCTTTCCCGCAATGGGAGAAACCGTTCTTTCCGCTGATGAATTCATGGTTTGCGGCGGAGCCCGACGGGCCGAAGGATAGTTTGCATGAAATCACGCCGCCCCCCGCTGAATCTGAGCGAGCCGAAAGCCGTCCGCGCAGGCCGTCCCCCCGTGGATGCGGCGGCGGAAAGCCCTGATTCCGCCGAGGTCGATGTCCTGGACGCGCCGCTGACCACCGCGGCCGAGGCAGAAACGGTCCCGGAAGATTCCAGCCACGAGGATGTCGGCGGCCTCGATATCCCCGAACCGGCGTCGCGGCTGAAGCCCCCGCCCGAGACCACGCCGCCGGTCCGCGCCCAGGCCAGGGCGCCGAAAGCGAAGGACAGGGAAGCCCCGCCCCGCCGCGACCTGTCGACCTTGCAGGTCGAGCCCGAAGGCGTGATGAAGGCAACCGGCACGTCCAGCTTCCTGTTCTGGGGCGGCGCCACCATCCTGTCGCTGGTGTGCGCCTGCGGCATCGGCGCCTTCATCTTCGGCGCCGGCGACGTGACGGCCCTGGCCATCCAGCCGTTCCGGCTCGGCGTCATCGCATTGCTGGCGCTGCTGCCGGTCGGCCTGATCTTCGCCGCCGCCTTCGCCTTGCGCAACGCCGCAGCCCTCGCCCTGCAGGCCCGCCGCACCGCCGCCCTGGCCGACGCCATGCTGGCGCCCGCCACCGCCGCCGCGTCGCAGACCACCGAACTGGTCGATTCCCTGCGCGCCCAGGTCGATCATGCCGTCCGCGCCGTCCGCCTGGCCCACGCCGACGTCACCGAACTCAGCACCATGCTGAAAAGCGAGACCGACCGCCTGCAGGAAGCGGCGCAGATCGCGCGCAACGCCACCCAGAGCATCACCCGCGCCATGGAGCAGGAGCGCAACGCCGTCGGCCAGATGAGCGCCTCGCTCAGCGTGCAGACCGGCGGCATCATCGAGGCCGTCGACCGCCAGGCGCGCATGGTGGCCGACGCCTCCGACCTGGCCCAGACCCAGCTGCGCGAGGCCGAGGCCAGCCTGGCCGTGCGCGCGTCGGACATGATGAACGCGGCGTCGGACATCTTCGCCACCGCCCGCACTATCAACGAGGATCTCGACCGCCAGACGACGCGGCTGGAAACCGCCGGCTCGGGCGTTTCCGACCAGATCCGCAGCGTCGAGGAAGGCCTGTCGCAGCAGCGCGCCGGCCTGGTGTCGGCGGCGCTGTCGCTGCGCGCCGACCAGGAAGACTTCGCCGTCCACATCGAGAACCAGCGCGCCCAGCTGACCGAAGCGCTGTCGATCACCCGCGTCGCCACGGTGGACCTGGGTGAGACGTCCGCGCGTGGCATCGACGTGCTGCGCGATATCGTGCTGTCGGCCCAGGACCATTTCCGCTCGGTCATGGCCGCCGCCGAAAACGAGCGCACCGCCTTCGAGACGCGCATCCACCAGACCCTGTCGAACATCTCGGTCATGGCCGCCGACGCCCGCGACGACCTGATCGACGAGACGCGGCGCTCGCTGGAGCAGCTGACAGCCGCCGCTGCCGAGGCCAAGAAGGCCGCCGATCAGGCCGCGCTGACCGCCCAGGCGCGCGTCGACCGGCTCAACGAGTCGATCTTCGAGGCCAGCAAGAAGGCCGACGAGGTCTTCGACGCCCGCTTCAACGCCGCCCGCCGCCTGATCGAGGATTCGGCCGAACTGATCCACGAGGCCGGCGACCAGACGGTCGAGAAGCTCGACCAGAGCTTCGCCCGCACCACCCAGGCCATTACCGACGTCAACCAGGCGCTCAACGAACTGACCGCCTCGGCCGACCAGTTGCCTCTGATGGCGCAGGACCGGCTGCACGATATCCGCAAGTCGGTGGAGGACGGCCTGCTGGCCATGACCACGGCGGCGAAGAAGGCGGCGCAGGAGACCGAGGCGGTCGACCAGGTGCTGCAGGACCGCATCAAGCGCAATTACGACATGCTGACCGAGGCCGTCCGCCTGATGGGCGTGATTTCCGGCGACCAGGGTGCGCCGCGCACCACGGTGCCGCAGATGCCGCGCCCGACACCGCGTCCGGCGCCTCAGCCGATGCAGATCGCACAGCCGCAACCCGTGGCCCAGCCAACGCCCCAGGCCGCCCAGGCCCGCCTGCGCCTGACGCCGATGGCGGCCGAAACCCGCCCCTCGCCCGGCCCGCAGCCGCCCGCCCAGCCGGCGGCGCGCCCCTCCGCGCCAACCCAGAATCCCGGCAAGAACGACGGCTGGTCGTGGCGCGACCTGCTCAACGGCATGGAAGGCCGCGACGCCGCCACCGCCGATGCCGGCGACGTGTCGGTGCGCACCTACGAACCGGCGCCCGCGCCGCAGCCGCCGCATGACCCGGAATTCGACAGCCTCGACGGGCTGATGGTGGCCGAGGTCAACGCCATGGGCGTCGACGCCGCCGCCCTGCTCGGCCGGGCCCGCATCGAGGAGGTCATCTCCGCCATCATGGCCGAGGACAATGAAGGCGCGCGCGACCTGGTCCGCCGCGTGGCGCCCGCCGCCATCCGCCGCATGTCGCGCCGGCTGGCTTCGGACGTCAACCTGCACCAGCAGGCCAACGACTTTGCCACCGTCTACGACCAGCAGATCAATATCGGCCTGATGTCGAAGGACCCGGTGCGCTCGCTGCAGGACCTGCTGTCGAACGAAACCGGCCGCGCCTATCTGCTGCTCGACGCCGCTATGGGCGAATTGATTTAGGGGCGACTATACCTCCCTGAACGCGCAGCGTTTGGTGAGGGGGACCGCACGAGTGAGCTTGAGCGAAGCGAAAGCGCGTGAGATGTGGTGGTGGGGCGTCTTGCTTACCCTCCACCTACCTTCGGTTCCTCTGTCATGCCCGCCTTAAGTCGCCCCACCACCACGCCCGTGTAGAACGGGCGCGGTCCCCCTCCCCACCGCTTCGCGGCAGGGAGGTATAAGAGAAATCACATGCACCTGCTGATCCGTCCTGAAACCTTCCCTATCGCCGGGCGCTTCACCATCGCGCGCGGTTCCAAGACCGAGGCCCATGTTGTTTACGTCGAGTTATCCGATGACAGCGGCCATATCGGACGCGGTGAATGCGTGCCGTATGCCCGGTATGGGGAAACGGTTGAAAGTGTCCTCGAGGAACTGGAGCATCTGAAGCCTTTCATCGAAGATGGATTTGAACCGGACGAAATGCGGCGGATGACGCCTAGCCTGATGGGCGCGGGTGCGGCCGCCAATGCGCTCGATTGCGCGCTCTGGGACCTGCGCGCCAAGCAGACCGGCGTACCGGCGTGGCGAACCGCCGGCCTGAAGGCCTTCAACCCGCTCAAGACCGCCTATACGCTCAGCCTCGATACCCCGGAGGCCATGGGCAGCCAGGCCGCGCTCAACGCCCGGCGCCCCTTGCTCAAGCTCAAGATCGGCGGGCCGGACGATATCGACCGCGTCGAAGCCGTTCGCGCCAACGCGCCGAAGGCCCGGCTGATCGTCGACGGCAACGAAGGCCTGGCGTTCGAGGACCTGCGCAGGCTGGCGCCCGACCTGAAGAGACTCGGCGTCCACCTGATCGAACAGCCGCTGAAGGTCGCCGAGGACGAGCAGCTTCTGGGCTATAAGAGCCCGGTGCCTTTGTGCGCCGACGAAAGCCTGCACACGCGCGCCGAACTGGAACGCTGCGCCCGCCTCTATGATTGCGTTAACATCAAGCTCGACAAGGCCGGCGGCCTGACCGAGGCCCTGGCGCTCAAGCAGGATTCGCTTGACAGGGGAATGCAGGTCATGGTGGGTTGCATGGTCGCAACGTCTCTGAGCATGGCGCCCGCCATGATCGTGGCGCAAGGTGCCGATTATGTCGATCTCGACGGCCCGCTGCTGCTGGCCCGCGATCGCGACCATGGACTAAAGATTACGGGCTCCATCCTTGAGGCGCCTGACCCCGCGCTCTGGGGCTGAATGACCGGTAAGTTTTATTGTGCGTTGCGTGTCGTTCTTTCGGGGAGATCGCCCATGCGCTTTTTCATGTCGTTTGTACGCATCGTCTCGTCGCTGGTCGTGCTGACCCTGGTATGGGCGGTGCTGTTCGGCGACGGCGCGCTGAAACTCCATTTCCTCCCCCCCGCCTATGCAGCGCCGGTGGCCGGCCACCATCCCTATCACCTCAGCAACGCGATTGTGTACGTCAGCGACGGCGAGTTGCTGTTCCTGCGCCTGTTCACCTGGGGCCTGCCGATCGTGCTGGTGCTGCTGGGCCTGTGGACCTTCTCGATCCTCGGCCGCAAGCCGGCCCTACGCCGCCAGCCAGCGTTCGCGCTCGACGAATAGCCATACCGCCGCCGCCAGGCCGACCGCCGCCATGGCGACGCTGACGCCATAGCCATGGGCGCCGAGGCCGGCATAGATGGCGCCCGACGACAGGGTGGCGACGCCCAGCATGACGCCGCTGGAATAGGCGGCGTTGATCGTCTGGCCGAGACTTTCATACCCCTTGGGCGCCAACCGCCACACCAGTTCCAGTCCGGCCAGGTAGGTGGCGGCGAAGGAAAACAGGTGCAGGGCCTGGACAGGCCACAGCAGCCACAACGGCGGCGACAGCATCAGCACGCCCCAGCGCACCACGCTTAAAACGCCGGCCACGACCAGCATCCGCCACGGCCCGAGGCGGCGGCGGAAGCCTTCGCCCAGGCTCATGAACACCACCTCGCCGGTCACCGCCACCGCCCACAGATAGCCGCACACCGCCGACGACAGGCCCTGCGACTTCCAGATGATGGTCGAAAACGCATAATAGAAGCCGTGCGCCGCCTGCAGGCAGCCGACCGCCACGACCAGCAGGACGAAGCCCGGCCGCCGGAACAGGTCGGCCACCCGCTTCCAGCCCGACTCGCTCTGGCTGTTGGCGGGCGCGACGTCGTGGCGCGAACGCGGCACCAGGACGAGGCTGGCGCCCGCGGCCGAACAGCCGGCCGCCGCGATCATCCAGACCAGGATGCTGTCGGCGGGCGCATACACCAGCACGAAGCCCAGGGCGACATTGGCGAAGATGAACGACGCCGAGCCGACGGCGCGCGGCATGGCATAGGCGAAGTCCTCGCGCCGCGCCAGCACCATGGTCATGGCGTCGATCAGCGGCGATACGCTGGTGACGCAGGAAAAACCGAGCGTGAACAGGACGAGATAGACAGCGAAGCGGGCAGGACCGGCATAGCCGCCCAGAAACATCAGGGCGTAGAGACAGGCGCCCGCCGCCGTCAGCACGGCCAGCGGCGTACGGTAGAGGCGGAACCCGTCGGCCCAGACGCCAATCCAGGGTCCGGTGACGGCGCGCAGCAGCAACGGCATGGCCAGGATGATGCCGATTTCGGCCGGAGCCATGCCGTGGGCTTTCAGCCACACCGGCATGAACGGCAGGCTGGCGCCCGTGCCGGCGAAGTACAGGGCGTAAAATACAGCCTGCCGGAAAGCGGTCGTCGCGGCGAAAGGGGTTGTGGCCTGGGGCATTTGGGTCTTAGATGGCGATACCGCGCCCATGCCTCCGAAACAAGAGACCCCGCCTTCACATCCCATGACCGATTCCATACCTTCCCGAGCGTCCGCCACACCTGCCCGCGGGCTTTATCCCGACATCGAGCCCTACGACACGGGTCACATGCCGGCGGGCCGTCACCGCATCTATTACGAGCAGTGCGGCAATCCGGCGGGCCTGCCGGTGGTGGTGCTGCACGGCGGGCCGGGCGGCGGTGTTTCGCCCAACCTGCGCTGTTATTTCAACCCGCACGGCTATCGCACCGTCCTGTTCGACCAGCGCGGCTGCGGCAAGTCGACGCCGCACGCCGCCGACGATCCGGCGCTCGACGACAACACGACCTGGCATCTGGTCGCCGACATGGAAGCCTTGCGCGAACGCCTCGGCATCAAGCAGTGGGTGGTGTTCGGCGGCTCGTGGGGATCGACGCTCGCCCTCGCCTACGCGCTGAAGCACCCGGACAAGGTGCTGGGCCTGATCCTGCGCGGCATCTTCCTGGTGCGCAAGCATGAACTCGACTGGTTCTACCAGGAAGGCGCCAGCCATATCTACCCCGACATCTGGGACCGTTTCCTGGCGCCGATTCCGCCGGAGGAGCGCGGCAATCTGCGCGAAGCCTATACGAAGCGGCTGAACAGCGGCGACCACGCTTCGATGCAGCGCTGCGCCCTGGCGTGGAGCGGCTGGGAAGGCGACACGCTGTCGATCGAGGGGCCGAGCGAGGCGGCGTCGAAATTCTCCGATCCCGAGTTCGCGCTGGCCTTCGCGCGCATCGAGAACTGGTACTTCAAGAACGGCGGCTTCTTCGAAAACGACAACTGGATTCTCGACAATATCGGCCGCATCCGCGATATCCCCGGCTGGATCGTGCAGGGCCGCTACGACGTGGTGACGCCGATGTCGACGGCGTGGGAACTGCACAGGGCGTGGCCCGAGGCCAGGTTCAACCTGGTGAAAAAGGCCGGCCATTCGTCGAGCGACCCGGGCATTCTCGAAGGCCTGGTGGCGGCGGCCGACGATGCGCTGGCGGTATTGGGGCGGTAAGCAAGACACCACGAATAGAGATCGACAAGCCCCTCACCCGATCGGCTTCACTCCGTTCGCCTCTCGTCCTCTCCCCTTAAAAGGGGAGAGGTGGAAGTAAGGAACCCAAGGTGGCCATTACCACTAGCACCGGCGCGTGAAATCCAGAGATTTGAGTCGAGCCGCAGGAGGCTAGCGCTGCGGGTATACTGAATACCCGCAAGCGACGCCGACATACGGATCGGCCAAAGACCTGGATTTCACTCGAAGCGGGAGAAGAGGGAGGCTTGCCTCGGCAACTCCTGGTAGCGGTGGACGCGCACGCCCAGCACCAGGCCGAAGCCGGTCATGACCATGACCACGGCCGAGCCGCCGTAGCTGAGCAGCGGCATGGGCACGCCGACCACGGGGAACAGGCCCATGACCATGGCGCTGTTGATCAGGGCGGAGATGGCGAAGGTGGCCGTGGCGCCGGCGGCGAGCAGCCGGCCGAAGTGCGAATGCGAGGTCGCCGCCATGCGCAGGGCCATCAGGATGATGGCGCCGCACAGGGCGAAGACGACGAAACCGCCGGCGAAGCCCAGTTCCTCGCTGACCGCCGCCATGACGAAGTCGGTGTGCTTTTCGGGCAGGAAGTTGAGCTGCGACTGCGAGCCGAGGCCCAGGCCCTTGCCGAGCAGGCCGCCCGACCCCATGGCGATCTTCGATTGCAGGATGTGGTAGCCGTCGCCGGACGGATCGCTTTCCGGATTGAAGAAGGTCTGGATGCGCTTCTGCTGGTAGCCGTGCAGGTGCGGCAGGGCCAGGGGCACGGCCACCACCACGGCGGCGATCCCGCCGGCGATGACCTTCCAGTTCAGCCCGGCCAGGACCACCACCGTCATGCCCGACAGCAGGATCATCACCGCCGTGCCGAGATCGGGCTGCTTCATCACCAGCGCCACCGGCGCCAGGATCATCAGGGCGGGCACGACCAGCCACCACGACAGGCTGGCGTCCTCGGCCTTGCGTTCATGGTAGAACTTGGCCAGAGCCATCACGATCGCCACCTTCATGTATTCCGACGGCTGGAACTGGATGGGCCCGAGGTCGAGCCAGCGCGTGGCCCCCAGGTGGGTCGAACCGTGCACCGCCACGGCGATGAGCAGCAGCAGCATCAGGCCGTAGAACGGATAGGCCAGCATCAGCCAGACGCGCAGGTCGACCAGGGCCAGGGTGAGGAGCAGCACCATGCCGATGACGAAGAAGATGAGTTGCTTGTAGGCCCAGGGCTGCCAGCTCATGCCGCCGGCGCTGTACAGGATCAGCACGCTGATGCCGCTGAGGATGACGAGCAGGCCGACGAACACCCAGTCGATCTGCATGATCTTGCTGTCGTAGCGTTCGCGTTCGCCAGGGCGGGTAAGGGCGGATTCGACCATGTGTCTCTACTGCTGGCGGGCTCTATTGGGGCAAGGTGGGATCGGCGACGGGCGAACCGTTGGCGTCGGTGGTCTGGACGGGCACGTCGACCGGGCCCTGCGCCGCGACCGAAGCCTCGGTGGCGTCGAGTTCCTGGGGACTGAAGGTATCCTTGACGGGGCCGACGATGCGCGCCAGGATTTCGGGGTCCTTGAGCAGGGCCAGGCGCATGATTTCGCGCGCCTTGGGGACCGCCGCCGAGGCGCCCCAGCCGCCGTGCTGGACGATGACGCTCATGGCGTATTTCGGCTTGTCGGCCGGGGCGAAGGCCACGAACCAGGCGTGGTCGCGGTTCGCCCAGTCCAGGTGCAGGGTGGCGCGGCCGCCGGCGCCATAGGTATGCGACTGGGCGGTGCCGGTCTTGCCGGCCATCTGGATGGGGCCGAGATTGAGCTGGCCGGCGCTGGCGGCGGTACCGCTGGTGACCACGTCGGCCATGGCGGCCTTGACGAAATCGACATGGCCGAAATCGGCCGGCAGGGCCTCGAACTCGGGATAGGCAACCGGCTTGTCGCCGATCGCCTTGACCAGCCGCGGCATCACGGCCTTGCGCCCGTTGGCAAGGCGCGATACGGCCACGCAGTTCTGCAAGGCGTTGACGTTGACATAGCCCTGGCCGATGCCGATCGACGGCGTATCGCCCGGCCACCACTTGCGCGCATCGGGATTGGGGTTCTTCTTGAAATACTCGGCCTTCCAGGCCGGATCGGGGACGACGCCGCGTTTCTGGCCGTCGATGCCGATGTCGAAAAGCTGACCCAGGCCGAACTTGCGCGCCATGGCGGCGATCTTGTCCGGTCCGGCCCATAGGGCGCACTGGTAGAAATAGACGTCGCACGAGGTGACGATGGCACGGTGCAGGTCGAGCGTGCCATGGGCGTGGTCGCAGTGGAAGACGTGGCCGCCATACGGGAAAACGCCGCCGCAGGTGTGGGTCGTCTTGGGGTCGTAGCCGGCATCGAGCGCCGCCATGGCCACCATGGTCTTGAAGGTCGAGCCCGGCGGGAAGGTCGCCGACAGCGCCTTGTCGAGCAGCGGATTGTGGTCGTACTGCGCATAGAGCTTGTAGATGTCGGACGGGATTCCCGACACGAACAGGTTGGGATCGAAGCCCGGCGACGAGGTCATGCACAGGACCTCGCCGGTTTCGACATTCATCATCACCGCCGAGCCCGACTCCTGGCCGAAGACGTCGATGGCGCGTTGCTGGATTTCGGCGTCGAGCGTCAGGGTGATGTCCTGGCCGGGCACCGGGGCGATCGAGCCTTCCGGGTCCTCGCCCTTGACCTGGCCGGTGGAGGTGACCTCGACCTTCTTGCCGCCGGCCTGGCCGCGCAGGTCCTTGTCGTAGGCCTTTTCGATGCCCTGCTTGCCGATGCGGAAGCTGGGATCGTGCAGCAGCTTGTTAAGGGCGGAATCGGCGTCGGGATCGTTGCTTTCGGCGTCGAGTTCCTTCTGCGACACCTTGGAGACGTAGCCGACGACGTGGCTGAAGGCGCCGCCGTAATAATAGGCGCGCATCTCGCTCATGTCGGCGACCACGCCGGGGATATCGTTGGCGTAGAGGCTGACGCGCGAGAAGTCGTCCCAGTTCAGGTCGCCGGCCACGATGGTGGGGACGAAGCGCTGGTTCTGGTTGATGTCGCGCAGGATGCGGCGGCGCGAGGTCACCGTCTGCGGCAGGACATAGGAAATCTGGTTGAGCGTGTCGTCGATGTTCTGGACTTCGTTGGCCATGATCATGACGCGGAAGGACGGCCGGTTGCCGGCGATCAGCTTGCCGTTGCGGTCGAGGATATTGCCGCGCGGCGGCGGAATGAGGCGGAAGTTGAACTGGTTGGCGGCCGAGAGCTTGGTGTACTTGCCGCCCTGCAGGATCTGCAGGTGCGCCAGCCGGCCGGTCAGCGCCAGCAGGCCGAAGGCGGCCACGCCGCCCATGATGAAGGCCCGGCGGTGGAAGGTGCCCTGCCGCTCGTTGACGTCATTGAAAACAATGGATGGCTCGGCCATGGCCAGCGAAATACTCAGCTAAATCGTGCGTCGGCGTGGAGGTATTTTTCCAGCAGATACAGGACAAAAGGAAACAACAGGGTTGTGGCGAACATTTGTTCGAAGACGCCCCACAGGCGCGGAATCATGCCCGTGTCGAGCGTCATCAGGATGGTGCCGGTGGTGAAGACAGCGAATTCGCACAGCACGTAGATGGCGAAGACGACGATCCATTCCTGGCCGACGACATAGGTGCGGGCCGCGGTCAGGGCGCCGTAGACCAGCATCAGCAGCAGGGTCCAGAAGCCCAGCGGCGTGTTATAGGTCAGGTCCATGAACAGGCCGAGCACGCCCAGCACCACCGGCGCGATATAGGACGGCCGGATCAGCGGCCAGGCGAAGGCCAGCACCAGGGCCGACACCGGCTCGGGCAGGTACAGTCCGAACGGCTCGATCGGCGCCGCCAGCACGATGGTGACGGCGACGCAGACCAGGGCCGGCGCGATGATCCAGTCCCACGGGCCAATGATCTTCGCCGCCATGCCGCCGCGCATGCCGCGATTGAGCGGGTTGTCGCGCTTGAAATAACTCTTGGCGAACGGCGACTTCATCGGTTGCCTCCGGCCGGCGGCGACGGCACGAACGGCTTGAGGTCGGGCGAGGCGGCCGACGAAGAGGCCGAAGCCTGGGTCACCGGCGGCTTCGGTTTCGGCCTGGGCTTCACCGCCGCCGGCGCGGCGCTGGAGGACGACGCGGCCGCCACCGGCGCGCTCGCCCTGACCACGGCCGGCGCGGCCGGCGATGACGACGATGCGCCGGCGGCCGGGGCGGCGTCGACCTTGGGCAGGACCGGTGGCGGCAGCACGGCCGAAGGCGGCGGGCTGCGCAGCAGGGCGTCGGCATTGGGCAGTTGCGAGAAATCGTGGAACAGCACGACCTTGACGAAATCGATCGGCGAGCGGTTGGCGTACAGCTTGACGCGCCACACGCCGTCGACGCCCTTGACCGCCTCGCCCACCGGCAGGCCGCGCGGGAAGACGCCGCCGTCGCCCGAGGTCAGGACCTGGTCGCCCTGGCGCACGCTGTCGTGGCCGCGCACCCAGTCCATCTTGGGGTAGTCGCCGCCGTCGCCGTCCATCATGGCGCGAGCGTCGGTGCGCAGGATCATCACCGGCACATGGCTGGTCAGGTCGGTGACCATCAGCACGCGGCTGACATTGGGCGAGGTGCCGACGATGCGGCCGACCAGCCCCTGGTCGGTGATCACCGGATTGCCGAAGGTGATGTTCTTGGCGGTGCCGGCGTCGATCAGCCGGTTCTTGGCGAAGGGCCCGCGCGACACCGAGACGCTGCGCGCCGTCACCGTATCGACCGGCGGCTCGGTGCGCAGCTTCAGCAGCACCTCGTAGCGCTGGTTGACGTCGCGCTCCTCAAGGTACTTGTCCTCGTACTGCGACAGTTCGGCCACCTTCTTGCGCAGCTTGCGGTTTTCGCTGGCGGCGAAGAAATAGTCGCTCAGCCAGTTGGTGCCGTCGCCGACGACATGCACGGGCGCCGCCAGCACCTTGTTCACGGGCCCGGCGGCGGTATCGAAGCCACGGTTGCCGTAGCCGCCCTCGTCGGGATCGCGGCGGTCGCCGAGGAACATCAGGGCGGCCACGACGCAGACCGCGCCGACCAGTCCCATCACCGCCCAGGTCATGGGCAGCTTGAGATGTTCGAAGTGCTTTTTTTCCCCGTACGGCACGCTACTCAAACCCCTAAATCTTGAACGGAGACTGTATCCTGTTTCGAAGGCGCCCCCGGCCGTCTAGGACAGGGTGGCGTCGAGAATGCCCTTCATCCAGCGCGGATGCTCCAGCACCCGGCCGCAGCCGATGGCGACGCAGCTGAGCGGATCCTCGGCCACCGAGACCGGCAGGCCGGTCTGGTCGCGGATTTCGACATCGAGCCCGCGCAGCAGCGCGCCGCCGCCGGTCAGCATGATGCCCTTGTCGGCAATGTCGGCGGCCAGTTCCGGCGGCGTCGCTTCCAGCGCCACCCGGACGGCGTCGATGATCTGCGCCACAGGTTCCGCCAGGGCTTCCGCCGCCTGGCGTTCGCTCATGCGCACCTCGCGCGGCACGCCCTGCATCAGGTCGCGGCCCTTGACCTCGATCGACATGCCTTCGCCGTCATGCGGCACGCGGGCGGTGCCGATGTCCTTCTTGATGCGCTCGGCGGTGGTTTCGCCGATCAGCAGGTTGTGGTTGCGACGCATGAAGTTGGTGATCGCCTCGTCCATCT